>Ga0307474_10004232_pt1 | contig 10347 bp, 9 predicted proteins | sample atmos_gasesECM1C_2_FD_203312 | JGI IMG/M metagenome (GOLD analysis project Ga0307474, IMG submission 203312) | Hardwood forest soil microbial communities from Morgan-Monroe State Forest, Indiana, United States - atmos_gasesECM1C_05 | ecosystem: Environmental > Terrestrial > Soil > Temperate...
CAATTGAGTAAATTAGTGCCCTTTTCAGCCTAATCCAAAACCATCGCGGCAACGATAATCGAATAGATGTTTTGTAACTTTACCGTGCATTTGCGGTATGCCGCGCTTTTGTAATAGCATAGCGCCACACTTTCCTGATTTCTGTGGCCCGGGCGTGTCGAACTGGTTCCCATTTGATTGGACTCCGGCATGCTTCCTTGAAGAGCAGCCTCAGTGATTCACCCCACCCCCGCGGGGACAGGCAAAGGTTAGGTTAAGACCCGCTATGCCCAGCCCCGGCGTCCCAGCGCCCTCTCGTTCGTCATTGGAAGATTCCTATCTCGAGTTGCTTACTGACACGCTCGAAACTCTCGATCTGCCCGCTCGCGGGCAATTCCTCCAACGCTATCTACGCGCCGTAACCCATCTCGATCTCCGCGAGAGCCAGTGCCTGCAACTTTGGGAAGAGATTATTACCCGCAGGCGCCAATTGAGCGAGGCCTTACACCGCACCGTCTCGCTAAAAACCGCGCTCATGGATGTATTTTCCACGGCTGGGCTGTTGCGCGTTCCCGTGCTCATCGAATATGACGAGTTAAAAAAACTGCACTTGAATGCCGTTACGGATTCGTTGACGGAACTTTACAATCGTCGTGTCTTCAACGAGTTTTTCGAACGAGAATTAAACCGCGCAAAACGTTATAACCAGCCGCTCGGCCTGGTCACGATGGATATGCATCGATTCAAGGAAGTAAACGACAAGCATGGTCACCCACGAGGCGATGAAGTTCTTCGTATGGCCGCTGCGACCTTAAAGAAAGCGTTGCGCACCTCGGACTTCGCCTTTCGCATCGGCGGCGATGAGTTCGCGCTGATCTTGCCGCAAACAGATGCGCCGCAGGCACACGCGCTCAGCCGCCGCGTTGAGACGGTATTCGAGGACACCCTGAAATCGCTGCAACTCAGTGTCACCGTGGGAATGGATTACGGCGTCACGAATTATCCTCAGGATGCGGACAATACCGAAGGACTGGTGCGCATCGCTGATGAGCGCTTGTATCAACGCAAGCATGCGCACCGCGGACGACCCGCGGAAAGTCCCGCGCCGCGAACGGTGGAGGTAGCACCGGAGCAACCACCGGTAACGCCTCCCTCGGCCGAGCGCCCAGGGTCAACTCCAGCGCCGCCTCCAATTTCCATTGAGAGTAAACGCCCGCCGGAAAAACAAGAGGAAGCCGCGCCGCCGGCAACTCCGCAGGGGCAGCCGGAAGGCGCAAAATTATCTTCCGTTCCCAAGCCCCCGCTCGCTTTTACGACCCCGCGCAAGGCCGAGCGCGTCTCCATGACCGGCACAAATGCCTACGCGGTGCTTGGCGAACAAGGTGCGCGTCGCGCGCGCGTGTTGGATCTCGGCTTCGGTGGCGTAGCTCTTGAACTCGATTCCTCAGAGGGTTTGACAGAAAATATTCTCGCTGTTCTGCACGTGCCGATTCTTCCCCCGGTGCGCGTCAATCTGAAGCCGGTGTGGTCGCAGCGCACCAATCTCGGCTATCGCGTCGGTTGCACGTTCGTCAACTAGAAGGCTTCCTGCAAAATCGGCGGAATCCGGGTAATGGATCAGTTTGAAAGTGGTTCCATGAGTTCAATTCGATTTCCGAAAGGGTCTTCAACGTAGATTCGGTCATAGCCCTCCAGAGGTTCGTCCGTCTTGACGGTATACCCGGCAGATTCAATGAGCGTTCTAAGGGCAGAAAGATCCTCTACCAGAAGGGCGGGGTGAGCCTTGCGGGCCGGTCGGAAGTCATTTTCCACGCCCAAATGAACTTTTAATGCGTCTCGAACGAACCAACAGCCGCCCCGTTTCGCTAGATTTAGTGGCTTTGAAACTTCTGGTATGCCGAGAACACCCTCATAAAAAGCTCGCGCTTCGGCCTCTCTACCGGATGGCATCGCCAACTGTACGTGATCAATCACTTTGATTCGCATTAACCCTCACCTATAGTCGATTTTCTGCTACAGACTGTCAGTTTGAATATCGCCGATCACGTTTGGAGTGCGCAGAAATTGGTGGCACGATTACAACTGAAAGCATCTGAGGCAGCGGCATGAGCGATCAAGAAAAACCCAGTTTAGACGATGCCGATGGCAATTGTAGGCAGTGCGGACACCCATTTAATCCTCACATAGTCGTCGCTTACGATATGAATGATTTCTCCAAGGGAGGCGAGATTCGCTGTGCTGTGGCGGGATGCAGTTGTTTCCACAGCGCAAACTTTGATCTTAAGACCACCGCGTAGTTTTCCCGATTTCAAACTGACACACTACCCACAGTTCTGACGCCCTCTTGTCGAGGCAGCATCAAAATCCTGTTCAGGCGGGGCACCGTCCTATATATCACAGAGCGCACCCTAGCCGTCTCTCTGTGGCTTTGTCCTACAGTCCGCATCGGCACTCTACGGTATGGGTCTCGGCTAAAATTCCTGTTAGGGTCGAAGGGCGATGGCATCAGCCCCATCTCCCGGACTAAGCATGTCGCACTGGGTTCTCTCTTGTCCGGGTTGTTACTTTATCTTCAACCACAGTGAAATTCCGCCGAGGTCTTTGACTACACCTTTCGACCCACTCTGGCCTCGCAAACCCGACTTTCCGGATGGCGGTGCAAGCCTGACGTGCCCATCGTGCCACAAGACTTCGGTGTTTCAACGATTCGAATTGATGTATCGGCCGGGCTGAAGCAGAAGCCCGCCGAAAACGAAGATCGTCGAAGCCTTCAAGACAGCAGGGGATTCAGATTGTAGGTAGGCTTCGGTGACGCGGCGGCCCAACTCTATGGCCGTCGGCCGGCATTGTAGAGACCTTAGCAGTTGGTCATGCGAGAGTTCGTACCGTCGCGGTTGCCAAGGTAGGCGAAACTAAAGCGAATATGCTATCTTGCCAAAATGGATGAGGGCAGGAAGAGAACTCTTGGTGTAATCACCGCGATATTCTTGTGTCGGCGGTTGCCGACTGACGGCAAGCCTTCGCCCGCGCGAGAGGCAGCTTTTTACGAATCGCTTCAGCTAGCGGAAGAACTGATGCGCCGGATCGATGCCCGTTGGCCGCGAGACCGCGTGCCGGGGAAAACTTAAGACGGCATATTCGGAAAATGGACGGACTAGACCGCCTCGATTAGCGTACCTTTGACGGCTCGCGTATAATGGTCGGTGCCTCGCGACCTAGCGACGCGGCAGGATCGGACAGTGCCGTGCAGACCGGACGCGATGGATGGGAGACCCATGAAACCCGGAATTCACCCCGACTACCACGCTGTTACCGTGCATTGCGCCTGCGGGCACACCTTCCCGACGCGTTCAACGATAAAGGGCGACACCTTGCGAGTGGAAATTTGCTCGAGTTGCCATCCTTTTTTCACCGGCAAACAAAAGCTCATTGACACCGCCGGGCGCGTTGAGCGATTCACAAAGAAATACGCCGACGCCGCTGCCAAGGCCGGAGCCGCGAAGAAGTAGCCTTTTTTCTTCCGCCAGCATGGCAATGACCCGCGTTTGATGAGCGCTTAAGTGTGCTCGTGCGCTGTTAGCGGTGCGTGTAGAATAACCTTCCATCGTGGCCGATCAATCTCGCATGTTCGAAGGGGCGCGCTCGGGGGAGCTGGTGGAGTCCGCGCCGCCGCGCGTAACTCTACGGAATTCTTTCGCGCATCCTTACGATTCCGCTATTGCCGCAGCGCGGACTTGCTATGCATCAAAATTAATCGGCCCGGAAGAAATCACCGACAAGCAGCGCCTCAACATCGGCGCAGGCACCTTTTACAGCGGCCACCACACCGTCTACCAGCACGCCCATTTCGAATTTGGACTTGAAAACGTCAGCCGCCAGTTTGTCTGGTCATTTCTTCACGCCCATCCTTTTTATAACTCCGAGCAGCAAAGCCAGCGGTATGTCCGTCTCGATCGCGCGCACGCATATGTGCCACCGCTATCGCTGTTTTTTGATGAAGTCAGCAAGGAGATCTACGAGCAGGCCATCGCGCGCGCATGGGATTACTATCGTGAACTGTCGGCGTTGCTGGTCGGAGATGCGCGCTCGATTTTGTCTGATATTTGGCACATCGGACCGATGTCGCATCCCAAGCGTGCTCATAAAATTGAGCGCTCCGCCGAAAAACGCGCCATAGAAGTTGCGCGTTACGTGCTCCCGGTGGCGGCCTTCACCACCATGGTGCACACCATATCCGGCATCGTTCTTCATCGCCTGTGGAGGATGACTACGGCGTGCGATACGCCCAACGAAGCGCGCGCGGTCATTGCTACCATGGTTGCCCACGTCCGAGAAGTGGACGCGCAATTCTTCGATCGCTTCGGTACGGAACCGTTGGAAGAACTTCCGGAATGGAGCGAGCGCGCAAATGGCGGCGTCAAGGGCGCAACAACTCCGAGTAATGGAACTGCGAACGGAGAGGGCGACTTCGAACGTGAATTTGATTCCAATCTGCGCGGCAAAACTTCTAAGCTCATCGATTATTCCGCGAAGGCGCCTAGCGTGATTGCGCAAGCCTATCGCGCCGTCGTGGGGCTTACCGAAGCGCAATGTTCCGACGCAGCGGCTATCGATCGCCTGTTGAATCCGGCGCGAAATCTATACCGCCTAGAGACATTGAATGTTGGCGTGCACGCGCCCATGATGCGTGCGTTGCAACACCTCAATTACACATTTGCCAAGAAAATCAGTCATACCGCCGACAGTCAGGATCAGCGCCACAGAATGGTTCCCGGCTCGCGGCCGCTGCTCACTCTGACAGACACTCGCGCGCCCGACTTCATCACACCGAAATTGCTGGCGCAGAATCCACAAGCGCTTGAGGTTTATGAGCGAGCCATGCGGGACGCCTGGGATGCCAAGAACCAATTACTCGATCGTGGCGTTCCTCTTGAACTCGCGCTATATCTTTTGCCCAATGCCAAATCAATCCGTGTAGTTGAAACTGGGTCGCTGCTGCATTTGCTGCATAAATGGACGATGCGAACTTGTTTTAACGCCCAGGAAGAGATTTATCAGTGTTCCATGGACGAGCTCGATCAATTGCGCGAAGTACATCCCGAATTAGCGCGGTATGTTGGGCCGCCTTGCTATGTTCGTGCAGGAGTGACCACGCCCATCTGCACGGAGGGCGCGCATTTTTGCGGAATAAAAGTCTGGCTGGACTTTCCCAAGGTCGCTCGACCGATCTGAGTTGTGGTCTCCTCTAAGTTGTCAACTGCGCCAGTGCAGCGTTACGGGGCCCGCCATGGGATGCACCATGGGTGTATCCGTGGCGCGCGACTCCAGTACATTCGCTTTCAGCGCGAAATACCATTTCGCCGGACGGTCCGCGTCATCTATCAACATTAAGTGAGGATTGTATTTCAAGCCTTCCGCCTGCTTGATCATGGTTTCCTGATCCTGCCGCAGGAATTTTTTAGCAAACGCGCGGAATAACGGAACGACCAACGGCATCCACCTCACCAGATTCCATGCCGCCACAAAATCGATGCGGCATAAGTCCCGCTGCACCGGGGTCACCGTGGCGCGACTGGAAAACCATAAGTGGCCGCTGCGTATTTCCTCAAGTCGCATGTTGGGTAAGACAAAATCGATCATCGTCGTGGTGGCCTCGCCTGAAAAATATCGCAGCAATTTATACGGCGCGCTGTTGGAAGACGGCTCATGCCTGCTCATGCGGAACCCATAGGGAATCGGCTCGAATCGTTTTTCTTTTTCATGGATGCTACGCCGGCTCCGCCAATACCACGATTGGTGCACGAAGGGACCGTGCGCGGGGTCCATCAAGCCGATGATTCCCTGGTCCACGTGCGAGGGAAGCTCGCAAGACAGCCGGGTGATCTTGTATTTTTCGCTGAACACCGGTAGCCGAGGCGCCTCCGGTACATTTTCAGGCGTCCGTGAGCCTGGCGCAGTCATATAAACCCACACGTATCCATCGTGTTCTGCGCACGGATAATGTCCCGCGAAAATCCGCTCGACCCGTAATTTGTCCTGGCTTGCCAGCGACGGAATTTCCAGGCATCGCCCGCTGCACGCGTCAAATTTCCATCCGTGGTAACTGCATTCGACGGCTTGCCCGTCAAATCTGCCGTAAGACAATGGGATTCCGCGATGCGGACAAGCATCCCGCATTGCGAATGCCCTTCCGCTGGAAGTGCGCCCCAGCACCAAAGGCACCTCCAACAGCAAGGCTTTGGCGAGTTTATGACCTTTTATCTCCGAGCTGCGCAGCGCCGGATACCAGAAATCCCACAGAAATCCCACGTCCGGGCTCGGCAGAACTTCGCTAAGCGGAGAGCTGGCTATTTGTGGCGCGGATTGCACTGCTTTTGTCATGTAGGGACCAAATCGTAGTACACATCCACGCGCGCATCAACGACACGCCACGATATTTAACCTGTGGGGATCGATAGGTGCCTGCACCACGAAGTTTTTAATGCGAGGATATTTGGAGCCGGGCCGGACATCACGCGGACAAAAAAATAGAGCGGACTGCTAGGCCGTGGGGAGCTAGGCCGTGAACCTCTGAATAAGGTGGGCACCACGAGCCAACCGTTAGGCTTTCCTGCCCCGCTCGCCGGTCGTCATCAGCATGGACGTGTTGACCAGCCAGCGGGACAGGCCGTGCACACAGGCTGTCTGTCCGCAGCACCTCAGAGATTCGTCATTGGTTCAAACAGCTTTCGCTCCCTCACCTGCTTCGAAGAACCGCTCCAGCAATTATTCTAACAGGATGCCCACGGCCAGGTCGAAGCCGGGCCAAACGCCGTGCTTTAGCGCTAAAGCCGTCAACCGTTGATGCTGCCGGCGCCATTCCCGCCAAGTTCGCCACTGTGGATGTACTGGATAGGCTCGATCCTGGCAATTTGTTTGGGATACGCGGCGCGACGGGAAATCCGCAATAACCCTGGACGCATCGAAGGTCAAGGTATGGGTACGGCGGTATGGGTACGGCGGTATGGGTACGGCGGTATGGGTACGGCGGTATGGGTACGGCGGTATGGGTACGGCGAGAATAGTCCTCGGGTGGATCGGGATCGGCATGCTGGCGGTGACCATTGTGGTATTTTCACATCTTCGGAAAATTGATACGGGTCAACCAACTACGCGCGCAACGAGATCGACAGCGGCGGTGGTAGAGCGACCGAGAACGGCCCAGGAGTGCTGCACATGCGCAGAAATATCAAATGCTTATCTGGTGGGGTTCTATGCTTGGCCCTGCCGCTAACTGTTTTTTTCGCGGCAACGCATGACTCTCCTACCGCGCCTTCAGAACAACTCGGCCACGTGGATTTTCCCAATAGCTGCAAAGCGGACGCGCAACCGGCATTGCTGAAGGGCCTGGCGTTGTTACATTCGTTTCAATACCTCGAATCGGAGAGTGCTTTCAAAGCCGCGACGGACCTGGATGGACATTGTGCGATAGCGCACTGGGGCGCGGCCATGGCCCTTTATCACCAGCTGTGGGATTTTCCCGGGAAGCGAACGCTCAAAGCTGGTTTAGAGAGCGTTGAAGCAGCGCAGAAACTCGGCGCTCCAACTCCGCGAGAACGAGGATACATCGCCGCGGCAGCCGCGTTTTATCAGGATGACGAGAAGATTTCGCATGTACAGCGGACTACAGCGTACTCGCAAGCTTTAGCGCAGCTACGTTCGGCCACACCGGGGGATGTGGAGGCCAGCGCGTTTTATGCCTTGTCGCTGGTGGCGTTGGCGGATGAAAACGTCGATGACACCGCCAATCGCAAAAAAGCGATGGCGATTCTGGAGCCGCTCTTTCAGCAGCATCCCGACAATCCCGGCGTAGCGCATTACCTGATTCACGCCACGGACAAACCGCTGTTTGCGCGAGAAGGGTTGGCGGCCGCTCGCGCTTACGCGAAGATCGCGCCGGATTCCTCCCATGCTTTGCACATGCCGTCGCACATTTTTACGCGGCTCGGGTTGTGGCAGGAGTCGATCGCCTCGAACATCGCGGCGACTGCGGCGGCAGCGCATGCTACAGAGATGCATCAATCCGAATCGCATTATCAGACGCATGCCATGGACTTCCTGGACTATGCGTATTTGCAAAGTGGACAGGAAGCCAAGGCGCGCGCGCTGTCGGCAGAAGAGATGACTGTGCCCGGTTCCGGCGAAAGAGAAAAAGCCGATCACCGGGCGGTGGTGGACGCCCGGAATGCGATCGAGCTGCACCGTTGGAAGGAGGCTGCCGGGCTGGCTATTCCGGAGCACCGAAACTCGCGGGATGTGGTCTACTGGGCGCGAGCGATTGGAGCAGCGCGGAGCGGAGACGCGGTGGCGGCAAAGGAGGCAGTGAGCAAACTGGAAGAGGCCGTGGCCCACCGCCAAGGAGAGAGCCAGGCTACCGGATATGACGTTTCCTCGGAAAAGGCGACCGACCTTCGCGAAGCGGAGGCTTGGCTAGCCTACGTTCAGGGTGATTCGGCACATGCTATAGAATGGTTGCGCGCCGCAGCGGACCGGGAAGATGCCAACGGCCTGGAATCTACGACTATGCCCGCTCGGGAGATGCTAGGCGACCTGTATACGGATTTGAAGAAGCCGGGCGAAGCCGTGAAGGCTTACGTGGCAACCTTGGCGGAGGCCCCTAACCGCTTCGACGCTCTGCTGGGTGCCGCGCAAGCAAGCTTAGCGGCGGGCGATACGCACTCTGCGCGAGGCTATTACTCGCAATTGTTGAAGATTACGGACCCCGCCGCCGACCGGCCCGAGCTAAAGGAAGCTAAGAGTTACTTGGCCGCCGGTCCCAGGTTCGCTAATTTATTCGACGAAGCCGCAGTTTCGCTTCTTGATCTCACGATCATTCGGGCCTATTCTTCTTCTGGTGAAGTTTCTGTCTCGGATTGTCGCCGACCCGAGCACTAAGCGGGAACAAATTCAGATTTAAAGTCGGTTTGGAAACTACATGCAGCAGTCGCGAAATCCTAGAAGCTTTGTAGCCCGAGCGTTGGCGCTGGGGATTGCCTGCTGCATGGTGGTGTTCCTGATACAGGTGGTGATTCACGACCACGCCACCGGACAAAACGAGGCGACTTGCCGGGTTTGCCACGCCGCGCACCTCGGTTCCGGGCCGGCGATTAATGCCCTTTTATTGGCTGCGCCGCTTCCAGCAAGCGGCGTTGTCCGCGAAGCTGTAGTATCGTTCAGTAAGAAACTCTTCAGTCACGATTCTCCTTCCCGCGCACCCCCGATCGCATAAAAAGGCCATCTACTCCAATTAGTTTCGCGACTAACGCTAACCATCAAATTTGATGGTCACCGCGTTATTTCCGTCATCTACACATATAGAACCACCGTCAGATAGCGCGCCTGAGGGCTGAGGAGAAATTCAAATGGATTTTAGAAAGTTTGCATTGTTCGTTTTGAGTTTTGGTTTTTTATTTGGTGCAATTCCGAGTTACGCCCAGTTGGGTAATGCCGGCTCCATTGAAGGGGTAGTAAAAGATCCATCGGGGGCGGCCGTAGCCGGTGCAACGGTGGAAATTACCTATGGCGTGAGTGGCTTTCAACGGTCCACCAGCACCCAAAGTGATGGGACTTTTCGCTTCACGAACGTGCCATTTAACACCTATCACACGGTGGTGACCGCGACAGGTTTTGCACCGTACACGCAAGATATAGACGTACGTTCGGCGGTTCCGGTAAACGTGGCTTTGGCACTGAAGGTAGGCTCAGCGGCGACTACCGTTACGGTCGAGGCTAACGGCGGGGATCTGATCGAAACTGAGTCCACCTTTCATACCGACGTGGATCAGGGAATTATCGACAAGCTTCCGCTGGAGAGCCAGTCATCCTCTTTTACTTCGATAGCGACACTGGTTTCGCCGGGCGTTGCCGCGGACTCCAATGGCCTCATGCACGGACTTGGGGATCACGCAGAGAACTCCATCTCGCTTGACGGGCAGCCCATCACCGACCAATTCAGCAAAGTATTTTCTAACCAGCTTCCTTCCGATGCGATTCAATCGATGGAAATTATCTCCGGCGCCCCACCGGCGGAATTTGGCGATAAGACCAGCCTAGTGATAAAAGCAACCACGAAATCTGGGCTCGGCGTAACCACGCCGACGGGGACCGTCTACGCTTCGTATGGAAGTTTTGGCACCGCGAACCTGGGCTTTAACTTGGCCTACGGAACGCAGAAGTGGGGCAACTTCATTGCGGCGAACGGGCTCAACTCTGGGAGATTCCTGGATCCGCCTGAGTTTCAAGTGATTCACGCGAAGGGTAATGAAGAGAACATCTTTGACAGATTCGATTATCAGTTCTCGCAGAAAGATACTCTGCACCTGAACCTGA
>Ga0307474_10004234_pt1 | contig 10345 bp, 6 predicted proteins | sample atmos_gasesECM1C_2_FD_203312 | JGI IMG/M metagenome (GOLD analysis project Ga0307474, IMG submission 203312) | Hardwood forest soil microbial communities from Morgan-Monroe State Forest, Indiana, United States - atmos_gasesECM1C_05 | ecosystem: Environmental > Terrestrial > Soil > Temperate...
GGCCGTGTTGTTTTATCGCGCGCATGTGTTGAGCGGAAATCTGCAGTTTGTCGATGCTGCGGTGCGGGCCGCAGAGGCGCGCGGATTCTCCGCAATCGGGATTTTTACCAGTTCATTGCGTGAATGTGATGCGGAGGGTGGGCCGCAGGCTCTGCGCCTGCTGCCGGAATTTCCGGATGTCATCATAAACACGGTGAGCTTTCCGGTATTTTCCTTGAGTTCCGATCGCATTGCGCCGAGCCCTCTCGCGACGCCATTTGAAACCATCGGTGCGCCGTTGATTCAGGCAATCTGCTGCAGTACTGCGCGGGCCGTGTGGAGCAAATCGGATCGCGGCTTGAGTCCGTCGGCGGCGGCGATGAACATCGCCTTGCCCGAGTGCGACGGCCGGGTGATCTCGGTGCCAATCTCGTTCAAAGAAAATCATCGCTATCTTCCCGACATCGAAAGGACGGAGCGGGTCGCCGACTTCGCCCATCGCATGTCCGTGTTGCGCAGCAAGCCGAATTCGGAGAAGCGAATTGCCATCGTATTGAGCAACGCCGGAGGAAAAGCGCAGAGAATCGGCGGGGCTGTCGGCCTGGACACGCCGGCGTCACTGCTGCAATGGCTCATCGACATGCGCGCTGCAGGCTATGAAGTCGGTGCGCTGCCGCACTCATCCGATATGTTGATGGCGCAGTTGCTGGCACAGGGCTGTTATGACGACAAGCTTCCGCTCGATCCAACGGCCGCTTGGCGCATGCCGCGTGCACGCTACGTGCAATGGTTCGAAGCGCAGCCTGAGGGTTTTCAAACCTCACTGTGCACCATGTGGGGCAAGCCTGCCGCCAACGGGCCGACTGTTGCGCCGCCGTTCTGGCGCAACAATAAACAATCGGCACGCGGCTCGCCCCTGCTGGCGCTGCATGAGCCTCATTCCGATGATGACGACTATCTCTTCAGCGGCCTGGCCTTCGGCAATGTGTTCGTTGCGATTCAACCGCCTCGCGGGTTCGGGATGGACCCGGAGGCCGTGTATCACGCTCCGGATCTGCCGCCGAGTCATCACTATGCCGCGTTTTACCGGTGGTTGGCGGATGAATGGCGAGCGGACGCCCTCATACATTTTGGCACTCACGGCACTCTCGAATGGCTGCCCGGCAAGAGCATGGCCATGTCGGCCGAATGTGCACCCGACGTCCTCTTGGGCGATCTGCCGCTGTTCTATCCATTCGTGGTGAACAATCCGGGCGAGGGCGCGCAAGCCAAGCGCCGCACGCACGCCGTCATTGTGGATCATCTCGTGCCGCCGCTGACTCACGCGGACACCTATGGTCCGCTTGCGACGCTTTCGCGATTGATCGAGGAATACTATCGCGCGGAAGTCCTCGACACGAACAAGCTGCCGGTGCTGCGCCGACAGGTATGGGACCTGGTGCGCACGGCAAAGCTCGAAGATGACCTCAAACAAATCAGGCTGCAGCGGCACGGCGATCACGAGCACCCGTGGGATGAACGAATCAACGAGCAAGGGATTCCGCGGGCGCTCGAACGGCTGTCGGGCCGGGGGTTCGCGCATCTGCTGGAAGACCTCGATGCCTACCTGTGCGATTTGGGCCGGGCCCAAATGCGAAGCGGTTTGCATATCTTTGGCGCGCCGCCCCAGGGCCAGGCGCTATTGGATCTAATGTTTGCGATCTTGCGCTGTCCGAATGGCAGCGTGCCGTCGCTGGTCGATTCGGCCACCCGCGCGTGCGGAATAGACCCACCCGCGCTTCGCGATGCTCTCGGCCTTTGGACGGAGCCTGTGCCGCCTGTTCTCTCGCGCTGGACGCCGGCGGTGGCAACCGTGGGACAGATTCGATGCGCCATTGATGAATGGGCGCGCGAACTGCTCCAAGATCTGGCCGAACACTCATTCTCGCGGGCGAGCGTTGACAATGTGATTACGCAATGGATTGCGCCGGGGGACGCCTTGAACATTGACCCACTCAGTCCGCCGCTGCGTGATCTACGCCAGGTCTGCGGGTTCGTCTGCGACACGCTGGCGCCGAATTTAGCGAGGACCACCGACGAGACGCGGCACTTGCTCGCGGCGCTCAATGGCAGATACGTGCCCGCCGGGCCGTCCGGATCGCCTAGCCGCGGCATGGCGCATGTGTTGCCGACGGGCAAAAATTTTTACACGGTCGATCCGCGCGGCCTGCCAACACCGGCCGCGTGGTCGACCGGCAGTGCGCTGGCGCACGAAGCACTCGCCCGTCACGTCACGGAGAAAGGCCGCTGGCCCGAGAGCATTGCGCTCAGTGTCTGGGGAACCCCGACCATGCGGACGGGCGGCGACGATATCGCCGAGGCGCTCGCATTGCTCGGCGTTCGGCCCGTGTGGGAGCCCGAGACCCGCCGTGCCTGCGGACTCGAGATCATTCCCCTACAGCAGCTGGGCCGCCCGCGGGTGGATGTGACACTGCGTGTGAGCGGCTTTTTCCGCGATGCATTCCCCGCCTTGATGAACCTGTTCGATGAGGCGGTTCAGCGGGTCGTCTTGCTTGATGAGCCGCCGGAGCAGAATTTCATCCGCAAGCATTGGCTGGCGGAGACCTTGGCTTTGCGGGAGCGGGGATGCGAACCTGAACTCGCGAGCCGGCGCGCCTCCTATCGAGTATTCAGTTCCAAACCGGGCGCCTACGGCACGGGGTTGATGCAGCTCATGGACAGCAGCGCATGGCGCGACACCAATGACCTCGCAGAGGCGGTCTTGCTGTGGGGAGGCTGGGCGTATTCTCCGCAAAGCTGCGACGGGGTCGAAGCGGTGGAGTCATTTCGCCGCAAACTCGCCGGTGTCGACCTGGTTCTGCACAATCAAGACAACCTCGAACAGGATTTGTTTGATTCGAGCGACTACTTTGAGTTTCACGGCGGTCTCGTGGCCGCGGTATCGGCTGTTTCGAACGCGGCTCCGCAGGCGTATTTCGGCGATTCGTCCGATCCCACCCGTCCAGCTGTTCGAACATTGCAAGGCGAAGCATTGCGGGTGTATCGCTCACGCGTCGTGAATCCCAAGTGGCTTGCAGCCATCCAGCGTCATGGCTACCGGGGCGGACTCGAAATGGCGGCCACCGTGGATGCGCTGTTCGGGTTCTCTGCGACCGCGGGAATTGTCGCCGACTGGATGTTCGAGGGCATCGCGGAGAATTTTGCCGGCATTGAAGCGCAGCAGTTCCTGCAGCGCGATAATCCGTGGGCGCTCAATGCGATCGTTGAACGTCTGTTGGAGGCGGAACAACGTGAACTCTGGAAGCCGAAGCGGGAGACGCTGCAGAGATTGCGCGCGGTGCTTCTGTCAAGCGAGTCGAAGATCGAAGAAACTGCCGAGAGTTCTCTATGAAACCCGATTTTCCGTTTTCCGCCGTTGTGGGTCAGGATGATCTGAAGCTGGCGCTGATACTGGTTGCGGTCGATCCCAGCATCGGCGGCGTCTTGATCAGTGGAGAAAGGGGAACTGCCAAGAGTACCGCCGCCCGCGGACTCGCCGCGCTACTGCCGAAATCCTCTGCGGGAAAATCCGCGCCATTCGTCGAGCTACCCATCGGCGCCACCGAGGATCGCGTGGTGGGATCCCTGGATATCTCGAGGGTGCTGCAGGACGGCGCTACGCAGCTGCGATCCGGTCTGCTCGCTCGAGCGGACGGCGGCGTCCTGTACGTCGATGAGGTCAACCTGCTCCCCGATCACATCGTCGATCTGCTCCTCGACGCAGCCGCCAGCGGGTGGGTAACGGTCGAGCGGGACGGGGTATCCGCGGGCGAGGCTGCGCAATTCGTGCTGGTCGGGACAATGAATCCGGAGGAAGGCGAGCTTCGGCCTCAATTCACTGACCGTTTCGGCCTGTGTGTGCAGGTTCGCGGGCCTTCGACGCAGGAGTTACGCTCCGCCGCGATTCGACGCCGGCTCGAATTCGACGATCAGCCTACGAGCGTCATTGGTGCGGTACAACCGGACGAACAGATGTTGCGCGAGGGCATCATCGCTGCGCGCGCTCGTCTGTCGAAATTGATCATCCGCGACGAACACCTGGCTCTCGTGACGACGATCTCGATCGAATATCAATTGGATGGGATTCGGGGCGATCTCGCCATCATCAAGGCCGCGCGTGCCCTGGCGGCATGGCAAACGGCAAGTGATATCCGTGATGAACATATCCATCAGGCTGCGCAATTAGCGCTGCCGCATCGAAGCCGACGAAGGAAGCCCAAACAGCCATCCCGCAATCCCATGGGCCCGAGATCCCCCGGTCGAACTAGCGTCTCGGACATGGGTCCGCCGCCCGTGACGGATGCGCAGCCGCCCATCGATAATCCATCCCTTAAGATCGCGCCGCCCGGCGCAGACCAGGGTCCGGTGCGTTTGATCACGGACGTGATCGATCGAGGCGAGGTGGGTCGACGCGGTTCGGAATCCTTGAGTTCGCAGCGCGTCGTCGGAGCGGTTCCTTATGAGCTCTCGGGCACATTGGCCATCAGCGAGACTTTATCGGCGGCCGCCCGGCGGGGAGCTCGTGTTGGCGCCGAGGGCTTGCGCTTGGTGGCGTCGGACCTCAAGCAGCATGAACGGCGGGGCCCGGGTCTTTGCCACGTGCTGTTTCTGGTGGATGCCAGCGGGTCGATGGCGACCAAGCGCCGCCTGGAAGCGGCCAAGGGCGCCGCGTTGGGATTATTGTCGTCCAGTTATCAACGGCGGGACGAAGTCGCTTTGATGGCATTTCGCGCCGAGGGTACCGATCTTGTACTGCCCTTTACGCGGAATATTTCGAGCATCGAGCGCGCCCTGAGCGATGTGCCGACCGGCGGCCGTACGCCGTTGGCTCGCGCGCTGCTGGATGCGGCTGACATGCTGCAAACCCGCGAACCGGCGTTGCTGGTGGTATTCACCGATGGGCGCGCCAATGTGAGTGCGCAGGGCGGCGATCCTTGGGAGGAAGCGCTCGGCGCCGGTTCACGGCTGCAGACGGTATGCGCAGGAGCCGTGGTGATCGATTGCGAGTCCGGACCGATTGTACTGGGACGCGCCCGTGCACTGGCGCAGGCTTTGGGCGCGGAGTGCATTGCACTGGATGACTTGGATGACACATCGTTGACGATTCGCATCCAGGGACGGATTCAGACTCTGTGAGCATCATTCTTGCGCTGCTGATCGATCGCTGGTGCGGTGAGCCGCCGGCGCCCGTCCATCCGGTCGTGTGGATGGGGCATTACCTAAAACGCATTGGGCAACACCTGCCGAACCATGGCTCGAGCAAGGCGTTCTTCTTCGGCACTATCGGGTGGCTTATGGGCGCGGGCCTGGTCGCGGCAGTGTATGGAGTCGCCGGCTTCGAGTTGGCGAAGTTGCCGCGCTGGCTGGAGGTCCTACTGACGGCCTTACTTCTCAAGCCCTTATTTGCGCTGCGCTTGCTGCTTCGCGAAGTCACGGCCGTGGAAGCTGCGCTCGCTCAGGGCCTTGGGGCAGGGCGTGCCCGCTTGGCGCACATTGTGAGCCGCGACACGACGAACCTGGACCCGGACGAAATTCGCGAATCTTCGCTGGAATCGCTGGGCGAAAATCTGTCGGACTCTGTGGTGGCGCCGTTGTTCTGGTTTGTTCTGTTCGGTTTGCCGGGCGCTGCCGTATATCGATTCGCGAACACCGCGGACGCAATGTGGGGCTATCGAGGGCGATGGGAGTGGGCCGGCAAGTTTGCCGCGCGCGCCGACGACCTGCTCAATTTGATACCGGCGCGGCTCACTGCAATCGGCTTGCTCCTGTTGGGGCGAAAACGATGGTCGCTGCTCGCACGCCTGCCACGGGAAGCGGCGCGCACGACCTCACCCAACTCTGGCTGGCCGATGGGCGCTCTGGCGCTCGCGCTCAATGTTCGGCTGCGCAAACCAGGGGTCTATGCGCTCAATGCGGAGGGGCTCACTCCGTCGGCCGCGGATATCTCGACGGCGTTGCGCCGCGCTGAGGTTACCGGGTGGGTATTTGCGGGTCTGTTCGCTTTGATCACTGAGTTCCTGCCCAGAGTCGCCCATGCCTAGGCTCGATCCCGTGCACGGCGGCACCGATTCGTTGCCCGAACCGCGCTATGACTTTTCAAGCAACGCCAACCCATTGGGACCCTGCCCGTCGGTGCTGGCGGCGGTACGCAGTGCGGATGTGACCCGCTATCCCGATCCGCTGTACACCCATGTACGCGCCGTCCTGGCCGCCCATCATCGGACGACGCCGGGCCGTGTCGTGGTGGGGGCGGGCGCCAGCGAATTGATCCAGCGTCTGATTCGACACATCGACGGGCCCGTCCAACAGCTGGTGCCGACGTTTTCGGAGTACGCACGCGGCGCGCGGTTGGCGGGCCGGCAACTGTTCTCGGCCCGCTCGCCGGGCGAGTTCCTGCGTGTTCAATCGGCGCACCCGGGGATCGGGTTCATCTGCTGGCCGAATAACCCGACGGGCGACATGTGGCCGACAGATTTCATGTCGGCTGCGAGCGCGGCGGGTCCGCTGGTCGTGGACATGGCTTATGTGCCCCTGTGCGACGGGCATCAAATTGCGGCCATTGAGGATGCGGCCACGGCCGCGTACCGCCTGTATTCGCCGAACAAAGCGTTTGGCCTCGCGGGCGTGCGCGGCGCGTACGTCATCACGCCGAAAGCCGATACGCACCTTGCCAACATGGCACCCAGTTGGGTGATCGGCCGCGACGCGGTCGCGCTCCTTGAATCTTCGACCGAGTCGCGCGCGCGACTCTGGCTTAGGCAGGGAATGCCCCAGCTCAAGCGATGGCGCGCACGGCTCGTGCATTCGCTTGAACGGTTGGGATTGTCGGTCCGAGACGGCCCGGCCACGTTTCTGCTGGCAAAAGTCGGCAATGCCACCCGCATCACCGCTCATTTGAGAAGTCACGACATACGGGTGCGCGATGGCAGTTCGTTCGGTTTGCGGCAATGGATCAGGTTGAGCGCCCAACCCCCGGGCGCGCAGAAAGCACTATTGTCCGTGTTGAAAGGAGTTCTGTGACGCCTGGCCTCCAGATTCCTCGGATAGTGATTGGAGCGGCGGCGTCGGGGGTGGGCAAGACGACGATTGCCGCAGGCCTCATTGCTGCCCTGCGCCGGCAAGGCTTGGTCGTGCAGCCTTTCAAGTGCGGCCCCGACTATATCGATCCGAGTTATCACGAATGTGCCGCGGGCCGGCCGTGCCGAAATCTGGATGCTTGGATGTTGAATGACGCCCAACTCGTGGAGGGCTTCTCAAGGGCGTGCAGGGATGCTGATATCGCAGTGATTGAGGGGGTGATGGGATTGTTCGACGGCAGTAACTGGCACGACGAACGTGCCTCGACTGCCCAGATCGCAAAGCTGCTCAACGCGCCGGTGATTCTGGCCATTGACATTGCCGGCGCGGCGCGCAGCGCGGCGGCGGTGGCGCTGGGCTGTCAGCATTTCGATCCAGAATTGCCGCTGCGCGGAGTGGTTCTCAATTTCGCCGGTTCCGAAAGTCATGCGAAAGGCTGCGCAGAGGCCATTACGCACACCACCGGCCTGCCGATGCTCGGCTGGTTGCCTCGCGATTCGAAGTTGCAGATTCCGGAACGACATCTGGGATTGGTGCCCGGCAGCGAACACCAGGATCCGGTGACCCTCATCGCCCGCATCGCCGATGCCGTTGCCGCGCGCTTCGATCTTGGGGCGATCACACAGATCGCTCGAACGGCAGGTGAGCTCCCCGCAACACCCCGTGCGGCGAGGGTGACGCACCGTGGACCCGGTAATGAGCGCCCCGTTATCGCCGTGGCGCGCGATGACGCATTTTGTTTCTACTACCCGGAGAATCTTGAATTGATGATGGAGGCGGGGGCGGATATTCAGTTTTTCAGTCCCCTGCAAGGAGAGCGACCGGCGCCCAACGCCGCCGGCGTGTACCTCGGCGGCGGCTATCCGGAATTGCATGCCGCCAAACTCACCGCAAATGGGGGTTTATGGCGGGCACTTAAGGCATTGAGACTGCGGGACGCACCAATTTACGCCGAATGCGGCGGGTTCATGGTGTTGACCGAAGCCCTGATCGACGGCGAAGGCCGGCGCTGGCCCATGGCGAGCCTCATCCCCGGTGTTGCGCGGATGACTGATAAGTTGGCCGCCCTCGGTTACCGTCATGCTACGGCGGCGCGGGCCAACTTACTGGCGGAGGGCGGAGATATCCTGCGCGGACATGAGTTCCGGTACAGCACTTGGGAATGTAGCCCGCCGATCGGCAGCTACGATGCGGCTTGGCAGGTGCAAGGCACGCGGGCGAGCGCACCCAGCGATTCGGCCGGTTTTGTCAGTGGCAACCTGCTCGCGAGTTATCTGCATGTCCATTTTGGGCAGCGCAGCGGACTGGCCGATCGATTCGTCTCCCGACTACTTCAACCGTAAGGGACACCCGGCCACCATCAGCCAGACTTCCGATGCCGCCGCCGCAGTCAGCTGCGCCAGCGTGCCGGCAATGTCCCGAAATCTGCGGGCCGACGGTTCCGGGGGCACCAAGCCCCATGCCACTTCGTTGCTCACGATAACGACCGGCCAGGGCACCTCTTTGAACCTGGCTACCTGCGCGTTCCAAGCGTTCACAATGGCTTCGTCGGTCTCGTCGAATCTTGCGCCCGCCCACAGGGTGAGGCAGTCGAGAATCACGCCGCTCGGCGCCGGCGACAGCTGCGTTAGCGTTTCGGCCACGTCGGTTGGCGCCTCGAGGGTGCGCCAGGCCGGCCGCTCCGTACGATGTCGCCGCACGCGCTCCATCATTTCCAAATCGCTCTTGTCAGCGCGATAGGTCGCAACGAAAACAGTGCCGGATCCCCATTGCGCGGCGTGCTCGACGGCACGCCGGCTCTTGCCGCTGCGCGAGGGACCGGTAATGAAAATGATTTCACTCATGAGGATTCTCGTACCGGGGTATGCCGAGGTAGTCGAGAACTTGCCGACGGCGCCCCTCGACCGGACTCTTGATCAGCTCGACGAGGTGAAAGCCGATGTCTTCGTACGTTCGACGGATGTGCACGCTCAGCTCCGCCGCCTCGGCAAAAGTTTGCGGGCGCTCGACATCATTCACATAGATTTCGCGCCAGGGCGGAGCAAAAAACACCGTCGCCGCGTAAGCCTGAGAGACCTCGCGCCACTCATCAGGAGCGCTGAATCCGCCTTGCGCGAGATAGCCGATGAGATCCGGCAACCCACGATCGAAAAAACTTCGCTGGTGGCGCGCACTGTCGGCGAGCTGGGAGCGCATGCGCCGGCCGCATTCCTGCGCAAAGGCCGGCAGGTCACCCCAGGGGACCAGCGGGCCGGCAATGGCGATTTGTTCGCGGATCAGCACTCGAGAGCATTCTTCATAACAGGCCTCACCTGTGTCCGCCAATGCCCGCAGCAATGTGCTCTTGCCGGACCCCGGGCCGCCGGCAATAACGATTCGTTGCGCGGCCGCGCTTCCGGCGGCGAGAAAACTGGTCGACGTCAAAGACACAGATATCGCCTGATGGGGTCCAAATTCACGTGCGCGGCGAGATGTTCCGCCATGCCCCGATAAATGGCGCCGCGCTGCTCACTCCACGGAACCGAATGCGGGCGATAGTCGCTCATTCCAGAGGCGACGGCGATCTGTGTCCGCAAGGCCGGCGATTCGAACCAGCCATGCAGGTAGGTACCCCATACCTTGCCCAAGCGCATGCCTTCGACTCGCTCTCCGTGTTCATCGCGAACGCTGTGCAGCGGCTCGATGGCTCTGAGTGCGCGAGTGGTGCCCATATGAATCTCGTAAGCCTGCCACTCGCTGCCACCGCAACTCGCCCACACCTGACGCAAGGTCTTCGATGCGCTGTACAAAGTCTCGGCCGGCAGCAGACCGAGACCCGGTTCGCTCCCGGCGTCGCCGGCGAGACCCGCCTCATCGCGCAATGACTCGCCGAGCATTTGGAAGCCGCCGCAGACGCCGATGATGAGAGCGCCGCGATGGAACGCGGCAATGATGGCCTCCGACATTCCGCTGGTATGCAACCAACGCAAATCGGCCAGCGTATTTTTGGTTCCCGGAAGCACTATGACGCGTGCGCCGTTAAGCTCATGCGCGCCGGTGACCCAACGAGTCTGAACGCCGCCATCGTCCCACCAGGGCCGGCAGTCGGTGAGATTCGACAGGTGAGGGAAGCGCACCCAGGCCATGACATTTCCGGAGCCTCGAATCCGATCGTCGTTCGACAATCCGTCCTCTTCCTCGGGCTGAAGATCGGTTCTGAAGGGCAGGGTTCCCAAGATCGAAAAGCCCGGCGCGTGCGGCTCAAGCCACT
>Ga0307474_10004235_pt1 | contig 10342 bp, 8 predicted proteins | sample atmos_gasesECM1C_2_FD_203312 | JGI IMG/M metagenome (GOLD analysis project Ga0307474, IMG submission 203312) | Hardwood forest soil microbial communities from Morgan-Monroe State Forest, Indiana, United States - atmos_gasesECM1C_05 | ecosystem: Environmental > Terrestrial > Soil > Temperate...
GTTCGGCGGGACGGTGCTGAAGACCTCGCTGTCCAAGGAGGGCGAGAAGGACCTGCAGGACGCCCTGCACGGCGCCAGCGCCGGGTAACTCCGGCGGCCCGCACCGGCACGGCCCGCCCCGGCCGGGGCGGGCCGTGCCGACCTAAGAGGATGGCGATGACCGAAGCGCCGATAAGCCCGCTGCGGGCCGCGAGTCCGTTGCGGACGCCCCGTGCCGCCTCTGTCGCCGGGATCATCTTTCGGTGCTCTTGACCGCTGCGCTTGTGCTGCTCATCGGCGTCGGCTTCTAACCCTGGGTGGAGCTGCTGTTCCCCGCATGGATCCTGGCCTTGAGCATCGACATTCTCGCCGCCGGCCTGAGGCCCCGGGTACGCGCCGCAGTACCCGCACACCATGAATGATCGCCGGGTGCCCCGGCGGGAATTCGCGGCTACGCGGCTGATGCCTCAAGCGTGGCGGCCGCGAACGCGGTAACGCGAGCTGCGCCAACCGATACCGGCGAGGACGCCCGACCGCGGTCATTTGTCAGCATCCTTCGGTAGCCAGGCTTGCCTGGTGTAATCATCGGCATTCCCTGGAGTTGATCACCAGGGTGGCCATCGACATTTCTGTTTCCACCGCCCCGCCGCCGCGAGCTGACGGATTCATCCGAACCGGATGAGGGCCTCTGCGACAATTGCCAGGCACTCTGGATGGACGCAGCCTGACCGAGTTGAGCCACGCAGCCGGGCCAGTGATCTAGCCGCCATTCTGTGGATTCCGCGAGGTGACCATGTCCGATATCGGTGGTAAATCGAGATCGGCCGTCACCTCTGCCGCAAGCGGGCAGTCCGGCCTCGGCCCGCAGCCGGACACTTTCCGCGAGGTGCGCCGGAACCTCGATGCGTCAGTCCTTCCACTCGCCACCTCGGTTGACGGGCGCAGGTTCTCTTTTCAGGCCTCGCTATACGGCCTGGTGGTGCTCGATCCGAACTCAGACTTTGTGCGCCTCGCGGCGCTGACTGGAAGCGACCATCCTGTGGCGCGCCGTCTCGGGCAGTCAGTCACCTTTCGTCAGGGAGAGGGACTGATCGCGGGAAAGATTTCGCCCCAGCCCGCGCTGCTCCGCTTCGGCGCACGGATCAGCCAGGAGGGCGGTGCCGATGTGCCCGCGACGTGGGCTGCCGCCCGCTGAAGAATCCGCGCGACCGCCGCCGACTGGCGGTGTGGATGGGCGAACATGACCATTGATCCCCACCAAGAGCTGCCGGCGCTGGGTCTGATTTTTCCTCTCTACCTGCTGGTGTTCGCCTCGACCTCTTACGTGATGGAAGGAGTGTCCGCGGCGAACTTCACTCAACCGCTGACCAAGACAGGCGCCCTGTACTTCACCGTGACGGTCTTCTCCATCGTGGGCTTCGGCGACATCGCCCCCAGATCCGAGCCCGCCCGGGTCGTGCTCATCGTCCAGATGCTCGGCGACCTCGCCGTGCTGGGCGCTGGCGTGCGGGTACTGCTGGAAGCCGTACGCCGCGGTCGGCAGCGAAGAACAGATACAGGCGACGACGCCGACTCAGCTACCTGACCCGACGTCGATGACAGCCAAGAAACCCGACCGAATGTGAGACAGCCATGACTGTAGAACAGCCAATACCCACGGCGAGCCCGCTCGGCCCGCTCGCCCGTTACGAGCAGAGCGTCATCGACCGCATCGCCAACTTCGACAACCCGCGCCAGGAGTGGCGGCGCCTGGTCTCCGAGCTGCTCGGCACCTTCTTCCTGGTGCTGGCGGCCGCCGGAGGGGGCATGATGGGCCAGGCCTTCCCCGGCGTGATCAGCCACACCGCCGCCGTCACCGCTCCCGCCCTGACGGTCATGGCCATCATCTTGTTCATGGGCAAGATCTCCGGTGCGCACCTGAACCCGGCCGTCAGCATCGCCTTCGCGCTGCGCCGCGACTTCCCCTGGAACCGGGTCCCGGGCTACATCGTGGTACAGCTGGCCGGAGCCACCCTCGCCGCCCTGGTCCTGCACGCGATCATCAACGTCTCCGCCAAATACGGATCCAACTACCCCGCCCACGGCTACTCTGCCGGGGCCGCGTTCTGGATGGAACTGATCTTGACCACCGGCCTGGTCAGCGTGATCCTGGGTACGGCCTCAGGCGCCCAGAACGTCGGCATCATCGGCGCGTTCGGGGTCGGCGGCTACATTGCCCTGGCCGGGCTGTGGGGCAGCCCCATCTCCGGCGCCTCGATGAACCCGGCCCGCACCTTCGGACCCGACCTGGCCTCGGTCACCTTCACCAGCTACTGGGTCTACATCGCGGGCCCGATCGCCGGCGCCGTCATCGCCGTCGGCATCGCGTTCGTCCTGCGCGGCCGCGGCGGCGGCAAGTCCGGGGCCGGGGCCGCCCAAGGGGACCTGTTCACCGAGCCCTACGAGCCCGGCAAGTCCTGAAGATCGGGACGCTTGCCATCAGCGCGGCCCGCGCAGGAAAGACTGAGAGCCCATTCACTGAAGGAGCCCGCAGCCTTGAGGTGCGCTGGATCTTCCCGGGTCAGATGGAGACTGCTGTGGCGGAATGGTTCGGCCGCTTCCCGGCCGAGTCGCAGTCACGCGAGGATACGTACCTCGTCGACCCGCAGTTGCGCGGACTGTCGGTAAAGGTCCGCGGGGGCTCGGCACTGGAGCTGAAGGTGTACTGCGGGAGCCCGGGAATCCTCGATCTGGCGGGACGGGCCCGCGGGCGCATGGAGTTTTGGCGGAAGTGGTCCTGGCCCATGAGCCCTCTCCACCTGGACATTGGTGACCTGGCCGGCTGGAAACCGGTACGCAAGAGGCGGCGGATCAGCCGGTTCGCACTGGCAGGCAGACCGGTTGTGGCCCCCGCCCCAGGGCGAGGCCAGGAACCGCGGTGCGCGGTGGAACTCACCGAGATCCGCGCGCATGGCCAGGACTGGTGGACCCTGGGATTCGAGGCAGCCGGTCCTGCCCAGCTGCTCAGCACCGAACTCCAGGCGGCCGCGGCGCTCGTTTTCGACCAGCCGCTGCCCGGCAGCGTGGAACCCGGCCTGGATGAATGCCGGTCCTACCCTGGGTGGCTGTACCAGCCCGGCGCAACTACTCAGTATTCACCCGGTCTAGGTGAGGTCTCGCGGCGGTCCCGGTAGGACTCTGGTGATTATGCCACCCGATCCTCTTGCCCTTCTGCGGTCGCGGAGCTATCTAGCGCTGCTCGTGCTGGCCGCGATCATCGGCGTGCCCGTCTCGGCGGTGGCCTACTTCTTTCTCGCCCTGGTGAGCAAGATGCAGGGCTGGATCTTCACTGACCTGCCCAAGGGCCTGGGCTTCCAGGGTGAACCGCTGTGGTGGCCGATCCTGCCGCTGTTGCTGGCCGGGGTGCTGGTCGCTCTCACCATCCGGTACCTACCCGGCAAAGGGGGCCACTCGCCAGCCGACGGGTTCAAGACGGGCGAAGGCCCTGCCTCGCCGATCGAGCTTCCAGGAATCCTGCTGGCGGCATTGGCCACCTTGTGCCTGGGCGTAGTGCTCGGACCCGAGGCACCCTTGATCGCCATCGGCGGCGGGCTCGGCGTCATTGCTGTCCGCCTGGTGAAGCGGGACGCTCCGCCTAGAACCAGCACCGTTGTGGCCGCGGCCGGGAGTTTCGCCGCGATCAGCACGCTGTTCGGCTCGCCGCTGCTCGGGGCATTCCTGCTGATGGAGGCCTCTGGGCTGAGCGGTGCCATGCTGGAGCTCGTGCTGGTGCCCGGCCTGCTGGCGGCTGGCGTCGGTTCGCTGATCTTCATCGGGCTCGACGCCTGGACCGGGCTCGGCACGTTCTCGCTGGCGATTCCCGGCCTTCCTCACGTCGGGTCGCCAACCGGCGCTGAATTCGGGTGGGCGCTGGCGATCGGAGTAATGGCCGTCCCGCTCGGCTCTGGGATCCGATGGCTCGGCCTGTTCCTGCGGCCCTATGTCGAGCGGCGGCTGCTGCTGGCCACACCGGTGGTCGGTCTAGCCGTCGCGGGCCTGGCGATCGCGTTCGCCGCCGGAACCGGAAAAGGCTCCTCCGAGGTGCTGTTCTCCGGGCAATCCGAGCTGCCCTCGTTCCTCAGCCATAGCGCCAGCTATACCGTGGCCGCGCTGCTGCTGCTCATCGCCTGCAAGGGGCTCGCTTATGGCCTCTCGCTGAGCAGCTTCCGCGGCGGTCCTACCTTCCCTGCCATGTTCCTCGGGGCGGTGGGCGGCGTGGCGCTGTCGCACCTGCCCGGGCTGCCGCTGGTTTACGGTGTCGCCATGGGCATCGGCGCGATGACCGTGGTGATGCTCAGGCTCCCGCTGACCTCCGTCCTGCTGGCCGCCGTGCTGTTGTCGTCAGACGGCGTGGAAGTGACGCCGGTGGTCATCGTGGCGGTTGTGGTGGCATACGTGCTCTCCGCGCGGCTCGCGCCAACCCCGGCGTCTGCCCAGGGAACGCCGTCGGCCAGCGAGGACGCCACGGCCCCGGCGGCCGCCCAGTCCGGATGACGGCGCGCCAGCCGCCGCGCCGATGCCCTCGGCCGCGCCGGCGAGGAGCTCCGCCTGCGCGACCACCATGCTGGTCGTGACCACGATTTCGAGGTCCGCCGAGACTGCGGCGACGATCCCTAACTGGACTACCCCAGATCTCGTTCCGGCTGTAGCAGTCCGTCGCCAGGCTCATCCGTCCGGGGGGATGGCAGTGCGCAAAACGGTTCTTATGATCGCGTCATCTGCCAGAGTCTGGAGGTTCTGTCGTGTCCAATCACAGTTCAGCATCGGTGAGCATTTTCCCGCCGATTGCCGACTACGGATTCCTGTCAAACTGCGAGCAGAGCTGCCTGGTGGCGCCGGACGGTTCCGTGGAATGGCTGTGCCTGCCACGCCCGGATTCCCCGAGCGTGTTCGGAGCGCTGCTTGACCGGGCCGCCGGCTTGTTCCGGTTCGGTCCCAGCGAGATCCGTGTGCCGCAGCACCGCCGGTATGTGCCGGGGACGATGGTGCTGGAAACGACCTGGCAGACCCCAACGGGATGGATGACCGTTCATGACCTGCTGGCCATCGGTCCGCTGCAGAACCAGCGACGACGGCCCGATTATCACCGGGCTCCGACCGGTTTCGGCGCGGCCGGCGTACTCCTCCGGATCGCGACGTGCATCAGCGGCCGGGTCGAGGTCATGGTGAACTGCGGCCCGCAGTTCGACTACGGGACCACCGGCGGTACGTGGAGTTACCAAGGCGACGGCTACGACGCGATGACGATTACCGCTAAGGAGGGGGATGTGCAGCTTGCGCTGGCGGGCAGCATCCCGCTCGGCGTGCTAGGTGCCCGCTCTTACGGCCGTACGACGCTGGCCCAGGGCCAGTCGGCCTTCGTCGCCCTATCCTGGGCAGACGTCAAGGTCCCAGCTGACCAGGACGAGGCGTTCGCCATGCTGAACACCACGGTCGATTTCTGGCGCGACTGGCTGAGCTCAGCCAAGATCCCCGACCATCCGTGGAAGCCCTACCTCGATCGGAGCGCCCTGACCCTGAAGGGACTCAGCTACGCCCCGACCGGCGCCATCATGGCCGCGTCGACCACCTCACTGCCGGAAACACCGGGAGGGGCCCGCAACTGGGACTATCGCTTCACCTGGATCAGGGACTCGGCATTCATGCTCCGCTCGCTGTACCGGCTGGGCTTCGACTGGGAGGCGATCGAGTACTGGGGCTTCATCCTGGAGGCGGTCACCGGTGGTGACCTCAACCGCAAGCCCGAGCTGCAGATCATGTACGGCATCGACGGAGAACGCGACCTGACCGAGCGGACCCTGGACCACCTGTCCGGGTGGCGGGGGGCGCGCCCGGTCCGGGTCGGCAACGGCGCCTGGAATCAGCAGCAGCACGACGTCTGGGGAATGATCATCGACGCTCTCGATGTCCAGTTCCACCAGGCCGCGGCCACGATCGTCGTGCCGGTGTGGGAAGGGCTCGCCGGATTCGTGGACGACGCCCTCCAGCACTGGCGTGAGCCCGACCAGGGCATCTGGGAGGTCCGCGGCGATCCGAAAGACTTCACGGCATCCAAGGTGATGTGCTGGGTGGCGGCCGCGCGCGGCGCCGATCTCGCCGAGGAACGGGGCGAACACGAACGCGCCCAGCGCTGGCGGGCAGGTGCCGATGAGATCAAGGCCGAGGTCCTGGACAAGGGCGTGTCCGACCGGGGCGTCTTCCGGCAGCACTACGAGACCGATGACTTGGACGCATCGCTGCTACTGCTGCCCATCATGGGATTCCTGCCCCCGGACGACAAGCGCATCCAGTCGACCGTGCTAGCCATCGCCGATGAGCTGACGCAGGACGGCCTGGTCCTGCGCTACAAGGTGGAGGGAACCGACACCGGTTTCGAGGGTAAGGAGGGAACCTTCACCATCTGCTCGTTCTGGCTGGTGACCACGCTGGCCATGATCGGCGAAACCGACCGCGCGCGCGCCCTGTGCCAGAAGCTGCTGTCGTTCGCCGGCCCGCTGCAGCTGTACGCCGAGGAAATCGACGCCACGACGGGCGAGCATCTCGGGAACTTCCCGCAGGCGTTCACCCACTTGGCCCTGATCGAAGCTGTCTCGCTGCTCATCGACTCCGAGCAAGACAAGGGCGCCGCCTCAGTCGGGTAAGGGGAATCCAGACTCACGCTTCGACTGCGCCTGCTCTGAAACCGTCCCGCACGGGGAAGGCTCGCCCGGCCCGGTGGTGATTCCGCTGGGCGCCGTGGAGCAACCGCGGCGGCGGGATCGGTCTGCGGGATCACCCTCCAAGGATGATGCCGGCCGCCTCTGTCCGGCGCAGATTCGGTCGCAGGGACAGCGCAGCGATGGTCAGGAAGGCGTCCTTGCGAATCCGGGTTGACGACCTGCCTGGCATGAGCACAGAGGCGGAGCTATCGGTGGCGAGGACTCGCCGGCGGTGTCACGCGCTGCGATAACCGGAGGGAATTGCCATGACTGTAGCGGCTGACCGTGCAGCGGCCAGGAAATCTACTGGCGCAGCGGCCAGGAAATCAAGTACGCCCAGTACAGAGGCTTCTGCTCGCAGGCCGGCGCGGGCGCCGGCGGTGGAGCATCTGAGCCGCGCGGAACGGGCGGCGCGGGGGAAGGACGCCAGGGCGGTGGCCCCGCTGGAATCGCATGGGGAGTTCTCGCCGGGCCGGGGGCGGGATCCGGTCGGGCTGCTGCTGGGTCAGGCGGAGTCCCGGGTGCCGGAGCTGGTGCCGGTCCGGCACGGGCGGATGCTGGTGTCGCCGTTCACGTTCTACCGGGGCGCGGCGCTGCCGATGGCCGCGGACCTGGCCGGCACGCCCTCCTCGGGCCTGCGGGTGCAGCTGTGCGGGGACGCGCACCTGTCGAATTTCGGCGCGTTCGCGTCGCCGGAGCGGCGGCTGGTCTTCGATGTCAACGACTTCGACGAGACCCTGCCCGGGCCGTTCGAGTGGGACGTCAAGCGGCTGGCCGCGAGCCTGGCCGTGGCCGGACGGGCCAGCGGCTTTCCCGCTAAGGCCCGGCGGAAGATCGCCCTAGCGGCGGCCGAACGATACCGTACCGCGATGCGCGAGTTCGCGGCGCAGCCGTTCCTGGCCGTCTGGTACGCGCACCTGGATATCGAGCCGGCCGTCGCCGAATTCAGGTCCCAGATCAAGGCGAAGAGGTTCAAGCTCGCCCAGTCGCTGCTGGCCAAGGCCCACACCAGCGACAGCACGAAGGCCGTGGCCAAGCTGACCACCATGGTCGACGGGCAGCGGCGGTTCATCAGCACCCCGCCGACGATCGTTCCGGTCGAGGAGGTCTTCACCGGCGTGCAGGCCGACACGATCTACCAGCTGCTGCGCACGGTGCTGAGCAAGTACAGGCGCAGCCTGCAGTCCGACCGGCGGCACCTGCTCGAGCAGTTCACCATGGTGCAGGTGGCCCGCAAGGTCGTCGGGGTCGGCAGCGTCGGCACCCGGGCCTGGGTCGTGCTGATGGAGGCCGATGACGGGGTCGAGCCGCTGTTCCTGCAGGCCAAGGAGGCCCAGCCGTCGGTCCTGGCGGAGTACGCCGGGCGCAGCCAGTACAACAACCAGGGCGAGCGCGTCGTCGCCGGGCAGCACCTGCAGCAGGCCCAAAGCGACATCTTCCTCGGCTGGACCCGCGTCGCTAACCCCGTCGACGGCGTGGAGCGCGACTTCTACGTCCGCCAGCTGAAGGACTGGAAGTTCTCCGTGCCGATCGAGATGATGCTCCCGGAGGGCATGGCGTTGTACGCCGGGCTGTGCGGGTGGACCCTGGCCCGGGCGCACGCGCGCTCCGGGGACCGCATCGCCCTGGCCGCCTACCTCGGCGGCTCGGCCAAGTTCGACCAGGCCATCGCCGACTTCGCCGAAACCTACGCCGACCAGAACGAACTCGACTACGCCGCGCTCCAGGCCGCCGTCAAGGACGGCAAAGCCGAAGCCATCACCGAGATCTAACGCGGCAGCGCGTCCGGGGAAGCCTCATAACGGCCCCCGGCAACCGCTGGGCCGTGCGTGCTGTTTATCGATCCGCTCGGACGGCCGCTCTCCCCAGTGTCGGTCGCCGGCGTGCGCCGTCGGGACATGAGACGCGAGCGTCGGCGCTAGCTACGGCCTCCAGCCAGAACTAGCGCCTGATGTTCGACGATCAGGTTTGGCTCGTGCCAGACGGGAGGGTCGCCTGGTCGCCGGGACTGGAGGCGGGCGGTGCTTCATCGGGCGGGGCAGGCTTGATCCGCTGGAGGTAGACCTCGTAGGCGGCGAGCAGCACGCCGATGATGAGGAAGCTGAGCCACGACACGGGCACGATCAGGAACAGGATCCCGGCGACGACGGCGCCCGCCAGCTGGAGACCACCCGCATGAGAAGCCATCCAGCCGACCACGCCCCGGTGGTCACCGCCCCTTGCTCCCGCGATGCTGCGCCCGGTCCGCTTCACCCAGGAGCGCATGGCCACGGCCCAGCGGTACGGCCCGCACAACACGGCGATGACCAGGATGACCAGAGCCACGCCTAGGACCCAGGCGGTGAGGACGAAGAACCCGTGGAGCAGATCATCCAGAACGCTCTGGGCGACCTGTGGGTTGTGAGCAGCGCTCGCCAGCACGCCTTGCTCGTGGATGACGGCGCGCCTCTCGATGATCATCAGCAGAGATACGCCCACCGCCAGCTGGAGCACGGTCCTGCGGCGATTCACCGACAGCCACAGGCTCAGGGCGATCAAGACGATCGTGACCAAGGGCAGGATAAGGGTCAGCCCGTCGAAGGCCTTCACTCCTTGCCGGACGGTGGCCAGGTCGCTGGACCGGACTAGGGTGATCTCGCCGAAGTTGCTGGGCAGGGAGACTCCCAGAGCTTGGGACAGCTTGTTCACCGCCTGCTGGGGCGGGTCAGCGCTGGTGATGGTGGGCAGGGTCACGGGCTTGCCCGCCAGGTCAGAGGCCAGGCCCGACACCTGTCCCAGGGCTTGGTTGATGAGCGGGACGGTGTTCAGGACGATGTAGTCGCCAGAGCTGGACACTGCCGCCGTGTTCTGGCCGCGCAACACCGCTACCAGCTGTTTGTGCGTGGCGGTCAGCGCCGCAGTCCAGACGGCCTGGAACCGGGGGGAGCTCAGCACGTTCGTCAGCTTGCCGGCCACGTAGCCCTTGGTGGCGTTGGTGATCGGGACGGCGGCGAAACTGACCTTGGGAGGCAGGGCATCCCGTAGCCGGGTCTGGAGATTGAGCTCGGTGAATAGCTCGTCGGTGGCGCGCGCCGCCACGGCGGAGGCCACGGCTGGATCCTGGAAGACGGGCCCGACCGTGCCGACGAACGTGCCGGTGTCGAGCAGGGTCCGGTGCGCCCACACCACCGTGGCGGACAGCAGCACCAGGACGCAGGAAACCGCGACGAGCACGGCGACGACACTCCTGCGGATACGCCGCCGACGCGGCTTGCTGATTCGCTCGTGCCCACTCTGGACACCGTGACGCCCCGCCTGGCTACCGGCGGGATCTGCCTCAGCGGGAGTACCTTCGTCGCGCGGCTGGACCGGGGCTGTCATCATCATTCCATTCGTCGGCCCGAGCTGAGTTGCCGCGACGCGGAAATCTCGCGGGCCCTTTCCTTAACCTAGGCAGACCGTCGCCGCGGCAGCATCCTCTCCTGCGGGTGATATGACAGATAACGGCGCCGAAGCCGACGGCGGCCAAGGCGATGCGCACCCGGGTGCTGGCAATGTGACGTCAGATCTGCAACGTCCCCTGCTCAGCCGAGGCGTTCGAGCAGGTGGTCGCCGACCCGGACGGCGTTGGCCATGGCGGTGAGGGC
>Ga0307474_10004237_pt1 | contig 10342 bp, 8 predicted proteins | sample atmos_gasesECM1C_2_FD_203312 | JGI IMG/M metagenome (GOLD analysis project Ga0307474, IMG submission 203312) | Hardwood forest soil microbial communities from Morgan-Monroe State Forest, Indiana, United States - atmos_gasesECM1C_05 | ecosystem: Environmental > Terrestrial > Soil > Temperate...
GATGCCGAGACACGCGAGGTCGGCGCCAAGATAACTCGCGCCGCGATGGTCTATTTCCTTGTGCGGCTCGGCGCCAGCGAGAGCGCCGAGGGCACGGTTGAATTGAATAGATCAATAGCCGCGCAGTGCTGTTCGACGCCCTTTCGATGTCATCCTTCTTCATCAGGTTGACGCAAACGCGCCTAAAATGAAATCTCATATTTGTACGTCGCTTGCTGAAGGAAACTCATCAATGCACCGCAGCGATTTCTCGGATCTGAACACCTTCCTCGCGATCTCTGATCATCTCAGTTTTCGGGCGGCGGCGGCCCAGCTTGGTGTGACCTCATCGGCGCTAAGCCATTCCATCCGCCAGCTCGAGGAACGCCTCGGGGTCAGGCTGCTGCATCGGACGACGCGCAGCGTGTCTTTGACGGACTCCGGAATTCGGCTCCTACAACGCCTTAGGCCCGGCATGGAGCAGATTGCCAGTGCGCTGGAGGAGCTAAAGGAACAGCAACACCGGCCCTCGGGTCGTTTGCGTATCTACACCCATACGGATTGGGCCGTGCGCACCGTCATAGCGCCGGTATGGGAGCGCTTCGTGTCCAGCTACCCCGAAGTGCATCTTGAGCTCTGCGTCGAAACCGCGCCGATGGATATTGTTGCGGCAGGATTCGATGCGGGAGTGGCGGTGCGAGGCCGCGTCCCTGCGGAGGCGATCGCCGTTCGGGTGACCAACGGGATACAGATGGCGGTGGTAGCGAGTCGCGGCTATCTCGCGAAGCGCTCGGCGCTGCGCACGCCCGACGATATCGCGTCGCATCGATGCGTCGCATTCCGTATTTCCCGCGACAGCGAGGTGCTTCGCTGGACTTTCGAACGGAACGGGAAAAGAAGGGCCATCCCCGTTCCTGGCAGCATCACCTTGAACAACGCCAGCGCAGCCGCCCAAGCGGCAGTCGACGGCGTCGGGCTGGCATACCTGGCCGAGGACCTCGTGCGGCCCTTTCTCAAGACTGGCCAGTTGGTCCGGGTGCTCAAAGACTGGTCGCCCAGCATCGAGGGATTTCACCTCTATTACCAGGGCCGCAGACAACCTTCTGCAGCCCTTCGCGCCTTCATTGACATGGTCCGCGCCCCCAAAGTGCCATCTGATCGCTCACCGGTGAAGACCCGTTTTGAACCGCCAAAATAGAGAGTGCAAACTCGCGCGATGGTCGAGCCCACTGTTGAATTTGTCTCAGCGCAACACGCAATTTTCTGCGGTTCTCTTTTCCACGCTAGTAATTAGGGTCAGGTCGGAGTTGGCGGGTGCGCGAACACGATCGACATCCAAATGAATATGCGGTGCCGGACCGCTGATATCGAGCTACGGATCGCGGTCTCCTCCACAACTTCTCCGACACGCAGTTTCGACAGGAGCCCTCATGCGCACGCTGACAGGCGGAACCGCAATAGTGACCGGCTCAACCAGCGCGTTCGCCGGTGCTGGCGCCGACTTCGTTCTCAATGGTTTTGGCGCTCCGGCTGATATCGAGAAGGAGCGCGCGGCCATCGAGACCGCATTCAAGGTGAAGGGGCTCTATTTGCCGGCGGATACGAGCAAGCCGGTCGAGATTGCCGAGATGTTGGCGCTGGGAGAGAAGAGCCTTGGCTCGGTCGACATCCTCCTCAATAATGCAGGCTTCCAATTCGTGTCGCCGGTCGAGGAGTTCCCGATCGGGAAGTGGGACGCGATCATCGCCATTAACCTGTCCTTGGTTTTCACGGCATCCGTGCCGCCGTACCCAGCCATGAAGAAGCGCGGCTGGGGCCGGATCATCAATACGGTGTGGGCGCATTGGCTGGTCGCTTCGCCCTTCAAGTTCGACCTATGTCTTGGCGAAGCGCGGTCTCCCCGGGCTGATGAAGACCGTTGTCCTCGAACTCGCGACGTCCAAGATCAACTGCAACTGCATCAGCCCCGGCTATGTCTGGACACCGCTTGTGGAGCGCCAGATTTCACCGACACCGCACAACATGACTGGCGAGCAGGTCATAAAGAATGTGCTTCTCGACGCGCAGCCGATCAAGGGGCTCGTCACCTCCGCGCAAGTCGCCGCACTCGCGCTGTTCCTCTGCAGCGACGATGCCGCACAGATCACGAGCGCCAACCTGTCCATCGACGGAGGCTGGACGGCGGCCTGAGGCGACGAACTGTTTTTTCGTCGATATGGAGGTTCTGATGCGACTTCTGGTTCTCTCTCCTAACGCTCTCGACGACAAGCGGAAGCCGCTTTACGAAGATATGCGGCGGGGAATCGACTCTCACTTCGGCGGGTTCGCGAGTGTACGCTCCGATGGCGCGCTGCTTGGCCCGTGGATTCCCTGGCTGCACCAGCCGAAGTTCGGAAAGCCGGTTTGGGAGCTGGTCAAGACAATGTTCACGGCTCCCTGTCTTCCTCCAACGGTCCGAGAAGTAGCCATCCTGGTGACCGGCGCCCATTTCCGTGCGGCCTATGAACTCTACGCCTACGTCTTGTTAGCCGAACAGCGCGGGCTTTCCGACGAAAAGCTCTCGACCATCATCGCAGGAGAGCGTCCCGTCGATCTCACCAAGGCGGAATCGGTCGCCTACGATTTCGCCTCGGCGCTCGTCAACGGAGGCGTGCTCCCGGAGCTCACATACAAGGCCGCAGTACGGGAATTCAGCGAAACGGGAGCGGCCGAACTGTCCTACCTGGTGGGCGTCTACTGTCTGGTGTCGATCACGTTGAACGCGTTCGACATACCCGTGCCAGATTGATGCGATCGAGTCGCCCCGCGACAATTGCAAACGAGGACCGAGCGATCAGCGGGAGAAGCTTTTGGCGAGCCAGAGCACGGAAAACCAGTGCGCTGCGGGCGCAGGCTAAGAATAGGTCCTCTGCCGCAAATGACCGCAAGCGCGAATGAACGTTTTTCGACAAGAGCCAGTCGGCGTGGCTTGTGATGCCGGTCCCTCCTAGCCATAGTTGCGAGGAAACGATGATGGAAAGCGCGGCAAAATGCACCGAGCCGTGATGGCGAAATACCAGGCGCCGCGTTTTCTCGCCCGCGAGCACCTCGAGGCGGTCTTCGGTTATCGTGGTCAGCGCCGGATTAGCGGGCCTTGAAGCCGCTCGTGCCCTCCGCTGATACGAACGCGCCGATGTCACGCTCGTAGACAGAAAGAATCTCTGATGTGCCGACCGATGCTGGGCCCGATGGCATCGACGTTCCGCGAAACCGGTTTGCCGCACAGGCGCCGGTTCTGAGTCGCGACTTTCCACTCGCTGTCTGTTAACGGACAGTCCGGAGCGGAAATCGCGTGGCCGTCTTTGAAGTTCTTGACGTAATCGATCAGCGAGGTGGCAGATCGATATTTTCAAGTGGTCGATTGAGGCGGGGCTGAGGCCGGATCTCGTTCCTCGGCGAGGCGGCTCACACGCGGCATCTTCGCTGCGCGTGGGTCGAGCGAGGTACGACGGTTCCCTTCGTGAACATCTGAAAGGTCAGGTACAGGGTCGGTGAGCGCAATCGCCGCGAGCACAACACCACTCCGTGAGCTTCCTTCCAGCACTGTGTCCGTTCTCGGGCCTCGTCGCCACCTGGAGTCTCGTCTCATCGGGCCAAACCCGCTGCAGCCGATGCTCTCGCAGCTCGGCATCCTCGCCGATTCCGACATATACTCGGCCGACCCTGCTCAGGCGCGGTCAGGCAGCGGTTGAGAGAACCTGACAGTTGATGATTGTCAGGCATGGTGGACCGGTACGCTTCTGGCCTTCGAGCCACGCCCGAAGCGCTCTTTGAGATGCTCTCGGAAGCGCTGAAAGCATGTATACAGCATGGGTATTAGGAAGATCCCGATTGAACTCGCCGCGATCATTCCGCCAAAAACCGCCGTTCCGACAGCTCGCCGGCTGATCTGCGCAGCACCGGTGGCGAGAACGAGGGGAGCCAGGCCGAGAATAAACGCAATCGAGGTCATCATCACCGCGCGGAACCGCATTTGCGCGCCCAATACCGCGGCCTCATCGATTTCCACTCCGGCTTCGCGTTGCTCTTTCGCGAACTCGACGATGAGGATGCCATTCTTGGCCGCCAGCGCGATCAGCACGACAAGGCCGATTTGACCGTAGAGGTCGAGGCTCAGTCCGGCGAGCTTTATGCCGATGAACGAGCCAAGGACGCCCACCACGACCGAGAGAAGGACAGGCACAGGAATCGTCCAGCTCTCGTACAATGCGACCAGGAAGAGATAGGCGAAAAGTACTGCGAGTGAGAGAATTATCCCCGTCTGCCCAGACGCTGCTTTTTCCTGATAGGCAGTGCCGGTCCACTCGAATTTGTAGCCCTGCGGAAGGCTGGCATCGGACACGTTCGTCATGGCATCGAGCGCGCTGCCCGAGGAGACCCCCGGGGCTGGTCCGCCGTTGATCGAGACGGATCGGTAATTGTTATAGCGCGTGATCACCTGTGGGCCGCGTTCGAACCGAATGTTCGCGATCGAGCGGAGCGGCACCATCTCGTTCTTGTTGTTCCGGACGTAGACCTGCCACAGGTCGGGTATGTCATTGCGGTTGGCTGCCTCGCCCTCGACGTTCACCTGCCAGGTCCGGCCCAGCATGTTGAAGTTGTTGACGTAGATCCCGCCGAATGTCGCCTGTAGGGCCGTGAATACGTCGTTCATTGCGAGCCCAAGCGCCTGCGCCTTGCCCCGGTCGATGTCGATGTAGATCGAAGGGTTGTTTGCATTATAGGTCGAGAAGACGCGTGACAGCGCGGGATCCTTGTTTGCGGCCGCGATCACCCCGCTCATCACGCTGTTGATGGCCGCGGGTTCCTGTCCCTCCAGAGCCTCGAGAACGTACTCGAACCCCCCTCCCACCGACAGGCCGATGATGGGTGGGAAGTTGAAGGCAACGACGTTCGCCTGGCGGATGTTCGCTCCCTTCGAGAACACCTCGCGTATGAGCGCCTGCGCCGAGTTGGAGGCTCCCACTCTGTCCTCGAAAGGCTTCAGACGGACGACCAAAAACGAGCTGTTCGGCAGATTGTCGGCGTCGAGCAGCGAGTAGCCGAGAATCGACATCGTATGCTCCACGGCCGGCATCCCCTTGAGGATGTCCTCGACACGCTTGGTGACTTCGCTAGTGCGCGCGACCGAAGCTCCGTCGGGCAACTGCACCATCACGAAGAAGGCGCCTTGATCTTCCTCGGGCAGGAAACCCGTCGGCACGATCCGCGAAATTCCGTATATGCCGCCCGCACAGACAAGTACCGCCACGAGCGATACCGCGGATATCCGCACCAGACGACGAACGATTCCGGCATAGCGGTCGCGCGTCCAATCGATTCCGGCGAGGAGCTTGGACATAAGGCCCCGGCGCGGTCCGGAGTGCCTGAGAAAGAGGGCGCACAGCGCGGGCGAGAGCGTCAGGGCGTTGACAGCCGAGATCAGCATGGCCGCGCTGATCGTGACCGCGAACTGTCGGAACAGGGTTCCCGAAAGCCCGGGGATGAAGGCAATCGGCACGAACACGGACAGGAGCACCAGCGTGATCGCAATGATCGGAGCCGTGATCTGCGCCATGGCTTCTTTCGTTGCATCCGCCGGGGACAGGTCCGGATGTTCCTCCATCACGCGCTCCACGTTTTCAACGACCACGATGGCGTCGTCCACGACGATCCCGATCGCAAGTACCATCGCGAGCAAAGACACGGTGTTTGCCGAGTACCCCACCGCCAACAGAACCGCGAATGTACCGACCAGGCTGACAGGTACGGCGACCGTAGGGATGATCGTCGCCCGAAGGCTGCCGAGGAAAAAGAACACTACGAGCACCACCAGCACGAACGCCTCGCTGAGAGTCCGCATCACCTCCTTCACGGTGTCCGTCACGAAGGTGGTAGTGTCGAATTGGACCAAATATTTCAGGCCGGGCGGAAACCGGCCGGATGCCTCCTTCAACGTCTCTTGCACTCGATTGGCGGTGGACACCGCGTTAGCGCCCGGGGCGAGATAAATGGCCAGGCCGACGCCGGGACGGCCGTCGATCTGCGACTCACTATCGAGGTTTTGCGCGCCAATCTCGACGCGGGCGACGTCGCTGATGTGAAGCAGCGACCCGTCCTGGTTGGCGCGCAGGACGATCTTGCCGAATTCCTCCGGAGTCTTCAGGCGCCCCTGCGTCTGTAGATTGAACTGAAACTGTTGGCCGTCCTCTGTTGGTCGGGCCCCCAATCTTCCCACTGGAGCCTGCACGCTTTGAGCCTTAATCGCGTTCACCACGTCGGACGGGGCGAGGTTCAGGCTGGTAAGACGCTGGGTATCGAACCAGATCCGCATCGAATAGTTCATCTTCGCGAACAGGCTCGCCTGTCCCACTCCCGGGGTGCGCGAGATCGCATCCAGGATGTTGACGACCGCATAGTTGGTGATGAACACCGGGTCTTGGGCACCTGTCTCGCTGTAGAAAACTACAAACTGCAGAATGGCAGACGACTTCTTCTGCACCGTCAGTCCTTGAAGCTGGACTTCCGGCGGCAGCTGCGCGAGCGCCGCCTGAACGCGGTTGTTGACGTTGACCGTATCGATGTCCGGATTACTGCCCAGGGCGAAGCTAGTTGTCAGTGTGTAGGAGCCATCGTCACCACTCGTCGACTTCATGTAGAGCATCTTGTCGACGCCAATCACCTGCGCCTCGAGGGGCTGCCCCACGCTTTCCTCGACGACGGCCGCCGAGGCTCCAGGGAACGTGCCGCTCACGACCACCTGGGGCGGAACGATGTCGGGAAATTGAGCCACCGGTATCTGCGTCAACGCGAGGAGGCCCGCGATGCTCGTCACGAACGCGATCACGATGGCCAAGCGGGGACGATCCACGAAGATCGAGGATATCATCGTTAGCCTCCATTCGGCTGAGTGGAGCTTGTCCCCAAAACACTCTCGCCCTTCGAACCCGTGCCTTGGGCGGCGCTGCCGTCGGTCGACTTCATCATGGCTTGGACTTCGCCGCTGGCGGGAGCCGGCTCGACCACCTGTCCCGGCTTCACCCGTTGAAGCCCCTCGACGATAACTTTGTCGCCGAGCGAGAGGCCGTTCATGACGGATGCGATGGTCTGACTGGACTGTCCGAGCTGGACGCGATGCTGTTCAACCTTGTTCTCTGCGTCGACCACGAGGACGTAGTTGCCTTGCTGGTCGGAGAGCACGGCAGCGCGCGGGATCGCGAGCGTTTGCACCGGCTGCGCGTCTTCGAGCATGACGGTGACCAGTTCACCGTCCGTCAGCTCTCGGGTCGCATTTGAAGCGCTCGGCGACAGAAGTGGGTTCGCGATCTCCCCTCGCACCAGCAAGGTGTCGGTGCTCTCGGTAACCGAGTTGCTCGCGAAGTCGATACGCCCGGTCTGACCATAGATGCGGCCGTCCGGCAGCTTGAGCGATATCACGACCGCTTTGCGGCCGCCTTTGGCGGCGTATCGGTCCCTCAACGATAGCGCCTCGCGAACAGAGACGGGAAATACCACGTACATCGGATCCTGGCTGACGATCGTGGTGAGCACCCCGGAGGTCGGCGAGACGACGTTGCCTTCGGTTACCGTGGTCCGATCGACCTTGCCGTCGATGGGTGAGCGGATATCGGTATAGTTGAGGTTGATCTGCGAAAAGCTGACCTGAGCCTTCGCTGCCTCGACCTGGGCCTCGAGGCTCTTCTGGTTCGATACCGCCGTGTCATAGTTCGCTGGCAGTCCGGCGGGACCGCTCAGGAGTGTTCGCTGACGGTCCGCCGTCAGTTGCGCGTTCTCGAGGGTCGCCTCGAGCTGCGCTACCTGTGCCTTTTTAGCCTCGAGATCAGCTTCGAAAGGTCCGCGTTCGAGGAGATAGAGCCGATCGTTGGCCTTGACCTCAGCTCCTTCCTTGAAAAGCCGCTTTTCCAGAAATGCAGTCACGCGAGCAACGACGTTCACGCGATCGACGGCCTGGATACGTCCTAAGAATTCCGTTCTCTCGATGATCGGTCGATTGACCACCTCGACGATGCCGACTGCGGGGCCCTTCGATTGCTGCGCAATGGCGGGCTCCAAGAAAAACAACGGCCCGCTAAAGGCCACCAAGGAAACCATTGTTATGCAAACACGCACGATCTTTCCTCTACAAGCAAGCATTGTCGGTATTTGATGATCTAGGTTGGACAGCGAACGACACCGGCGTCGGATCAGCGGCCTTTTGGAAAAAGCCTTGAAGCGAGGATCGCACGCGCTAGTCTGGAGTGAGGGTCGATCTAGCCCCGCGAAATCCCTCGATGTGCATATTGTTGAATGCCTCGCCTCGTTAATGCGACCGGCTTTGCCTTCCAACGAAGTTCGGCGAGAGGTGGCGATAATCGCGCTGCGTCTGGCGATGATTAGGATCGCGCTCAACGCTCACCTGCAACTCCTTGATATCGATGAAGACGTCGGCTTGCCGTCGCAGCTCATCGGCTACCATCGGGGGCTGACAAGCCATCGTGGAAACCACACTTACGCGGACGCCGCGACGCTGCAGCGCTGCAACCAACGAACGGAAAGCACCATCGCCCGAGAATAGAATAAGCTGGTCGATGTACTGGGCGAGCTCCATGGCTTGGACTGCCAATTCGACGCCGATATCTCCTTTCAACTTTCTATGCCCGGCTGGATCTACGAATTCCTTGGTCATCTTCGTGATGACCGTGTAGCCGTTGTAGTCCAGCCAATCGATCAGCGGGCGGATCGACACGAACTCCTGATCTTCGGTTAGCATCGTGAAATAGAATGCCCGTACCAAGGTCCCGCAGCTCCTGAATTCCTGAAGAAGCCGCTTGTAATTGATATCAAATCCAAGTGCTTTGGTCGTGGCGTGGAGATTGGTGCCGTCAATGAAGGTGGCGAGTTTGCTGGACCGGTCGGACATCGACAACCAACTCGTGACTAATCTTCGCCGGCCAACTGCTCTTCAGTCGCAAAGGCTCGATCACCAGGTTACTGGCTGCGCCTCTCGACCATCGATTCCGGTTCGCAGGATTTCCAGCACCTGCGGATATACCGTCAGGATCGCCCCGATGAGAAGTTCAATTTGGTGCGTGTGTCACTGAGCGAAATTCACCAATGTAAGCCCTTGCGTTGTGCTATTGTGTCTCGGCAAGCAGTTAAGACGATCACCGAGTTCGTAGACCTCGGCGAAGAGGCGCCGCCGGGCGATTTCCTGGCCCGATGGACGACTGTCGTATGATGCCCCTCTTCGGCCAGCGTCGGGACGAGATCAATGAATCTTGGAACGGAAGCGCGTGCGACGAGTGCAAAGCGGTTTGGCCATATTGGGTAATCGGGATCGCTGTCGTCGCGCTCATAGCGGTCGGCATCTGGGGCTAGTAGCCGCCGTGATCCGCAGGGGGTCTGCGAACGCGGGTTCGATTCCGATCGGAACAGTTTTGTGCAGGCGTACGACTCTAGACTTAGACTAAGCGTCCCGATGCCGGCCTGCTCCTGCTTCCGTTGGCGGGATTTCTGCCTGCAAGCGACCCGCGCGTCAGAAAGGGCGACTCCAGGATTAACGGAGCATTCGGCTTGAGGTCCGATTGTCTTTAACGCGCTCCTGGTCACGGTCAGCACGAGCTAATCGCGCCCGTCGTAATCGAGATCGAAGATTGCCACCCCGTCTACACCAAGCAGTCGCTCGAGGATCTTGGGATGGCGGAGCGTCCGTACCGTATCGTGGTAGCCCGTCCGCCAGTGCATTTCCCTGCTCCGTCGCGAGAATTCGTAGTCTTTTCGATTATCCTTCGTACGTGCTGGCGCGGTAAATCAGATGAACGAGGTTGTACGCCTTCTTGTCCGCGACCGGTCGAAGCAGTTCGACGGCGCCGGCTGGTTCTTCATGTCGTCCGGAAGATTGTCGAGCAAGCACGCAACCGCATTGCGGACACGCTGCGCATATTTGAATTGATCAGTGCTGGCGCGCGTTCGGCTCGAATACTGGATTTCCTTTCGACGGGTTTCCACCTCGGCGAGGTTGCCGGGAAAGTTGCCGCGCGCGCTCCAAAGATCGACCTGAAAGGCCAACGTGTCCTGCCGGGGAACGCTGTCCATCACCCAATTGAGCGGTGTATTCGGAACGAGCCCCCATCCCAATAGAACTCGCCGTCGATCTCGACGTCGGGAAACCCGGGGGCAGAGCTCCGCTCGCCATAGCGTGCTCCGGCCTTAGCCGGTGAGTGGCATTGTCGAAGTAGACCAAATTGCCGGTCCTGACATTCACCGCCCCCACGCTAAACCGCATCTCTCGAGAGTTTATGCGATCGAAATCGATCAACCCCTCCAACGTACTCTTCAAGCTAGA
>Ga0307474_10004238_pt1 | contig 10341 bp, 10 predicted proteins | sample atmos_gasesECM1C_2_FD_203312 | JGI IMG/M metagenome (GOLD analysis project Ga0307474, IMG submission 203312) | Hardwood forest soil microbial communities from Morgan-Monroe State Forest, Indiana, United States - atmos_gasesECM1C_05 | ecosystem: Environmental > Terrestrial > Soil > Temperate...
CCGCACGCGCCGTCCGGCGGAAATTGAACGAGGCGCAGGAACCAGTGCCATTGAGGTTGAGTTCGGAGAGCACAGCCGGCATGAGGGCTCCATCTTGACTTGTATATACATCTCAGATATAACTTATACCCAAGGGCTTGTCAATTCTCCCCAGTCGTGAGCATTCATGCTCTTAGCGAGCGGTGCCCGCAGCAGGCGGGTTTTCCAAGATCGAACTTTCGATCGCGGTTCGCATTTCTTAGCCGCAAGGGGAAGCGTATGAACATGGAGTTTCAGGTCGCCAGCCATGCAAACGGGGGTGACAACGGCGTCGGCAAATTTCCCGCTCGCTATGTGCGCTTCGGGCCATTCCAGGTCGATCTGCAGCGGCAGAACCTTACAAAAAATGGCGCACGCTTGCGTCTGCCCGGCAAGGTTGGCCAGGTGTTGATCACTTTGTTGGAGCGGCACGGCGAAATCGTAACCCGTGAACAGTTGCGCTCGCGTTTGTGGGCTTCCGATACGCACGTCAATTTCGACGCCAACGTGAACACCACCGTCAATAAGTTGCGCCAGATTCTTGGCGATTCCAACGAGCAATCCATCTACGTCCAAACCGTCCCGCGCAGGGGTTACAGCTTCGTCGGCGCGTTGGAATTCGCGGAGCAGCCAGAGGTGACCGTTGCGGCGGAAGAGCCCACCGCCGGAGAGAATTCCCCGCAGTTGAGCTTGCCGGCGGGCTCCAAATTGTTGGCGCCGCAGCGCGCGACGGTGTGGTTCACGGCCGGCGTTATCGCGCTGGTCATCGCCGCAATGCTGCTCGGCGCGGCCATCACGTTATTTTCCTACCGCCAGCTCTAGCAAAACGGTGCTCGCCGCTACGCCATGCCGTTGCGGCTGTAGTGGCGGAGTTTGCCAGCTTCCTCTCCGGCTGTGGCCAACGGTGTGTGGAGGGGCTTAGCCCCGCCCGCGAGCGCAGCGAGCGATCTTGCTTTTTCCGCCGCGGCGCAACGCATCACAGCGTCGCCGCTTGCGTCCCGATGGTTCCGCGCAACCCTAACGCGTCGGCGTGTTCGCGCAGCGCCGCAATGCAGAACGCAATGTGCTCCTCGAGCGGGATGCCGAGCTCTTCCGCGCCTTTGCGCACGTCCTCCCGGCTGACGCCCTTCGCGAAAGCTTTGTCCTTCAGGCGGCGCTTCACCGAGTCGACCTCCAAATCCAGAATGCTTTTGGAGGGCCGCACGTAAGCGCAGGCGGTAAGAAAGCCGGCCAGTTCGTCGCAGGCAAAAAGAACGTGCTCCAGCGGCGATTGCCGCGGCACGTTGCAGTAGTCGGCGTGGGAGAGAATCGCCCGGACCACCTCCTCGGAGTACCCCTGCTCACGCAGAATCCTGGCTCCTTCGGCAGGATGCTCCTTGTCTGGCGCATGCGCCTCATTGGGCCAGCGCTCGTAATCGAAATCGTGCAGCAGCGCCGCCAGCCCCCAGGCCTCTTCGTCAGCCCCCTGCTTGCGTGCGTAAGCCCGGACGCAAGCCTCCACAGCCAGCATGTGCTTGCGCAAGCTCTCAGACGCCGTATATTCGCAAAGCAGCTTCCAGGCATCATCCCGCGTTGGCATTTTTCCCCCTCCGAAAAAGGGATAGGGTAACGCAGAACGCCTCGCCAGTCGAAAGCCGCATTGGCCCTCTTTTCGCCGTCGTCAAATCCGCGGTAATTGGAATTTGTAGCGCCATTCTTCTGAGGCCGGCTCTTGGCATTCTTCTTTCACGATTTGTGTGCGCGGGGTAGTTCATGCAAGAACAGCCTGCTGATTTGGCTCGGCGGTGCATTGCGGGGGATTTTGGTCTGGCGCGGAGCGGTCGAGGCCGGGCATGTCGAATATGATCTGGGTGGGTTCGGCGTTTTCCTCTCTGGCGATAGCGGGGAGGGTGCGGAGGAGTTGGTTGGTGATGTAGGCAAGGACGGCGGCGCGGCGGGTGGAGATTTTGTCCTGGGCGAGGAGGAGCAGCAGGCGGGAGAGGAAGTTGTTGATCTGGGCGGCGGAGGTGAAGTCGTCGAGATTGGCGGTTAGGGTGGAGGCGATTTCGGCGGGGTTGGGTTGATTTGCCGCAAGCGGAGCGTGGGCAGGGCAGAAGTTGGCGTTGGCGGCGGTTACGGAGAGACGGCAGCGCCGACCATTGGGGTAGAGATAGATGCAACGAGCGGAGTTGTTGATGAAGCTGGGTTTAGAGGCTGACTGGGTCATTTGGGATTTTCCTTTTTGGGTGGGAATTTGGAAAAAACATAGGGCAACGCAGAAGTTTTTGAAAACACGGGAGTTGATAAAAAAGCAATTCGTAAACTGAAGAAAACAAAGGGAGGGCAAAGTTAGTAGCGAGTAGTGCCCCGGAAGAGAGATCGCTGTTGGGTAGCGGCCAGCGGCGAGAGGGAACAGTGAGAGGCGGCCCGCTGAGGGCGGAATTGAGTGGAAGCGCGATTTTCACGGTTTACGATAGCAGGAGAGGTACGCCGGGACAACTGGTCGGAGGCACGGTTGTGGGGCAGGTGGCCGGAAACGCGCAGACGCGATGCCACTCGGTTTTCGAGGCCCAGTCGTTAGCGTGGTGGGAAAACTTCGCTGGAGTGAGGTGAGGAAAACATTTGACGGAACTGGGTCGGCGTGATACCCACGATTCGGCGGAAAACCTTCGTGAAATGGCTCTGGTCTGCGAACCCGGTCGCTTTTGCAACTCGACTCACCGTGTACTGGGGGTTTCGCAGGAATTCCTTTGCGCGATCAATCCTGCACCGCAGGGAATACTGGTGAGGACTTAGCCCAATGCTCTTTTTGAATAATTCACAAAAATAATGCGGGCTCATTCCTGCGAGGTGCGCTAGCTCCGCCAGGCGCGTTTCACTCGCGTAATTTTGCTGCATGAAATCAACAACACGATTGAGCCGGACGGTCGGCATTCCGCCTTTGTATTCGAGTCGACGCGGCGCCCGCACGGAATAGCGTCGGATGAGGTAGTGGGCGAGCGCCAGACCCAGTGACTCGCCATAAAGCGGCCCGGCCGGGGACCCATCTTCCAAATCGGCATGGAGAGCGAGCATCAGGGAGGCAATATGCCGATCGCGAACATTCCAGTTAGAAATCAACTCGGCATCCGCCAGGTGAGCAATTTCCTCCAAGGCTCCGGCAAGAAAGTAGGGTGCCATCACCAACGTGAGATGACTTGTGGGCGCATACCGGGTAAATCGGTCGCGGGTCCCGGTAGGAAGAATATAGAGATTCCCGGGGCCATGCTCCGCCCTTCGCGTGCGGCCATCCACAGTCCACTCGCACCTAGTCTGCCCTGACCTTTGGAAATTCAGCATATGAATCGGATGCTCGTGCTCGGGAATGGAGCAGGGGGGCACGTCGTTGAACGACTCCATTGCGATACCATGCCATCCCACATGCCGGCTTGAAACTGTCGGGGGCGTGGGGAACGGAGGTATTGCCTTTCCGCCGCGAAGCAGTTCAACCGCCATGACGGGGAGAATATCTGTTGTATTCAACAGTTCGGTCCTCCTGAGGTTGTTATTGAGAACTGCATTAATCAGCCATCATACTTAGTATAGGGCGTAAGTACTTAGCTGTTCAAATTACCTACTATCGAATCGGAAAAATTGACCAATACGGGAAAATCTGACCAAAGAGATACAAACGCGGAACAAATCACCAATGACGGAACATCTGACTAATGGCACAGGAATATCCTCCTTGCGAATATGGAAGACCACGCGAACCTCTCTCGCGGGGCATCGGCGGCTCAATCTAGTTTTGGCGAGTTAATCGGTAATTCGTTGCCGATGCATCGTCTTTACGAGTTGATTTGCAGAGTCAGCCAAAACAGGGCTCCCATTCTGCTCCTTGGTGAAACCGGAACTGGAAAGGAGCTAGTAGCGCGTTGTATCCACTGTGAGGGATTGCGCCGGCACGAAATGTTTGTCCCCATTGATTGCTCGGCAATATCTCCGTCCCTCATGGAGTCCGAGCTGTTTGGGCACGTCAAAGGGGCATTCACGGGCGCGGACTACTTGAAACGAGGCCTTCTCCAAGCTGCCCACGGGGGAACAATCCTCTTGGATGAAGTCGGCGAACTGCCCGTCCTCTTGCAGGCCAAGTTGCTTCGGGCTCTACAACAAAGAGAAATAAGGCCGGTCGGTTCCACGGAGCAAATCCCAATAGACGTTCGCATCATAGCGGCTACAAATCGGGATCTGGAAGCGGCGGTCCGGGCGGGGACATTCCGTCAGGACCTGTTCTTTCGGTTAAACGTCGTGCAAATTAAGCTGCCGCCGCTACGCGACCGCAAGATTGACATACCCATACTCGTAAGCAACTTTCTGGAGAAGTTCTCTGACCCACAAAGGCAAGTTCATGCGATTTCGGATGACGCACTGCGCCTCTTGATCGCCTACGACTGGCCAGGCAACGTCCGCGAATTGCAAAACGCCATTGAGAGTGCTGTGGCGTTGAGTTCTGACAGCACTCTGACTCCCGATGACTTCACCTTGATCCCTAAACCGGCATCGAACAACCCTCCCGATGCCGATGAGCTCGTCCCGCTGGCGGAGCTTGAGCGGCGAGCTGTCTTGCATGCCTTGCGCCAAACGCGAGGTGACAAGCAACTAGCCGCGCGTCTACTTGGAATTGGCAAGACCACCCTCTACCGCAAATTAAAGAAGTATAGCTGCACTGCTCATCGAAGCTGATCGAAACTGCGGCTTAGGAGATTTTCGTTGGAATACTTTCTGATCTGTACTAACCCGCGTTGTCGCTATCGAATTGACTTGCGAAGCGGCGAGCAAGTTCTAGAACGATCAAAGCTGGTCATCGACGAGTGCCCGGAATGCGGCCACCCTTGGTCAGCCTACTGCCCCTTCTGCCGCCTGCCGCTGGGGTCGACGACGTGCGATGCTTCCCCTGTCTGCACGCATTGTCGGCGGTCGCTGGGGCCCTTACCACCTAAATGATCCAAACTATTCTTTCTTGCGCTTTTTGAGACTCGGCGCGACAACGAATCACATTCAGCTAGGCGTCATACCAAACACGATGACGAAAACTGTTCCATTCTGGAACTACGCCACGCGAATCCACCGCTCAAATCGTGCATCAAACACATACCTGGCTCATTCCAATCACGATGAAATCTACATTTCTCGCCGTCTGTTTCGGACTCTTCGCCATTTCGGCCCAAGCTCAATCTCCGCCGTTTGCCGCAAGAACGGCAACCTTTGATGCGGCGGTCGGCTTTTCGTATGTCAGTCTCCCAGTTACTCGGCATCGGACCGGCCTCAATGGAATCGATGTGAGTGGGACGATAGGGTTCAGTCCGGCGGTAGCTGTGAGGGCTGATATCGGATACGTTCGGGCCAGCAACGTCTTTTCCAGTACACATCATGCCGACGTTCTGTCCTACCTTGTGGGGCCTGTCCTCTATCCGATTAGAACGAGACGGGGAGCGGGATACGTTCAGGCGCTTGCTGGAGGTGCGCGGGAAACAACGCCAATCATAGACAACACAGGTCGAATGCTGTTCGGCGGTTTCGCCAACAAGTTTGCGTGGCTGGCTGGTGGAGGAGTTGAGCGCAGGTTGTCGCGGTCATGGCTCGTTAACCTTGGCATTGACTATCTGCATACCGCATATTTTGATGAAACGCGCACTATCAGAGGACAAAGCGCTGTCCGCGTTGTGGCTCGATTGGTTTACAGTTTTGAAACGCGAGAGCGGTAAACCCTTCAGCACCCTCGAGTACAATCACTGCAACTGCCAGTTTCCGATGATCCTCGCACGAGCCGTGAAAACCTGATAATTTGTAAAAAGTCCTCGGCACCAGTACAGTTTGTTCTTGTACTTAACATCTGCGTAGATGGTCACAGGAATTAGCTGAGGCTGTTCATCGGCTCGATGCAGCCACCCGTACGTCACAACGGCCTCATAGTCTTTCCACTTTAGTTTCGCTGGCAGCTCGCAATGCTCCGATATTCGAAGCGGGTTCATGTCGTCGTCGGTCCAGACTTCGCCATGAACAGTTACATCTGCGACGTGATGTTTCGTGAAAATCCCATAGTCAACTTGCGTGTCCCACGTACACAGTCGATCCTCGGTCGCAGCGCTGTATTGAAAAACTTTTATCGGTCGTCCGTTCACAACTGAATCGGCAGCTCGGTGAATCTTGAGGTTTAGTTTCGTCCCGATCCACTCGGGTAGTTCGGACCACTCTCCCCCGGTTGCGAACGAAACATTCAGCCGAGGCGGTAAAGGAACTTCCTTAAATTCTTCCTGACCATCACTAAATCGCTGATCGCCGTCCACCACGCGAACCTCGTAGGCCGCCGCCACAGGCTCTTGACTCGCTTCCGATCCCCAGGCAAAGGTTTGTACCGCGATAAAATTGCGAATGCTGTCTGCCAACGCCTGACCCCTTTTGCGCAACGTGCGAACTTCAGGAGGTTCTTCGGGCCGCTCCTGCAACACGTGAGAAACAGGTTCTACAAACTGCGGATAAAGGTCCGCTGATACTGGGGGAATTACCCTCGCGTGGCGTGGAAAAAGTCTCTGTGCAAGATACGGTTGGACCTTACTCACAAATTCGAGCAAAGCTTGAGTTGGAATCGCTATCGCAATGCGCTCATCAGTGTTACCTATCCCACTCAGGATGCCGACTATCTGCTGGCTTCTCTTGTCAACAACAATCCCGCCGCTGGCACCGCCGCAAATTGTCTTTCCGTCGTCAGAGATGCCGTATTCAAACGCGAGGAGACCGTTTGGCATCAAGCCCTTGAATCTGCCGTGGAACTGTTCGAGCTTTCGATGCGGGTTGATTGCGGAGAGTTTGGGGTACGCATAGATATCTATTTCCTGTCGCTCCTGCAAGTCATCCAAGCTGAAGTCGATCCCGTGAAAGTTGCGTAGAGGATGGCGGAGTTCAAAAATTGCAAGGTCTCGGCTCGGGGTGAACGCCATCTGTTTCCCGGCGATCTCGTTGACGACGGCACCATCGTCATCCGGCCGCGTTGCAAGATATCGTTGAATTACTTCCTCACCTTTGATTTTGCGAACTCGCCGGTCTCTCGCCACATGATAATTAGTGCCGATGAAACGACAGGCTGGGTCCACACAGAACGCTGTGCCGTACTCGGCTTCGACGCCCACGTCAACAAAGGACAGCGGGTTTAGTGATGGTTTAGGCGGGATGCCGCCCTTTTCGTGGATAGCGATCTTGAAATCAGTCAGTGGTAAGACGGTTCGGCTAAGGTCTTGAGCGAGCGCGATTGAAGGGGAGCAGATGTAAGTTGCAAACAATAGGATTTGCCGCAAACGCATTGCGGCTCACGCATGCACGAATTTCTCCATGAGGGTTTCCCAGGATAGGAAAGGATTTACTGAATTTTAAGCCCTCAAACGCTCTGCCAAAACGGAACCTTAGACCGAATCGGCGTTTCACTTTGAACAAGCTCAGTAGAGGCTGGAGGTTCTTGTCCCCTTACTGCTCAGGCTTACGATGAGAATGCCGTTCCTTCTTGCGTTGGGCTTGCTCCTCAGGCGTCGGCTGGTAGCGAGTCACGCGGTTGCGAAGGTCGCATTTTCTCGGCTTGGCAGAGATAGAAGATGCTGCCAGCACTCTTGCCTTTGTCGTCAGCGAACGAGAAAGCAGATGCCGTCTCTCGCGCGCAGAGTGCGGCGGCGAAGAAGTAGGGAAGGAATTCAAGAAAACGGCAAGAGCCGGCCCAGGAAGGCCGGCGCTACAGATTCCATTGCAGGCGGATTTAATGTCGGAACCCTTCAAGGCTCAGGGCAAGCTAGAGGTCCGACCCAAAAAAGCAAAAAAGCCCCGCCCTCAAGTCGAGGACGGGGCAGGGGGCTATTGGCTGGGCTAATGCTACACGCTTAGTTGCTGCCGGAGCTGGTGGAGGCTGGGATGGTCTGCTTTTTCACGGCGACCAGTTGCGTTGCCGCCTTCTTCGACACCGGATAGCTGAAGATGTGGTCGGCTGTCTCAATCTTGCTGAGGAAATACTGATCGCCAATGTGCTCGAAGGTGACCGAGGGCTTGATTTCGCGAGTGGTGTCGATGTCGCTCGAAAGCAACAATACACCTGCGCGGTTCTCAAAACTGTTCATCACCAGGACCTTGAAGCCGCGGTCATCGTAAGCGCGATGCACGCGATAGGTGCCCGCAGGGAGTGTTTTTCCGGCCGCGACGAACTCGTAGGGGATGTTTACAATGATTTGATCGATCTCCTGGGCCCGAGCGGCAACCACGAACGCAGCCACCGCAAAAAATGTGGCCAAAAATCGCACGTAAATCGTTTTCATTACTTCTCCTTTTGTGTCGTTCCGGGTGTTGTACGAGATCACGGGCTTCCTGTGCGGCGCAGCGCCGCACAGGCCTCGACCAGCAATCGTTCAAACAATCATCCTCAAAACGTCTACGCTAGGTTGGATGCGTAGGGCGGCAAGCTGTTAGCAGTTGGCATGTAAACGCTGTGTAAAGCCGGTGTCGCGGGAATTGGGCATAAACTCGCAACTAAACCGATTGAGTTGCGACGAGTTGAAAAATTCATGTGGAATTTCCGCCGAGTTTAGGGTATTAAGACGGCAACAGAATGAGGAGTGATTCCTCACTCACGTTTCGCACTGACGACGTTGCGATTGGAAACGCCGAGACCCCAGCTCGACGTTTTCAGCGTAGTCAGCGCGAGCGATGCAGGTCGAAAGCATAAAAACTGTACGGAGGGACAGGCGAAGTCTTTGCGTAGTGTTTGTGTATCGAATGAACAACGCGAAAAAAAGTCCAAAAATACTCTTGACAGGAAAAGGTGATTCGCACGATACTCCCGTCGCGCCAGTTACACTGCCTTCCCCCCGAAGTACGTTCCGACGTTTCCTCTCCTATCCGCGCGCCGGAAAAAGTCAGCGAGGAGTGCCGGTGTCCGCACAATCAGACAAAGAAGCGGTTAGTTCGTTAGAACTGGATAGGGAAGTCATTCGCTGTAAGACATGCGGTTTAGTCCAGTACCGGACGCGCACGGGGAATTGCCGACGTTGCGTGCGCGCCTTGCCTCAGCGTTTGGAGTTCCTGATTCCTCCCGCAGCACCCGTGGAGGAAGCCGGCGCTGAACCAGCCCAAGAAAAGTTCGCCAACCGCGAGACGGTCGAGAACATCGGCCAGCGCATTCGCCAATTGCGCGAATCGCGCACCATGACCCAGAGCCAGCTGCAGTCGCGCTCGAAAGTGTCGCGCTCGTATTTGTCGCGCATCGAGAGCGGCCAGATGACGCCCAGCCTGGGCACTTTGGAGAAGATCTCCGAAGCCCTGAACGTAGGGCTCAATCGCTTCTTCATTCCGGAATCGGACGGCGAAGCGTTGCTGGAAGATCCGTTCATCCAGGGATTGCGGCCGTTCCTGCGCCAGTTGGACTGGGAGCAATGGCAATCCATATTGAAGAGGCTGCAGGCGATCAGCGATCACGTTGGAACGCTGCCGACGAATCTCCGCCCTATCGGTAATCCGGCGCGGCTTCCGCAGCCCGCGTCGGGGAATGGCAACGGCAATGGACATATCAATGCCGGCCATTCGAATGGGCATGCGCTGTCGCACACGCATGGTCATCCGCAGGGCTACCCGCTGCGGCGTCCGGGCGCACCCTTTGCAACTCCGGGGAAGCCTACGTTTCAGCGATCGTTCGCGAGATAGGTTCGAAACGCGAAAAGGGAAACTGGAAAAGCGAAACTCGACGCGGCGTGATTCAATCATGCCGCGTTTTTTTTCGGCTGCGCGTTTCGAGCGGCAACCGGGACTGTCGCAGCATGCCGCGCCGCTGCAACGCAATGAGATCAATCGCGAAAGACGGAAACTTTGGCGGCGGGAACTTCCAGGCGCATCAAGCGGTGATTGGAGGGATCCAGGAACAGCAGCACCTCGAGGTCGGAGGTCGTGACGCGCAGCCCGTCATACGATTTGCCCTTGGCGCTGACCGACCCGGTGGCATCAACGTTGACCGAGCCCGGCGTCAGCTCTTGCGGGATCAGCACAGGAAGGCTCTGCGTCCCGCGCTTGGCCCAATCGTAAACTCGCGCCAGCACTCCATATTGATAGTAGAGATTATTGTCCAGCACGGCGATGAGTGGCGTGTTGAAAGTCAGATCCTGCTCAAACGGCCGTGCGCCTTGCATCTGCAGCGTAATTTTAGCTACGCCATTGGCGAAAAGGATCTTCGCTCCATTCGTTTTTTCCGCTTGCGAAGTCCATTCGTAGCTGATGGGAGCGCCATCGGGCTGCAGCGTCAGCGTGCCTGTGACGCGGGTGGCCGGAGAATCTGGAGTCTTC
>Ga0307474_10004239_pt1 | contig 10339 bp, 9 predicted proteins | sample atmos_gasesECM1C_2_FD_203312 | JGI IMG/M metagenome (GOLD analysis project Ga0307474, IMG submission 203312) | Hardwood forest soil microbial communities from Morgan-Monroe State Forest, Indiana, United States - atmos_gasesECM1C_05 | ecosystem: Environmental > Terrestrial > Soil > Temperate...
CCAGGCCGCCGGCGCCGATCAGCAAAATGCGCGCGGCGCTGATCCGCTGCTGGCCTTCGATGCCGATCTCATCCAGCAGAATGTGGCGGGAGTAGCGCTGAAGCTGGCGATCGTCCATGGCAGTGCGGGGTGCTCCTTCAGGGTCGCCCGCACCGGCGGCTGCCTACAGGCGATCCAGCTGGTGCAGTATGCGCGCCAGATCGCGCGGCTTCATGTGGCCGATGACGGGCGGCACCCGGTGCTTGAACTTCTTGAAGTAGTAGCGGATCGCGTCGACCGATAGCCCCAGCCAGGCCGCGATCTGTTCATCGGCCGATCCCTTCAGCCCCGCCCGCAGCACGTCGGCTTCCCGCGGTGAAAATCGCATCGTCATCAATTCGGCAATGAACGGCCGGTGACGCAATTCCAGCGTGACCGCCAGCCGCTGCGCAGCGTAAAACAGCGCGAGCACGTCGGCCTGCCCCGGCCCGGTCCCCATGAACACGAACAGGGTGCCGCGGGTAAGCCGGCCACGCGCCGGCACGACCGCCAGATCGCTCGCGCCGCTGGCGCCGTTGCGTTGCAGCCACGCGACATAGGTCTCGGCGTGGCGCACCTGCGACCGGACCCAGGCCGTGTGCTCGTCGATTCGCGCTACCAGGGGGCGCCATTCCTGGCGCGCCCGCAGGGCGAGCGGATCGCGCTCGCCGATCAGCGTCGAATAAAGTGCGCGCAGATCGCGCTGCATGGTTCCGTGCATCTGCAATGGCGCCGAGGCCAGGCCGTTGCCGCCGGAATCGGCGATCACGCACAGACAGTGCGAGGCGGGCACGATCTGCTGCAGCCGCGCCCCCAGCTCGGCATCGAGGCGGCCGTCCACCACCGTTCGCAGCGGCGCCAACAGCTCGTCGATGCGCGCATGGGCGGCCTGCATCGTGAGCGGATCGAATTGGGGGGCCGTGGCATCCATGGCGCCATCCTAGGTTGATCGCGGCGTGCCGGCATGGGGCGTATTCGCACTTGCGCAGCGGGCCTTTTCCATGGCGCAGAGGCGGCGCTGCCCGCCCTCCCCTGCCATGCAACTACCGGCCAAAGCGGTGCGCAGCCCGGGTGCCGGTGCACACAATCGCCCGCTGCGATGGCTGATCGAACCGTCCTGCCACAGTCGGCACGCTGTGGGCGCCTGCGCCGCACGATGCTGCTCGCGTGCGCCGCGCCCCTGTGGCTGCCGGCTCCGGCGGCGGCCGATCCGCCGTTCAATCCGCTGCAACTCGCGGGCCGGATCAGCGCGGATCCGGCCTGCACGCGCGTGCAGTTTCTAGGGCCGTGCTGGTGCGGCATGGTTCCCTGCGGTTACCGGCTCTGGATGTACGTGCCCGTTGCCTTCGTGGAGACGGTGCGCGCACCCGGCGATTCGCTGCTGGCGTTGCCGCTGCCCGGGGCGCCAGCGGCCGAAGCGGCCGGCACCGTGAGCTCGTCGCACTCCGGCCTGGACAACACGGCCGAGGTGCACGTCTGGCAACTGAGCGATTCGGCCTGGATGGTGTCGGGACAGCCACCGTGCCTGCAGTGCCGGCCGTCCGAGGCGCGCGTGCCGGCCCCGCCGCCTTCGGCCGTGGCCGATTCGATATGCGGCCCCGCGGCGGCGGCCGTTGCCGCGATCACGGCGAACGTTACCTCAAGCGTGGGTTCGGTCGTGCCGGCGCTCGCCTACGCGTCCGAGGCCGACGAGGTCAACTGGCGCACGGGCTGCCGCGACCTGCTCGCCATCGATTCATGGCTCGACGGCGAATCGGCCACGCTGGGCCGGTGGGGCGTGCTGTATCCGCGCCAGATGCGCGATCTGGGCACGCCGCCGGTTGTCTACTCGGCCAAGACCGCCTTTCGCGCGCTCAGCATCGCGCGCGACCAGCTCGGGACCCTGCCGTACCCGGTCGATCGGGTCGGGCGTATGCAGCAGGCCTACCCGGCGGTCAGCACGTGCTTCGACATCGGCGAGCAGCCGCTGCCGCAGGCACCCGGCTCAGTGCGCCCCGTGCAAACCAGCGGCGACGGCCGCTACGGATGGTTCTACTGGCGGCCGACCACGTGCTGCGTCGATCTGAATTCGTTGTCGCAGTGCGCCGGCAGCGCCTTGCGTTGAGGCATCAAGAGCCGTCTGGTTGCGAGCCATCGTGGGACGGGGAAAAAGCGGGACAATGGGGGAAGACCCGACTTGAACGCCACCGGAGCATCCCGATGTCCTCAGCCGAATCGACGCCAACCGGCCCGGATCTGACGCAGGGGATTGCTGAGGCCGACCTGGCCGACGGCCGGATGCTGGCCGGCCATGCCGGCGACGAGACGGTGCTGCTGGCGCGCCTCGGCGAGGAGGTCTTCGCGATCAGCGCGACCTGCACGCACTACAGCGGTCCGCTCGCCGAAGGCCTGATGGTGGGCGACACCGTGCGCTGTCCGTGGCACCACGCCTGCTTCAGCCTGCGCACCGGTGAAGCGCTGCGCGCCCCGGCATTGAGCCCGGTTTCGTGCTGGTCGGTCGAGCGCCGTGACGGCAAGCTGGTCGTGAGCGGCCGCAAGAAGACCGTTCCGAGCCGCCCTGGGCCCGGCGCCACGAGCGAACCGGCGCCGGGGCGGATCGTGATCGTCGGCGGCGGCGCTGCCGGTTTCGCCGCGGCCGAGATGTTGCGCCGGGAGCGCTTCCAGGGAAGCATCGCGATGCTCAGCGACGATACGGCGCCACCGGTGGACCGGCCCAATTTGTCCAAGGATTACCTGGCCGGCAGCGCGCCGGAGGATTGGGTTGCGCTGCGGCCGCCCCAGTTCTACGCGGACCACGGTATCGACCTGCAACTGGGTGCGCGAGCGGTCGGGATCGACGCCGGATCGCGCACGGTCGCACTCGCCGACGGGCGCACGTTCGCTTTCGACCGGCTGCTGCTCGCGACCGGCGCCGAGGCGAACCGGCCGGCATTTCCGGGCTCGCAACTGCCGCACGTTTTTACGCTGCGCACGCTGGCCGATTGCCGCGCGATCATCGAGCGCTCCAAAACGGCGCGGCGCGTGGTCGTCGTGGGCGCCAGCTTCATCGGTCTGGAGGTCGCGGCGGCGCTGCGTGCGCGCGCGCTGCAGGTCGACGTGGTGGCGCCCGAAGCGCGCCCGATGGCGCGCATCCTGGGGGCGCAGCTGGGCGACTTCGTGCGTGCACTGCACGAGGAGCACGGCGTGACGTTCCACCTGGAAGATGCGGTGACTTCGATCGACCGCGAGCGGGTAGTGCTGAAAAGCGGCGGCTCGCTCCAGGCCGATCTGGTGGTCCTGGGGGTGGGCGTGCATCCGCGCATCGGGCTGGCCGAGGCCGCCGCGCTCGCACTGGACCGGGGCGTGCTGGTGGACCCGGAACTTCGCACCAGCGCGCCGGGGATCTTCGCGGCGGGCGACATTGCCCGCTGGCCCGATCCGCACAGCGGCGAACGCATTCGCGTCGAGCACTGGGTGGTGGCCGAGCGCCAGGGACAAACGGCCGCGCGCAACATGCTGGGATATCACGAGCCGTTCGACGCCGTACCGTTCTTCTGGAGCCAGCACTACGACGTATCGATCAACTACGTCGGTCACGCCGAAACCTGGGACCAGATCGACGTCGAAGGCGAGGTCGCGGCTCGCGACTGCCTGCTGCGCTACAAACGTCAGGGGCGTGTGCGGGCGGTGGCCTCGATCTATCGCGACCTTGAAAGCCTGAAGGCCGAGCTCGCCCTGGAGCGGGATGTGATGCCGGTTTGATCGGCAGATGCGTTCGGCGTCGACGTATCCTCGCAGTTGTATGCTGAACCGACATTTACAGGAGGCGATGGCCCATGATCCCGGCGCGGGAAGCTCTGGAATGTCTGCGCGCGGGCAACCGCCGCTTCGCGTCGGGTGATTGGAGCCGCGAGGCGTTTTCCAGCCGCATTCGTCCGGGCGACCTGGCATCGGGCCAGGAGCCGATGGCCGCGGTCCTGGGGTGCTCGGACTCCAGGGTTCCGGTGGAAATCGTGTTCGACCAGGGCCTGGGGGATCTGTTCGTGATCCGCGTCGCCGGCAACGTCGTTGCGCCCTCCCAGATCGGCAGCGTCGAGTTCGCCGCCGAGCGCTTCTGCACCAGGCTGGTCGTCGTTCTGGGCCACTCCCGTTGCGGCGCCGTTCAGGCCACGCTGGAGCAGCTGCAGCGACCCCGGGAAAAGCAGTCGCGCAACCTGAACTCGATCGTCAACCGCGTGCGGCCCTCGGTGGAGGGCCTGCTGGCCACCGATCTGCGGCGGGACCCGGACGCATTGATGCGCCAGGCGGTGCGCGCCAATATCCGCGCCTCGGTGAACCAGCTGCAGCACGGATCGCAACTGATCGAGCAGCTGGCGCGGGAAGACGGGCTGCTGGTGGTCGGTGCCGAGTACTCGCTGGAGACCGGACTCGTGGACTTCTTCGACGGCGTGCCGCAGGCCGACTGACCTTCGCTTTCGACCGGTCACTTGGCCGGTTGCGACAGCTCGTAGCCCTGCACGATCCCCTGCGAATCGAACTTGATCTGCAGCGTTTTCAGCGTGGTGTCGGACAGGTGCGACATCGATCCCTCGCCGAAATAGTAGTTCCACTGGTCATAGCGCTTGCCGTCCGTTTCGACGTCGACCCCGGTCGACGCCGGCGCGCCGAGCCACGTGCGAACCTGGTCGCGCGTCGTCACGCCGCGATTGACGCGGCTCGTGAACGCGTCCAGATCGAAGTCGTTGCCCACGTGAAACCACGTCGTGCCGCATCCCGTCAGCGCGATCGCCAGCACCGACGCGCAAGCAATTCGAAGCACCGAAGGCATCGTCCCCTCCCGGATCGGACCGCAGGAAATTCTAATCGTGCCCTGCACCGAGGATCCACTTTCCGATCTGCGGCCACTGGGTCTGCAGCGTCCGGGAGCCCATGAAAAGTCCGACGTGCCCGCCGGGAACCACGGCCTTGACGATGTCCCGGGCGGGCGTTCCGCACAGGTTCTCGGCCGCGAAGACCTGCTGCCGCGGCGTGATGTCGTCCGATTCGCCCGCCAGAAGGTACAGCGGGCAGCGCACGTCGCGCAGCGACAGCGGCCGGCCGAGGCCCACGAACCGTCCTTGAGCGAACCGATTCTCCTTGAACAGCTCGTTGATCGCCTGCAGATAGAAGCGGCCCGGCAGGTCGATCGTATTTTCGTACCAGGCGGCAAATGCCTCGGTCTTGCTGACGTAGTCGGGGTCGTCGATGCGCTCGTACAGACGCACGTACTTGTCGATGTACTGCTCGTCGGGGTGCATGTTCTTCCAGCCCCTGAGCATGACCCGGCCCCGCATCAGGCCGCCTCCGAGCGCCACCAGCTCCTCGTAAAAGCCCGGCGGCGCGGTCTGGACCATCCGCTTCAGCGGCCCGTCTCCGGCCTGCGTGTCGATCGGCGCGCCGGCCAGCACGAGCGAGGGCACCCGCTGCGGATAACGCGCCGCGTACATCGCCGACAGCCAGCCGCCCTGGCACAGGCCGACCAGGTTCGCGCGGCCGCCCAGATCGTCAATGCACACGTTCAGCTCGGCCAGGTAGTTGTCGATGTCGTAATCCTTCATCGCCAGGCTGGCGCTTTTCCAATCGGTCACGAGAACGCGCGGCACGCCGGCCGCCAGCAGGGTCTGCACCAGGCTCTGGCCGTCGTGATAGTCGGCGATCGTCGCCGAATGCCCGGCATAGGGCGCAACGATGAGCGTTGCAACGGCGGCCGCATCCGGGCTGCCGAAGGCGCGAAGCTGCATCGTGTGCAGGTCCAGCAGCACCGTATTGGCGGTGGCGAAACGCGGCTTCAAACCGTGATCGACCTTCTGCGCCTCGATCAGGAACTTCAGGCTCTTGCGGAACAGCTCGAGCTCCGCCTGTCCCATCGCGGCAATGGCCGCCATGGGCCAAAACAGCGGGACGCTCTGCTTCAGAACGTGCTGGTCGTCCAAGTCCGGCCCCTGTCCCGATCGACCGCCTCACCCGCCGCCGATCAGCTCTTGCGTGTGGCGCGCAATCATCAGATCCTCGTCGGTCGGAATCACCCAAGCCGAAACGCGACTGCCCGCCGCGCTGATCCGGGGTCCGCCGCGATCGTTGGCGGCCTCGTCCATCGCCAGGCCCATCCACGCGAGTGCCTTGCCGATCTGCGCTCGCACCGTGGCCGCGTTCTCGCCGATGCCGCCCGTGAACACGAGCGCATCGAACCCGCCCAGCGGCACGACCAGGCTTCCGATCGCGCCAACGGCCCGATGACAGAACAGGTCGACCGCCTGCCTTGCGGCCGCCTCGTCGCTGGCCAGCAGCGTGCGCATGTCGCTGCTGATGCCGGAGACGCCGAGCAGGCCGCATTCATCGTACAGCAACCGCTCGAGCTGGCTGGCGTCGTATCCCCCCTGGCGAACCAGGTACAGCAGCACGCCCGGATCGATCCAACCCGGCCGGGTGCCCATCACCAACCCGTCGAGCGTGCTGAAGCCCATGGTCGTGCCGACGCTGCGGCCCGCCTGCAGCGCGCACAGGCTTGCCCCGTTGCCCAGATGGGCCACGATCGTTCGGCCCTCGGCGGCGCGCCGATCGGTGCGCGGCAGCGTCGAGGCGATGTACTCGTACGACAGCCCGTGAAAGCCGTAGCGCACCACACCGGCCCTGGTCAGCGCGCGCGGCAGTGCGTAGCAGCGCTCGATCGGGGGCAGAGTCTGATGAAATGCGGTATCGAAGCAGGCGATCTGCACCAGTTGCGGATGCGTGACCGCAAGGGCCCGGATCGCGGCCAGGTTATGCGGCAAGTGCAGCGGCATGAAGGGGACGAGGGCCTCGAGCTGCGCCAGCACGCCGGGCCCGACCCGCACCGGCGCCTGGTAGGCCGCACCCCCGAACACGACGCGATGGCCGGCGGCAGCGAGCGCGCTTCCGACGCGCGACTCGATCCACGCGATCAGATGGCTCAGCAGCTCCTCATGGCTGCAGCGCGCGCCCTGCGGCCACCGGTATTCGGCGACCTGCGATCCGCCCTGGTCGTGCGCCCAAAAACGCGGCGCCGTTCCCACGCCATCGATAGCGCCTTTGGCGACGCTCGCCAGCGCCGATCCCGAGCGGGATGCGAACAGCGTGAATTTGATGCTCGACGAGCCGGCATTGATGACGGCGATCGTTGCGGTCACCGTTCGCTTCCTTCGATCCGTTGCGCGCTTTGGCTCCGGCGCCCCGCATGCGCCAGCAACGCCATCACGGCGCACGAGGCCAGTCGTGCCTTGGCGCTGTCGGCGCGGCTCGTCAATACGATCGGAACGCGCGCCCCCAGCACGATGCCCGCGGATTCCGCATCCGCCAGATACTCGAGCTGCTTTGCCAGCATGTTGCCCGACTCCAGGTCCGGAACGACCAGGATGTCGGCCTGGCCGGCCACCGGCGAGACGATGTGCTTGATGCGCGCGGCCCGTATGCTGACCGCATTGTCGAACGCCAGCGGTCCGTCCACGATTCCGCCCTGGATCTGCCCGCGGTCGGCCATCTTGCACAAAGCAGCCGCTTCGATCGTCGAGGCGATCTTCGGTGTGACGGTTTCGACCGCCGAAAGGATCGCGACCTTGGGCTGCGCGATACCCAGTACGTGCGCCAGGTCGATCGCGTTCTGAACGATGTCGACCTTCTCCTCCAGCGACGGGTAGATATTGATCGCCGCATCCGTGATCAGCAGCAGCTTCGGATAATTCGGCACGTCCATCACGAACACGTGGCTCACGCGGCGCGCCCCGTGCAAGCCCGTGTCGGCCTTGAGCACCTCATGCATCAGTACGTCCGTGTGCAGGCTCCCTTTCATCAGCGCAGCGCACTCGGCCTTGCGGCACAGCGCCACGGCCTGCGCCGCTGCGTCCTCGGCGGTTTCGGCATCGACGATCCGGTAGATCGAGACGTCTTCGCCCAGCGTTTTCGCGGTGGCAAGAATCTGCGGTCGAGGCCCGACCAGCGTCGGAACGATCAGCCGCTGCCGGGCCGCTTCCAGCGCTCCGAGCAGCGAAACCTCGTCGCAAGGAAAGGCGACCGCGACCGTGATCGGCTCCAGTCCACTGCATCGGGCAATCAGATGCTGAAAAACGTGGTGGTTGGACCGCATCGGTTAAAGGCCCCTAGCGCAGCGGCTTGAGGTTCTGCAGAAGCGTCGGAATCAGCTCGCTGACCGTCGGGTGAATGTGGACTGCGCGCGAGATCGTGGTGTAGGGCGCTTTTGCATACATCACGTCGAGGATCGAGTGCACGACTTCGTCGCCGTTCAAGCCGAGCAGCGCAGCGCCGAGGATCTGCGCGGTTTTTTCGTCGACGATGATTTTCATGAAGCCCAGCGTCTCGCCGCGCTCGCGCGCGCGGGCGACGCGAGTCATCGGCACCCTGCCGATCAGAGCCGGGCGGCCGCTGGCCCGCGCCTCGCGCTCACCGATGCCGATCCGCCCCAGCGGAGGATCGATGTAGAGCGCATAGGCGAGGATACGGTCGGTGACGCGGCGCGGATCGGCGTCCAGCAGATTGGCGGCGACGATCTCGTAGTCGTTCCATGCGGTATGGGTGAAGGCGCCGCGCCCGTTCACATCGCCCAGGGCCCACACGCCCGGCACGTTCGTGCGCAACTGGTCGTCGACCTTGATGAAACCGCGCTCGTCGCACTCGATGCCCGCGGCGCTCAATCCCAGGTCATCCGTGTTGGGCCTGCGCCCGACCGCGATCAGAACATGGGTGCCGACAATCTCCGGTGGACCATCGGCGCAGTCGGCCGACACGACGACGCCACCCTCGCTCGGGCGAATGCCGATGCACGTGGCATTCAAACGAATGTCGATCCCCTCCCGGGCCAGGATGTCGCGTACTCCTTCCGAGACGTCTTCGTCTTCCCGGGAGATCAGCCGCGATGCCTGCTCCACCACCGTCACCTGCGCGCCGAAACGGCGGTACATCTGCGCGAACTCAAGACCCACGTAGCTGCCGCCGACGACCACCAGGTGCTTCGGCAGGAAATCGACCGCCATCATGCTGGTGTTGGTGAGGAAGGGCACCGAGTTCACGCCAGGCCAGTCGGGCACCACGGCCCGGCCGCCGACGTTGATGAAGATTTTTTCGCCTTCGAGTTCCTCGCCGTTGACCCCGACGCGATGCGGCGCCGTGAACCGGGCATGCCCCCGATAAAGGCGCAGCTTTGGCATCTGCTTGAGCCACTCGGCCAGATAGTCGACCGATGCCTTGACGATCGCGTCCTTGCGGACCTTGACCGCGCGCATGTCCATTTCGATCGGTCCGCCGATCTTTACGCCGAAATCGCCGTGGCGCCGTGCGACGAAAGCCGCCTGTGCACTGGCCACCAGCGTCTTGGTTGGAGTGCAGCCGTCGTTGACGCAGGTGCCGCCGAGGTGCTCGCGCTCGATGAAAGCGACCGACATGCCGGCCGCCGTCAATCGCGCGGCCAGCGCCGGGCCGGCCTGGCCACTCCCGATGATGATCGCATCGAAGTTCTGTGCCACCTGGCCTCCCCTCCGACACCGGATCGATCAAGAACGGGTCGACATTTTGCGCCAACGCAGGCGCGGTGTCGCTTGGCCTGCTCCCACCGCCCCGTTGTGTCGTGGTCGGAAGACCCGGGCCCGGCAACCCGGCTCCAGGCGCCTCAGGGCGCGTTTTTCGGACCCAGGCTCTTCACGCTTCCCGAGCCGGAAACCGACTGCGTTACGGCCGCTGTCCCGTAGTAGCGCACGTCACCGCTGCCGGCGATATGCACGTCCAGCGTGCGCTCCACCCACAACTCGACCTCGCCCGAGCCGTTGATCGAAACGGTTGCCGTCTGGCTTTTCAGGTCCGGGGCCAGGTAACGGCCTGAGCCGGAAATCCGGATCCTCTGATCGGCGGCCGCGCCGGCAACGAAGATGTCGCCGCTGCCGGCCAGATCGCAGCTGAAACGCGCTGCCGTCAGATGGTCGAGCCTCGCATTGCCGGCGCCCGAAATGCGTACCTCGAGCGCATGGTGCGTCCAGGGCCCGGCGTGAATGTTGCCGGAGCCATCCAGCAGCACCCGGTCGATCGCCTTGACCGACAGAAACACGCGCGCGGGGGCCCGGTGCCGGGAAAACCATCGCCAGAAATTCAGAGGTCCGGTGTTCGTCCAGCGCACGGTCAGCACGCCGTTGTCGACATCGCTTCGTATCGCAGGCAGGTCCTCGCGCGTGGCCTCGATGACCAAAGACACGGTGTCGCTCTGGGTCAGCTCCAGATCGAAGTCGCCGGCCAGGCGCACCTCGTTGAAGGGCTGAGTAATGTTTCGCGTCTCGCGTACTGGCTC
>Ga0307474_10004241_pt1 | contig 10337 bp, 12 predicted proteins | sample atmos_gasesECM1C_2_FD_203312 | JGI IMG/M metagenome (GOLD analysis project Ga0307474, IMG submission 203312) | Hardwood forest soil microbial communities from Morgan-Monroe State Forest, Indiana, United States - atmos_gasesECM1C_05 | ecosystem: Environmental > Terrestrial > Soil > Temperate...
TCGCGGCTGGCGAAGCGCATGTCGCACGCGAGAGCAAGCTCACTTCCGACACCAGTAGCACGGCCGCGAATTGACGCGATTGAAACAACCGGAGCCCGGCTCAGGCGCACGAGCATGTCGGGCAAGGACTGCAAGCCGGTCGGCCCCGGGGGCAGACTGGTTGTATCCTCAATTCTTGCGAGGAAATCGTAATGAGTAAGGAAGAACCCTTCCACGGCGCTGTCAAAAACAACGACTTTGACATGCCTGTCGGTTTCGAGCGCTGTGATGATCTCATTCAACTGCGGAATGCTTTCGGGGCCAAAAACATTGAGCGGTGGGTGGTTGAGCGTCACTCGCCAATAATGGGGCGAGCGCTGTTTTAGAGATATCCGCTTCGCAACTGCTGGCGTGTGAGCCTCGATCTCAGTCTGTGTTGTCACTTTGAATCTCCTTGGTTTGATCAATGGTTCGAAATCGCGATCTTTCTCCTTCGATCGAGATCATTGGCTCCCGGCTTTCGTCGCAGCTTGCTCGATTAAGTCTGCGACTTCTTTCGGGTGAGAAAGCATTGGCATGTGACTGGAGGGAACAGTGATCGATGCAGCCTTCATCGCCGCCGCTTCTGCCTTTTCAAGCTCCGGAGGAACAGCCCGGTCGTTGCTCGCAATCACGGACCAAGACGGCTTAGTCTTCCACGCTGCAGTCGTGATTGTGGCTCCAAAAACAGTTGCTGCCGTGGGACCCTGGGTCGCTGTTAGCAGCTGCTTCTCGTTGTCTGGCAGATCCTGAGCGAAGTCTTCAGCGATTCCTTTTGCGGTCACCGTCAGAAAACCCTCAGCATCCGCCCGGACTTCGTTGCCTAGCGGAGCCGACGGAAACGGTTTGGTGACCGAAGCAACGGACTCACCATCCGACGGCGCGATCGCAGCCACATAAACCAACCCGACTACCTTTGGATCGTTTCCTGCCTCCGTTATAACCACCCCCCCATAGGAATGGCCCACTAGCAGTACAGGACCATCCTGCAGTGCGATGGCGCGCTTGGTGGCGGCAACATCGTCAGCCAGCGAGGTCAATGGGTTCTGGACGGCGACCACATGCAATCCCTTGGCTTGCAGCAGTGCAATCACTTTGGACCAGCTTGATCCATCGGCCCAGGCACCGTGAACAATGACAATGTTTCTAACCCCTTGAGGCGAGGTCGCCTGAGCGAAAGCTCCTCTGTGAAAAACCGCTGTCATTAGGAATCCTGCAATTGCAATCAAAGCAGTTCGGTATATTTGCGAGAGTGTCATATTTTTCTCCTCCGTTGAATCGAGATTGAAGTCAAGGTTCATCACGCTCTTGCCGAAATTACAGCCCGCGAGCGTCGACGCCGCCTTGTGAAACGGTCTGTTACAGGTCCGGCTCACAACACGCTGAGCGTAACGTCGATGTTGCCCCGTGTAGCGTTGGAATATGCACATGTCTCTCCGTGCGTGGCGTCCACAATGGCCTGGGCGACTTCGCGCTCCAAGCCCGGCAGGCTGACGTTAAGCCGTGCTCGGAGAAAGTAAACATCGCCAGAATTGCAGAGGTCTATTTCGGCATCGATGGCTGCGTCAGCCGGAAGCTTGACCTTCATCTTGTTGGCCACAAGCCCCATCGCACTAATGAAACAGGCCGACCAACCAGCGGCAAACAACTGCTCCGGATTGGTAGTTCCTGGGACTCCGAGAGCCGCGAACTTAACATCTAAGCGGCCATCATCACTGCGGGAGACGCCGCCGCGCCGACCGCCAGACGTATGGGTCTTGGCGGTGTACCGCACCTTCATGTCTTCCTGGGTTGAGGCAGTTCCAGTGTTGGTTCTTTGATAAGTCGTCATCCTTAATTTTCCCCGTGCGCCGGTCAAAACCGGCAAGCTGTAGTGAATGCGCTGGCAGGGCGAGCGCCATTGCCGGTCACCATTTGCCTGCGTGCGCGCCGCCATCCACGTGCAGAGTTTCACCCGAGGTGAACGTGGCGTCGGTCAGGAACAAAGCTGCGTCGACGACTTCTCTGACCTCACCGATCCTCCCGACTGGGTGTAACGCTTTGAGAAAGTCATGTGTTTCCGGTTTATGCATGGGAGTATTGATCGCTCCCGGCGCTATGGTGTTTACTCGAATGCCTTCCTTCGCATATTCAATGGCGAGGGCGCGTGTCACCGCATTCAAGGCGCCCTTCAGCATGATTTGAACAGCTGCCCCAACACCTGCGATGGGTTGGTCAACCAGGGTAGTTGAGATGTTGACGATGCTGCCGGATTTCTGTTTCAACATTTGCTTCACGGCGAGCTGTGACACATAGAGAAAGCCGGCAAGCGTCGTGGAGACTAATGTGTCGAAGTCTTCAGTGGTGTATTCGGTGAAGGGCTTCGGAATGAAAACGCCCGCATTGTTGATCAGCACGTCGATCCTGCCAAACTTCGATACGGCAGTGTCCACGATCTTCGCGGCCGTGCTTCGATCGCCGATGTCTCCATCGACCAGCGCAAGATTCGCAGACGCAGCGAATCGATTTGCTTTGCTAATGTTTCGCGAGTTTGCGACTACATTGTAGCCGCGCTTCAAGAATGCTTCGACGAGTCCCGCTCCGATCCCTCGCGAGGCACCAGTGACAATTGCTGTTTTCGCCGTATTTGCCATTTGTAAGCTCCCTTTAACGCACTGGCCCTTGACTCCTGGCTTCTTAACGGAACCGACCTCTGCTCACACTGTGAGTAAACAGCACATCGGAAACGCACTTGTGCAGATTTCTGCTGGGTTGGTCGGAATCCTGCTAAATTCATGTTCCCAGAGAGAACTCCAAGGACTTACACCTGACTCTGGGTTTTGTTTTGAGGGAACGACGATGAGAGTTCGCTTGCGGAACCTTTTGCAGGCCATTCCAGCCACAGCCTGGCGTTAGAGCTTATGTAGGCCAACCCCATGGACGGCACTGCAAGTCGTGGAAAAGTACACCATTGTGCATCGCGGTTGATCGGGTTAATTTCTTACTCCCCGGTCCGGCCGGGCGCGGAAGTATGCCTTTTCTTCGAGAATTGCCGGCGCACGATGCTCAGTAGAGCTTTAACCGCGGGATTGTCGAGGTTGGGCTTCAACCCAATGTCAATCGATGTCCAATGTTGAGAACGCACCTTCTTGTAGACGACGCCCGGCATTGCGAAGTTTGCAACGCAGGCGGGAGCTAACGATATACCGGACCCGGCGGCGACCAACCGCACTACGGTCGGCCACTGTGGAGCCTCTTGCACAACATTTGGCCGGAACCCTTCCGCTTCACAACACGCGACAGTGCGATCAAAAGCAAGGGGGCCCATCCGTCGCGCGAAAAGTACAAACGGCTCATTTCGCAGGTCTCGAGGACGAATTGTGGAATTGCGTGCCAGTCTGTGACGAGACGGGAGAACCGCGATGAATCGCTCTCGCAGGATGGGTTCGATCGAAAGTCCGTTCCGCTGTTCGCCGTCGCGGAGGAAGCCCAAATCTAGCGTTCCATCCAGCAGAGATGAAAGTTGCTCAGCTGTGACCAGTTCTCGCAACCGTAATTCGACCTTCGGATACACGCGGCGATAGCGTTCGATCGCTTTGGGCAGTGTGGTGAGCATAACTGAACCGCTGAATCCCACAGTTAGAACCCCTTCCTGGCCACTCCCCAACCGGCGCGCGATCTCCACATCATCCTGCATCTTTGTGACGGTATTCCGCGCACGTTCCCTGAAATACTCGCCGACCTTTGTCAGTCGCACACCACGGGTCGTGCGGTGGAACAGCGGATACCCAAGTATCCGTTCAAGGCTCTTGATCTGCTGGCTGAGCGGGGGTTGCGCCATCCTCAACTGCGCTGCTGCCTTGCTGAAGTGCAGAGTTTCGGCGACAGCAAGAAAGTAACGTAAATGCCTGAATTCGATTTCTTGTTTCATACTTAGTTCGTTTTAATGGAGATAATTAAGATATTGGACATATCTCTATTTCAGATTTTATCGTCGAATCATCAAGGAGGGGATATGCACATGAGCTTTGCCAAAGAACAGTCTTCACGAGTCGCCGAGATCGGCATCCGCCGCTTTCAGAAAGGGGATGCGGCTGCGTTCCGAAGGCTCAACGAAGAATGGATCATACGTTTCTTTCGTATCGAGCCGAAGGAGGAGCCCATGCTCGCCGATCCGCAGTCAACGATTCTGGACGCGGGCGGCAGGATATTCTTCGCGACGGCCGGGGAACGATGCGTCGGCTGCTGCGCACTGATTCGCATCGCAGACCAGGAATTTGAAGTGGCAAAGATGGCTGTCGAGCCGTCCTACCAGGGGGCCGGCATCGGTCGCAAGCTGCTGGTTGCAGCGATCGAAGAGGGTCGAAATGCAGGCGCGCACAGACTGTATTTGGAGACCAACCACGTGCTGACCCCTGCGATTCGGCTGTATGAGTCCCTCGGATTCAAGCACATCGATCCGAACCGAATAATCCCTTCCCAATACGCGCGAGCCGATGTGTATATGGAGTTGTTCTTGGTTTGAAAGCGCCCGTGTCGGACGGTCCGCTATCGGTTTCACTCCGGCGCCATCGGCTGGCTCAATTCGACTCCCCTGAGCCGCAAGTCGCTTCGCGGAAAGGTGGTGCTGGTTAATTTCTCGACTTACACTTGCATCAACTCTAAGGCCATTGCGCCATGTGAAGAACCTGGTGATCAAGTACTTGATTTCACATTTGGTTAGAGTCTTCGAAAAAGACCGTCGTAAGGTCCGACCCTGCTGAGGGACCCGCTAGCTCGCCACCGAGAGTGCTATGACCTGATCCGGGCGATGGACGACAGAGCAAGCTCGGCTTTTGCGCGAATCGCGTCCGCATTGGCAGTTAGAAAGTCGAGAAATGTGCGCAATACGGCTGAGGCCTCGCCTAGCCGCCACGCCACGATCAGGTCGAGATACAGATCTGGCACAAGCCGAACGAAGTGCACACCATTCGACCGGAGATTGCTCGATGAGGCAGGTACGATACCTACGCCTTCCTCCGCCTCAACCAACGAGAGAATCGTCTGCATCGAATTTGGCTCGTTCTCAACCCGTGGAGAAAAACCTTGAGATCGGCACGCTCCTACGATTGTGTCGAAAACACCAGGGGCTCCTTTTCGGTGAAAGAGTATGAATCGTTCATTAGCCAGGTCGGCAAGCCGAATTGTTTTGCTCTTCAACTTTCGTGATCGGGGGAGGACCGCAACCAGGGGGTCACGCAGCAATACTCTCGATTGGAGATTCTTGCCGCGCTCGAGTGAGAGGATGCGCGTGATGGCGATATCGATCTCGCCTCTGTCACATGCCTGGTCCAGTTCAACAGGATAGAGATCATGGAGTGCAAGCTTTACGTTCGGATATTCCAGTTTGTATCTGCGAATGAGGTCAGGCAGAAAAGAGAGCGTCGCCGAACCGATAAAGCCGATCGAAAGCCTCCCAACTTTGCCTTGTGCCGCCCGCTTGGCAGTGAGGATGGCAGTCTCCGCCTGTTGAAGGATACGAACGGCGTCTGCATAAAATATCTCGCCTTCCGGCCTCAAACGCGCGTTGCGACCGGTTCGCGAAAAGAGTTTCAGCCCAAGTTCATCCTCCAGATCGGACACAGCCTGACTGATCGAGGGCTGAGCAATATGCAGCCGCCGGGACGCTTCCCGATACCCTTTGCACTCGACGACGGCGGTGAAATAGCGCAGATGTCGTAATTCCATCTGATAGGCACTCCCTATCAGTCTGATTGGAACATACGACGTATCGCAATGTCACTTCCCAAATCTATTAGTGTGAAGCGATTCGGTCTCGCACAATGGCGAAGGAAAACAATCACCACTTCGTGGCTCATTCCTTGGCTTTCGACAGATGAGTTACGAGACCACAATATGGAGTCCCGAATATGAAAGTTGATCGCTTTTCCCCCGACCCTGAGACAGAGCCGCGTCATTGGGTACGGCATGATCAGGCTTTCGCAATGATGTTGCGGCCCGGCTCAATTGAGTGGGGCTCGCAGCGTTCCGCGCTGGAAAAGTTCGACTACGCGGCCGGCGACTTAGCATTGTGCGATCGTCATAAAGGTGAGTGGGTTGGACTCATGAACACATCGCATCTGCAGCTCTGTATTTCCGACGCGGCACTGATGGCCTGCTCTGACGGAGCTTACGGAGAGGTGGAGCTGCGCCCTTCACGCAAGTTCGCGGACCCGCGCCTGAGAGGTATGGTTGCGGCCGTTCATGCGGAGATGGTTGCTGGCTTTCCGAGCGGGCGGCTGTTTCTCGATTCTGTCGAACAGGCGATGGCCGTAACGCTGGTCAATGGTCATGCAGTCAGGCACCGTCCTGTGCGGATATACCGCGGCGGACTCGGCTCAGCACGCTTGCGAAGGATTAAAGAGTTGGTTCATGCGAAGATGGAAGGCGACTTGAGTCTCGACGAGATGGCGCAATCGGTAGGCTTGAGCACGGCTCATTTCGCGCGGATGTTTCGCAAGTCAACGGGTGAGACCCCGCATCAATTTGTTCTGCGCCAAAGGCTTGAGCGTGCTAAAGCGATGTTGCGTGCTCCCGATGCTCGAGTATTGGACGTCGCCGTCGCTTGCGGCTTCAAGACTCAGCAGCACTTTGCACAGGTCTTTCGTGACGTCTGGGGAGTTAGCCCGACAGAGTATCGCCAGGATCTGGTGGGCTCCGAAGCGACTTGGGCGTCTCAAACAGGCTCCGAAGACGCGTCACGCCTCGTGATTGCCGGTTAGCGGGCAGAGCTTCACTATCACAGGTTGCCGTTCACTTCCTTGTTAAAGTCCAGCCCTGCCCGGAATTCGTAGCTCACCGCTCCGTGCACTCCCCTTTGCACCGTGTCTTCCATCGACAATTCTGAACAGTTGTTGGATTTCTCTCTCGGTCCGGGAAGCATGAATTTAGCAAGATTCCATCCCTCCCAGCAGAAATCCGCACAAGTCCGTTTCCGATCCGCAGTTTACTCACAGTCGTAAGCACAGGTCGGTCAATCGGCCGGAACTAATTCAACAGACAAGGAGAACTTCGATGAAGCATCGCACACTCGCAATCGTGTGCTTCGGGCTTGCCACCATATTGGTTTCAAGCATGGCTGAGGCGCAATATCAACTGAAAAACCTGGCTTCGAATCAAGTCAAGCAGGCGGACCACACTGATCCGCTCCTCGTGAATGGCTGGGGGATGGTGCATGGCCCTGGCACGCCGTGGTGGATCAGCGACAATAACTCCGGATGGTCTACGTTGTACGACGGATCTGGCAAACAAGTTGCAAAGCTCAAGGTATTGATTCCTACGGCGGGAAATGGGCCGAGTTCACCGACTGGATTGAACGGGCCGGGATCGCCAACGGGAACTGTTTTTAACGGATCAAGTGATTTTCAAGTGCAGGGAGGAGCAGCGCTTTTCCTGTTTGCAACGCTGGATGGAACGATCAGCGGATGGGCGCAGCAATCGAATTTCAATGAGGCAATTCTGGCCGTCGACAATTCGGCAAACAAAGCCGTCTACACAGGATTGGCGATCACCAGCCGGACTTCGGGAAATTTGCTCTACGCCGCGGATGAAGCGAACGGCAAAGTGGACATTTATGACGCGAAATTTGCCTTCGTGAAATCCTTCACTGACACGACATTGCCGGCGGGTTTTGCGCCGTTCGGCATCCAGGACATCAACGGGCTGCTGTACGTGACGTTTGCGGATGTGAACGGAGGCAGCGGTGGTTTCGTCGATCTGTTCAAAGAAGATGGAACCTTTGTGAAGACGTTGATCAAAGGCGCGCCCCTGAATCAACCCTGGGGGGTTGCGGCTGCACCAAGAAACTTTGGCCCGTTGAGCGGTACTTTGCTGGTTTCGAACAACACGAATACTGGCACGATCAACGGCTTCAACCCTAGTACCGGAGCGTTTGTGGGGGAGATCAAAAACGAAAAAGGAAAGCCGATCGTCATCGACCAATTGTGGGGAATCGCATTCCCGGACAATACGGGCGCTAACGGGGTACCTAACCATATGTACTTCGCGGCAGGACCGCAAAACAATCTAGCCGGCACGTTGGGAGTGATCGTGTTCGACCAGGATTAGGCGTTCTGGGTGTGCACAGCGGCCGCCTTCGGGCGGCCTTTGTGTTCGTTTCAATTCACTGAGGAGGAAGTCCATGGCAAAGTTGAACCGTTCAACCACAATCGGGTTCCTAGTTTCCTAGTGTGTTGGTCCATGCAGCAAACTCCTGGGCCCAATCGCGCCGCCCCTTATCGAGCGGATCGCCAAAACGTTACTTTTCGTGATGTGCGCGGGTCCGACAATCCGACACAATTTCTCAACAAACCGGCCGAGTGGTGGAGCATGAATTTAGCAAGATTCCGACCATCCCAGCAGAAATCCGCACAAGTCCGTTTCCGATGTGCAGTTTACTCACAGTTGTGAGTAGAGCTACAGCGTCAACAGACCGGATAGCAGATCAACTCGTCATTGTTTGCCGGTCGGAACTAATTCAGCACAGGAGGGAAAGTCAATGGAAGCAATCGGATTGTTAGTCAAACTCGAAGCACGCGCAGGTAAGGAGGCTGATGCCGAGGCATTTCTAAAGTCAGCTCAGCCACTCGCTCTGAATGAAAAAGGAACGTTGAAATGGTATGCGATCAAGCTCGGGCCGGGGAAGTTCGGCATCTTCGACACCTTTGCCAATGAAGCGGGCCGCAATGCCCACTTGACTGGCGAGATCGCGAAGACCCTGACGGCGCGGGCCAGCGAATTATTTGCGGTTCCTCCGCAGGTGGAAAAAGTGGAGGTCCTTGCAAACACGCCCTTAAAAGGCTGAGCACGAAGTTTTTCGGGACCCTGTGAGCCGCATACCTTGTGGGCGGCTTCCATGTTGGAGACGATCAGCCCACCCCGGAACGAACCAGGCGGTGCCGCCGTGACTCCTGCAACTGGATGGAGAAAGAAACAACGATTAACGAGAAAAAAATGATCATCGAGGAGAAAAAATGAAAATCTCACAAACGTACCGAGCTGATTCCACACTCCGGGAGCCCAAGTCAGCGCTCCGGGCGCTGATGCAACGCCTCAGCTTAACCCTTCTCACCTTTATGCTCACCGTCGGTGCGACCGAGGCGCAGCAAGTTGCCCCTCCAATTTCCGGAGTCATTGGAAAAGTGCAGTCATTTACAGGCAGCGCACTCGACGTTCAGACACCTTCAGGCGTGGTCCACGTTGATGTCAAGCAGCCTCTCACAACTTATAAGCAGATACCGTCGGATTTGAGTCATGTCACGTCCGCGTCTTATGTCGGCGTTGCGTCGACTGAGCAGCCGGACGGAAAAGAAGTGGCGAAGCAGATCATCATATTTCCAGCGGAACTGAGTGGAGCTGCAGAAGGTAGTGTTCTGACAGACCCGCCGGGTGCAACTACTCACAGCAGAATGACGAACGGCTCTGTCTCTCGCCCAGTCGTATCACACTCACGCATGACGAACGGCACGGTACAGAAAGGCGGCGGCACCACCCTGGTAGTCCAGTATCAGGACGGCTCTAAGGCGATCTCAGTGCCTGCAAATGTCCCAGTGACGGAAGTCGCACCTGAACAAGTCACACTTGCTGTTGGCGATGTCGTGTATTCGGCGACTGAGAAACTGCCGGACGGAACACTTGTGACGGACAAGATTTTCCAGTTCATACCAGCGGCGTCGAGCGACACCAAGTAGTAAGGATTCTGAGCAATGAGCCATTCAACACTTCCTGATTGTGAACCGAACCCTACGAGCACGTTGCCGGAACAGCCGGGCGTGCTCGTCGTCAGGAAACACCATTTCTTGGTGCGCTGGAGTCACTGGCTGAATGTGCCGATCCTGCTTGGCCTCATTCTGAGTGGCATCTCTATTTACTGGGCCTCGCCGATCTATCAACACAAACCAGATCCGAATACGGGCAACTTCGATGTGGCGGCGGATATTGGAATCTGGATATGCGCTCATGTGCCCGGACAGCATCATTACAGCAGTCCACCTGACTGGATTTACAACCACATGAGCCTTGGGCCGGGCATGTTGGCGTTAGCCCTGCGCCTGCATTGGTTATGCGCGTACCTGTTCATGCTGAATGGCATGGTGTACGTTGCAGGGCTGGTCAGGGGAGGAGGCTGGCGCTCCTTGCTGCCTCGCCGGACCGATCTGCTGGACGCGCTCAGGATGGTTCGGTACTACCTCGGTTTCCCATTCGCTAAACTGGCGCGCCGCCAATGGCCGCATCCCCTTTTCAACACAAAGTACAACGCGCTCCAGCGCGCAGCATACTTTTCTGTTCCAGTCACCGGGTTG
>Ga0307474_10004243_pt1 | contig 10334 bp, 11 predicted proteins | sample atmos_gasesECM1C_2_FD_203312 | JGI IMG/M metagenome (GOLD analysis project Ga0307474, IMG submission 203312) | Hardwood forest soil microbial communities from Morgan-Monroe State Forest, Indiana, United States - atmos_gasesECM1C_05 | ecosystem: Environmental > Terrestrial > Soil > Temperate...
AAGACCGTGCAAGACGGCCGATTGGTGGATGTGCCGATCAGAGAAGGCGAAATGTACCTCCTGCCTGCGCAAGTACCGCACTCGCCTCAGCGTCCCGCCGGCAGCGTTGGCCTCGTCGTCGAACGGCGGCGCGGTCCTCAGGAATTCGATGGCTTCTCATGGTATTGCGAAAACTGCGGGCATCAGCTTTATGTGGAGCACGTCGCGGTCGGCAATATTGAAACCCAGCTGCCGGAAATTTTTTCGCGATTCTATTCGAACTTGTCGCGCCGCACGTGCAGCGTATGCGGCACGGTCATGCAGGCGCCCACCTGACCACGCAAGATCTGATGCGCGCGCAAGCCGCGGCTCTCGATGCAGCGGATCCCCTCGCCGGATTCGCGCAGGAGTTTCATCATCCGCACGATTCCCAAGGACGCAAGCTGCTTTACTTTGGCGGACACTCCCTGGGCTTGCAGCCCAAGTCCGCCGCCGCGATGATCGAACAGGAACTTGCCGATTGGCGGCGCCTCGGTGTACTGGGTCACACGGAAGCGGCGCGGCCGTGGATTCCCTATCATGAGCGCGCCGCGCCCGCGCTCGCGGAATTGGCGGGCGCCCTGGAGGGCGAAGTCGTCGCCATGAACTCCTTGACGGTGAACCTGCACCTGATGATGGTCAGTTTCTTTCGGCCCGACGCAACGCGCAATACCGTTCTGATTGAAAGTTCAGCCTTTCCGTCCGATCGTTACGCGGTCGTTTCCCAGCTCGAATTCCACGGCTTGAACGCCGCGCAACATTTGATCGAGATGCAACCGCGGCACGGCGAACGTACCTTGCGAACCGAGGACATGATCGAGCGCATCGAACGGGAAGGCAGCCGCCTGGCATTGGTGCTCCTGCCCGGCGTGCAATATCTCACTGGGCAGCTGTTCGACATGCCGGCGCTGATCGCGGCGGCGCGCCGGGTCGGCGCCCACGTGGGTGTCGACCTGGCTCATGCGATCGGCAATACACCGCTGCAATTGCACGATTGGAATCCGGACTTCGCTGTGTGGTGCAGTTACAAGTACCTCAATGCCGGCCCCGGCGCCGTCGGCGGCTGCTTCGTGCATGAGCGGCATGCCAGGAATTTCAGGCTGCCGCGATTTGCCGGCTGGTGGGGACACAACAAAGCGGAGCGGTTTCTCTACGATCCAAAATTCGATCCGATCGCCGGCGCTCAAGGTTGGCAAATCAGCAACCCGCCCATCATGTCCACCGCGCCGCTGCTGGCGTCGCTGGAAATTTTTCAGCGGGCCGGCTTGGCCGCCTTGCGTAGCAAGTCCATCGCGCTGACGGGGTTCATGCAGAAGCTCATCGAGGAGCATCTGCCCAAGCAGGTGGAGATCATCACCCCAAAGTCCCCGGAGCAACGCGGCTGCCAATTGAGCGTGAGGCTGGCGCGCCCCGCCGCGGAAGCGAGACGCTGCCAGGAAGCGCTCACAGCGGCGGGGGTGATCGGCGATTGGCGCGAGCCGGACGTGTTGCGGCTGGCGCCGATCCCGCTTTACAACTCGTTCGCCGATGTTATCGCCGCCATCGACATTCTGGCGCGGGCGTTGCGCGGCAGCGTCCCGTGATCCGCATTGTCGGCGCAGGCCCGACGGGTGCGCTGCTCGCCATTCTCTTGGCCAGGCGCGGCGAGCAAATCGAATTGTATGAGTCGCGCCCGGACCCGAGACACTTGCCGGCCGGCTCGGGCCGATCCATCAACTTGGCACTCGCCGATCGCGGAATTCACGCCCTCAAGGCGGCGGGCGTGTTCGACGGTGTGGCTTCGGCCCTGTTGCCCATGCGCGGCCGCCTCATCCACTACGAGAATCGGGATACCGCGTTTCAACCCTACGGGCAACGGCCCAATGAGGTGATTTATTCAGTTTCCCGGCATCGACTCAACCAAGCGCTGATCGAAGTCGCAGCACGCCGACCCGGCGTGCGGCTGCATTTCCAACATCGGCTCGAAGCTGCGGATTTCGGCGCCAATACAGCGCAGATTCGCGACCTCGAGAATGATCGGGTTCTCACGGTGCCGATGCAGCCGCTGCTCGCCACCGACGGCGCCGGCTCAGCGGTGCGCCGCGAGATGTCAGCCCAAAGGTTGATTCAGGCGAGCGAAATCGACCTCGAGCATGGCTACAAGGAATTATCCATTCCGGCAGGCCCGCAAGGCAGCTTTCGCCTGGCAAACGATGCGCTGCATATTTGGCCGCGCGGCAACTTCATGCTAATCGCGCTGCCAAACGATGATGGCAGTTTCACCGCAACGCTGTTTCTGCCGAAGCAGGGACAGGTAAGCTTCGCATCGTTGCGCGATGCCAGAAGCGTCGATGAGTTCTTGGCGCGCAATTTTCCCGACGCACACGAGCTCATGCCGAATGCGCTCGCGGAATTCAGTGCGCATCCGGTGGGATTCTTAGGAACGGTAGCTGCCCATCCGTGGCACGCGCAAGGCCAGGCAGCCCTCATCGGCGACGCGGCGCACGCCATGGTCCCGTTTCACGGCCAAGGCATGAACTGTTGCTTCGAAGACTGCATCGAATTCGATGCCTGCGCCGCGCGGCATGCGTCCTGGGAAACGGTGTTCGCCGAATTCGGCGCCGCCCGCAAGCCGAACACCGACGCAATCGCCGCCATGGCGCTCGAGAATTACATGGAGATGCGCGAAAGCGTCGCGGACCCTAAATTCCAGCTGCAGCAGGCGCTGTCTCTTGAACTCGAGCGACGCTTTCCGCGGCGCTTCATTCCGCGCTATTCCATGGTGATGTTTCATCATGAAATTCCCTACCTCACCGCTCAACGGCGCGGTGCGGCGCAGTCCGAGATACTGTTCGATCTGACGCGCGGCGCGGTCACTGCTCTGTCCGAGGTTGATTTCCAGCGTGCGGAGTTGGAGATAAACAGCCGCCTGCCGCCGCTATAGGCGCCGTCCGGGTTACTGGAACCGGCGCCTAGGCTGCTGCGGACCGCCGCGTGCGATCGAGAGTCAGAAAACTGTAGGCGTAGGCATTCTTTTCGTCGGCTTCATGCCGTTCGCGGCTGGATTCGATCCATTCGGGATCGCGCCAGGCGCGAAAAAACGTATCGCCGTCGGTGATCTTCGTATGCACCAGCGTGAGGTGGATGCACTGTGCCTGCGGCAGGCACAGTCGATAGATATCGGCGCCCCCGATCACCATCATAGGTCCTTCGCCGCCTACGCCCAATTGGGCCTCCTCCAAGGTGCGCACCACTTTACAGTCCGCGGGCTTGAAATCGCTCGAGCGGCTCAACACCCAATTGGTTCGGCCGGGCAGCGCCTTGCCGATCGACTCGTAAGTCTTGCGGCCCATCAGAATGTGATGGCCCATCGTCAAGGCTTTGAAGTGCCGCAGGTCCGCAGGCAAACGCCACGGCAGTTGGTTGGCGCGGCCGATCACGTCGTTTTCGGAAACCGCAACCACCAATTCCACAGCGGCGTTCGTCATCCGTTTCTCTTAAAAAAGCAAAACGGACTTATACGCCGGCCGGCATCATCGCGCCAGTTGCGCCACTTGCGCTGGCTGCGCTGGCTGCGCTGGCTGCGCTGGCTGCGCTGGCTGCGCCGTCAGTTTACTTCAGCGTGCGGCGAGCGTTGCCTCTGAGCCGTTGGGCGCCGTGGCATCGAGCGCGATCTGAGTACCGCGCAAGTCAGAGGTGCAGGTTGCACTTGCGAGCGTCGCACCCGTTTTTACGTCGTGCGCCTGCAGGTAGAAGGTGTATTGATGGCTGCTGTAGTAATCAAGTATGGAGCTGCCCGCCGAACCGCCGCGGTATTTCAGTTTGAACGCCGGCGCGCTCGATCCCGGTGATGCCATGCTTGCGGCGAAAGCCCGCGTACAGGCGTCAAGTGCGGCATTTTCAGGCGAAGCGAAAGAAACGGAAGGTGAAAGTGCGGCGATCGATGCGGCGCTGAGAATGAGAGTCCGAATGATCATGGTGGTATTCCTTTAGAAAAATACCAACACCCCACTCGGACACTAGCGCGCGGCGTTGCGCTCAACAAACGAGAAATTTTTTGAGCAGCGCGCGGTTTATCTCATGTATCGGCGGCGCGCCTCACGCGAGACGTACGTCACGCGACCCGGCATTCGCTCAAGATCCAGCGCGTCAGCTCCTGCAAATCCTCGCGCGCGCGATCTTCCGGCCGGTGCAGGAGGTAGTAACTTTCGTTGGTGGTCAATTCCGCCTCGAATAATTTTACGAGGCCGCCGGCATTGAAGCGATCGGCGCTCAAGCGCGACGGCACCAGGGCGATTCCCACGCCCTGCTCGGCAGCGCGCACCACCGCCGACATCGTATCGAGGCGTACAAGCCGATTCGGCTTGATGGGTTCAATCCCGAGCCCGACCGCCCACTTCTCCCAGGCCTCGCGACGCTCCTCATGCAGCAGCAAAGTCTTGCCGTTCAGGTCCGCATAGGTATCGATGGGGTTGTCCAACAAGAACGCCGGCGAGCAGGCGGCAATGAAATTTTGCGCGAACAATTCGTGCACCACGAGACCGTCCCAAGGACCCGCGCCCACGACAATCGACAAATCCGCTTCCGGCGGATGCGTCTTCGGCGCCGAAAAGGTGGTTTCGATGCGGATGTCCGTCTCTTCGCGCGCCTGTGAAAATGAGGCGAGCCTCGGCAGCAGCAACTCGTTGGCGAAGAAGGACGGCACATTCAGCCGGATGATGGTGCGGCCATAGCGGACTTGGAGCTGTTCCGTGACCGACTCGAGCTTGGAAAAGATGTCGTTGATGTGCTCGAGGTAATGACTGCCGGCATCGGTCAACGTCAAGGTGCGTACGCCGCGTTGAAACAGACTCACGCCCAGCTGTTCTTCCAGCGCCTTGATTTGATGGCTGATGGCGGACGGAGTGACGAACAATTCCTCGGCCGCAGCCTTGAAGCTCTGCAGACGCGCGGCGACCTGAAAGGTCTTCAAGAATTTGAGCGAGGGTAAGCGCATATTCAAGGCCTATGATACATCATCAATTCTGAGCAACATTCGTGCCAGCGCCCAAGCAGCTGGATTTGCAGGGAATCAGCTCAACTGTGCGTCCCTCCCGCCTCGTTCGCGAGCGGCCTAAGTCACCTGCCGCACGAAGCTAGCGCGCCGGTGACTGCATGGCAGTCTCGCGCTCTGCGCTGCTGATCACGCGTGGAATTGCGATGGGCTTTCCGTCTTTGAAAAACGGCGTGCGCCGATAGTCGCCGTTGACACGCGCCTTGAGAATCGTTTTCACGAGCCACCGAATTATCGCGCCCGTTCCGCTTGTCTTCGGTTTCGGATCACCCAGCGCGCCTCGTGGATTCACGTAGGCGCGAACCGGGCCGAAGGAATTCGCCAACGAGTGCCCGGGACTTTCCAGGCAATCGTGCAACAGGCCAATAAAGGAGATCTTGTAATTCTCCAGCGTGTTGCCGATGGGAGTTTTGCAGCAGCCGGCGTACCAGCGAATCATTCCCTTCTGCGTGAGACGCATACAGGCTAACGCATCCATGCCTTGCGTGAAGGTCACATTCTTGGGCAGCGTTTGCACGATGTCCGATCCGCCCTGCGCATCCAAGGTCTCGCTTTCCTGTCCCAAGAAGCGCGCAAAGGCCTGACAGTCGCGGCAATAGCACACGACTCGATTCGCGCCGGCTGGATCGCTTACCCAACCCTTGATGGTTCCGCACCGACACTGCAGAGGATGTTGCATGGCTCCCTCACTATACTGACTCCCCTGTTACAGTCGCGAGTAGGCTAATATTTCTTATGCAATCAATCGGTTACCGTTAAGGGGCGCCCGTGAATCCGACTCGCGCGCACATCATTACCGGCAGCTTCGGCAGCGGCAAGACCACGGCCATTCGCTGGCTGATGGCCCACAAACCCGAGGAGGAACTGTGGGTGGTGATTCTCAACGAGTTCACCGACGCCGGAATTGACGCACTCAGCGTCGCAGAATCGTCTCGCGGAAATTACGACGTGCGATTGGTCGCGGGCGGCTGTCTGTGCTGCGTCGGAGAGCTCGAATTCGGCAAGCAGCTGCGCGATCTTCTGCGCAATTTCAAACCCGCACGATTGCTGATAGAACCGAGCGGCGCAGGCCACGCGGCAGACATCATCGACACGCTGGCACTGTACGAATCGCAGAAGGCGCTGCAACTCGATAGCGTCATTTGTCTCGTCGACCCGCAGGATGCCGGCCGTATTCTCGCCAAGCGTCCACCCATCGAATGGTCGCAGATTCAATCAGCCGATGCCTTGCTGTTATCGAAGCCGGATCTCGCGAATGAGGCGGAACGCCGAGATTTCGAGCGGATCGCGGCGGAACAGTATCCGCAAAAGGCGTACCTGGGCACGTGCAGCCACGGCGAGTTGCCGCAGGAGGCTCTGCGCAAATTCGAGCGCGAGCCGCGGTTTTCCCTGGCCCCCAATTCCGCCGCCGTTGTCGCGCCGCTGTCGAGTGCGTTTGAGATCGCGGGATTGAGCGGCACCGAGACGCATCTACAGGCGCTGGGATTTTGGGCGGTGCAATGGATGTTGCCGCGCGAGCTCGTTTTCGCGCGCGCCGTCATCGAGCCGCGTCTTGCTTGGCTGCTGGAGGCCAATCAAGGCTGGCTGCGGCGCATGAAGGGCGTGTTCCGCACGGGACTCGGGCCCTCCTGGCTGGTGCAGTCGCAGGGCCGTGGGCTTGCGGGCGAAGACAGCGCGTTTCGGCGCGATAGCCGTATCGAGATTGTGCTGAGTGCAGAGCCGACCAATGAATTTCTGGAATTGTGGCGCGGTCTGCTGCGAGATGCTGCTAATCCGCCTAGGGAGGGTAAGCGAGGGTAGCGATTCGAAACTCGTCCTCCGGCACCGTGAGATTGAGCGTCCCGCTACGCCATGCGCGCCGCTCAATCTCACAGTGCCGGAGCACTCCGAAACCACCCGCTGATGCTCAAGCGTTCGCGCCGTGCCTGCAGCACTTCATGTTCCCGGCCCGGCGTCAGAAAGCAAACCAGTCTTCCGGCGATCGGCTCGACGTCGACAAACGCATCATCTGCGCCGTGAATTCTCAAGATTCCGCCATCGGTCGACTGCCACTCCGGATTCAGATACAGCACCAAGGACACTTTGCGTTGCGTGCTTCCCATGGGCTGATCTACATGCCGACTATAGGCGGCACCGGCCGGATATCTCGCATAGTGAAGCTCCAGCTCAAACAGCCCCAAGAACGCGTCGCGGTTCAATTGCCGGCGCAACTCCTCCAGACTTTTGAGCAGCACGCGTTCCGGCGGCTGTAGCGGCTCGCTCAGCCAACAAGTGAAATCGCCACGAATGTTGTCGCGGCGCTGCTCCGAACCCTGCCGGCCGACGCGCGCCGGCGCGAAGTCACCGCGCAACTCGCGCACCCGCGCACATTCCCGCAACGCCAAGACATCAGCGGCGCAGACGAACTGATCCCGAATCGAGATGCCGCCCGCGCGGAGGTCAGCGCTTACACCCAAGTTGGCGCTCACACTCAACTTCACTCTCGCTTAACGCGACCGCTGGCGCGGCTTCGCCCGCTTCGCTTGAGCTTTCGCGCGAGTTTTCGCGCGGTGCGCCGTACGCTTTTTCGGGCTTTGTGGCGCACGCTTTTTCGGACGCGCTACCAGCATGCTGCCTCGGCAATTCTTCGCGCCGCACAGGCAACGAAACACGGCATCGACATTGGCGGGATCATCAGCGTCGCGCTGGATTCTGTAGTCGTACGCCAGTTCCTCGCCCGGCCGAACCGTGCGAATCGCTTCGATGAAAATTCGCTTGCCGATCTGCACCGTCTGGCAATTCGGATCGCAGCCATGGTTCACGAAACGTGCCTCGTTGCCGTCGACCCCGGCATCGATGACAGTCTTCGCGTCCACCGTAAACAGGAATGTATGGCCGTCCAGCGGATCCTTGTCCTCATAGCGGGCATCGGCGAGTTCGTGGCTCACGCGCTCGCCGACATATTCGATGATGTTGGTGCCTTTGCGGATTCGGCGCAGCGCGAACACGCCGTACCCATGAACGCGTGAGTGGCGAACCTCAAATAGAGGCGTTTTTGGGCGCCGCCCGACCTTCTTCATACCGCGATCGGCGCTTTGATCGCGGCATGATAGCGATAGTCGATGATTTCGAAGTCTTCGTATGCGTAATCGAACAGGCTGTCGGGTTTGCGCTTGAGCTTCAATTGCGGCAAAGGGTACGGCGTGCGCGAGAGCTGCAGTTCGGCCTGCTCCAAATGATTCAAATACAAATGACAGTCTCCGCCCGTCCACACGAAATCGCCGACCTTGAGGCTGCACTGCTGCGCAACCATGTGCGTGAGCAGCGCATAACTGGCGATGTTGAAAGGCACTCCGAGCAGGGCATCTGCACTCCTCTGGTACAGCTGGCAGGATAGGCGGCCGTCGGCCACATAGAATTGGAACAAGGCGTGGCACGGCAACAACGCCATGCGATCCAGTTCGCCCACGTTCCACGCGCTGACCAATATGCGCCGCGAATTCGGATTGGTCTTAAGCTGCTCGATCACTGCTGAAAGCTGGTCGATGTTCCGGCCGTCCGGCGTCGGCCAGCTGCGCCACTGCTTGCCATAGACGGGACCGAGATCGCCGTTCTTGTCAGCCCACTCGTCCCAGATGCTGACACCGTGTTCCTGCAGGTATTTAACGTTGCTGTCGCCGCGCAAGAACCAGAGAAGCTCATAGATGATGGAGCGTAGATGCAGCTTCTTGGTCGTCACCAGCGGAAAACCGGAATTGAGGTCGAAGCGCATTTGATAGCCAAATACGCTCAACGTGCCGGTGCCGGTGCGGTCGCCTTTCGACGCACCGTGCTCGCGGATGTGGCGCAGGAAATCGAGGTACTGCCGCATTAGGCCTTCACAGGAACCAAATTGCCCGTTGGGACGTTGCGCCGGTAGGCGTAAATCATGATCGCGGCGCCGATTACGATCATGGGCGTGGTCAATAGCATGCCCATGGTCAACCAATCGCCCACGAGGTAGCCGATATTGGCGTCCGGCAGCCGCACCCATTCCACCACGAAGCGCCCGCAACCGTACAACAGCAGGAACAAACCGGTGGGCGCCAATCGCGGCCGCGGCGTCCTCGTGTACCACAACAGAATCAGAAACAGCACCAGGCCCTCGAGAGTCGCCTCATAGAGCTGCGAGGGATGGCGCGAGATCAGCACGCCCTGCGCATCCGGCACACCGAACCCCCAGGGCAAATTCGTGGGCTTACCCCACAGTTCACCGTTGATGAAATTCCCGAGCCGACCGAAAAACAGGCCGATGCCGGGTAGCGGCGCGACGAAATCCAATACATCGGGGATGCTCTTGTGTTTGACGCGCGCAAAAACGATGCCGGCGATGATGACGCCGGTCATGCCGCCGTGAAAGGACATGCCGCCGTCCCAAATATGAAACACATTCAGCCAATTTTCGGCAATCACGTCGTGGCCGTAAAAAATGCACCAACCCAGCCGGCCGCCCAGGATTACGCCAATCGCGCAATAGAAAATAAGGTCATCGATCTCGAGCGGCAGCCAAGTCGAGCCGGGTCGGCGCGCGCGATGGCGCGCCAGCCACCAAGCGCCGACGAAGCCGATCAAATACATGATGCCGTACCAGTGCACGCGCAGGGGTCCGAGGCCAAAGATGGGCCCGATGGACACGGCAATGGGATTGATGTGCGGATAGGTGAGCATGGCCGTTACTTTAAACTCTCATTGATCCGACAGAAATAGGCCTTGAGATATCGGGTTTCCGGGATCGCCGGATGCACCGGATGATCCGGCGCTTGTCCGCCCATTTCAAGGATTTGCACGTGCTTGCCGGCGCCGCGTGCGGCTTTGGCAATGGCATCCTGCAATTCTTCCGCGCTTACGTGAAAGGAGCAAGAGCAGGACACCAAGATGCCCTCCGCCGCGAGTACTTGAATGGCCAGCTGGTTCAGCCGCTTGTAAGCGGCCAGCGCTTTAGGCAGGTCCTTCTTGCGTTTGGCAAATGCGGGTGGATCAATGACGACGACATCGAAGCGCGCGCCCTGACTGGCGAATTCCTCGAGTACATCGAAGGCATCGCCTTTGCGCGTAACCAGCTCGACTCGATTGCGCCGCGCGTTCGCGGCCGCCAAATCCAGAGCGGCGGCAGAACTATCGACGCAGGTCACCTCGCGCACGCCGTGGTGCGCCGCACGGACTCCCCAGGCTCCCACGTAACTGAAGACGTCCAAGACCCGGGCGCCCGGCGGCAGGTATTTCGACAAGGCGCGCCGATTGGCGGCTTGATCGAAGAACCAGCCGG
>Ga0307474_10004244_pt1 | contig 10333 bp, 10 predicted proteins | sample atmos_gasesECM1C_2_FD_203312 | JGI IMG/M metagenome (GOLD analysis project Ga0307474, IMG submission 203312) | Hardwood forest soil microbial communities from Morgan-Monroe State Forest, Indiana, United States - atmos_gasesECM1C_05 | ecosystem: Environmental > Terrestrial > Soil > Temperate...
CAAGCGTCAGCATCTCAAACGACTGCGTCCTTATAAAGTGCGGCCGCTCACTGATGCGATCCCATTCCGCTGGGAGTGGGGAACTCTAAACCACGAATGCATTGCCGGGATCACCGCATGTGTGGACTACATTGCCGATATCGGCCGCCGGGCGCGGCCGGAGGTGCCCACGCGGCGGTCTGCGATCGAAGCGGCGTATGAGGTCACCCACGACCACGAACGGACGTTGCTGGAACAGGCTGTGACCGGGCTGCGCAAGATTCGCGGGCTTAAGATTTACGGGATCACGGATGCTTCGCGCTTTGACGAGCGCTGCGCTACGCTGGCCATTCGCATCGATGGGCACAGTCCTTTAGAACTCGCCAACAAACTTGGCGAGCAAGGCTTCTTCACCTGGGATGGAAACTACTACGCCATTAATCTGACTGAGCATCTCGGAGTGGAACAGTCGGGAGGCTTCTTGCGGGTTGGGCTGGTGCATTACAACAGCCTTGAGGAAGTCGATCGACTTTTGGCTGCGTTGCGGGGGATTCTGGGATCGTAACCCGCCCCCGGCAGTTCAAAGTTTCGTGTCAGAAAGGAGATGGCGATGATGCGGAGCACCGCGCTCCTGTTTCTTTGCCTGTTGCCCCTGGCTGCGATAGGCCAGGAAAGCTCCACTTCAGCAGACAAGAGCCTCATTCTGGCGCTGGAAGGCGCATGGAACCAGGCTGAGCTGCACCACGATGCTAACGCCGCAGCGGCCATCCTCGCCGACACCTTCATCAGCGTCGATCATCATGGGACCTTGCTGAACAAAGCCCGATACCTGGCCGATCTGAAGGATACCTCCTTCAAACCAGAGGAGATTTCCAATTCCGATACCAGCGTCTATATCTACGGCGATGTTGCCATTGTTACCAGTGCTTATCGGACCAAAGGCACGGACAACGGCAAGCCCTTCGCCCATCACGGGCGCTTCACAGACACGTGGATCAAACAAAATGGGAAATGGCAGTGTGTTGCTGACCAAGAGACTTTGATCAACTGATGAGCCGAGGCTCCAGGCACTCTTGCTGGCAGGCTACCGCTTTACACCTTTTTTGGCCTTCTCACGGCACCGCTAAAAGCTATGCTCCCCAGAAAATACAACAGCCCGGGACTGTTCCCGGGCTGAAAAAGGAACGAACTTGCGAGGGGTGCTACGTAACTCGATCGGCGTGGACTACGGCCAGCGCTTGCCGGTATCTTCCCAACCTGCCGCACGCACGGGCTGAGGAGCCGGAACCGCGGCGGACGACGTAACCGGGATCCGCGCGGGGGGTTGGGGTCCATTCACGGCAGTGGCCAGGGCAGGCCGGACGGTGTCCGACTCTTTTTCCTCGGACAGCAGGGGGGCGACAAGCCGGAGGGCCTCTACTTCCTTCTCCAGACGGGTGAGCTCCATTTCCTTTTGTCGCAATACTTCGTAGACGTTCTTCATTGTGGCACCTGGGTTAGTTGTGGTCAAAGCGCGATCTCCATGGAACTTTAGCAGAGTTGCCTCTGTTGTCAAGGTTTTCCGACACTAGGAACGAGCCGGATATGGTTGTGGAAAAATGCAGTTTTGCGTACTTCAACATAGCTTAACAGCTTTTCAGATGTGACCCGCGAGCAAGATTAAAGCGGCGGTGCCGAGAATTACTAAAAGGGCGCCGAGGATGAACTTGTTCTTGGCCAGCCAGGATTGCGAAGGCTCGAGTCCAGCACTCAAGATCAGAGTGGGCGACGCCGAATCGGATTGCGGAACGACTTGGCCCGGAGTGGCGACGTCTGGGAGCAAGGGTGCGGCACTCGCCGGAACTACCTTCGATTCAACAGCCTGCGCGAATGCCGGCAGCTGAGTCTCGACCAGCTTAGGGACCGTCAAGGCTCGTGGCACGACCGTTGTTCCAGTCGCGGTCGAAACAGAGACAGGCTGGACAGGGTTAGGGCGGGGCATTTTCAGTTGTCCACGCCACTTCTTCTCTTCGCACTCAACGCATAGCGAGCGTTCGGCGGAAACCGGGAAGCCGCAGGCATCGCATTTGCGTAAACTTCGGAAGGCTGGAGGGATATGACTCTGATCCGCACTTCCGCCTTCAGCGGAGGTGCTTAGGTTCACGGCAGCCGACCAAAGAAGAGGCTTCTTTGCCGGAGCCTGCGCCGGCGGTTCGTGGGGCGCCAGGGGCGGGGCAGACTGTGAGATCTCCGGTTGCCGCGGCGCCACAGGACGATGGTGCTGCCTGGATGTGTCGGCGGAAGCAGCAGCAGCTTTGGCCTTCGCCTTTTCCGGCTGCGCCAATGGTGTGGGACTCGGCGGAAATCCTGCGCCTTCGACCTTTGCTACGGTTGGGCGAGGCTCACGCCCGAACTCCGTGTCTACATCGAGTATGGAATCCTCTTCCAGTTCAGCGTCATAGGCGGCGAGAATCTCGTCGGCGTTCGCGGGCATCTCAACTGGACTTCCCAATCGCTGTGGAAGTCCTTCGGCGGCGCGGGCAAGCGTAACCGCTGTTTCCACCATCTCACTCAGGCGGCGGAGCGCGGTAACGTCTCTTTCCCCAAAAGCGTTCGCCTTACCGGAGAAAAGCTCGAAGACGCCCATGACTTCGTCATCATGGACGACCGGCATCACCACGACAGAGGAGATTCCGATCTGCCGACAGACTTCACGATTGACGCGGGCGTCCCGCTCGGCATCATCGCACCGCAATGGCTGGCGCGTACGGACGCTTTCCCCGGAAAGTCCGAATTCGGTAGAGAGGAGTGTACCTAATTCCGGAGCATTGGAGCCGGTCGTAGCGCGGCACAGCATGTCGTTTCTACCGCTACGCTTCAGGGCAATGGCCGCTCCGCTCGAGCCGGTAATGTATTGGGCGCGGTCGGTGAGCAATTGCAAGGCGGCGTCGAGATCGCGTTGAGCCATTTCGACGAGCGAGCGGCTACTATCTTCACCGGGGAAACGAACCTTCGAAGCTGCTTGGGCGGCGGCAAGTGCTGCCGAAAGGTTGGCTTGCGCGGTCCGGGATAAGTTATCTGGTTGCATCGCCTGCTCCGTTACCGGTCCAGCCCCTGTCGCGCTGGCCAGTTCTGCGGCAGGCGCCGGCGAAGTCCGGTCAAAGCTCAGATGAGATTCCATGGCGCGCAAGCTCAGGCATCCGGCTACGGCTCGTCAGAACAGGGGCGCGTCCGTTCGTGCCGAACCGGTATTTCACTGGATATTAGGATGCAGTAGTCCGAGTCTCGCTCCGAGGAGGCGGTGTGTCAAGGAAATCTACACGCAGAGGTACTAGAACGATGGTGCGGCGGGCTCGACAGAACCGTTACCGGAGACCGCGGGCACGGGTGCCACTGGGGGGATAGGCACGTCGTCGGCTACTTCGACCGTGGTCCGCCGCCGTAAAGCCGACTGGGCCAAGCGGTTGGCCTCGGCATTCTTCTCGCGAGGGACGTGAGAAATCGAGAACTTGAGTGCCCGCGCCAGCTTGCGGCAGGTCCAGTGCAGGGAATAGAGGCGCGGACTGCGGCAGGTGTATTCGCCAGTCATCTGACGGACGACGACCTGAGAATCCGAAAATACATGCAGCTTGCGTGCTTTGAGAGAAACCGCGCACTGCAGGGCTTCCATGAGCGCGACGTATTCGGCAACGTTGTTATCCTGGTGGCCGATCCACTTGGCGATGCGGATGGGGCCGCTGTCGCAGCCATTAATCACCACTCCAATGCCCGACGGCCCAGGATTCCCCAGGCAACCGCCGTCCACATAGGCAACGAGTTCCGGCATCACTTCGATTTTCGCTACTGTCTGCAAGATGCGCCCATTGTGTTTCTGCGTCAAGACGATTATTTGATTCCCTTTCATCGCTTTGCGGTTGACATTAGGCTTGTGCAATTTAATGTGCAAAACTGGATCGGAATTCCAGTAGTTGGGGGTAAGTTTTTACCTTACAGCGGTTTGCGCTGTGCGTTATTCACAGCTTTAAGGGGCAGCAGTGCACCAAAAGTTTGCGTTGACTTTTATGAATGCTCTGTTAACTTTGCTTGCGTCGACGGTCGAAAGGGTTGGCACAATAATACTGAGCCAGTCCGAAGTAGACTGAGTGATTAGCCGGGCGGGGTGACCCGCAAGGCGACCGGACCTGAAAAAACCGACGGATCTGCGAGGTTCAGTCGGGGTTCGGAACTGCGAAAGCAGTGATCGCATCAAGGGGTCGTGACGGTACATGCCTCCACGCTGAAAGCTCCCTCGCAGGAGCTGGCAGCTAGAGCATAACCAATGTCACGGCCCTTTCAATTTTTTCCCACCTTTTTCCTCGCGCTACGTCGAAATCCCCAACGCACCAAACCCAAAATGGCGCTTTCCCGCGCGTTGCGGTCCCCAGCCACATTGCGACCCACTGCTCTACAGGTTCTCTTTCTACAGGTTTTCTTGGATGAAGCGGGGGCTGAGGTGAACGTCTACTTGTATCAGAGGTGAATCACCCACGGCTTTGAAGCTATGGATCTCGCCGGCCTTGATGACAAAGATGTCTCCAGCGCTGCCCTCGAAGGTCTTGCCGCCTACCGTCCACACACCGCGGCCTTCACGAATGAACTGGATCTCGTCATAAGGATGCCGGTGCGGACCCGGCCCCGAACCGGGCTTCCCATGGAACAGGAACACCGAAACACTGGTTTCGCCCTGCTCCGCTCCGACAAACTCATGCGAACTACCAACAAAAGGCAGGTTCTCTTGGCGCACGTGACACATCTGTCCGCACCCTCCTGCCAGGATTTGATGACTGTCGCCACGGTTTGACTCCGCGAATACCGAAATGGGCCGCCGAATTACCAATTCGATCCTAGAAAATCGTTTTAGCAATTCTCTCCTCGGTGTGGGATAATTCCCTCCCGGAAACCATCCGCGCCGGATTCGTGCGGTCACGGAAGATCTCTAAATTCTTTCGAGGCGGAAAAATCTCATGTCCAAGCACCCCCTGTCCCGTCGTCAATTCATTCATCTCGGTACCGGAGCTCTTGCTGCTACTACCCTCGCCAAAAACGTTTTGCAGCCTCACTTGCTGTCGGCTACACCGCGTCCGGTCGCGCCCAGCGACACGATTCGGTTCGCTTCCATCGGAACCGGCATTCGCGGATGCGAGCATCTGGAAGCTTCTTTGAATGTTCCCGGCATTGAGTGCGTCGGGGTCTGCGATCTCTACGACAGCCGTCACACCGCGGCTCGCGAATCGGTGAAGAACCCGAGCGTGGCGGCCACTCGCGACTATCGCTCCATTCTCGATCGCAAGGACGTCGATACCGTCCTGATCGCCACCATGGACCACCAGCACCGGCACATTTTCGAAGATGCGTGCGCGGCGGGAAAAGACGTTTATTGCGAAAAGCCGTTGTCGCATACCGTGGAAGACGGATTCGCAATGGTCGAAGCCGCCCACAAGCACAACCGCATGGTTGCGGTGGGAAGCCAGCGCGTTAGTTCCGTGCTGTATGCCAAAGCGAAAGAGATTTGGGATTCGGGCAAGCTGGGCGACGTATTCTCGATCAACGCATATTGGGACCGCAACTCTCCGAGCGGAGCCTGGGTGTATCCCATTCCGCCGGATGCAAGCGAGAAAACCATTGACTGGAATGCGTTTCTGGGTAGCGCGCCGAAGCGGCCCTATGATCCAGTGCGCTTCTTCCGCTGGCGCTGCTTCACCGACTACGGCGAGGGACTCGGCGGAGATCTGTTCGTCCATCTCCTTTCCGGCATTCATTTCATCACCAGCACGAATGCGCCGGCCTTGCGGGCGCAATCGAGCGGAGGGCTGTTTCATTTCAAGGATGGGCGCGAGTTCCCCGATCTGATTGAGACGCTCTACGACTATCCCAACTTCCGCGTCACCTTGCGCTGCAACCTCAACAATAACGGCGGCGAGTTCATCGGGTTCTACGGCACCAAGGGAACGATGATCATCAAGGACACGACCCTGAGCTTCAAGCCCGAGGACACGCGTCCGGAGCCCGAAGGCTATTCAATTTTTGGGTGGCCGAAGGAACTGCGCGATCAGTATCTGAAGCAGTGGGAGGCTGACCATCCTGAACCGAAGGCGCTGTCCACAAAAGTGGAAGACCAGATGGAGGTCTACACGGTTCCTCATGGCTACAGCGACACGGTGGATCACCAGGCCAACTTCTACAACGCGGTTCGTACCCGCAAGCCGGTGGTCGAGAATGAAGTGTTTGGGAACAACACCGCAATCGGCTGCCACCTGGCGAACTTCGCCTACTTCAATAACGCGATTGCGGTCTGGGATGGGTCAGCGAAGAAAATCGTGAAAGGATAGATTCTGCGGTCTCGATGAAGCCCTCGAAGGGACGATCTTCGAGGGCTTTTTTCACTAGAGCAGCACGCTTATCGTCGCCCCGCATGGCGGCATATGATAGCCCGGGACGGAAGTCCCGGGTCGCATCGATAAAGCTGGAACGAGTCCCGGAGGGACGGCACGATCTAGCTTCTGGATTTACACTCAAAAGATTCCCCATCATGCCCGAACTCCCCGAAGTCGAAACCATCGCCCGCGGCCTGGCCAAGCGCGTTGCCGGAGACGTCATCGATTCCGTCTGGTTGGGCCAGAAGAAAGAGCCGTTGAAATCGCCAGCCCAGGCCATCGCGTCAACCCTGGAACATGGCCGAATCGTCGACGTCCGCCGCATGGGCAAGCACATCGTGTTTGATCTGGAGACAAACCATGTGGCGCGGGCACCCCTGGCCGCGAAACGCCGGGCGGCACATCGAAAGCCGAAAACATCCGGACGGGGATCGTCATTCACGGCGCAAAGAGAAGCAAGCGAGGGCGACCGCTCCCTGCATTCCAACAAAGCTCAATGGATCGTCCACCTCGGCATGACCGGTCGCCTGCAGGTAAGCGATCCGCAGTCCGAAATCGAGAAGCACACCCACGCCATCCTCAAGCTGGCTTCGGGCAGGGAACTGCGCTTTGTCGATCCTCGCCGTTTCGGCCGCCTCAGCGTTGTTGCTACCGGAGATTTCGAGGCTGGCGGTCTGGAGCCGCTGGATGTGGCGCTTGAACCGTTTGTGAACCTGTTCCGAGGCCGCAAAACTCCCATTAAGAGCGCGTTGCTGAATCAGAAACTTTTGCGCGGCGTCGGCAACATCTATGCCGATGAGTCATTATTCCGCGCCGGCATCCGGCCTCGTCGGAGAGCCGCAACCATCACGCGCGAACAACTTGCCAAGCTGCATGCTGCGATCAAAGAGGTGCTCAAAGAGGCGATCGCCTTGGGAGGGTCGTCGATCTCCGACTACGTCGACGCCGACGGCGAAGCAGGCTTTTTCCAACTCCAGCACCGCGTCTATGGCCGGGAAGGCGAGCCCTGCCTCGTCTGCAAGACGCCGATCAAGCGCGTCGTGATCGCCGGGCGCAGCAGCCACTACTGCCCCAACTGCCAGAAGTGAGTCGAAAGTTGTTCTCTGATGCAGGAGTGCTGAGCGTGCCATTTCCGGTCAGCAATCTTCATTCAGCCTTCAGAAATGAAAATCCGGCCAACCTTCTGGTACTCTCATGCGTTATGTCTGACTTCAGCATTGGGGTGGATCTGGGTGGCACCAACCTGCGCATTGCCGCCGTCAGCACGGACGGCAAGCTTCTGGAAAAGGTCACGCTCGACACCCGGCTCGACGTGGTCCCGGATCACGTCATCGACGAAATGTGCGAAGCGATTCAGCGTCTGTCGAATCACTATCGAACCGGCGGCGCGCTTCTTGGCGCGGGCATTGGGATTCCAGGCATCATCGACTTGGAAGCGGGTGTGGTGCGCAAGTCGGCTAACCTGCCCGGCTGGTCTGGCTATCCGGTGCGCCAGGAAATTGAGCGGCGCCTGGGAACTCACATTTTTCTCGAGAACGACGCGAAAGTCGCAGCGCTCGGCGAGAAGTGGCTGGGGGCAGCGCGCGATGTGAACGATATGGCCATGCTCACGCTGGGCACCGGGATTGGCGGAGCCATCGTGCTCGATGGAAAAATATTTCACGGCATGAATGGGATGGCCGGGGAGTTTGGCCATGTGACCGTCGAACCCGATGGCGTTCCCTGCGGGTGCGGCAATCACGGATGCGCCGAACGCTACGCCTCGGCCACGGCGGTGGTGCGCATGGTGCACGAAGCGATCAAGGCCGGCGAAGCCCCCTCACTTGCCAAGGCCGCCAGCGCGGATCCGGAGTTCAGCGCCAAGACGATCTACGATCTCGCGATGCAAGGGGACGAGGCCGCGCAGCGAATCTTCCGCCGCTTCGGCCGGTCACTCGGAATGCTGCTGGCCGGTATTGTGAACATTCTGAACCTCGAAATGTACGTGATTGGCGGAGGTGTTTCCAGCGCCTGGGATGCGTTCGCGCCCAGCATGTTCGAAGAGCTCCGCGAGCGTTCCCTCATCTACGCGGCGACCGCGCCCCATGATGTCCTCGGAAAGGATGGGAGCGCTGAGGACAAGACCACAAATCGAACGCGCCGCAAAACCATCATTACCCGCGCGCTGCTGGGAAGCGATGCCGGCCTCTATGGCGGCGCAAGACTCCCGCTCATCAGTGGCTAAACAGAAACCTTCCGGCCCAGACTTGATACTCTCCGAACCGCATCCAAAAACATTTGATTATGCTCCGGTGTCCCAATACTGGCACGAATGCATTGAGGCGCCCCCCAACCGTTCAGCGCGCGCACACTGACGCCCTCCGCCCGCAGCCGGCGGGCGAGAATGGACGCGTCCTCGCCAACGTCGAAGTAAACAAAATTCGCCGCAGTCGGAACCACACGATAGCCCAGTTTCTCTAAGCCTCCCGCTAATACCTCTGCCTGTTCCGCGTTGTTGAGTACGGTCTTCTCAATGTGGCTCTGATCATCCAGGGCTGCTAAAGCGGCGCCCTGCGCCACGGACGGGACCGAATACGTATTCGCCATGCGCGCGCAATAGCCCAGGAGTTCCGCGGGTCCCAAACCGTAACCGATGCGAAGGCCGGCAAGCCCGTGAACCTTGGAGAAGGTTCGGAGCACGACAACCGGAGCGCCCTGCCGCACATATTGGAGAGAGCGCGAATACTCAAACCTGAGCCGCGCCGCGAAATGCTCAGCAAACTCGTAGTAGGCTTCGTCGATCACAACCACGACATGATCCGGAACCGCTGGCAGAAACTTCTCGACTTCTCTGGCCTCGAGTATCGTGCCCGTCGGATTATTCGGATTCGCCAGGAACACCAACCGCGTCTCGGGATTGATCGCCTGAAGAATGGCGTCGAGATCGAATCCGTCTTCGCGCAAGGGGGTCTCGATCAACCGCGCTCCACTGGCTCGCACCAGCATCGCATAGACAATGAATGAGCATGCGCTGGTGACCGCATTGAGCCCCGGCGCGAGCAAGGTCTGGCACAGCAGGCTGAGCATCCCGGTTGAGCCGGCTGTCACGGATACGTGTTCGAGTTTCACGCACTGAAGCTCAGCGAGTTTTTCGCGTAGCTCGGAGCAGTTGTCGTCGGGATACTCGTGCGCCCGTGAGGCCGCCTTGCGGATCGCATCCAGCGCGAGCGGCGATGGACCAAAAGGATTTTCGTTCGAGTCCAGCTTGATGAGAGGCGAGCCGTCTTGCGCGGGATTTGAGGGAGTTGGCGGGAAGCTGACCATCTCCCGCGCAGCCTGCGTTACCAGATCTGAATACCGGCTCATGCTAGCCGTATTCTACGATGCGGATTGTTTGCGAGCCGTGGCGCGAATCCCGGATGCCGATTTCAGCCGCTCGATCTCTCTCAAGGTGAGCGAACGGAATTCGCCGGGAGGAACGTCGAGTGCGAGCGGCCCGTAGCGCACGCGCTTGATCTTTTCCACGTGATGCCCGACGGCCTCGAACATGCGGCGGATTTGCCGGTTGCGGCCTTCGATCAGCGTGATCTCATACCACGGATTCGCCGCTTCTTTCACGATGCGAACTCCGGCGGGCCCAGTCCTCACGCGCTTGCCGTCATCGGTTGCGATCGATACTCCGGCCCGTAGTTTGGCCAGCGATTCTTCCTTGGGCGTACCTGCAACCTTCACCACATATGTTTTGGGCACGTGTGATGCCGCCTTCATCAAGCGATTCGCCAGATCGCCATCGTTGGTCATCAGCAGCAAGCCTTCGCTGGCGTAGTCCAGTCGGCCGACGGGATATACACGACCCTTCACTCCGCGAATCAGATCCATGACGGTTGGCCGCCCCTCCGGATCGCTCATGGTCGTGACGTATCCCTTAGGCTTGTTGAGAAGAAGATAGACATGGCGCTGCTGCGCCCGCTGAAGAAGTTTGC
>Ga0307474_10004247_pt1 | contig 10330 bp, 10 predicted proteins | sample atmos_gasesECM1C_2_FD_203312 | JGI IMG/M metagenome (GOLD analysis project Ga0307474, IMG submission 203312) | Hardwood forest soil microbial communities from Morgan-Monroe State Forest, Indiana, United States - atmos_gasesECM1C_05 | ecosystem: Environmental > Terrestrial > Soil > Temperate...
CGATCGACGACAAAAGCATTGGCACCCAGGTTGGCAACCTTATCGGAGATGTAAAGGTTCAGACCATTCAGGACGGAAATGACCGCAACCAAAGTGGTGACAGCAAGAATGACGCCCAATAACGTCAAGAAAGTGCGGAGCTTATGGGCGCGGAGAGTATCGAGAGAAATCCACAGCGTCTCTCGCATGGAGGCGAGGACTTTGTAAGATTGAGCGCGATCAAAATGCGGTTTTTTCACGGCGTGTACATTATATGACGGCTGGCCACGTAGAAAAGTTCACGTTGGGTGAAATAAATGGTTAGGGCCTATTGCGAGGCTCGGCCGGCGTGTCCCGAGGGGCAACTCACAATTGGCAGTTTGCGATTAGAATAGAGGCGACGGGCTTCTTCCGAAACGTCTCAGAGGACCGCGAGAGAGATCGTTATTGTGATTAAAGAGCTTACAGTCGCGATGTTGGTTGGGGCGTCTTTGGTTGGTGCCGGTATGGTACCGCCCGGGAGTGCGCTGCCGACGCCGCGGGCGAGTGCTCCCGGCCCCCAAAGTATCCAAGCTAAGGATGGGGCACAGGATTGGCCGGCGCCTTCGGACGCGGACCTCAAAGCACGGGCGCAGAAGCTGATTGCGGACCAACATCGCAACGACCGAGCACTAGAAGAATATGAGCGGGTGGAGCATCAGGTTTCGCGCACGGGCGGTGACTACCCGCGAGTGCTCGAGGACCGAACATTTCGTGTCGTGCCCACGGGCAGCGGGACCATGAAGCTGCTGCTGAAAACCGACGGCAAGCCCGTCGACCCAGCCGAGTACCGAAAACAACTGCAGGCCTGGGCGGACTTACTCGCATTGATGATGAAAACCGAAGATTTCCGCACCAAAGCCGCGGTGGCGAAATGGCAGAAACGACAACAGGAGCGGGCGGAGTTGGTGGACACTTCGCCGCAGGCTTTTTCGCTGAACTGGGTGGGAATCGAAACACGAAATGGACGGCGCTGCGACGTGCTGGATCTGCAGCCCAATCCGAATTTTCATCCGCACACAATTCTGCAAGAAGCGATCTCGCACGTGGTGGCTAAAATCTGGATCGACCACGAAGCGATACAGTTGGTTCGCGCCGAAGCACACCTGCTAAAGGATGTTTCGTTCGGCGGAGGGATTTTGGGAAAGTTGTACCGCGGGGGCGTGTTTTCGCTCGAGCAGGCTGAAGTTTCGCCGGGATTATGGCTTCCATCTCGTTACCAATACGACTTCACGGCTCGGAAATTTTTGTTCACCTTCGAAGAACACCAGTACATTGAAGCTAGCCAGTACCACCGGGACGGACCGCCCAAGCAGGCCTTGGTCATCGCGCAGAATGAACTGGCCACAGGCAAAATGATCTACGGGGCGCAGTAACTTTTTCCGTCGCGCGGGGTTAAATCACGCAAGAGCTGGTAGTCCATCACGGCATTCAACGCCGACTCGTCACTGACCGTTCCGATCGTCACGGAGGTTCCATGCGATTCCGAACTCTTCGCTCCCTTGGGCTTGCTGCGTTCCTGCTGACCTTCTTTTATTGCGGATCCGCGTCGGCGCAGGAGCAGAGTAATCCTCCAATGCCTGCGGCCGCGCCTGCCGCCGATCCAGCAACGCCGACCGCATCCCAAGAGGTCACGAGTTCCGGGACAACTGCGCCAGCAACGAAGCGAGTATGGACCAACGATGATATGGGCGACTTGCATCGAAATTCGACCATTTCCACTTTCGTGGCGCCGACGGCCAAACCGGCGAAGTCGAATGAAAAGCCGGTGGGCCCGGCGAAAAACACGAATGCAAAACGGTATCAGGACGCGATCGCAGCTCAGCGCGCCAAGTTGCCGGCGATTGACGACAAAATCGCCCAACTGAAAGCGGTGCTGAGCGGAAATACGGTGCAGGAAACGCGCGTCTACGGCGGCGCGCACATCGACGACTGGCATGAAGAGTTGGTTCATCTACAGAAGCAGCGCGATGACATTGAGACCAAGATCAGCGCCTTACAGGATGAGGCGCGGCACAATGGCGTTCCGGAAAATCAAATTCCGCAGTAAAAGCGCGCCAAGAAAGTTGGGCCGAAGTTCAAATAAAAACGGGGAGCGAAAACGCTCCCCGTTTTTATTTTGTGGCGACTGTTAGTTCCGCGCTGCAGCAGCGGTACCCTCTTTTTCGATTGGCGCGCCAACCAGGTTGCCCCATTCGGTCCATGAGCCGTCGTAATTCTTCACGTTGTCATAGCCCAATAAATATTTGAGGACGAACCAGGAATGGGAGCTGCGTTCGCCAATACGGCAATAGGCGATGATCGGATCTTTTCCGTCGATCCCTTTTCCGTCGTAGAGCGCTTTGAGGGCATCGGCGGATTTGAAGGTGCCATCTTCATTGGCGGCCTGGGCCCAGGGAATACTAGCCGCGCCTGGAATATGGCCGGCGCGCTGCGCGGTTTCCGTCATTCCGGGAGGCGCGATGATTTTTCCGGTGAATTCGTCCGGCGAGCGGACGTCGACCAGTTGCGCGGCTTTTTTCTTTTCGATAGCAGCGAAAATTTCGTCTTTGCGAGCGCGCAGCGATTCATCGGGAGCGCTGGCGTGGTACGTGGCAGCGGTGATTTTTACGGGATCGGTGGTCAGCGGGCGCTTTTCCTCAACCCATTTCTTGCGGCCGCCATCGATCAGGCGCACATCTTTGTGGCCGTAGTACTTCAACTGCCACAGCGCATACGCCGCGAACCAATTGTTGTTGTCGCCATAGAGCAGGATGGTGGTGTCGTTAGAAATTCCGGATTGGCCGAGCAGCTTTTCGAGCGTGGCCTGATCGATCAGGTCGCGGCGAATGTGGTCCTGCAGTTGCGATTGCCAGTTCCAGCCGACGGCGCCGGGGACATGGCCTTGATCGTACGCGGTGGTATCAACGTCGACCTCAACGAGGCGAATTTTGGGATCATTCAGATGGGCAGCGGCCCATTCGGTGGAAACCAGAACCTCGGGATGCTTGTAGTCAGTCATTGTGCTGTCTCCTATTGGTTTTTAAACGTTCGAAGATCGGTGACCCGTTAGACGCTGTGCAATGCTGTCGGATAACAATAAAAAACCCACCGGCTTGAGAAATTCTGGCGGTGGGTCGGAAATTCCTGGCTAGATTTCGATGCTACTCGCTACTTAGCCTCCCGCGCCAGAACACACGTCCGTACAACATGGACAACAACACGGCGCACAAGTATGAAGAGAAAGCTTCATTGCGCTAAGGCTACACCGGAATGATAGGGATGGCAATCGCTTCGTGTTCTGGCTCTGGCCTGGCTTAGGCGAGGGGTTGAAGGGTGGCGTCGCTGGCGGATTCGTATTCGAGGCGGAGGAGCCAGTCGAAATGAAATTTTTCGGCGGTTAGCCATTTTTCCATTTCTTCGCGGCTGGGGGCGTCGAACTCCGCCAGCATTTTTCCTTCCTGCATGTTGACCAGCACACGGCGGCCGGTGACGGTCTTCGCGCCTAGAATTTTCCTGGACAATTCTTCGGCGCCCTGGCGGGTGAGGCAGGCGAGGGTGTGTTGGGTGAGGTAACGAGGCATTCGGGCTCCTGTTCCGCTAGAATCAGCGGCGAAAAACGAACGCGTCTAATATATAGCGCGAGCGGGGAGAAATCGAATGGCCGAGATACGCACGGAGCATCCCTATCACGCCTATGAAGCGATTCTGGCGCAGCCCGATCTGGTGGAACAGGTTTTAGCGCAACGCGAAGCGATCGGGCACGCAGCGCAAGCCGTGGCGCGTAAGGAACGCATCACGTTCGTGGGGATTGGCACTTCGCTGCACGCGGCGCGGGTGGCCGAGAGCTGGCTGCGGTATTTCAGTCACGGGCAGGTGCTGGCGCGCGCCGAACAATCGTTCGAACTGATTCATCACCCCATCGCGTTCAGCGCGAATGATGCGGTGGTGGTGATCACGCACACGGGCACCACGACGGCGTCGGTGGGTGTGTTGCGCATGGCGCGCGCGGCGGGCGCGTTGACCGTGGCGATTACCGGCAAAATGAGCGGCGACGGCATACGCGGCGCTGATTTCCAGATCGAGACCTGCGAGCAGGAAATTCCGTTCGCCTATACAAAGAGTTATACGACGGCGCTGGCGGCACTGGCGCTGATGACGATTCGCATCGCGGAGCAAAAAAACAAAGTGGCCCTTCCGGCCAGAGTAAGCGAGCTGAACCGCGTGCCGGAACTGATCCGCGAAGCGTTGAGCCTCGCTCCACAATCCCGAGGATGGGCCGCATTGGTCGCGCGACTTCCGCGCATTGAGATTTTTGGTTCGGGCGCGGGCTGGGCGACGGCGAGCGAAGCGGCGCTGAAGATTAAGGAGGCCTGCTACATCGCAGCCGAAGGATTCGAGACGGAAGAAATCCTGCACGGACCCTTTTCGGAAACCGATTCGCGCGGTTCGCTGATCGGGCTGTTCACCGGAGATGCCGCGGATGACCGGGGGCGGCAGATTTTGCGAGCGGCGGGAGAGTTGAAAATGTTGCGAGCGGCGGTTGCGGTGCCGGCTGCGAATCGCGAACTGGCGTGCGAGGAGGTTTTGGTGGTGCCGGAGTGCCCGCCGTGGCTGGCGGCCTTCGTGCATTTGGTTCCGCTGCAACTGCTGATGTACTACCTGGCGATTGAGCGGCGCGCGAATCCGGATACCGGGCGGATGGAACAGGCCGAGCATGCGGCGGCGAGCAAGCATTACAAATATTGAGAACGGAAAAGCGAGACCAATGATGGCGGCCCGAAGCCCGCTGGAGCGACTGTCCTTTCTGCCACCTCTTCGCTGAACAGACGAACAGGAGTTGGCGTTTCGAGAACATTTTGGGCTTCGTTTCAGGGCTGGGGCTCCGGCGGTGGGTAAAATTGCAGCTCAGGAACAACCTGAGGTGCCGAATGAAACGATTTTTGATCGTTTTTGCTGCGTCGCTGCTGGCGTTTCTGGGATTGGCGGAAGTCAGCCTGCCGACCCAGGCGCAGTTTAACGGAGGCGTGGGTACGATCGAGGGAACAGTCCTAGACCAGCAGGGCAAGCCGGTCACCAACGCAAGCGTAACGATTCAGACGTCGTACGGGACGCATCCGCACGCTACACATACAGACGAAAGAGGACATTTCGAGTTTGCTCGCTGGACGTCGGGGCAATACGATTTGCGCGCCTATGCCAATGGCGTTTTCTCGGAATGGGCCAAGCGCGAGGTGGTCAAGGCCAAGAAAACCACGGAGGTTACGCTGCGTCTGGTCCCGGGACAGGATGGCGGAAAATAATCGCAAACAGCGTAGGTTTTCGACGCCGATTCGCTGTTGGAAAGCCGGGCAGTCGGCTAAGCCTAGTTTTTCCTTGGATTTCCTTAGTACCTGGTACTAAAACCTCGGTACCGAAAATTTGAACCGGATGCCCCATTGGTTGCGGACGTAGATATGGCGAAACTGGGTGTGCGGGTTGGAAGCTGCGATTGCGGGGACGACGGTTCCACAAAAAAAAGGAGCCGGGGCATCTATCCAACCCGTCCAAAACCTTGCAGGCTGGCGCCCCTACTTGCAGTTCCGCCAGCGAGCAGGTTTCGCGATTCGGCTTTCTCCCGGCAATAGGCTACAAACCCCACCTTTCCATCGCAGCCCATCTCGCATTTCACTTCCTTGGCGACGGCCTTAGAAACGTAGGACATCAGAGCCCGCTTTCCTGGCAATCTCTCGCATCTCTTGGCCGCGTACCTGCTTCATATGATGTATGGCGTGGCGAGCGCCATTTCAGGCTCGCCAGCGCATGGGGCATAGGACAGGTGATGGGAAAATCGGACGTATTCGGGCGAAGAGCGGTGGCGGTTCTTCTGGCCGCAATTCTACTGTTGGGGATTCCGGCGAGTGCGGCGGACCTGCAGGCGCAGGCCGCGCAGAACTATGCGCGATACATCGCATTGACGCAGGCGCAAGTCGACGCGGAGCTGGCGCAGGGCGGGTCCTACCTTTGGGTGGAGCGTTTGCCCGAAGCGCGGCGGGCGGAGGCGCTGGCGCAGCTGCGTAGCGGCAGCGTGGTGATCGAAAAGCTGGAAACGCTCGACGGCGGAAAACCGATCGAAGTGCCGGGGGGCCTGATCCATCACTGGATCGGCACGGCCTTCGTGCCGGGCGCGACGCTGGCACAAACGCTGGCGTTCATGCAGGACTACGATCACAAAGTGGAATATTTCAAACCGGACATCGTGCGCTCGAAAATACTGCGGCATGAAGGCGATGATTATTTCGTGCTGCTGCGTTTCTACCAGAAAAAAATCATCACCACGGTGATCGATACCGACCAGGAAGTTCACTACCACGTGGTGGATCAGACTCACGCGTGGAGCCGATCGAGCGCTACGCGGGTACAGGAAGTGGACAATCCGGGAAAATCGGACGAGCGGCTGGAGCCCGAAGGGCACGACCGAGGATTTGTCTGGAAGCTGAATACGTTCTGGCGCTTCGAAGAGAAGGACGGTGGAACGTATCTGGAGTGCCAGGCAATTTCGCTTAGCCGCGACATACCGGCGGGATTGGGATGGATGGTGGGCTCGTTCGTATCCAGCGTGCCGCGAGAATCTTTGACCTTCACGCTAACCACGGCCCGGGCGGCGCTGGCCAAGAAAACAGTGGCAAGCAATTCGTTCCAGATTCCGCCGGCCGCTTTACCCGCGAACTAGAAAGTTGTGCTGCCCAGGAAAATGTCTTCGACGCCGTTGGTATCCCGCGGCACAAGATTATTGGAGAAGGACAGGAAACTGACCGTGTGACCATCCGCGCTGATGGATGGAACCAGATTTTGCCCGTTAGCAGGAGCCGCGTTCTTCCCCCCGGCCACGCTCGAAAGCGCCAGGCCTGTAGTGCAGGTGACCGAGGTTCCCAAACAGGTGTTGCGAACAAAGATATTTTCAATGCCATTGATCGTATTCGCCAGGTTGGAGGCCAGCGACGAAAAAGCAATGAGCTGCCCGTTGGCGCTGATGCTGGGATGTTCGCTGAGGCCATTCCCAGGAGTGGTGCCGTTCGCGGTGGAAACCAACGTCGTTGATGGCGTGCACACCGTGGTTTGAGTAACCACACCGTTGCAAGTATCGCGGACATAAATCTGTTGAGTAGGTCCGATTCCCACGACCAAGTTCGTTGCGGTCGAAGCAAAAGCGACAAAACGGCCGTTTGCACCAAGAGTTAGCGAACTGCAGGTTACGGTGGTGCTGGCGCAAGTCGAGATACTCGATTCGCCGCTGGTTCCGTCGGCCGGCGTGGTGCCATCCGGAGTGGAGATCAGAGTCGTTACCGGCACACAGGTATTTCCGACGGTGCCGATCGAGGTGACACAGGTGCTGCGCTCGAAGACTTCCGACGCTCCCGAGGGGTTGGGAGCAGTAGACCCCAGATTAGTAGCCACCGAGGTAAATGAGATAAAAAGGCCGGTCTCGCCGATGGAGGGATTGGAACTCGCGCCGTTAGCCTGGGTGACTCCGTCAGGGGCGGCGGAAACCAAAAAGGTCTCCGGGACACAAGTGCTGGTGGTTGTGGACGTCGATATATTACAGGTGTTGCGCACATAAACCTGTGGAATGGTGCCGCTGGGAGTGATGTCCGAAACGAGGTTGGTAGCCAAGGAAACAAACGCAACGAATTGACCGTCGGGACTGATGACTGGATTGTAGCTGGGCCCGTTGCCGGCGGACTGGCCATCAGCGGCGATAGAAATGAGCTGGGGGACGGATGAGGTAGGAGTATTCTCCGTGCAATCCGTAGTGGCCGAGGCGATGCAAATCGGACGCCAGTAAACCTGGGTCATGCCACCGGGAACCGGGACAGTGTTGACCAGATTGGTGGCAAGCGAGGTGAAAGCCGCGGTGGTGCCGCCGACGTTGATCGTTGGTTCGGAGCTGCTGCCGTTGGCCGGAACTCCGGCCGGGCCCAGGCTGATCACGCTGGTGAGCGGCGTGCAAGACGCGACTCCTAAACAGGTATTCTGCAAGTACACGTCGTTTGAGGGATTGGTGTCGGTCAGCACCAAATTGTGCGAGGCGGAGGCGAACGCGACGAATTGGCCAGTATTGCTGGTGGAGGGACCGACGGTCGAGGTAGTCAGACCGAGCGTGTCATTCTGACAGTTCGACACGCCGCCGCAAATCCCGGTGCTGGCCTGGGAACCATCGGCGGCCACATCAACCAGGATCGGAAGTCCCAGCAAGTGCGTCGGATTCACGGCAAAAGTCTTTATGACGGAGGTACCTCCGCCGGGCCCGGGATTTACGACCGCAATTTGATTCACGCCGCCGAAAGCCAAGTCGCCGATGGTCAAAGTAACGGAAGCCGCGGTAGTGCTGGTGACCGTGGTGGGCAAAGGCGCGCCGTTTAAAGTGACGGTGGTGAACTGACTAACGAAACCCGTTCCGGCCACAGCAATGGTCGTAGCGGCGGATCCGGCCTGAATGCTGGAGGGAGTAACGGTGGTGAGGGTCGGGATCGGATCCAGAATGCTCAGCGGAAGTTGGTTCGACACACCGCCGCCGGGCGCTGGATTCAGAACTGCGATCTGTTCGGTGCCGGGCGCAGTCAGGTCGTTGCCGTCGACGAAAGCTTCAAGCGAAGACGTGCTTTCGAACGTCGTGGTCAGATTCTTTCCGTTCAAGGTAACCACGGATTGGGGGACGAAATTGCTGCCTTTAACAAAAACCGTAACCGTGGCGGAGGTGGCGGCGAGCGCACTCGAGGGAGAAATAGAAGTTATTTGCGGAGCAGGACTGGTCGCCGGAGTAATCACGAGCGGAAACAAGATTTTGGTTTGATTTGCGGGAGGAAAAACTCCGCCACCGGGCTGCGGGGTGGTGACGCTGAAGTACAGCGTTTGGGCGGTAGTCAGTAAGGAAGCGGGAAGCGTGCCAGTAAGCTCATTCTGACTTTCGAATAGAGTGACGAGTCCGATGGGAGCGCCGGTCGGGCTATTGGCGACGCCTACGGTCGCGCCCTGAACGAAGTTGCTGCCCTCGACCGTGACAATAATCTGTGGACTGTTTTGCACCACAGAAGGGGCCGTACAGTTCAGCTGCGTACCGTTTGGCACGCAGATCGACTTGATAAAGGGCGGCGGAAAATTAATAGTCTGCGACCCGCAGGAAGGTAAAATCACCAGCACGACGATCAAGAACCAAAAAGCGAAGCTGAAGTTTCCGCGCAAAATCCCACACCCCTGTCCATGGTTGACCGCAGCGCTGTTGGCGCAATCCTAGAGACTACTAAAGATGTCGTCAGCGAGCAATCAGGATGCCTGGTAACCAGCGATTTAGAGCGACCGGATTAAGGTGTGCCGCTGGCAGACTTTCCGCAGTAGAGGCTTAAGTCGTTTCGATATCGCACGCTGCGGCGCACAAGCGGCGTTAGCGGGTTGTAACCTATCGTTCACACTGAATTTCGATGGTTTTGTGTTCTACTGGGCGCCGCAGAAGACCGCGACCTCCGACAAGGCCTTAGTCAAACTGAATGTTCCGGCGCTCCTGCAAAATAATATTTCGCGCGTCCCCGCTGCTGTCGGTGCCTCTATTCGTCTGGATGTTCGCGTGGATGTGTGCCTGTCCGGCGGCATCTGCGCAGGACAATTCGGCTGCTCAGCCAGCGTCGCAGTCTCCAGGAGCGAACCCACCGGCAACCAACGAACCTGCACCACTGAGCACGCAAGGCCTATCCAGCGCCGACGACGATTCCGACAATGACGTCTTGACCCTCTTTTCGCATTCGCAAACCAGCCGCTATTGGATTTCGGGGCAAGCGAATGTGATCTTGCAGTGGCACGACACTTTTCCGGCAGCCTACAGCGGGAAAAACAGCTTTCAACCCGCCGCTGAAAACGCGACTTCGAAGGTCTACACGTTGTATCTCGGCTACGAGCTGACAAAAACCACGGAAGTTTTTCTGGATATGGAAAGTGCCGGTGGCCACGGGTTGAGTAACGCGCTGGGTATGGCAGGATTCGTGAATCTGGATGTAGTGCGAAATCCGACGCTAGGCGACGTTCCTTATGTAGCGCGAATCATGTTGCGGCAGATTATTCCGCTCAGCAGCGAACGGATTGAGGCCCAGCGAGGACCGCTTGGTTTGGCGACGTCGCTCCCCGCCCGGCGGCTGGAATTTCGCATTGGAAAATTCAGTATGCCGGATTTTTTCGATGCAAATTCCTATGGCACGGACAGCCATCTGCAATTCTTAAACTGGACGGTAGATAACAACGGCGCGTTCGACTACGCGGCCAATACGCGCGGCTACACCGACGGGGCCATCCTAGAGTACGACGA
>Ga0307474_10004248_pt1 | contig 10330 bp, 7 predicted proteins | sample atmos_gasesECM1C_2_FD_203312 | JGI IMG/M metagenome (GOLD analysis project Ga0307474, IMG submission 203312) | Hardwood forest soil microbial communities from Morgan-Monroe State Forest, Indiana, United States - atmos_gasesECM1C_05 | ecosystem: Environmental > Terrestrial > Soil > Temperate...
GCTTCGGCAACGCCATCCCGGACCACGACGCGTTGTTGACTCTCACACGCACGAGCCATGTGATGAGAAGAACGCCGGCGATCCAGGAAATGCCGTGAAACAGCGGCGACATTCCAGGCCAGACGACCCTGCCGAGCCACTGTCCTCCTAGCGCGGAAAAAACAAACACCGGCGCGATAAGCAGTATGTAAATCGCGACCCTAACAAGCCCCATCGCGACGGAAACAAAGGGCCGCCGGTGCGACGGCCTGTCAGGTGCCCTGTCTTTCATGCGAACCGCTTGATGCCACCGGCGTTGTGAATAGCGCACGACTCATTTCAGGCGCGTCGCTGTCCTGATTCCAGGATATTAGAGAGTAACCGGCATCCGCAAGATCCAGCCGCCGACCGTATTCAAGCCTTTGCCATCCCGTGTGACGGTTGGCCGGCAGCGTTCGAGCAGTTCGGGCGTCCCGAAGGGCAGAACCGGACGAAGGGTTGCGCAATGGCGGCCCGGGCCTAGATGTCCAGGCGCTCGACTAGGGTAAGGAGAGCGAGACAAGCTCAGCTGGATCCTCACCGTTGCCCACCGTTAAAGCGATATATTGCCGTCCCTGCCACACGTAGCTCATCGGCAATCCGATCTGCGTTCCGGGAAGTGGGATCTCCGCCAGGACTTCGCCGGTGCTCTTATCGTGTACCCGCAATACGGGATCTCCAGGCCAACCTTCGCCGGCAAACAATAAGGTTTTGGTCACCAGGAGACCTGCCCGGGTTGGCTTGCCTGTGGGGGGCAGACCAATGTCTTTCAACGCTGGATGATTCTTAATACGCTGTGGCGCCTCGCCGTTGGGTCGCATCCAAACGTGCTCGCCACTCTTCAGATCGATTGCGGTGATTCTTCCCCAAGGCGGCTTGATCAGCGGCAGTCCATCCATGTTCGGCAGAGGATTTTCGGCGAGCACATAACCTGCATCCGATCCTGTCGGCGCAGGTTCCAACTGATCTACTTCGGGAACAGTCATTGAACCTACATAGACGATGGCACTCTCTGGATCGACGGCCCCTCCTTGCCAGTTGGCACCTCCGAGATTGGAGGGAAGCTTGATGACTCTTCGATCCTTTCCGTAGGGCGCCGCGAGAGTAGGCGGTGCATAAAGTTTTCCAAGATCGTAATTGCGAAGCAGCGCCACCGCCTTGGCATGGATTGCAGGCGTGAAATCAATCACGTCACCCTCGGTTATCTGCTGCAAGTCGAAGGGCGCTGGTTTGGTGGGAACCGGCTGAGTCGGCCAACTCATTTCGCCCGGTACCGTCGACTTTGGCACAGGGCGCTCCACTATCGGCCAAATTGGTTTACCGGTCGTCCGCTCAAATACGTAGAGAAACGCTTGCTTCGTCACCTCCGCAACAGCCCTGATGGTTTGGCCATTCTGCTGGGGAATGTCCATCAACATCGGTGCCGCCGGCAAATCCCAGTCCCAGAGATCGTGATGCGTGACTTGGAAAAACCAACGCATCCGGCCGGTCGCGACATCGAGGCACACCAAGCTGTTCGCGTATTTATTTCGCCCTGGTCGCGCTCCACCGAAGTAATCATTTGTAGCCGGCGAGACGGATAAATAAATCAAACCGAGTTGCGCATCCCCAGACATGGGCGCCCAAACGCCCGCATTGCCGGTGTAAAGCGCAGAACCATTTCCCCAATCCTGCGCGCTAGCCTCGCCGACATCGGGAATTGTCTTGAAAGTCCACAACAACTTCCCGGTTCTTGCGTCGAAAGCCCGCACGTCGCCTTTCACATTGGCGCGGGACTTTGCCCGCATCCCTGGCAACAGTGCCGGACCTACTACCACCACATCGCCCATCACGAGCGGCGGCGAGGTCGATCCAATATCGGGCGTGGCTCCCAGGGGCACTCTCAATCCGATCTTGAGATCGACCCGCCCCGAATCTCCAAAGTTTGTTACCGGTGTTCCGCTTTCCGCATTGAGCGCGACCAGTTCAAATCCGGGCGTGACAACGAACACGCGAGACGCTTGCCTGTCATCACCACGCCAGTAGGCCACGCCTCGTCCAGACCCTTTGCGCGGCGCCTGATCGAAGCGCTCTTGTGATTCCTGAGGTCTCCAAATCCAGAGAGTTTCGCCGGTTCCAGCGTCTACAGCGACGACATCACGTGTAACGCCCGCCGTAAAGTAAAGCACTCCACTGATCATCAAGGGAGTTGTCGTATTCCTAAATTCTGGAGTGGGGCCGAAATTTCTGGCTGACCACCGCCAAGCGATCTTGAGTTGCCTCACATTGCTTCGATCGATCTGGTCGGCGGGTGAATAGCCTTGGGACAAGAGGTTCCCACGATAAGCAGTCCACTCTAGAGCTGAACCATCCGCCTTGGTCGATTCCGGGTTGTTGGCCTCGATGACTATTCCTCGCCATGCGGTATCGCCTGTTAGCATCGCCTGGTGCCCGGCGGCAAAGCCTCTTTGAGTAAAAACCCACGCAAGGATGTCCAAGTACTGCTGTTCTTGTAACTTGGCCCCTTCCGGCGGCATGGATTTAGTCACTCTCTCGAATAGGTCGCCGAGCCGTCGCCCGTTCCATCGTCCGAGCGCCAAGTCAGCGACTTGAATGCCTGTGTGGCACTGCGAACAGTTGGCAGAAAATAGATGGCTACCTAGCTCCGCTTGCTCGCTCGAGAAGGCGCCATTCATCGATACTTCGTTAGCGGATAACTTCAGCGTGAAGCTCAGTAGGAGTACCAGCAGTGGCCCCCACGTACACCGTGTCCTCGTTCTCGCTAAGTATGGGTAAGTCGTTGCCACAACCGGTCCGCTAAAGTCGCAAAAAGCCGTCCGTGCTCCAGGCCTCGCTGCCGACGCCGTGGTGAACGGTGAACAAGCCGTCCGGGTCATAGCGACGCTTGATGCGAGCGAGCCGCGGATAGTTCGGGCCCCAGAATGCGCGTTGCCAGTCGTCCTGGAAGTAATCGCATTCATTGACGTAGGCGCCTGTGTCAGGGGCGGCGACGCGCAAGGCTTTCATCGAAGCTTGCACCCGGCCAGCCAGGAAACGGGCGAGGGCAAGGTTGGGCTCCGCCATGCCAGAAAAGACCGGCGCTCCCGCCCTGGCGATGATGGCCAGTGCGAAGGCCTCCAACATGTCGGGGTTTGTACTGGTCTCGCGGCTGGCAGCGATCGCCGTTTCCGGAGCGCCAGCCAGTCCCTTGTTGAAGTGGAACGCGACCGACCAGAGACGACTCGCGGCGAACCATGCATCGACGAGCCTGGCCCGGTTCTCCTCCGCCAGCAGCCTCGCAGGAATCCAGGCCGACGTGAAAGCGTTCCAAAAGCCGCCAGCCGTCTCGCCGTCGCCGGTCCACCAGAAATCCGTCGGCGCAGCGCCGGGGCGGGAGTCGGAGACGATGGCACCGGGCGCGCGGCGCATCGCGTTCGCGTCCCAGAAGGAGCGCGCCGGGAGGGCGGTGACCGTGAAGGAGTCTTGGCCTTCGTAGTCGGCGCTATTGGCGCTCACGAAATCGAGCAGCGGTTTCCAAGCGGCACGAGCCTGATCCTCAGTCAGTCCCTGAAATAGCATCGAGACCTTGAGGCGGTTATCCGGCAGGGCCGTCACCTGTTCGCCCCAGTTCGAATTGAAAAGGTTGGCGGCGTAGCAGTCGATGAAGTGTGCAAGGAGGCGGCGCGTCGGAGATGTATCGGCTCGACTTCGCATTTTCGCAGCACGTTGGCGTCCATGAATAAGCCATAGAAAAAAACGTCGATCCGGCGATTGCTCATACATCCATAAATTCGTTAGTGGGTCGACTGTGTGCCCGGATGATTGGGAGTCCTGTACAGGATGGCACTTTTCCCTTGGCTGAGCTCAGCGAGAACGCTCAGCACCGCCTGCTTGAGTTCAGGGCCCCGCAAATGGACGAGTTCAACTAGCGATCGATTCGCGGCAAGGTTCTCGGCCACCAGATAGCCAACAAAGTATCCGCTGCGCGCCGGGAACCCGGATGCAGTCTGCTCGATGGAAAAAAGGTCAACGTAGTCGCTCGGATTAGTCGAGTCGGCGTGGTCGAGCAATCGGCGCGCGAGATTGGGCAGATGCGGTCGGGCCAACTCCGAAAGCCGGCCTGGCGTGACCAATACCTGGTCGGCTGTCGCACCTGGATTCATTCGCTGGCTGACGTACGTTGCAAGGCCCTCCTCCCACATGAAGGCCCACGCGGCCCGATCGTCGCTAATCTCGGGTGCGATCTGATAATGATATTGATGAAACAACTCGTGCTGAAGGATGACCTTGAGATTGCCTGTGGACCCGTAAATGCGGGCCAGTTCATCCACCCCAAAATAGAGGCCGGCATTCTCGCCTGAGACCAACAAGCCGCCTGAGAATCCAAACAATGACACCGAAAAATAAACCGGAGTAGTGGGCGCGTAATCGGGAAACGTTGTCGAAAACTGTTGGACGTAGCGGGAAAAATCATCACGAATAGTGATTGTGATTTGCCTCATCGCCGGGATGAAGGGTCTGACGTCTTGCAGATACTTGGCGACGCGGGCTTGAGCCTCTGGGACGCCACCAAGATCAGTGAGAGCGCCGCTGGCGATCAATCCGTGATGAAAGAGATCCGGATAGGCCGCAACTACTGTATTGAAGAACCCGCGTACGCGCTTATCCCTTGGTTCTTCGATCGTCGTGTCCCAGAACTCCCAGAACGTGGGCATTGCGTCGATTACTCTGAAGGGCGGGCGCGGGACCGCGGCGATTACATCCCACGTTGCGCCTGCAACACTGCCACCGATCAGCATGAGAAATGCCCGCCTGAGCATCAACGGTGCCTCAAAATGTGTCTTGGTCCTGTTCACTGTAGTTCATGTTGTGCAATTTCGCCGCCCTCCGTGATCTGAATCGATGACTTGGCGTGAATCGGACATAAATGTTGGTCCCAAACTGGATTCGGACATGCACTTTGGTACAGCATGCTAAAAATGCCGACTGCCGGTTCGCCTTTGGAAGTCTTGCGTGTATTTTTGAAGCTGGGGCTAACCTCCTTTGGTGGCCCGATCGCTCATATCGGCTATTACCGCGAGGAAATTGTCGTACGCCGTCGATGGATTGACGACGCCGCGTACACCGATCTGGTCGCGCTCTGTCAATTCCTTCCGGGACCCGCGAGCAGCCAGGTTGGATTCTCACTAGGCCTCATTAGGGCCGGCTATGGGGGAGCTATTGCGGCATGGACCGGCTTCACGCTGCCCTCTGCCATCCTGCTGACAGCTTTCGCCTATGGGGCAAACGCTCTGGGCGGTCAGATTGGCATGGGTGTGATACATGGCCTGAAGCTCGTCGCGGTCGCGATCGTCGCGCAAGCCGTCTTCGGTATGGCGCGCACGCTGTGCCCCGATCGGCAGCGTGCCTCTATCGCGTGCGTCGCGGCGCTCATGATCCTTTTTAGTCCGTCGTCTATTGCCCAAGTCGGCACGATCGTGATGGGCGGTCTTGCGGGTTTTTGGCTGTGTCGAGCGGCGGCGCCCGTCTTTGCATCGTCACTAGGAGCGCCGGTCTCGCATCGCGTGGGCGTGATCGCGCTGGCGGCCTATTTGGTTCTGCTCGTCGCACTTCCCGCCCTGAGTAGAATCTCGCAAAGCGTCGAGCTAGTCGCTGCTTTTTATCGCTCCGGCGCACTGGTGTTTGGTGGCGGCCACGTCGTTCTCCCGCTGTTGAGTAAGGCGTTTGTCGCGCCTGGCTGGGTGAGTGAAGATGCCTTTCTTGCGGGTTATGGAGCCGCGCAAGCAGTGCCCGGCCCGCTGTTCACGTTTGCCGCTTACTTAGGTGCGGTGGCCACCCCTTCGCCGCATGGCATCGCGGGCGCAGCCGTGGGACTGATCGCTATCTTTCTACCCGGTTTCTTGGTTCTCCTCGGGGCGTTGCCGTTTTGGGACGTCTTTCGTCAGCGCGTCGGCGCGCAGGCGGTCATGCGTGGAATCAACGCGGCGGTCGTAGGGTTGCTCGGTTCGGCGCTTTACAATCCCCTGTGGACCAGCTCTGTTAAATCTTCCGCGGATTTTGCCGTCGCGCTGACCGGCTTTATTTTGCTGGTCACGTGGCGCGCACCGCCGCTACTGGTGGTGATCCTGGGTGCACTGGCCGGCGTCGCGATTGCATAGTGCGCCTTTGGTGAAAAGGGTGGCCGATAGGCTATCCTCGCACGCTGACATTCCCCTATTCACCCTCAAGAACTTTGCATGAGCCGAAGGGATTTTGTACGACTTGGATTGGCCACCCTGATCGCAACGGGGGCCGGCAAGCTGCGGCCGGCGTTTGCGCGGACGCCGGCGACTGGGCCGGGTGCAGGCTCGCTACCGCATCCGATGTTAGCCTCGGAAGCGAAGTCCACCGCGAGCGCAGGGGATTTCACGCTGCGAATCGCCCCGATGATTGTCGAGCTGGCTCCGCAAGTCGTGATCAGCACCATCGGCTACAGCAACAAGATCCCCGGCCCCTTACTGCGGGTGCGAGAGGGCCAGCGCGTCGGCATAGAGGTTGTCAATGACACGGATGTTCCGGAATATGTGCATTGGCACGGTTTGTTCGTTCCCTCGGACGTTGATGGAGCGGAGGAAGAAGGAACACCTCCGGTACCGCCGCATGGGCGCCGGCGCTATCAATTCGTAGCCAAGCCCGCAGGTTCGCGGTGGTACCACTCGCACACCGAGGCCATGCTGGATCTGCATCGCGGCTCCTACACCGGCCAGTTTGGGTTTTTCATGATCGACCCCGCGCATGACCCGGGGCGCTACGACCAAGAGGTCTTTCTCGCGCTGCGTGAATGGCAGCCCTATCTGACTACCCTGGATCAGGACGAAATGGCGGCGGATCCGGACGACCCGATGCCCGAAAAACCCGCCACTCCAGACCCGCGACCCAACGGGCTGGAAGTCGGCGCGCCTCTTTACTCGATCAACGACAAAATGCTGGGCGCGGGGGAACCGCTGCGCGTGCGTCCAGGCGAGCGGGTCCTGATGCACCTGCTCAACGCCAGCGCCTCGCAGATTCATCGCATTGGTTTATTTGGCCACCATTTTCAGGTGATCGCGCTCGACGGCAATCCTGTGCCCACCCCTCAGCTCGTCGATGTGGTTGAGATCGCCCCAGGGGAGCGCGTGGATGCAATCGTGGAGATGAATCTGCCGGGCGTTTGGATTCTGGGTGAGCTGCGCGATGTCGCGCGGCAATCCGGCTTAGGGCTCGTGGTGGAATACGCCAATCAGGCACAGCCGCGCGCACAGTGGATTCCACCCAAGAAGGCGCGCTGGGACTACACGATCTTTGGCAACGCCGCCTCGCATCCCCCGCCGGATGAAACCATTCACATGGTCTTCGAGAAGGTGCCGGGCGGGCCCCATGGGTTCAATCACTGGCTGGTCAACGGCAAGGAATATCCACACGAGCGGGAATTCGTGTTCCGGCGCGGAGGCCGCTATCGGCTGGTGTTTCACAATCGCAGCGACGATTCCCACCCCGTGCATATGCACCGGCACCTATTCGAGCTTATCGAACTCAACGGCAAACCCACTGCCGGCATCATGAAGGATACGGTGATTGTTCCCGCATTTGGTCGCGCCACCGTGGATGTGATCGCCGACCAGCCAGGCCTTTCCCTGTTTCACTGCCATATCCAGCATCACATGGACTTTGGTTTCAAGGCGCTATTTCGCTACGCCTGAGCACCGTGCCGCGTGCAATCTGCGCCGCCGCGATTTCAATGAAGCCGAGGGTTATCTATTCGAGCGGTTTCGTCGCATCGATGCAAAGCGCTTCGAAGAAATCAATGTCATAAGTTATTCACACATTGGACATGAAAACGAAACAATGAAGCGCTGGGATGCTCGGTCTTGTCCATAATCTTAAGCGCCGGAGAAATCGCATGAAGATGATCGGGGAAAAATCCCGGGCGGCAATGCTCATGGGAGCGGCCGTCTCGGTACTGGTATTTGCAGCTGGGGCAACGGCACAGAATCAAAACGATGGCAATTGGCGGGGTAATCCGCCGGCGCCCGATAATCCGTGGCCGTACAACAATTCGCAGCGCTCTCCCGTGCTGGCGGTGGTTGGTGACATCTCCTGCCAACCAGGCGAGGAGGCGAGTGGTGAGTCTTCGAAAGAAGTCTGCACGGACGCCAAGGCGCCCTACACCAGTACCTCTCTGTACCAATCCCAGGAGGCCACTGCGAATCAGATTGAGGCCATGAAGCCTGATGCGGTCGCGCTCCTCGGGGATCTGCAATACCAGGTCGGCCGATATTCGGACTTTGAGAATTCCTACGACCTGACGTATGGCGCTTTTAAAATGATCAGCCGGCCGGCGCCCGGCAACCACGAGTTTTATGACGAGCACGGCGAAACCGGCGTGGCCGGCTACGGCTACTTCTCCTACTTCAACGGCTTCCTGATCGATACCACTGCGGATGCCAATCAGGGTAAGCCGCTGATGACTACGATCCAGGATCCGTGCCCATCAAACCCAGCGTGCGGTCCGGGCTCAACCCCACCGACTGCCCTCAGCCCCCAACCCATTCCGCGGGCGGATGGCCAGGCGGGGCACTTCGAGTTGGGGGCGAGCGGAGGACAGAACGGAACCGGCGTCGCAGATGGCTGGTACTCGTACAATCTCGGCTCCTGGCACCTTATCTCACTCAACATAGAGTGCTCCACGCAACCGGGCGGCTGTTCGACCACGGGCGCCTGGTTTGCCGCCGAACTTGCATGGCTGCAAAAAGATCTCGACGAGAACCACGCCTCGTGTACGCTCGCCTACTGGCATCAGCCCACGTTCAGCGCCACGAACGGCATCAGCCCGGAGGGCATTGCCGCCCAGGCCTTTTGGCGGCTGCTCTACGAGCACAAAGCCGACTTGGTGCTGAACGGACACGACCACCTCTACGCCCGCTACCGCCCTCTTGATCCGTCCGGGAAGTTCGATCCACGCCGAGGCATAACGGAATTCACCGTGGGCACCGGCGGTGAGACACTCGATCCTGTCGTCACGACCCCTGTGACGAGCGGCTCGAGCGAAACGAACATGGAGGATCCGAGCGGCAACACGAACTTCAACGCGGAGAATCTCGTGGCGGCAACCGGGGACTACTGGGGCGTGATGGCCCTGACACTCAATCCGAATGGCTACGCGTGGAATTTCCAGTCGGCATTGCAAGGTCCGGTGAACAACGGCCAATGGCCAATGGTACCGCCGACCGGGTCTTACACCGACAAGGGCGTCGGCACCTGCCACAACAGGTGATGACCCGATAACCCATCACTTCAGCCTTGACGATCCCCCTCCGCGAGAAATCGCGGAGGGGGAACGCGCAGACACTTTCTTCCCGGCCTTCCCGGCCGTCATCTTTGTGGGCTTGGTTCGAAGCGCCTCGATGGGCCTTCCGCCCGTCGAGACGGCCATGAACCATGCGTCGAGCCCGAACCCAAGGCCGCTTGCAGGTTTGCTCTCGCCGAACACTTCGGCGGCCTCTAACGCGACGGCACCATGGAGGAACGCCCAAAGCGCGACAGACGCCTGCGCAGCCCGGTCCGCCCCGGCAATTCGTTTTACCTGCTCGACGGTGAACGCCCAGAGGCTTTGGTGGAGGGCCGCATCGTCCTTCGGCACGTGGGGACCCATCATCACGTCGTAGAGATGACGGTTGTCCTTGGCGAACTTGATGTAGGCAGATGACATCTCGCGGATTGCGCTAACCGGCTCGCGTCCGGCTGCTGCCCTGCTCAGCGCCAATTCCATTTGCCGGGCAGCTTCGCCTGCCAGCGCAGCTTCCAGTGCCGAGCGATCGGAAAAGTAACGGTAGAGTGCATTGGGCGCGAGATCGAGGGAGGCTGCGAGATTGCGTAGCGACAAGTCGCGGATACCCACGTGCGCCAACTGCTTCACCGCGGCCGAAAGGATGGTCTGGCGATCTGTTTTCGACGGATAAGGCATGCGAATACTGTACACCTTGACACCCATGGCTGCGAAGATGTACGGTGTACATATTGAAGATGGACAGTGATCATTTTAGGAGAAATGCAATGGCGAACAGCAAAGATGTCGTGGTCACCGGGGTCTCCACCGGAATCGGCTGGGGAACCACCAAAGTGCTTATTGCAAAGGGATTTCGCGTGTTCGGCTCGGTACGCAAGCAGGCTGACGCCGATCGTTTGCAAAGCGAGTTCGGCGCCGGCTTCGTGCCGCTGATGATGGACATTACGGACGCCGACGCTGTACATCAAGCTGCCGGGAAGGTCGGCTCCATGATGGACGACCGGACTCTGGTTGGCCTGGTGAACAATG
>Ga0307474_10004250_pt1 | contig 10329 bp, 4 predicted proteins | sample atmos_gasesECM1C_2_FD_203312 | JGI IMG/M metagenome (GOLD analysis project Ga0307474, IMG submission 203312) | Hardwood forest soil microbial communities from Morgan-Monroe State Forest, Indiana, United States - atmos_gasesECM1C_05 | ecosystem: Environmental > Terrestrial > Soil > Temperate...
TCAGCGATGACGGTGATCGTGCGATAGCTTCCGTTCGGCTGAAAATTGGCGGGTTTATAGGCGATGAAGTACCGGCTGCGGATCAACTCGCGCAGCTTATCTAGGGACGAGCCTAGAGTGCGTAAATCGCCGGGAAACATCGCCTCTCCTCCACTGCGTTCCGCCAGAACCTCCAATACCTTGTCGGCATCAGTCTTGTCGCCAAGGCCCTCCTTCGTGCTGACGGTATAAATCGTCACGCCCGTCCGTTCTGCAACTTGTGCGCTCTGCTTCAGGCTGCTGTGGCTGGAATTATCCTCGCCGTCGCTCAGGATTACCAGGACTCTCGCCACCCGCTCGTCCTCGGGATACTCCCCTAGTTTCCTGCATGCGAACGACACTGCATCAAAGAGAGCCGTACCGCCTCCGTTGGCGAGCTTGTCAATTCCGTTTCCCAATGCGATTGAATTCGAACTGAAATCCTGGGTGACGGTAGGTTCAGTCGCAAAGCCCGCGATAAACCCGAGGTCGGAGGGATTGCTTAGCACCCTTTGCACGAACTTAGTAGCAGCGGCCTTTTCGAACCCGAAGCGATCGTGCACCGAACCGCTGGTGTCTACGAGCAGAGCCAGCCGCAAAGGAAGTTTGGACTGCGAGGCAAATTGCACCACCTTTTCGGGAGGCCTATTGTCATCACGAATCTGGATGTCGGACGCCTCCAAATCGTTGACCATGTGCCCATGGCTGCTGACGGAGAAAAACAGGGCCACATCGTCCACACTCTTACGAATTGTCCAGACGCCCCCGATTCGGCCGACAGAGCTGCGCGGAACTGTCGAAGCTGCCCCGCTGGCGACGCCGATTCCTGGTGAGTCCGCCTCAGCCAGGGTGCCGCAATTTGCGCAGGTCCCGGCATCGGATTCATTGCCCAACGCACTCAGCTGTGCCTTCAATCGATCACTGTTGGGAAAAGTTTGCATCGTCTGCGAAGCGGACACGGTTGTTGGCGACTGCGCATGGGCGCCGAGTCCGGCCCGAACTTCCTTATTGTGCGCTAGAGCGGCTAGATTCTGACGCGCCACCGGAGCAAGCGCATTGGTGGGGTCTTCGCCCAGAAAGAAGCTTAGTTCGTGCTCCATGGTGTCAAAATCTTTGAGAGCCATGGCGGCGGCCGCAGCTACGTAGTGCACATTCGCCATCCCTTTGTGGTCGAGAGCATGCACTCGCTGGGCGGTTTGTAATACTTGCTCATATTGGTGGGTTCCATTTTGCGCATACGCCAGAACCGAGAGTACGCCCGCGTCCTTGGGACTCAGGGAGGCAGCTTTCTCTAACGCCGATTCCGCAGTCGTAAAATCGTTTAACGACAACGCCAGTTGACCGAGATGACAGAACGATCCCGGAAACTTGGCGTCCAGCTTAGCAGCCTCTTCGAATTCACTTTTGGCGTGACCCGGATCCTCCTGATCGACATAGGCGAGTCCGAGACCGATGTGGGCTGACACGAACTTGGGATAGTCGACGATCGCTTTCTGAAGATGCTTCATTGCTTCTTTGGAATTCTGCGCTTTCATCAGGGTGTTGGCTCGGTTGAATTCCTCCACAGCGTTGTTGGGAGCTTCCAGGTCAAGCGCTGATATAACACCGGAATCTACCCGCTCCTTATCCTGTGCCCGTATCCGCTCAATCTCCTTGACCTGCCGGTTCTGCGTGTCGAGATATATTTGCGCGAAGTCGATTTGTTCCATTAAGGAATCCGCACCTGCGTTAATGAAGGGCAGGCCCGGTATCTGTGCGAGGGCAGCGATCTCGCCGCATAGCAAGAAGGTAACAACCCATGCGAGTAGTCGTCTAGCACAATGGAACGATAGACGTTGAGGCGCAGATTGCACGAAACGACTCCTGCAATGGATGTGGGGGATTGTGCTTGCAACTTGTCGAGGACGGTAAGAGATCTCGGTCGGTCTCCGCCGCCTTCGCTCCGGAACATCCCGGAACGCTGGCGGCATTATATGTCAAGGCCGCATCAAATGACAGGAATGAGTTTTGACCACCAGCCACACCTCGCGGCCTTCGGTAAGCTCCAGGGCATCGCGGGCCGCCAGAGTTAGGTGGACGTTCATCTCCACGCCGCAATCCACCTGCGCGGAAACAATCATGTCGCGCCTTTCCAGGGAGAGCAACCGCCCGGCAAGCACGTTGCGGGCGCTGAGTCCTACTGGCTTCGCGATGGCCAGCAGAATATCGCCCGCCCGAATCCCTACCCGCATATGTGAGCCTACTTCCGCGCGAATCAGGGGCGTCTCTAGAAGGACGAAGGTTCCCCCATCGCTGCCCGGCAAATGACCGCTCGTTATTCGACAAGTCATGATTCGACAAGTCATGGTGCCGCGATCCCCGTGTACCGACTCCACTGTAGCGTCAAAGATGTTTTCAAAGCCCGCCAACTGCGCAACGGTTTCCTGTAGCGGAGCGCTCAGCACCTCGTGCGGCGTGCCCTGGGCGATGATACGTCCCTCTTCCATCACAAGCACGCGTTCGCCCAGCGCAATCACTTCTTCCCGTGTATGCGTGACGTACAGAATCGGTATGCCATGCGTCTGATTCCAGCGCCGAAGGTCATTGAGGATCTTCGACTTGGCAGGAGCGTCCAGAGCCGCGAGAGGTTCGTCGAGCAAAAGCACGCATGGGTCGGTTACCAGAGCTCGCGCCAGCGCCACGCGCTGGCGTTCTCCGCCCGAGATTTCCCCCGGTCTCTGGTGGCGCACGTGGTCAATGCGGAACTCCCGCAGCATGGCCGCAGCCCGCTGCTGGCTCTCCGGTCGCGGGAGATGCGCCAGGCCGTACTCGGTATTCTGCTCGACCGTCAGGTGCGGGAACAGGGCGAGATCCTGCAACACGTACGCTACGCCGCGCTTGGCCACCGGAACATTGATGCGCGAGCCCGCGTCGAACCAGACCCGCTCCCCCACGACAATTCGCCCAGCATCCGGAGCAGCCAGACCGGCCACGCAGTCAAGCAGTGTGGTTTTGCCCGATCCAGAGGGGCCGAATAGGATGGTGAATCCGGGCGCGGCATCGAACTCCACGTCGAGAAAGAATCCATGCTCCGACGCTGGAGAGCTCTTGCGAATGTGTGCATTCAGGATGGGGTTTGCGAGTTTGGGCTCGGCAGGCGTGGGCATCGGTATTGTTATTTGACCGGACCCATTGTCCATGGCCTTTGACTGGGTCTCCCGGCACGCGGCGTTCTCCGGTTCAGCCCGTAGACCATTGTCAGCACCACGAAGCAGAAGACCAGCAGCAGCAACGCCGTGGCATTGGCTGCAGCGTAGTTGGTGGCCTGCACCTGATCGTAAATGTCGATGGAAACCGTGCGCGTCACTCCGGGAATGTTGCCTCCAATCATCAGCACTACTCCAAACTCTCCCATCGTGTGAGCAAACGCCAAAGCCACTCCCGTAACCAGTCCGGGTACGGAAAGCGGAACCACGACTCGGAAGAAGGTGCGTAACGGAGAGGCTCCCAGCGTGGCCGACGCCGCCAGCAGTTTGCGATCGACCGAGGAGAAAGAAGCCGCGAAGGGCTGCACCGCGAACGGCAGGCTGTAGAGAAGGGAGCCAATCACCAGCCCGGTAAAGGTGAAGGCTAAGGTGTGCCCGGTCAAAGACTGCCACCAACGGCCTAAAGGGCTCCGGGAACCGAGGGCGACAAGAACGTAAAAACCGAGCACCGTCGGCGGCAACACAATCGGCAGCGCGACCAGTGCTTCCACAAGAAACTTCCAGCGTCGGCGCGAGAAGGCGATCCAGGACGCCAGCGGCAGGCCGACCACAGAGAGGATGGCCGACACCACGACCGCGAGTTCTATCGTGAGTCGGAACGCCTGCCAATCGATGGACATTTTCGCCAGCCCGTCCCCTACCTCAGTTTGTATTTTTGGTCAGGCGAGCTGAATCCGTAGCGCCGCAGCAGCCCAGCCACTTCCTCGGTCTTCACAAACCCTAAGAACGCCGCCGCATCCTCCCGATGAGGCGAGTGCGAAATCAGTACTACACCCTGATCGAGCGGCGGATACGCCTCAGCCGGGACAATCCAGTATCTGCCCTTACCCTGCATCGCGGGCGCGATGGCATGCGCCAGGGCCACGAACCCGGCTTGCGCATTGCCGGACTCCACAAATTGGGCCGCCTGCGCAACATTTTCTCCCAGCACCAGCCTGTCAGCGACCTTTTCATCGAAACCGTAATGCTTCAGCGCAGCGGTGGCCGCGCGCCCGTAAGGGGCATGCTGCGGATTCGCGATTGAGATCTTCTTCACCGACGCATCGAGCAGCACGTCCATACCCTTGTGCTCGACATCGAGTGGCGAATCCTTGGGAACCCATAGCACCAACTGCCCCACCGCATAACGATATAACGTTGCGCCATCAGCCTGGCCAGCCGCGATCAACTGCCGCGGATAATCCATGTCGGCCGAAAAGAAAACATCAAAAGGCGCTCCGTTCTGAATCTGCTGTGTGAGCGCCCCGGACGCACCGAATGAGAGCTTCACCGCAACTCCCGTTCGCTTTTCATAGTTGGCGGCAACTTCCTGCAGGGCAGCGCTCAAGTCCGCCGCCGCCGCCACATTGATCTCGCGATCGGCAGACTCAGCCCGCGGGATCGACACGCCAGAAACCAAGGCCAGAAGAGCGATCAAACTAGGTGAGATAAGATGCCTCATCATTCGCAAACACCTCAAAGCACTCGCACTAGAAATAAGCATTTGCAGCCGATGGAGATTGTACAGGCAGGGCTGCATCCCCGCGCGCCTGGCAGTCCCTTGCGTTCACGGCCGGTTCATAGCCAACGGCGCGCCATCTGATTCCCAGAATGGTCCGAAGCGCGATATTGTGCGCTTTTTGATTGACCGGCTCTCTTTAGCCCTTCGATACTGGCTATGTAGTTGAGCGTCTATGACATTTCCCAGGTTTTGCCGCGCCGTTCGCGCTTCCCTGCTCGCACTCTCATCATTTTCATTGCTCTCCATCTCGCACGCTCAAGGAATCAAGAAAACCGCTCCTGAAACTTCCACCGCCGACGCCGATCACGTCCAAGAGCGCTCAGAATGGTTTCTGCGCGGCCGCGTGGTTCCCGGGAAGTCTTCTGCCGAACTGCGTCACCAAGCTTATCAAGCCAAAATGCGGGCCCGCGCCGCCCGACTGGCCCGGGCTCGAGCCGTTCTCTCGGACTCGCAGCCGTCACCGTCATCCGGCGGATGGACGCCTCTGGGCCCGGTGCCGCTGGCCTCCGACGCTACCGGCGACGGATTTCAGGACTACCATCAGGTTTCAGGCCGGGCAACCGCAGTGGCGATTGATCCCGCGGATCCCACCGGCAACACGCTCTACATCGGCGGAGCACAGGGCGGGGTGTGGAAGTCTACGAATGCGGCCGCCAGCATCGCCAACAACGTAACCTGGACCGCCGTCACCGACGACCAGGCAACACTTTCGATTGGCTCGATCGCGATTCAGCCGGGAAACTCTGATCCTACCCAAAGCGTGGTTCTGGTCGGCACGGGTGAGGCCGACAATTCCGCCGATTCTTACTTTGGCCTCGGCATTCTGCGTTCGGCCGATGGCGGCGACACCTGGGCGTTGATCTCCACCGCGAACAGTGGCACTTACTCTTTCAGCGGCCTCGGCGCCACCCGCATGGCCTTCAGCACAGGAAGTGGGCAGACCAGCACAGTGGTCGCAGCCATGGCGGCGACGGCGGAAGGCGTGACCGATGGCGCATTGATCAGCAATACCTATCGCGGCCTCTATACTTCCACCGATGCCGGGCAGACGTGGACTTACAACGCTCTCTTCACCGGAGCCGGCGAGGCGACCTCGGCAACTTCAGTCGTGTATAACGCCTCGGCTAATTTGTTTTTTGCGGCGGAGCGGTATCACGGGTTCTACTCTTCCCCGGACGGTCTGACCTGGACACGCCTCGCCATTCAGCCGGGCGCTGGCGCGCTCAGCGCAACGGCCTGCCCACAAAACTACGTCACCACCTGTCCGATCTATCGCGGTGAAATCACGGTCGTGCCGGGACGCAATGAGATGTATGTGTGGTTTGTTTCGTTGAGTTCCGCCGGCAACCCCATCGATCAAGGTATTTGGCAGAGCACAAACGGCGGCACGTCGTGGACTCAAATCAGCGACAGCGGAATCATCAATTGCGGCGATCCTAATGGCGATGGCTGCGGTGTACAGCAGGGATTCTACAACCTGGAGTTGCTGGCCGTTCCCAACGGTACTGCCACCGACCTCTACGCCGGTTCGATCAACCTCTACAAATGCTCGATCAGCACCACAAACCCGACGTGTTCCGGCGTACCGTTCATGAATCTCACCCACGTCTATGGCTGCGATCCCATCGGCGCGCTGGCCCACGTCCATCCCGATCAGCACGCCCTGGCGTACATGATCCCATCATCCGGTGCCGACCTGATGTATTTCGCGAACGACGGCGGCATATACCGTGCGCTGAATGGATTCACTGGCCTCACCACCGGCTCTTGTTCCGGCACCAATCAATTCGACGACCTCAATCAGAACTTGGGTTCGATGACGCAGTTCGTGAGCTTCTCCCAACATGCGACCGATCCCAACACGCTTTTCGGAGGCACGCAGGATAATGGTTCCCCCGCAACCGCGACGGCCACGACGAGTTCGAGTTGGGGAAATGTGCTGGGCGGCGATGGCGGCTACAACGCCATCGATCTCAACACCGGCAACTGGTTTGCCTCGAACCCGGATACGGGATCTGGCACGCTGAATATTCAGGAGTGTCCATCTGGAACGAGTTGCGACGACAGCAGCTTCAGAGTAGTCGTCAGCAGTGGCGACGTCGGGGGTGACGACGGATCTTTCTACTTCCCCTATATTCTCGATCCGCAGTCAGCCACCTCGTTGCTGGTGGGAACCTGCCGGGTGTGGATCGGACCGCGCTCCGGCGGCGGTTTTACGGTGTTCAGCCTGAATTTCGATACACTCGGCACCGGCACCTGCGCCGGTAACGAGGTCAATACGGTTAGAGCCCTCGCCGCCGGAGGTCCCACGGGGGGCATTGGTTCTAGGGTAATTTATGCCACTACCGACGGCCTCGGCCCGAACCAGTCTTCAGCGCCCATCGGCGGGAATGTCTGGGTCACCACGGACGCCACTGCGGTCTCAGGCACTGTTTCCAATTTCGCCAACGTCACCTTGAACGGTCCCGGCGGCGCCAGCATCAATCCCAATCAGTTCCCGATCTCCAGCGTTACTATCGACTCGTCAGACCCCACCGGCAACACCGCATACGTCACCGTGATGGGTTTCACCGCCAGCCCGGGACAAGTCGGTCCCGGACATATCTGGCAGACCACAAATGCTGGCACGAATTGGACCGATTTCACCGGCACCGGATCGAGTGCTCTTCCGGACTCTCCAGTCAACGCGGTGATCGTTGACCCGACCACGCACATTGTTTATGTAGGCACAGACGTCGGGGTGTTCCAGAGCCCCACGTCCGCAGCCGCATGGACCGAACTGGGTCCCATTTCCAGCAGCCAGCAAAATGGATTCTTGCCCAACGTGGCAGTTACCGCGCTCGCGCTCTTTAACTCCGGCGGCCAGAAGCTGTTGCGCGCTTCCACCTACGGCCGCGGCGTGTGGCAGTTCAATCTGATCGCCGCACCGGATTTTCAGGTCGCGGTTTCAAACACGCCGCTAACCGCCTTCACCGGAACCACACCCACATTCAACGGCACATTAACGGCGGTGAACGGATACAACAGTTCGGTTTCGTTGAGCTGCACGGCAGGGTCAACAAGTCCACCCAGCCCGTGCACACCGCCTTCGAGTTTCACTCCCGCCTTGGCCGGCACCGCTTTCTCGCTTACCACAGGTGCCACCATCGGCGACTACAGCTTCAATTTGCAAGCCGTGGGCTCTGATCCCAACAACACGACGCACGTCGCTGCCCTCACCTTGCATGTCGTCGATTTAGCCATGACCGCACCATCGCCAACAACCGTGACCGAGCCTCGCGGCGCGACTTCCCCGCCCGTAAGCTTTCAAGTCACGGCCCAGGGTTCATTCAGTCAAAGCGTGACCCTCAGCTGCAGCTTCAGTCCCACCATCTCGGGCGCATCTTGCGCGTTTACTCCCGGCACAGTCGTCAATCCAACATCGGCCTCACCTGCAAGCCTGACCGCAACCGTGACCGTTCCCGCTGGAACCGCGACCGGCAATTACGCAGTCACCTTGCAGGCCACAACCTCCGGAGCTCCCGCGCCTCTGACCACCTCGTTCACGATGACGGTCACCACTAACCCTGACTTCATTCTCAACGAACCCATTCCCTTTCCTAACGTGAAAGAGGGCAGCACTGGCACCAGCGGCCCGATCACAATCGCCTCACAGGATGGCTTCAGTGGCGCCGTGAGCCTGACCTGCGGAAACGCTTTCGGAGCTAACAGTTGCAGCATCAGTCCCTCGTCGATCAGCGCATTCCCGGCCACAGTCAATCTCATCATCAACGGAACTAGTTTCAACGCGGGCAGTTACCAGATTGCAGTGCAAGGCACATCAGGTTCGATTACGAACTCTCTAGCGGTGCCGTTCAATGTCGGGGCGTACTTGATTACCGGTCCGCTAACGCTTTCTGCTCCGCCCGCCAGTCAAGTGCCGGCAGTTCTCACCTTCGCTTCGACCAATTTCTACAGCGGCCAGGTCAATGCCACCTGCAACGCCAGCGCGCTGCCAGCCGCGCAATGCACGCTCGGTCCTGCGAATCCGATTACAGTCAGTGCCGCGGCTTCTGTTCCCGTAACCGCGACGATCAACGTTCCGAACAGCGCCGCGCCCGGCGCCTACAACATCGTCATCAGCTCCCAAGACGTCACCGGAGCTCCCAGCTCCACATGGACGCTCGCTCTTACGGTTTATCAGGATTTCACCCTCGGCTCGCTCACCCCATCGACCCAGACCATCACCCCAGGACAATCGGCCAGCTTCAATTTCAGCGTGCTGCCGGTGGGCTCGTCGTTCACCAATGTCGTGTCTTTGTCCTGTTCCGGCGCACCAGTAATCTCCCTGTGCAGCTTCACTCCCAGCCCTGTGACTCCAGGCAACGGCTCTGCAGCGGTCGTGATGAACATCACAACCACTTCCAGTTCAGCCACCTTCTTTCCGGGGAGACCCGATCGTGTCTTCTTTTACGCCTTGTGCCTGTCGCTGCCCGGACTGGCGCTACTAGCAATCCGAGGTCGCGGAAAGCACACAATGCAGACCCTGCCCGCTTCTGTGCTGGGATTGCTTCTGCTGGCATTCTTGCTGCCATCTTGCGGTGGTGGCGGAAAAAATGGCGGAGGAGGCGGCGGTGGCGGCGGCGGTGGCGGCCAGCAGCAAGGCACACAACCCGGCACCTATACCATCACCGTGACTGGCACATCGGGCACTCTGAGTCACCAGGCGCCTTCCACGGTAACTTTAATCGTGAGCCAGTAGCTAAAGACGCGCAGCGCGAATAGGTGGTCGCGGTATGATCATCGATCATGCCTGATTCGCACCACGACGTCATCATCGTCGGCGGAGGCATTGTCGGCCTCGCAGTCGCGCTCGAAATCACCCGCAGATTTCCCCACGTGAGCTTGTTGCTGCTGGAGAAGGAAGACCGCGTGGGACGGCATCAGAGCGGTCACAACAGCGGCGTCATTCATTCCGGAATTTATTACAAGCCGGGATCGCTGAAGGCAAAGCTGTGTGTTGATGGCGCGGCGGCGATGGTCGAGTTTTGTCGCGAGCACGGCATTCCACATAGCACTTGCGGGAAGGTAATCGTGGCCACCAGCCAGGAGGAACTGCAGCCTCTGGAGGAATTGCGACGGCGAGGCCAAGCCAACGGCGTCCCCGGCGTAAGGCTTGTCGAGCCCTCGGAGTTGCGCGATTTTGAGCCCAAAGCAAGCGGTCTAGCGGCACTGGTTGTCCCCTCAACAAGTATCACCGACTACGCTCAAGTTTGCGACAAGTATGCGGAGCTAACCGTGCAACAGGGTGGGGCCATTCTGACTTCCGCGGAGGTTATCAGCATCAAGCGCGGCGCGAGCGAAGTTGTTGTAGAAACCAGACGCGGAGCATTCTCCGCAGCTTATTTGATCAACTGCGCTGGGTTGTTCAGCGACCGCATCAGCCGCATGGCCGGCGACGAACCGGAGGTAATGATCGCTCCCTTTCGCGGCGACTACTACGATCTCATTCCCGAGCGTTCATCGCTGGTGCGAGCCCTGATTTACCCGGTCCCGGACCCGCGGTTTCCTTTTCTAGGGGTTCAT
>Ga0307474_10004251_pt1 | contig 10329 bp, 8 predicted proteins | sample atmos_gasesECM1C_2_FD_203312 | JGI IMG/M metagenome (GOLD analysis project Ga0307474, IMG submission 203312) | Hardwood forest soil microbial communities from Morgan-Monroe State Forest, Indiana, United States - atmos_gasesECM1C_05 | ecosystem: Environmental > Terrestrial > Soil > Temperate...
CATTGGCTTCAGCGAAAATCTGGCGAGCCTGCGGCCCTTGCCGCTGGTCGTCGAGAATTCGCGGGTAGACTCCCTTTAGCTCCCAGGTGTGGAAGAACGGCGTCCAGTCAATGAATTCGCGCAACGTTGCCAGCGGAAAATCGTCCAGCACTCTCACACCCGTGAACGAAGGGGACGGCAGGTCCTCGGCGCGCCACTGGATTGGAGTGCGCCTTGTGCGAGCGATCTCCAAAGACACGCCTTTCTGTCGCGGTGCGGAGTAAGCCTTACGAACCGCCTCGTAGTCGGCACGGTGTTGCGTAACAAACACTGCCTTTCCATCATCGCTTAAAAGGCTACTTGTCACCGGTACTGCCCGGCTGGCATCCAGCACGTGGACGACCGGTTCGCTATAGTGCGGCGCGATCTTGACGGCCGTGTGCGCTCGGCTTGTGGTCGCTCCGCCGATGAGCAAAGGCAGCTTGAATCCTTGCCGCTCCATTTCGCGCGCCACATGCACCATTTCATCGAGAGAAGGCGTAATTAGCCCGCTGAGCCCGATCAGGTCCGCCTTCTCTGCCTTAGCGCGTTCGAGAATTTTTTCGCACGCAACCATCACGCCGAGGTCGATGACTTCGTAGTTATTGCACGCGAGCACCACGCCGACTATGTTTTTGCCAATATCGTGTACGTCACCCTTCACCGTGGCCAGCACAATTTTCCCCTGCGCCTTGACCTCCTGGCCGGATGCTGCCATCTCGGCTTTTTCGGCTTCCATAAACGGCGTCAGGTATGCCACGGCTTTCTTCATCACGCGGGCAGACTTCACCACTTGCGGCAAAAACATCTTGCCGGCACCGAAGAGATCGCCCACCACGCTCATGCCGTCCATGAGCGGACCTTCGATCACAAGCAGCGGCCGGCCCAACTTGGCGCGAGCTTCCTCCGTGTCGCTTTCGATGTGTGTATCGATCCCTTTCACCAACGCGTGCGACAGACGTTCCTCGACTGTCCCGTGACGCCATTCCTCGGCCTTCTTTTCGCTGACGGCCTGACCCACGGTCTTCAGTGTTTCGCCGAACTCTACCAATCGCTCAGTCGCGTCGGGGCGACGGTTCAGCAACACATCTTCGACGAGTGCCTTCAGCTCAGGCTCGATCTCTTCGTACACTTCGAGCATCCCGGCATTCACAATGCCCATATCCATGCCCGCCGCGATGGCGTGATACAGAAACGCGGAGTGCATGGCTTCACGAACTTTGTTGTTGCCGCGAAAGCTAAAAGAAATGTTTGAGACCCCACCGCTGACTTTCGCGTGCGGCAGATTAGCCTTGATCCACCGCGTAGCGTTGATGTAGTCGACTGCGTAGTTGTTGTGTTCCTCCATGCCCGTCGCCACGGTGAGGATGTTGGGATCGAAGATGATGTCTTCGGGCGGAAAACTGACCTCGTCGACCAGGATTCGATAGGCGCGTTCGCAGATTCGGATCTTCTCTTCGTAGGTTGCGGCCTGGCCCTGCTCGTCGAAGGCCATGACGACCACGGCCGCTCCGTATTTGTGAACGGCAGCAGCGTTCCTGCGGAATTTATCTTCGCCTTCTTTCAGTGAGATCGAATTAACAATGCCTTTTCCCTGCAGACATTTGAGTCCCGCCTCAATCACTTCCCACTTCGACGAGTCGATCATGAAGGGAACCTTGGCAACTTCGGGTTCAGTGGCCAGCAACTGCAAGAAGCGCGTCATGGCCGCAATGCCGTCGATCATGCCCTCGTCCATACAGATGTCGAGGACATTGGCTCCATTCTCGACTTGCTGCCGGGCGATGCTGACCGCTTCCTCGAATTTGCCTTGTTTGACCAGCTTGGCGAACTTCGGCGAACCGGCCACGTTTGTGCGCTCACCGATCATGATGTAGACACCGGGCTGCTGCGTGAAGGGCTGGGAGCCTGACAGACGGAGAGGTTTTGTCACAGAAGCGCCAGCGCGGCGCTGATCGTCCAACGTCATCAAGCCGCTCTCAGTTCTCGAGGAGGCTGGCCTTCCAGGGCTTTTGCGATTGCCGCGATGTGCTCCGGAGTATTGCCGCAACAACCGCCGGCAATGTTGAGCAGGCCGCCGCGCGCAAAGTCTCCGAGATAACGAGCCATATCCGCTGGCTCGAGATCAAATCCAGTCGGCGAGAGAGGATTCGGCAACCCGGCATTCGGATAGCACGAGATCGCAACGTTGGCTTTCTCCGCGAGGTCACTCAGGAACGGATACATCAGATCGGGACCGAGAGAGCAGTTGAGTCCCACGGAAAAAGGTTTCACATGAGCAACCGCGTTCCAAAATGCCTCAGTCGTCTGAGCGGAGATCATCGTCTCGCCCCCGCGGCCCACCGCCGCCGAGATCATGACAGGCAGTTCTTTACCGTCCTGGTCAAACACCTCGCGGATCGCGACAAGCGCGGCCTTGGCATTCAGCGAGTCGAAGATGGTCTCGACCAGCAGGAAATCCACGCCGCCGGCAATCAGGCCGCGCACTTGTTGTGCGTAGGCAGTTTTCACCTGATCGAAGGTGACCACACGAAAGCCCGCATCATCGGCATCGGGCGAGTTTGAGAGGGAAACGGTGAGTGGCCCAATCGCCCCGGCCACGAACCGTTGACGCGACGTCGCAGTCCCAACGCGATCAGCCCATTCGCGGCACTGCTGCGCTGACTTCCGATTGATCTCCGAAGCCAAGTCGCCCAGGAATGAATCGTCAATGACCTTCTGATAAAACTCGGGATCTTTTCTTCCGCCATGCTCGCGCGGATCGTCCACAAAGAACTCGCTCTGCGTGACGCTGGTCGCTCCGAAGGTATTCGTCTCGATGATGTCTGCCCCGGCTTCCAGGAAACGGCGATGGATGTCGCCGATCATCTCCGGTTGGGTCAGGGAGAACAGGTCGCCATTGTTCAGCAGATCTTTTTTTGAGTCCTTAAAGCGCTCGCCCCGAATGTCAGATTCCTTCATCCCATACGTCCGGATAGTCGTGCCCATCGCTCCATCAATGATGGCGATTCGACTCTCCAGGATCTTTCGCAGAGGATGTTGATCAGCTACGGTCATTTTTTCTAGCAATCTCATTCGTGCCGCTGAAAGCCCGGGTCAAAACATGCCTTCCGGGGTCGATCTGGCGTACGCCAGGGATTTACAGCTTTCCTCTTCTATTATAGCTAGTAATTAAAACGTACCCTCGCGCCGAGATAGGGGGACCGCCGACGTCGGATATAAGGATGATATGGCTGAAAGGCCCTGTGACGACAGAATCGGCAAAACCGCTTGACAGCGCGCGTCATAAACACTAACCTCGGAAGCCTGTCGAGTAGTTCCCCCGCCCCAACGTCACTCACGCGTGAGGTAACCCATGTCTTTCAAGCAGACCCCAAGTGTATTAAAAACAAAGAACCGACCGACAACGCGGCTGGAGCGGAGTTTGGAAAAGAATCTCATGGCCTACGCGGCAGCAGCGACGGCCGGTCTGCTCTCCCTCGCCCCGTGCGCCGAAGCTGAGGTTGTGTACACGCCCTCCAATATTCCGATGGCCGTGGCCTTCCTCAACCAAGGTCCCGCGCTCACGCAGTTCGACCTCAATAACGACGGTATCCCCGACTTCACTTTCAGCATGCTTTCCACACAGCATGCGTCGACCGGGCGTGCCCTCCAACTCCTGAAGGTTGCGGGGTATCAATCAGGCAACAAGATTGTGTCGGTCCCAGCCAAAGTAGGGGTAACCGCCGCCGCTGTACCAACCGGAGGAAAGATAGGATCGCAAGCCATGTTTGCGTCTAGCGGCGTTGACATGGCAATCAGAGGATATGTCGACAGTTTCATTCGAAGCTCGGGTAGCTGGCTGAAGGTCGAGACTGCTTATGTTGGCCTGAAGTTTCTGATCAATGGACAAGTTCATTACGGTTGGGCGCGCATAAAATTTCCCCAGCCCGGTGAGTTTGTGGAACCCAGTATTTACGGTTATGCCTATGAGACCATCCCCAACCAGCCCATCGTAGCCGGACAGACCAGCGGAACCGCGCAACCAGTCAGTGCGAGTGCGCCCGGCAGATTGGGGGTACTCGCCGCCGGAGCATCAGGCGTGAGACTGCAACCAAAACAAGATGCCGCGCCGAGTGCGCGCTAGATGGTAAGCGGCTTCATGTGTCTGGAGCGCTGAGGAGATACGCAGATGAAAAAACAATTGCTCGAACTGTTAGAGTCAAGGCCGGTCCAGGTGATTGCCCTGGCGCTGGGCGTTCTCGTCAACGTGGCGACTGCCGGCGTTACGGAGAAGGTAATTTTCCCATTTAATCAGACTGGGGGGGCACAACCGTTAGGAGGCTTGGTCTCCGACGGCGCGGGCAATCTCTACGGAACGACCTCCCTCGGTGGACTGAAGAACAGGAATTATGCCGCGGGCGCCGTATTCGAGCTCTCTCCCGCCTCCGGAGGAACCTGGTCGGAAACTGTAATTTACGAATTTCGCGGCGGCACCGAAGGCCAGAGTCCCAACGGCACTCTGGTTTTCGACAAACAAGGCAATATCTATGGCACCGCCCAACATGTGCTCTTCGAACTGACCAAAGGAACGAATGGCACGTGGTCAGAAAATATAATTCATCGTTTCGATAGCAACGAGGGAGCTCCCAATGGCGACCTGACTTGGGATAGCGCCGGCAACCTTTACGGCACCACGCCACAGGGTGGTTTAGACGGCGAAGTCTTTGAACTCAGCCCGCAGCCGAATGGCACCTGGACGGAACACATCCTTTATTCCTTCCCTTCAACCTTCGGACTTGGTTCTCCGGTCGCTGGTGTAGCATTCGACAGCAAAGGGAATCTCTACGGCGCCGCTGGCGGCAGCAGCAATGGTCTTGGCGGAATATACCAATTATCACCGCAAGGGAACGGTGAGTGGACGGCAACAGCCATCTACATTTTTACCGGCGGTAGCGATGGCAGATTTCCTAATTCTAGATTAGTCCTTGATTCAAACGGGAACCTCTTCGGAACAACGACCGCCCCAGGCGAGGTTTTCGAACTGAGCCCGTTTTCGGGTGGTACGTGGAAGGAAACGACCCTTCACACCTTTACGGCCCAAAGTGACGGCGACTATCCTCAGGGAGCTCTGGCCTTTGACTCCCGTGGAAATCTCTACGGGACAACTACGTTCGGCGGCCTCGGCTGCAACGGTGGCATGTGCGGCATTGCCTATCGTCTCACTCCTCAAGCCGGAGGCGCGTGGACGGAAACCATCCTCCATCAATTTGAGAGTGCCGGCGACGGATCGCAACCGCAAGCGGGAATGATTGTCGATAACGCGGGCCATCTCTTTGGCACGACGAAGTACGGCGGCGGCCGCTACGGATACGGCACGGTGTTTGAGATTAGCTACTAACGAATCCAGCAGAAAAGTCTTCGGAAATGAATACTGGTAGCGCTACCGGGAATCGAACCCGGGTTTGAAGATTGAGAATCTGAGAACCGGGATACTCGCGCTAGAGCTGCCATTCTGTAACCAACTAAAAGCACAATACTTAGCTCTCGCTAAGAGACGCGCAGGGCTGGTTATGAAACACAGGAAATTGTGGCCATTAATGGCAGTTGATGGCTGGTCTGGTCACAAAATGGCCACAATTTTCTTTAGTTGTTTTCAGCTTCGCGGTCGTTACAAGCTCACCCGCTAAACGGTTTCTCATCAGGAGAAAGTGGGATTCTCGCAGGCCCTTTACTACGGTGTTCGTGCATTCAATAAGATGCCGGAAACCGTTGTGCTTATCGCTAGCTACGTTTTACCGCACTAGGAACACTCGCCACACAAGAAACCTTGGTAACTGCAATTGGGGTGCTTACAGTATGGACGGTATGGATTTGATTTTCGTCGTCACGCGACGGACTGCGTCCCCATCCCGACACCCGCCACAGGTTTTCGCAATGCACCTGCGAGTCCCGTCACCGACCGAAGGATAAGGATGATAAGAATGTGCCAATGCCAAGATCCTGCCGACGCCAGCCTTTTCAGAACGTAACTTTCAAGTAGCTTCAACAACTTATAAGGTCCTGGGGGGACTGCCTAACTACCTTGTGACCTCGAACACCGTACCGTAATAGGCGCCGTGGCCCGAGCCTCCGTAAGTTGTGCCGTAGAGATTACCAGCAGCATCGAAGGTAAGGCCCCCCCAAGGAACGCCCCCGTCGATATTGGCCGACGCATCCATCAAGACTGTTTCCTTCCAAGGCCCCCCTGCCATCGGCGATAATTCAAATACCACGCCGCAACCTCCGCGGATGCAACCCCCTGTCCCTCCCTCGAACGTTTCACCGTATAGGTTGCCTGCCGAATCGAGCAGCAGATTGCCGCCGGGAGCCCATCCGCTAGACTCACTGGAAAAGTAATAAATGATTCGCTCTGCCCACCCACCTGAAGTTGGACTGAGTTCGAAGACAATGCCGCGACCGTGCGACCCCCCCGAAACTGTGCCCCCATAGAGGTTTCCTGAGGCGTCTAGTACGAGACCTTCCTCCGGTTGTGCGCCGTCGCCCTTTGCCCCGAAGCCATGCAGCTGATGCTCGGCCCAGACACCACCTGAAGTGCGCGTCAACTCAAAGACGATACCCCATCCGTGAGGGCCACCTTGATCAGTTGTGCCATAGAGGTTGCCCTCCGGGTCGAAGATTAGGTTCCCCCATGGATAGTGTCCGTCAGTGCCGATTCGGAAATTGTGAATCGTGCTCTTGTTCCAAGTACCTCCCGCGACCCTCTGGAGCTCGAATACTGTGCCGCCGTTATGAGTGCCGCCCCCAGTCGCAGTTCCATAGAGGTTTCCTGCCGGGTCGAATACCAAGCTGCCGATTGGCGCAGAACCGTCCTCGCCACCCTTGAAGTTGTAGAGAATCTTTTCTGTCCAGCCACCTCCTAATCCTGGGGAAAGCTCAAAAACGGTTCCGGGCGCGCCATTTCCCGATGTTGTGCCGTATAGGTTTCCGGCGTCGTCGAATATCAATCCGCCGAGTGGCGACTGGCCGTCGGTTCCACCCGCAAAATTGTGGATCACGCTTTCAGTCCAACTACCGTCGGCATTAGGCGACAACTCGAACACAGTTCCGCAACCCGTTCCGCTGCAGCCTTCCCCACCAAAGGTGGTCGTGCCATAGAGATTGCCCGCCGAGTCGAAGATCACTCCTGCGAAGTAGGGGTTAACCCCGTCAAGGCGTTCGAACGCGTGGAGAACCTTCTCGGCTTGACCGGACGCCAGGGCAGGAGTTAACCAAAACAGCGTTGCAACGAGAAGAACGAAGGAAAACTGATGGTGTGTCTTCATGGCAGTGACCTCGATGGTGCCGAGCGTCAGGCGGGGGAATCTTCAGCTCGACTGGCGGTGTCCAACAATCAGAGATAAGCAGTTTAGCATGGACGGAAGGGATATCAGCGACCTCCGCTCAGAGAAGAGCAACGCGACCGGCGCGCGGGCGGAGCGGGGCGCGGTCCAAAACCAACCCCGGAACCTGTGTGGTGGAGGGGGTGCACTTTTGGAAGCCTCTGTCTCCTAACCCCTCAGCCGTTTGTCGGGGTAGTGTATAGCGACGGCAAAAGTGCTACACCCCCTCCCCACCACCACAGAATCCGGTTTTGACCCGGCCCAGGACCGCTCGCGCGTGAGAGGCAGGGCTGGCCGTGTATGCGCATCGCGCTGGGTGGGAGCAAGAGAGAGCGTGGAGCAACAGCTATCCCACCCATTCATGGAAATGTCACCGTGACTCTGACAGATGAGCTTGGTGGAAAACATGTCGTTACGGCCAAGGACATTCTTATTCGTCCTGGCTATATTGAAGAGTATTAAGCAGAACGAACAGGAAAAACAGAACTCAGCAAGTAGCCAGGCACCGATGCGCCACAGCAACGTATTCGCTCACGAGCTGCAAGCAGATCATGCTTACATCTCCGTTCATCCGGTTCCGGCAGGGGCCAGGTACGGCATCCATGAACGCTTTCCCGATCTGCCACCAGAAATGACGACGCCCGAAAGACGAATCTGCTGGACAACTTTGAGGATTGATTACGGGGCCAAGCGTCCTGACATGTGCCAATGCGGGCATTGTCGGAGCAGAAAACGTGGAAATTCACGACAAAGGCATCAGGTTCAAAGATTGGTCGAGAACCCTCGACGAGGTTCTGAGTTAAGCCGACTCTTTTTCTGGTTGTTTTTTAGCTGTGGTTGCGACAGGCTTAGACAGTTGAGTGTCAAAATACTCAGCGATCTTATTTTGTAACCATTGAGACAGTTTCTGAAAGTCTTGATGAGAGAAAGGCATCTGCATCGCTTTAGCCATTTCTCCTGCTCTCTCCATTCGCGCTTGCCATACATCTTCAGATGGATGAAACACGCCGGATTCAAAAGCCTCATTCTGAACCCATTGAAGTTCTCTCAATCCGCTTCCCATAATGCTGGCGCATTCTTCGCAATCAATGTTGACACAGGTGCCGTGGCCAACGAACAAACGTAAAAGTATCATTTGTTTTCCGCGAGCAGCATCCCTGATTTCTTGCGATGCCATCGACAGAAATGCCAAGGTCGTCTGTCGGAGGCCCGACTTGACCTGTTCGTGTTCAGCCGTTTGATGACTGAATAAGATTTGGTTTTTGTTCGACTTCATTTACAACCGCCTACCAGCCGATTGTGGCTTTGCACCCTGCGTTCTTCAACTTATTTGTAAGTAACGACATTACTTTGGTTTCCTACAAACCTCATTCGATCTAACAGCCCTATCTATAACTGATCCCTCATCGTTACCAGCGCCCCTGTCTTTACTCACCAAGTGTCTTCGCCTGATTACTGGTCGCGGACTGCTTAGTCCTAACACACTCCGAGTGGTCGCTTGGTTTATGCTGATAGACCCAAGAACTGGTTGGCGTAACATCGCGATTACGCTCATAACCCTCGATGAGCCCAATCGCCTGTTAGCGCCATCTGACCTTAAGGAGCCATTGACCGATCTACTTGCCCAGTAACAACGGCGAGTCAGCAACTCTGTCCCAAAAGTAGACAAGTGCGACCGAACTGCGGGGGACGAACATCGCTCTGCTTTCCTTCGGTCCGACGATATAAAACCCTTCATCAGATTCTTCAATCAATTGCGCAGAAACAGCCTTATTTGGGCTTATGGCAGAGTCCTTTGTGAAGTAGACGGTGACAGTGACAGGCGTGCCTCCGCCCCATGATGCCTTGAGGTGGGGATAGTAATGGTGCCCAAAAACGAAAACGATCAGAAAAAGCAGTCCGATATCTGTTCCCAGTCCTTTGATTCTGTCGCCAGAGTAGTCGCCCGGCTTGCTCTTAAGCTGCAAAACAGTGACTGCAAAGATAATGAAGAACCAGAGCGCGAGGTCACCCGGTTCGAAGTCATGCATGACCATGTACTCCTGAAATCGCATCCCTAGCGTAAACAGAACATAAGTACCGGATGCTATAGCTAGGAAATTAGCCGTCGCTTTCTTCGAATTTGATGCGTACATATACGCCACGGCAGCAACAAGGGTTGCGGCTCCCCATGCCCAATACGACCAACGGTGGTGAGGGCTCGTGGAAGGTGGATGTCCCAAGTCGAATAGCAAGAAAAAAAGCACGTTGCTCATCCCGTAAAAGAGCAACAGAGCAAACGCGAGACTCCCAACGACTGAAACCCATGATCGCTCTTTATACTTCGACGCAATCGCAACTGGAATTACTGTGAAGAACATGAACCATGCACCAGCAGCCAAGATACGCGGACGGAAGGGATTCGTGCCAACGAATCCATAGTTGGCATGATGCAGCGAGACTATTAGAAAGCCGCACACGTACGCGGCAATCGCAATGGCCGCAACACCCTTCGATAAGGTGTCAGCCCACGGTGCAAGGTCTGTTAGAAAATTCCGACTGCCTTCGAGTCTCAGGTCGGCGGATGTCATTCGCAAATAATCTCGCTTGCTAGTTTCCCCAATGATAACGGGTATCCATGGTAGTGGTTGAAATATCGCAATTACACTCATTGGGAGCCCCTGCGGGCTCGAATCGCTTTAAACACGTGCTCGTGCGTCTTGCGTTTCACGGCTTCACAACGAACCACCTTGTCTATTGTGTGCTGACTCATTTTCGTTAGTTCCATCGTCTTGCGTATGCCAATTGCGCGGATTTCGTCTCCTAACGAAGTTTCAGCGACAACCTTCTTCGCTCTGCCGTATTCCGTGCTTTTGAACTCCTGCACGCTGGTGTGGTCGCCTTCCTCCCACTTGCGATCTGTTTCCTTGCCGATGTAGCGAAATTCTCCGGCAACGATGTGGGCTCGCTG
>Ga0307474_10004252_pt1 | contig 10326 bp, 13 predicted proteins | sample atmos_gasesECM1C_2_FD_203312 | JGI IMG/M metagenome (GOLD analysis project Ga0307474, IMG submission 203312) | Hardwood forest soil microbial communities from Morgan-Monroe State Forest, Indiana, United States - atmos_gasesECM1C_05 | ecosystem: Environmental > Terrestrial > Soil > Temperate...
GCATCCACTCAGGATGGCTGCGGTCAGTACCAAAAGCGAACGGTAACCTCGACCCATCATCACGGTACTCCGGCCAGGTTGCCCCGCCGCTCAAGGCCCCCGGTCGCAACGCTGGCGGATCCGCAGCACATGAACGGGCCCCTGCTAAGCCCGCGTTTCCGGTTCGAAACCCTTGTGAATCTCCTCGAAGGCCTTGAGCTCTCGTTCCGCTTGATCCTTGGTGATGCCATAGCTTTCCTGGAGTTGCCCGCACAACTTGTCGCGCCTGCCGGCGATCAGAATCAGGGTATCGTCCGTCAGCCTGCCCCATTTCTTTTTGACGTGTCCTTGAAACTGCTTCCAATTGCCTTCGATCATGTCCCAATTCATGGCGTTCCCTCGGTGATGATTTCGTGGGCTACGGCGGCGGCTGCATAGTCGGCACCGCACCCCGACCGGCCGTGGCGACCGGCGAAGGCGCTGTCGCGGCTCTCGGTCGAACCTGTAGGTCCGCATTGATAATCGTTACCGCGGTCGTGCGTATCCCAGCTTGCACATCCGCTCGCTAGAGCGGCGGCGGTGACAGCCGCCACGATCAGTCTTTGCAGTTTCACAGCATCTCCTCGACGTATACCCACGGTATCCAAGATTGCCTCGCCGGTCGGTGCGGTGGCGCACCTTGGTTCTGGCACCGTTCGGCCAGGGCCACCGATTGCCGTCCAATGAGGGTGACCACCTCATCTGTGTTCCTGCGCGCGATCGTCGGCTTTCTCGCGGCCCTTGTCCGGGCCTGACTCCTGCTCCCGTTTTGCCTCCTGCGGATCCGCCTTGCCCTGCGGCGCTGTTGCCTGGCTGCGCGGTGCAGGTACCGCCTGCTGCCGCTCGGCGGCTACTTGCTGGGGATGCTGGCGGGGCTCCTGTGCCGGTTTTGCTTCCGCCGAGGCCCCCTTGCCCTGCGGCCCGGCTTCCTGGGCGCGCAACGCGGGTGCTGGCTGTCGACGCTGATCCGCTGCCTGCTGCGGGGGCGGTGCTGGCCTCTGCGCGTTCTCACCCGCCTTTTGAGTCGCAGCTATACGAGGAGCGACCGCCGCGCTCTGCTGGATTGACGCCGGCGAGCGCTGGATGCCCTGCGGCACAGGAGCCGTCGCCTGCGGCCGTGCCTGCGTTCCACGCTCGGCAGACGCAGGTGCACGTCGCCCTTGCTGCGCTTCGTACTGTCTGCGCACCTCAGGATCGTGCGGCTGATAATGATCATTCTGGCCTTGCAGCGCGTGCTGCTGCTCAAGTCGCGGATACCGATCGCCGGAGTATTGCCGCTGATAAACGGGCAGCGGCGCAGGTGCAGGAACCGAGTTGTGGTCCCACCGTTCCCATCCGGCTCGACGGTGTTCCCATTCTGCGCCCCAGTGGTCACCCCAGCGTGGCGGCGCATCGATTTGCCAACCTATGAAAAATCCGGGCGGTTGGCGGTAATAGCTGACCGGGACGCGCAAAACAAAGACCGGCACATCCTGCGGAGCTACGAGCCCCCATGGGCCGTTGTACCAGGAACTGGCATACCAGTTATCGTTCTGGTAGACCCAGTACATTCCATCGTAAAAGAAGTAGTTTGAATTCAGATCCGGTGCGTAATAAACGGGGTAGCCGGGCACCCGCACAAGCTGCGGATACAAGGGCACATTGATTCCGATGCTGACGTAGGGAAGGCCAACGCCGACGCTCACCTGGCCGATGGCTGGACCTACGGAACAAAGCAGCATCCACAACAACAGAAGTATCTTGCGCATGACCTGTCCTCGAGTTCGTTAACGAGCGCGGTAGCCTGTGATCGTGCGGCCAAGTCGGCCGTCAATCCCGAGCCGCCCAGGGGCGTGATACATCTTCCGATCCGCCCGCTAGCAGTGGCACGCAGCAGCTTCCGTGCTGATGCGGTCAGGCGAGAAGGTTAAGCCGATGTTCGGGCCTGGTCTGTTCGCTGGCGTACGTAGGATGGAGACGAGCGTCACCATCGGTCGACCGGCCCGCCGAATCGCCCCCTGTTATCACGAGCCGTTTCAGCCAGGCGATCGCTCCGGGCCGCGAGGCTGACACGCAAACAGAGGCGATCCTCGCTCCGCGCGACAGCGCACAGACCAGGGCGCAAAATACCGTCAGCATTTGGCCGGCAGCAGACATCGAATTTTCAAGGGATTTCAAATGAGACTGAATCGACGCACCCTTTTGACACTTGGCTTTGCCACTGCGGCAGCTTGTTCGCTCGGCACGCTCAGTGCCCGCGCAGGTGCTGCAACAGCCGCGGATCTTGACCGTAGTGCCACCCAGGCCTTGGAGACTCTGTACAAGGGCAACTCGCTGGCGGCTGATATTTCCAAGCACGCCAAAGCCATGCTGGTCTTTCCGAATATCATCAAAGCCGGGCTGGTGTTCGGCGGAAGTTACGGCGAGGGTGTGCTGATGAACGGCACGAAAGTCTCCGACTACTACAACTCGGTGAGCGGGTCCTGGGGTCTGCAGGCCGGGGCGCAGTCGTTCGGGTACGTGGTGTTCCTGATGACCGACAAGGCCGTGGAGTATCTTGACAGGTCACGCGGCTGGGAAATCGGCGTCGGGCCGACGGTGGTGGTGGTCAACGAAGGTCTGGCCAAGAACCTGTCTTCATCCACGCTGAAGGACTCGGCTTATGCGTTCGTCTTCGACCAGCAAGGGCTGATGGCCAGCTTGAGCATCGAAGGCACGAAAATTTCCCGGATCAAGCGTTGAACCAGAATCCGGAAGGGAAAGCAAAATGAAGCGGATTGCGTTGGTGCTTGCATTGGCGGCGTTGCCGTCGCTTCTGTGGATTTCAACCGCGTACGCACAGTCGGTACAGGCCGCAGGAGCTTTAAGCCTGACCCAGACGGAGCGTGTGGCGGTCGACCTCAAGCAGGGAATGTCGGCCGAGGAGGTGCAGAAATTGCTCGGCCAGCCGCGGCGGACCACGTTGAAAAGCGCCGGCAGCTACCCCGGCACGGCTTCCCAGGGAACCCTGCAATGGACCTACTCCTGGACCGGCTCGCAAGGCAACCTGCGCATTGATTTCGCCGCGAAAGCACCGGATCAGTGGTACATCAACAGCTGGGAATGGACGACGTACTGAGCGCGCTGATCACCTCGGTCATGAAGCTTCTGTGCGGATTGTTTGCTGCCGCCTTTGCGGTGTGTTGTTTCCTGACCCAGGCTGGCACAGGCGCCGCGCCACAAGATATCCATCGACGCACTGTAGCGGCTAGCAGGGGCGGCACCACGGCCTTCGACCATTTGACCATTGCCGCGAAGCAGGGGAACTCCGACGCACCGTACGAAGTCGGTCGGAACAACGCCGGGGCGGTAAGGTCGATTCGCGAAGGTGCCGAGCAAGGTGACGCCCGCGCCCAGGCCAGGCTCGGAACCATCTACAAAGACGGGGAAGGGGCTGCCAGAGACGATGCGGTGGCGGTGGCATGGTATGAGAAGGCGGCCGACCAAGGCCTTGCGCAGGCGCAGTACGACCTCGGCCTCATGTACGCCACAGGGCGGGGCGTTGAGCAGGACTTCGCCAAGGCCGCAGCTTGGTATCGCAAGGCGGCCGAACAGCGGCTTGCCGTTGCGCAATTCAGTCTCGGGTACATGTATCTGAAGGGACGGGGCGTCGAGCAGGATCTCGAGTTGGCCGCGAAGTGGTACCGCAAGGCGGCCGACCAGGGAGACGGTGGAGCTCAATTGAGCCTGGCTTTGAGCTACGAAAACGGTAGAGGCGTACAGCAGGATTTTGTCCAGTCGATCGAATGGTTGATCCTTGCCTCGGCGAACGGTGTACCTGAAGCGGAGCAGAAATTGAAGAGACTCGAACACCGCGCAACACGATCCCAGATCGCCGAAGCCAAGGCCCTCGCCGGTCGGTGGCGGCGGCATGCCACGCGAGGGTAGTTGGCCCGATCCCGCCGAGCATCAGAAGAACGCCCCGCAACCGAGCATGTCCGACCTTAATGGAGACAATGCACATTTGCTTCGAAGAGTCTGGAAGACTGGTATGTCAATAGCTGGGAATGGACGACGTACTAGGAGCAAAGGGCCTCTGATCGTCGATCGACGCCGTTCCGGATGCGGCCCGCCTCAGTTTCCGTGCTTCGGCGGGTTGTCCGTCTCCTGGCGGCGTAGCTCGCGCAGCTTCATTTCGATGTAAGCGGCGCGGTCAATCTCATGGAGCTGCAGGGGATAACGTTCGGTCGCCGTGAACCAATCCTGCAGGGCCTGTTGAGTCTGCTGCGAAGCGGGCAGCCTGCGGGCTGCAAGATAGGCCTCGACGGCGAGGTAGTAGCGCATGGTGTTGCGCTCGAGTGCGCCGAGCGGGCCACCGGCGCGAATCGCCTCCCCGTCAGCACTTCGGCCGACGATGCTGAAGCCGAGCTTGGCGCTTCCGATCGTCGCCAGGTAGCCCTGCATTGCCCACCGTGCAAATTGGCCATAGGAGTAGGCGTAGGTCATGTGCAGAAGCGACCGATGATCCTCGAACGGCACAGCCTCAATCAAGATGCGAAGATTCCTCGTGCTCAGAGGCCCCGTCGGTGCTTGCAGCACGACAGAGAAGTAATCGTTGCCGGCGTTGTCGACCTGGTACCCGAACATGACCCAGTTCAGGGCCCAGAGCGGCTGATCGACCTTCCTTCCGATGCCCACGTACAGGGCCTCACGTCCGGCGGCGCTCGATGCACGGCAATACTTCACGTTAAGGTGCAGGATGAGGATGCCGCACCAGTGGTCGGCCTGCACCAGCTCCTGGCGCACATCGTCGTAGCTGTAGTCGACAAGGGCAAAGACTTCTCCACCCTGCAGCAAGTCCGACGACTCGCTCGATTGCAGATAGAGGGGGCGATCGAAGATGTTAAGGGCGGTCTGCGCACGCACGGCGGCGAAACGCGCCCGCAGCGCATCCGGCGAGGCCGACTGCGCTCGGGGACCGCCGCACCCTAGACATAGCGTGAGAACAAGCACCTTGCCCCACATCGCAAAAGTGCTGGCCGACCGCAGCCCTGTGTAGCGTCCGAAGCCACGGTGCGCCGCCGGAACGGCCTGCATTGCGCCGATCACGGAATGGGCAAGGGTGTCGGTTGGATGATCCCCTGTACCGGTGCTCACCCGTCGCGGCGCCGCTTCCACGGACGCCCATACATCATCCCGTCAACCTCGAGCGGCGACGATCGATCAGCCACGACCACAGAGAGGTCAAATAACGGCTCGCCCATTGATGAGTCTCAGCAAAACCACCACGATTGCGATCACCAGAAGAATGTGAATGAACCCACCCATGGTGTAGGACGTCACCAGGCCGCAGAGCCACAATATGACCAGAACCAACGCGATCGTGTAAAGCATGTGGATTGACCCTTTTAGTGAAGATTTGTGGCCAGTGTACGTTCGCGAAAGTGACTTCTCGGTGCGGTGGCAGACATATGAAGAGCGTGTGGCCAACCGTCTGTCCGGTGGCGCGAATTCCCACCATTCGTTCACCGATTGCCCGCATGCCTCGTCGCTCAAAAAAATGCCCTGCGGGCAGGGCACTTCCTTGTGGCGGAACTTCGGCCGAGACAATTACATAGCGATCTGCATACCCTTCACTTCAACTTCGACGCGGCGGTCCGGCTGCAGGCAGGCGATGATCGCGGTGCTTTCGACACCGACGCATTCACCGGTCTTCGTGATCGGATCCGCCTTGCCTCTGCCCTCGGTGCGCACGCGATTCGCCTCGATGCCTTTGCCAACCAGGTAGGTCTTGACCGCGAGAACACGCCGCTCTGAAAGACGCTGATTGTATAGTTCGGACCCCAGGCGGTCGGTGAATCCGACGGCCATGATCAATTCCGGCGCGATGCCCTTGATTTTGCCGACGAAATCATCGAGCGCAAGGCGCCCGGCCGGGCGCAATTCAGACTTGTCGAAGTCGAACAGCGTGTCGGCGTCCAGCACCATGCGCACCAAGTCGGGTATCGGAGCGGCTTCTGGGGCTGCCACGGCCGCTGCAATCGGCTCAGCCACCGTCGCCGCAACCGGTTGCGGCGCGGGTTCGACGACCGCCGCGCTTGGTGCCGGAACGAAGTTCGGGTCGCACTCCGCGGTGGATACCGGTGCCGGGCCGATCCCACTGTGCCAGCACAAGCCGTAACCGCTCTTCACGACGGCGTCGCGCGGGTCGGTGAGGTATCCGGTGCCGGCCGTGTTGGTTTCCGCTCTTGCGGTCCCGAACGCGGCGAGTGCCAACGCACACGATACGGCGAGGCTCAATTGCTTCCTGGTCATTGCATGGGTCATGTCATTCTCGATTCATAGATTGCGTTGCTCTTCGCGTTCTCTGCCATCTTCCCCCAGATCTCGCATCCTCTCTGTGCGCTGGCGCGCACAGCTGACAATTGGCGCAGGGGCGGAGGAATTCGTTGGTGTCGCGTTGGGCGCGCCTCGGGCGCGCGTTGAGTGGCTTCATCGACCGAAAGGATTTCGGCGAGAAAATCGTCTGGCGCAGGCTACGCCGCAAATTTCATCGGCAGCAGCCGGTCGTACTCCTTCTTGACAACGGCATAGCACTCGCAGACGCGTCCTTCGAGCTTTTTACGATCGAGCACCTTGATGTGGCCGCGTCGGTACTGTATCAGCCCAGCCTCCTGCAAGTGGCCAGCAGCCCCAGTGACGCCTTCGCGTCGCACGCCCAGCATGTTGGCGATCAGCTCCTGCGTCATCACCAGTTCCGCGGAAGAAAGACGGTCCAAGCTCAACAGCAGCCAGCGGCAAAGCTGCTGATCCAGCGAATGGTGCCGGTTGCAAACTGCTGTCTGTGCCATTTGGGTGATGAGGGCCTGGGTATACCGCAACAAAAGGTGCATCACCGAACCCACTCGACTGAACTCCTCCTTGATCGCCGACGCTCTAAGTCGAAACCCCTGTCCGGCGCTTTGTACTACCGCGCGGCTGGGTGTGGATTCGCCCCCCATGAACAGCGAGATGCCGACGATCCCTTCGTGCCCGACGACCGCGATCTCGGCCGAGGCCCCGTCTTCCATCACGTACAGCAGCGAGACGATCGATGTCGTCGGAAAATAAACATGTGTCAATCGACTCCCGGACTCGTAGAGGACTTTGCCCAGTGGCAGGCTCACGGGTTCCAGCTGCGGCATCCAGCGCTGCCACTCAGCGCTCGGCAGCGCGGCCAGCAACTGGTTACTTCTTGGGTCGGAAGGGGCCATCAGCTGTGGCATTGTGCTCGGGACCCTATTCCGTTTTCAAGTTCCGAAGCTCTTCGGCGTGTTCCATTTCGTCAATCAGGATGTCTTCGACCAGGCGCCGCGTGGTCAAATCCGTGTCACCGATCAGCGTCAGGATCCGGCAGTAGCCGTCAATGACGGCCCCCTCGGCGATCAGGTCCGCCCTGACCATCGCTTTCAGGTCCAGCGAATCGTCATACGCGGCGCGGCTGCGCTCGACCAGCGAGGTCGGCGAAAAATCGGGTTTGCCGCCGAGTTGCACGATGCGTCGGGCAAGCTGGTCCGCGTGAATCAACTCTTCGTTCGCATATCCGAGAAATTCTTCGGCGATCGCCGGCCTCGCCAAGCCATCCGCGACGAAACAGTGACGCTTGTAGCGCAGAACGCACACCAACTCGGTGGCCAAAGCATCGTTGAGCACCTTGATGAGGTCCCTGCGCCATGGAATGTCGTGCAATGTTTCGTCTCCCGCATCTACGCGATGTGTTGTGACCCCAATGGGCTCCTCCTCCGTCACCATGCGCTCGCTGTCGGCCTCTGGAAATTGCTTGCCCGCTTTACGTTCACTTTCGAATGCCATGAGTCTCTCCTGCCGTGACGGGCCCAGCCAGCTCAGCAATACACGCTCTCGATAGGCGACCTTCAAACCGCCGAGCCTGCTCATCGCGCGCCTCAGCAGCCGGCTGAGGCGGCTGCTCGTAAGTGTCCATTTGTCGCGCCCACGCCCGTGATGACCGCGTCCGTCCCCTGTTTCAAGCTTCCCTTTCAGACTAGCGACACCGCGCCGCACGACCAGTGCGGTAACGCACAGAGTAGGGCGCCGCGCCTTGCAGTCTGTACGGTAACAGACAGAACTGCGTCCCAGCGGCACACCCCAGGCGTGAGTGCCGCGTTCGGGGGGTGCCTGAGGCGGCCCGTCGCCGCGTTCCGCGTAGTCTGTGCGCTAACGCACCGCCCAGTCCGAACATGCGCGGTTAGGTCTGCAGCCTGTCGGTGCGCTGGCGCACATATAGGTAGCCCACAAGTGCGCGGCTGCGGAGTCACGATGCCGATGCAAAAATGCTTATATGAACGCTTTGCAATCGATCCGCGACCGGCTGCGCTCGCTGGCGGGCGAGCAATCGCCGCGCCGCTTGCCGCGTCGCAGCACCAAGCCGCGGATCGGGGCCCGCATTGTCCAGGTTGAAAGTGGCGTTCGCCTGACCGTCCAGGCAGGCATGAGCGCTGACCTGTGGATCTGGCTGCTCGATCGAGGCTGGCGCGTGGTGACCCATCGTCCGGATCGACGAGCCTATCGGGACGTTCCATGGTCCCGGGTGACGCGCCTGATCGATTGCGATCCGGCCTTTCGCGAAAGACGGCTGGCCGAGGCAATTTCGGCCGCCGAGTTCAAGCCAACGGTCGGGGATCGGTCGAGCAGCTGACACGAACGCGACATCGCCTGCGACGGCATTCGCTGCGCACTGCCGCTATGTGCGGTGGGGCACCGACAGGCTCCCGCATACGCGTATCATTGACGCGCACGGGTCAATTCGGGCTCGCGGACGACGGCGAGTTCTTCAAAAGGGGAGACCCAAAATCGGAACCAAAGGAACGCTGGCGCGGCCGCTGAGCAAGCTACTTACGGGCATCCGAGGTTTCGATCAGCTGAGCGATGGAGGATTCCCGCGCTACCGCACGAGCTTGCTCGTCGGTGGCCCGGGAGCCGGAAAGACGGTGTTTGCGCTGCAGTGTCTCGTCAATGCGGCGAAGCAGCATCGTGGAGCCGGCATATTCGTCGCTTTCGAGGAGAGCTCAAATCAGATCATCGCGAACAGCGCCACATTCGATTGGGGGCTGGCCAGCCTGGTGGCAAAGAAGCTGTTCCTAATGGATGCCCATTTGTCGCCGACGCTGGTCAAAACAGGAGACTTCGACCTGGCAGGAATGCTTGCCATGCTGGCGGCCAAGGCGCAGGAGATCGACGCGCAGTGGATCGTTTTCGACGGTATCGACGTCCTGTTGACCTTGCTCCAGGATCCGGTTGCCGAAATGCGCGAACTGTACCGCCTGCGCGACTGGCTGGCCGACAGCGCGTTGACCGCTATCGTGACGGCCAAGTCCGAGGGTCGATCTTCCGAGGTCGCACACTACGGCTTTCTTGAATTCATGGTGGATTGCGTGGTCCGCCTCGATCGACGCCAGGAAGATCGCGTCTCGGTGCAGACCGTGCGGATTACGAAGTACCGCGGATCGAGCTTCGCAGCAGCGGAGTTCCCCTTTAGCTTCGGGCCGTCGGGTATCCAGGTAGGCGCCGTCAACCCGGCGGACATTCGGAACAAGGCTTCGACCGAAAGGCTCAGCGCCGGCTTCGAACAGCTGGACGTGATGCTCGGCGGCGGTGTGTTTAGCGGCAGTAGCACCCTGATCACGGGCGTACCGGGTACCTCCAAGACCACCCTGGCCGGCAAGTTCATCGAGGCCGCCTGCCGGCGCGGCGAGCGCGCGCTGTTCGTGAGCTTTGACGAGAGCGCTGAACAAATCATGCGCAATCTCTCGTCGGTCGGCATACAGCTCAAGACCTACGTCAAGTCCGGACTGTTACGGATGTATTCTGTCCGGACGGAAGGCTTCAGCGCGGAAGAGCATCTCCTCAAAATCAGCTCGCTGATCCGTGAAGAGCCGCCCCGCTGCATGGTGATCGACCCGCTGACGGCCATCGCCAAGTCGGGAACGCTCGGCGCCGCGCGCACGGTCGCCAATCGGCTCATCTACTCGATCAAGGACGAGCAGATTACCTTGATGGTGACGGCACTGAGCGAGACCGATGGCCCGGGAGGCGAAGCGACCGACCTGCAGATATCGACCATCGCGGATACGTGGATCCACCTGTCCTACCTGGTGCGAAGCGGGGAACGCAACCGCGCTCTCACGATCGTCAAGTCGCGAGGTACGTCGCATTCGAACCAGGTTCGCGAGCTCGTCTTGAGCAACTCCGGCCCCTCGCTGTCAGATGTCTACACCGCTGGAGGCGAAGTGTTGATGGGCACGCTGCGCTGGGAGAAAGAGGCCGAGGAGAGTGCCAAGAGGCTGCGACAAC
>Ga0307474_10004253_pt1 | contig 10321 bp, 8 predicted proteins | sample atmos_gasesECM1C_2_FD_203312 | JGI IMG/M metagenome (GOLD analysis project Ga0307474, IMG submission 203312) | Hardwood forest soil microbial communities from Morgan-Monroe State Forest, Indiana, United States - atmos_gasesECM1C_05 | ecosystem: Environmental > Terrestrial > Soil > Temperate...
AACCCGTACGTCGACCTCCGCAACAACGCGCCCGTGGCCATGCCCGTTTCCGTGTCCGGCTGCATGTCCTGCGTGACGCTTTCCACTCGGCCCCTGCTTCCTCATCTTCCCCGATTGCATCTCGAATACCCTCCGGTTCCAGGTACTGTTAGCACTTCGAAAGCTTCTCCGTTCCCCTCAATCCATCGCTATCCAGCATCCCAAACCGCCGTCTTCGAAGAGGCCTCCTCCGAAGTTACGTCCCAAACCGCCACCATCTCCGGCTGCGCCCGCGACACCGTCGCCACCCAAACCTTTACCGCTCCGGCCTGCCGCAGAACCCGGGAACACGCTCGCGCCGTCGCACCGGTCGTATAGATGTCATCAACCAACAGAACCTCGCGCCCCCGAAGCAACGAATCATCGACAACCGCAAACGCACCTTGCAGATTCCGCCTCCGCCCCTTCGGAGTCAGCTCAAACTGGCTCCGCGTATCCTTCACCCGGCGAATGACGCCATGCGCCGCCTGCAGCTTCCACGCCGGCCGACTCTTCTTCAACTCCGCAAGCGCAGCTTCAGCGAGCAAAACCGCCTGGTTGTATCCACGCTCGCGCTCCTTCGAGGGAAACAGCGGCACCGCAACCACCAGCAGTTCCTTGCTCGCCGCAAAGGCCGCCTCGAACTCCAACATCTCAACAGCCCGCGCGAGGAACTTGCCCAGCGGCTTAGCTACCGTTCGCATCCGTTCGTACTTCAGCAGATGCACCATCTCACGCAGCTCATCCTCATACACTGCATACGCCACCGCGCGTTCAAACTCCGGCGGAGCCATTCGGCACGGCGAGCACAACAGTCCCTCCACCGGGAACTGACCCGCAAACCGGACACCTTCCATGTCGAGCGCCTCTCCGCAGCGCCCACACAGCGTCATCGACTGCCTTTGCACACCATCAATACAGTAGTCGCAAACGGGAGAGAGATCAGCTCGAAGCAGCGGCCCACCGCAAGCCCTGCAATCCGACGGATAAAACGTGGTAACTAAGTCATCCAGCGTCGCCCGGACCACCCGTCCCGGCATTCGCAACAAACGAGATATCGCACGATCCACCACCACCTCGCCAGGTGGTGCACCGGGTGCCCCCCCGGCTGCTGCAGACCCGAGCGCATTGTCATTCAAGCATTCGCTGAAGACTCACCTCACTCGCCGGCGCTCCAGGTCGGTCGGACCGCGCCATATCCGCAGTATAAGCCTTGAAGCGTTGATGTAGTCAACAATTCTGCACCAGCGATGATGCGTCTGTGCTACACCTGGTTCATGTTGAAAGCTGTCACATGGTGCGTAAAATGCCTGTTTCTCTACTTTCTCGTCGTCGTTGCCGCAATACGTTTCTCGTGGGTTTTCACCACACCCGTCTGGGGTTTGGCGAACAAGATGCACTGGACGCATCTCAATCAGTTCTCCTTCGTCCTTAGCTACTTCCTCCCCATCTTTGCCGTTGCAGGATTTCTCCTCGGCTTGGTTCCGTTCGGCAAACTCGGCAGGGCCCTCGGCGACCTCTTCCGGTCATTCTTCCCATCCCCTTCCTCAAGACCACAACCCGAACCCGACACTCTGCCACCACCGATACTTTGGGCGTGGCTCCCTGTCACGCTGGCCTTCCTCGTGCGTTTCATCACCTGGCAATCCCGCAACTCAAGTGTCTTTGACGCGCGCCGCTCCGTGGGCCGCGTCGAACGCTTCTTCGGCCCGCTCTACGCGCAGACGTCAGGTTTGCTCGACAACAAATGGATCACCGACCGCTTCCTCTTCACTGGTCCAATGCTCTTTCTTATGGCCGCCGCGCTTGCCGCTTTGCTTCGTTACCGCCTTACCGCGCCCGGCAAACCCCCGGTTAACCCTCCTGTCGAGGAGTAGGCAAGTCATCTTTCCCCGCTGATACACTCCCATCCAAGCTGAAACGTAAAGCTCGAGCAAACGGGGAGACGCACCACCATGGCAACATCCACACCCACCAGGCCAACATTCAAACCCTTCGTCCCCACCACTGAAACCCGCGCCGAGCTCTCTGCCCGCGCCCTCATCCTCGGCGCCGTCTTCGGTGTCCTCTTCGGAGCCGTCACCGTCTACGTTGGCCTCCGCGCCGGCCTAACCGTCGCCGCCTCCATCCCGATCTCCGTCCTCTCCATCTCCATCCTCCGCGCCTTCGGCAAAGCCAGCATCCTCGAAAACAACATCGTCCAAAGCACCGGCAATGCCGGTCAGTCCATCGCCTCCGGGGTCATCTTCACCCTTCCCGCGCTCATCTTCTTAGGATTCGACCTGGAGTCGTCGAGGATCTTCGCCCTGGCTCTCTTTGGCGGATGGCTCGGCGTTCTCTTCATGATCCCGCTCCGCCGCCAGCTCATCGTCGAAGAACACGACAACCTCGTCTACCCCGAAGGCACGGCCTGCGCCGACGTCCTGATCGCCGGTGAACGCGGCGGCTCCTTTGCATCGCGAGTCTTCCTTGGCCTCGGCCTCGGCGGCCTTTACACGCTCTTCCAAAACGACAACCTCTTCGCCCTCTGGCCCGCCACCCCCAACCGCGACTTCGACATTGGCCCGCAGCACCTCCTCAAAGGTGCTGCCATCCGTGCCGACTGCACCTCGGAGTACCTCGGTGTGGGCTACATCATCGGTATCCGCGTCGCTGCCATCATGCTCGCTGGCGGAGTCTTCTCCTGGCTCGTTCTCATGCCCGCCATCTACTTCTTCGGCTCGCATCTCTCCACCCCGCTCTACCCGGGCACCGTCCTCATCACCCAGATGTCCCCCTCCGATCTCTGGCGCACCTACGTCCGTCCCATGGGAGCAGGCGGAGTCGCCGCGGCCGGACTCATCACCCTCCTCCGCACCCTCCCCACCATCGTCGGCGCTCTCACCCAGGGCCTCAAAAAGACGGGGACCGGAAAGTCCGCAACAACCCAGCCCGCTCGCATCGAACACGACCTTCCGCCGGTCGTCGTCTTCGGCGGATCGTTGCTCCTCATCGTCCTGATGGTTCTCTTCCTCGAGTTCAAACCCATCCCCGGCGCTCAGGTGGGCCTTCTCGCCAACATCGCCGCGGCTCTCCTCGTCGTCGTCTTCGGCTTTCTCTTCGTCACCGTCAGCGCACGTATCGTCGGCATCGTCGGCAGCTCCGCCTCACCCGTCTCGGGCATGACCATCGCCACCCTCATGGCTACCGCCGCCATCTTCCTCGTCAAAGGCTGGACCGCACCCGCCTTCGGCGCCCTCGCCATCACCATCGGCGGAGTCGTGTGCATCGCCGCCTCCAACGCAGGCGACACGAGCCAGGATTTAAAGACCGGCTACCTCATCGGAGCCACACCATGGAAGCAACAGATCGCCATCATGATCGGCGTCATCATCTCCATCTTCTCCATCGGAGCCACACTCAACGCCATGAACAAAGGCCTCGAGAGCTTCCAGCGTCTGCCCCACCCCATTGCCTTCTCCCTCGACCACCTTCCCGATGGCGTTCAGAACAGCGGCAACTTCGCCGGCAACGACAGGATCGCTCTCACCTCTCACGGCAGTGACAGCCGCTCCAAAGAAGAGATCACGAACGCGAAGCAATACATTCTCCTAAACTCCATCGGTTCCACAACTCTCGACGATGGCAAGTACCTCTACAACCCAATCACTGGCGAGATCGAGATCCAATGGATTCAGGGCATCGGAAGCGAAAAAGCCGCAGCCCCACAGGGCCGACTAATGGCCACAGTGATTAATGGCATCCTCTCGCGCAAACTACCCTGGACGCTGGTCCTTCTCGGCGTCGCAATTGTGTGCGTCGTCGAACTCCTCGGCGTTCGCTCCCTTACCTTCGCGGTGGGCGCATACCTCAGCATCGCCACGACGCTCGCTATTTTTGTTGGAGGAGTCGTGCGCTGGATGGTCGACTACGCCATGCGTCGGCATGCCGCTCAGCAAGCCCGTGTTGAACATGAAGCTTCTCTCGCATTGTGGCACTCTGACCGCGAGACATGGCTTGCCCAGCATCCGGACTTCGACCCCACAGATCCAACTCACGCCGATCCAAGCGGCCGGCCTATCTTCAATGCCATCACTGCGCGTGACGCCGCAATCGAATCCGAGGTTTCGCCCGGAAGCCTCTACGCGTCGGGCCTCATTGCAGCGGGCGGAATCATTGGACTCCTCGGCGTTTGCTTCAAGCTGATCGAAGGGCTCTCCGAGCAGCATGGCGGGAACTGGAAGCTTTGGCGTTTCAGCGATCACAATCTTCAATTCGGGGATTGGGTCAGCATCCTTATGTTCGGCCTCCTTGCCTTCTCGCTCTATTACTTCGCCAGAAAGCCTCTCGACAACGGCCAAGAAAGATAGCGCCAACTCTCCTGGATGCGCGAGCGCACGGACCAGACGAAAGCAGCGATGCTCTCCCGAACCAAGCATTCGATGCCCAACATTGGCCGATTGAACTTCCGTCAGCCAGATCAGTGACCACCGCAGCCGTGGCCACCACATCCGTGACCGCCGCAACTGTGGCCACCGCAGCTGTGCCCTCCGTCTCCGCCATGTCCATGTCCTCCATGCGAGGAACTGTGCGAGTCCGCCGTCCCGCACGCAGCGCAGCTACTCAGGAATGCCGCATCGGCCGCGCTTCCATCGTTCTTCGAGCCGAAAGTCCGCGCATAAAGCCTCTGCGTCTTGTCGATCGCGTCCGTCTCGTCACCGGAACCTCGAACCACATGCGGATTGTGGTGAATCAATCTCCCGAACAGAGCCCTGCAGTCGGCCGCGTACTTCGCCGTGTCAAGGATGTGTTGATGCCAGAACTGATCCAGATCGTCCTGGCCTTCCCTGTTGGGCCACGGAATCAGCATGAAGCCGGGCCTTCTCTGCAACAGCGTCAGAAAGCGAACATATTCAGCCCGGGCAGCCTCAGCCCTTTCCAGAGACCAGCCCTGCTTTTCCATTAAGGCGTCGCGTATGGAGTTGAGTTCGAGTTCCTCAGGGATCATTCTTCTTGTCTTCGCAGAGGACGAAGCTTTTCGAACAGAGAAGAGTATGAACCCCACAATGAAGAGGATAAAGATAAGAATCGGCATTGCTTGTACTGCTTCCTGGCGCCGCCACGCGGCACCTGCTGTTTTCCCTTATTTATGCCGCGATGATAGACCGAACTGTCGAAGGTGCCAAGTCCGGAGCACCCACCTTGGCAAATTTTCACAGTAAATTCTCGAAGTGCTGGACGCGTTCCTGTCCTAAGTACGAAGCAGCCACCACCGCTCCATGCCCCAACGCAACTCAATCTGGTAGCAACGCTGACGCACCAATCCTATCAAACTACACATTCTAAGGTATTTATCTCAGAAACTCTCGTTGCCGAATTGCTTTTTGAATCTTTTCTCGATATCGAGATATCTTATGTCGTAGTAGTTAGGAGGACAGAAAAGGGATGAGCGACAGAGACAAGGTTTCGGCTCCCCGACTCTGGCTGGTTCTAGCTCGGGCATATGGCTCGATGGTGAACTACATCGAAGACTCCCTCACAGCGCAGGGACTCGGCATTAGTGACTTTATGGTGCTGGAGGTTCTGCTTCATAGAGGGCCGCTGACGATATCGGCGATTGGAGAGAAGGTTTTGCTGGCCAGCGCATCGATGACCTCGGCGATTGACCGATTGGAAAAGCGTGAGCTGGTGCGGCGCAGAAGTTGTAGTTCGGACCGGCGCATTCGCATTGTTGAACTGACCAACTGCGGCAAAGCTTTTATTGAAGAGATTTATGCGCGGCATGAGAAGGATTTGGAAGCAGTGATCGGCGGATTGAACGAAGAAGAACGCCGGGTGATGTACGAAGGATTGAAAAAGGTCGGGCACGCGGCGAAGACGGCTGTCGCCACGACCAAAGAGAAAACGGAGTTGACGCAGGACACTCCGGCCTGAGCGCTCGGCGGAGTAAAAAAGGAAGGAAGCATATGTTGACTGTTCGCAAAAGTAAGGAAAGAGGTCACGCCAACCATGGCTGGCTGGACTCTCACCATACATTTTCGTTTGCCAATTACTACGACCCGGAGCACATGGGCTATCGGTCGCTCCGCGTCATCAACGAGGACCGCGTGGCCGAAGGACGCGGCTTTGGAGCGCATGCCCACCGTGACATGGAGATTCTGAGCTATGTGCTGAAGGGCAAACTCGCCCACAAGGACAGCATGGGACACGTCGAAGTGTTGGGACCGAACGAGATTCAGAAGATGTCGGCCGGCAGCGGTGTTGTTCACAGCGAGTTCAACGGGTCTGAGACTGAGCCGGTACACTTCCTCCAGATCTGGATCGAGCCGAAGAGCCGGGGAACAACGCCGAGCTATGAGCAGCTAAAGTTCGAGGCTGCAGAAAAACTTGACCGCTTCAGGCTGCTGGCATCGGCAAAACCCACTGAGGGAGCGGCGACGATCAACCAGGACGCGAATGTCTCGGTTGCAGAGCTGACGCCGGGCAAACAGCTTAGCTATCCGCTAGGTAGCAAACGCTATGCCTGGCTGCATGTAATCGACGGCGATGTAACGGTGAACGGCAAGCCGCTGCATACCGGAGATGCGGTTGCCGCCGACCGGGAAGAAAAGCTCGACGTTGTTGCGCAGGGCAATGCCAACAGCGAGGTCCTGTTGTTCGATTTAGCCTAAACACTTCGAGTTTGGAGAAAATGCAACGGTGACCGGCCATCCTGTCGCTTGAGGCGGTCGCCGCAAACCACAAGAGATTTTCACACCAAGAAACATTCGATCAAGGAGACTACATGAACCGACGCATCTTTACTGCCGCTCTCTGCGCGCTGCTCCTTACCGGAGTGAGCGCGTTCGCTCAAAGCTCAACCTGGACCATCGACAAGAACCACGCCCAGACCAATTTCCAGATTCGTCACATGGGCGTCAGCACCGTTCGCGGGTCGATCAGCGGTGTCACCGGCACCATTGTCTGGAACGAGAAGGACCCCAGCAAATCGAGTGTCGAGGCCACGATCGATACAACCACCGTGAACACGAACAATTCGGGGCGTGACACTGACCTGAAGTCCGAAAATTATTTCAACGTCGCCAAATATCCGGCCATGACGTTCAAGTCCACATCCGTGAGCCGCGTCAACGGCAAACTGCAGGTCGTCGGCGACCTCACTCTTACGGGTGTGACCAAGAGTGTCACCCTCGATGTGGACGGTCCCACCGCTCCGCAAAAGGGGATGGGCGGCAAGATGGTCATTGGCCTGTCTGCCACGGGAGCCATCAAGCGGAGTGACTTCAACTTCGCGCCGAAGATGCCCGCCATGGCGCTCAGCGACGAGGTTCAGATCACGATCGACGTCGAAGCAAACCAGTAAGTGAAGTGCCCGAAAAGCCACCCTCTGCGAAGATCGTGGAGGGTGATTTTTTTGAAAGCCCTCGGCTAGTATTTCTCCCGGCTCAGGTCTTCATTACGCTTTTCGATCTCCGCTGAGGCATCCGGTTTCAAACTGCGCAAGGTTTCGAGTAACTTGGCCGGATCGAACGAGTCGAGTTGGTAGTCGGAGTTCGTACATGCCGTGAAATCCGGCGCTACGATAGCGATGATGGGAAGCCCCGGCTGAAGCAACTTGATTCGCCGGGCCACCTCCGCACAGGGAATATCTTCAATACCACCGTCAAGCACAACACCGTTGACGGCAGGAAAGGTCCTGACTATTTCGATAGCTTCTTGGCCGCTGTACGCGGTCAGAACATTGAACTTGGCGGTTTCGATCACCAGCTTGCGGGTCGAGATGCTTCCGGGAAACTCCCGGTCGATGACTAAAAAACAGGGCCTGTTCATGCAAAGCATTAGACACCAAATCGCAGCAATCCGGGGGCAGCCGATGCTGAAAAAACGACGCTTTGGACGAGCCCCACTCTCCTGGCTCTAGTTGCCGTTGGTGCGTTGAATGCGATCTTTATTCTCGCGGTCCGGACGCAGAAAACCCTGCGAAAATTGGACTTTATGCTTCCAACCTAGTCTATCGGCTGTCCCGACGGAGATACTTGGAAATACCTGTGAGACCTTAAGGCGGCGGAAAATGTCTTACTCTATAGAGAGTATCCCCCGCAGAAGAGGCTTCACCAATGTGGATCGTTAAAGTAGCGCTCAATCGGCCTTACACGTTCATCGTGCTGGCGATCCTCATTCTGATTGCGGCCCCTGTGGTGATCCTGCGCACACCGACGGATATCTTTCCGAACATTAATATTCCGGTCGTCTCGATCGCGTGGCAGTATACAGGCCTGAACCCCGAGGAGCTCGAAGGGCGATTGACGACGCCGTATGAAAAGGTGTTGACGACGCTGGTCGATAACATCGAGCATACGGAGTCGATGACGATCGCGGGCCAGGTGGTGGTTAAGGTCTATCTGCAGCAAGGGGCCAGTCTCGACACTGCAAATGCACAGGTCTCCTCGGCGTCCCAGTTCATCTTGAGGAATCTTCCGCCGGGAATTCTGCCCCCGCAGATCATCGACTTCAGCGCCTCGACTGTGCCGATTCTTCAACTCGGCCTCTCCGGCCGAGGACTTTCTGAACAGCAGTTGAACGACCTAGGTCTGAACTTTATCCGGCCGCAGCTGGTCACCATCCGCGGCGCAGTCGTCCCCAACGTCTATGGCGGCAAGCAGCGGTCCATCATGTTGAACCTTGATCCAAAGCTGCTCCAGGCAAAGGGGCTCGCGCCGGCTGATGTTTTGAACGCGTTGGCATCGCAGAACGTTGTTCTACCAGGAGGCACCGCGAAGATCGGACAAGATGAGTATGACATCCATATCAATTCGTCCCCGGTTACGCTGGCGGGAATCGCCGAGTTGCCCATCCGTCAGGTGAACGGGACAACGATTTATATGCACGATGTCGCCACGGTGAGTGACGGGAGCATACCACAGACAAACATCGTGCGGCAGGATGGTCACCGCGGAGTTCTGCTTACTGTTTTGAAGTCCGGCAATGCGTCGACGTTGTCCGTCGTCGGCGGCATTCGGGGTCTGCTGCCGCGGATCAAACAACTTGTCCCGCCCGAACTGGTGATAAAACCGATCGGCGACCAGTCGATCTTCGTTCGAGCATCGATTACAGGAGTCGTCCGCGAGGCGGTGATCGCCGCTGTGCTCACCGGTCTGATGATTCTTCTGTTTCTCGGCAGTTGGCGCAGCACCATCATCATCGCCATTTCAATTCCCCTGTCGATCCTTACGTCGATTATTGTGCTGGGCCTGATCGGAGAGACGATCAACATCATGACCCTCGGTGGGCTCGCGCTTGCAGTCGGCATTCTCGTCGACGATGCGACCGTGACAATTGAAAATATCGAGCGCTATCTGGAAGAGGGCAACGACCTGCACACCGCCATCCTCGAAGGCGCAGCGCAGATAGCCGTGCCTGCTCTCGTTTCGACCCTCTGCATCTGCATCGTCTTCCTGCCGATGTTCTTCCTCAGCGGCGTCTCCCGCTATCTTTTTGTGCCATTGGCCGAAGCTGTCGTCTTCGCAATGCTGGCCTCGTACGTTCTTTCGCGAACGCTGGTGCCGACGCTGGCAATGTATCTGTTGAAGGCACATGACCACAACGCGGTACCCTCCGGCAATATCTTTGCCCGCTTCCAGCGCGGGTTTGAGCGTCGATTCGAAAACGTGCGCCGCAGATACGAGGGCCTGCTGACACGGCTCGTCGCTCTGAGAATCATTTTTGTTCCAGCCTTCCTCTTGATCGGCACGTGCGCGTTTCTGCTGCTTCCCTTCCTCGGCCAGAACTTCTTCCCCAGTAGCGATACGGGCTCGTTCCTCCTGCATCTGCGCGCCAAGAGCGGCACCCGTATTGAAGAGACCGCAAAGCTCTGCGACCTGGTCGAGCAGAACATCCGCAAGACCGTTCCCTCCAACGAGCTCGACAACATCCTCGACAATATCGGCCTGCCCTACAGCACGTTGAATTTACAGCATGCGACTTCGGGCCTGATCGGCCCGGGTGACGCGGACATTCTCGTCTCGCTGAAAGAAGACCACCATCCCACCCAGGACTATGTGACTGACCTGCGTAAGGCACTGCCGCGTGACTTCCCCGGTGTCACCTTCTACTTTCTGCCTTCGGACATCGTGACCCAGATCCTCAACTTCGGCCTGCCGGCGCCGATCGACGTGCAGTTCGAGGGTTCGGACATCGCGGCCAACCGTAAGATCGCCAACACCGTGCTCGATCAGCTTCGGCAAGTACCCGGGCTCGTGGACCTTCGCATTCAGCAACCCGATGACTACCCAGTCCTCACCGTAGATGTGGACCGCACCAAAGC
>Ga0307474_10004254_pt1 | contig 10320 bp, 8 predicted proteins | sample atmos_gasesECM1C_2_FD_203312 | JGI IMG/M metagenome (GOLD analysis project Ga0307474, IMG submission 203312) | Hardwood forest soil microbial communities from Morgan-Monroe State Forest, Indiana, United States - atmos_gasesECM1C_05 | ecosystem: Environmental > Terrestrial > Soil > Temperate...
GTCGAATGCGCTTGGTGAACCGCCTCGCTGGATGTGTCCCAGCACCACCGCACGCGTCTCGTAGCCAGTACGCTTCTCGATTTCCCGCGCCAGAATGTTGGCAATCCCGCCCAGCTTGGCGTGACCAAACTCGTCCTTCCCCATGTCCTGGATAACCGGGGCGCCGTCTCCCGATGACGCAGCGAACTTTGCTCCTTCGGCAACCACCACGATGGAAAAATATCTTCCCCGCTCGTGCCGCTGGCGAATCGACTCCGCTACCTTGTCCACGTCGAACGGACGCTCGGGAATCAGAATCACGTCCGCGCCTCCGGCAATGCCGCTATAGAGGGCGATCCATCCCGCATCCCTTCCCATGACTTCCACCACCATGACCCGGTTGTGCGCTTCGGCCGTGGTATGCACGCGATCGATGGCCTCGCACACCACGTTGCATGCCGTATCGAAACCGAAAGTATAGTCAGTTCCCCCGAGGTCGTTGTCGATGGTTTTCGGCACGCCGACAACTTTGATCCCTTTTTCGTGCAGCTTTTGCGCTACCGACAGCGTGTCGTCTCCGCCGATTGCTATCAGCGCGTCGATCTTGTGTGCGTCGATCGTGGCCATGCACCGGTCGACCCCATCGGGCCGCTTCGAAGGATTCGTGCGCGACGTGCGCAAAATCGTTCCGCCGCGCGGCAGGATGCCACTCACCGCGTCCAGGTCAAGAGGCATGCTCTTGTCTTCCACCAGCCCGCGCCAGCCCTCGAGAAATCCAACAAATTCGTCATGATAATGAAACACGCCCTTCCGCACGACAGCGCGGATCACCGCATTCAGCCCGGGGCAATCCCCGCCACCCGTCAAGATGCCAATTTTCATCGTCTACTCCTCATATAAGTTCGGAATGGCATCCTTGGAATGCACCCCGGGCGCAGGCTAGGACGAACTGGCCTTTACTCTGGGAATGACACTCGTTCGGAACAACAAGATTAACATCAAACCAACAGAAGCCGAAACCGCCCTGCAGTGGCGGAATCGCACTTCATTGCAGCATCGTCACGCCATAGGCGATGACGTGCGGGCCGCGATCTTCCCGGTTGCGTCCGAGCCCCACAATTGGCCACAATGCTCGTCGACCATGAACAAGACTCTGAGAGTTCTCCTGTGGATTGCCGTTGCGACCTTGGGCGCCGCTGCGGTTGGGGTCGTTGTCCTCCGTCGTGGCGAGCCGATTAATGCCCTCTGGCTCGTAATCGCCGCGACCTGCTGTTATGCCCTGGGATACCGCTTCTATAGCAAGTTCATCTCTGCCAAAATTCTGGCCCTCGACGCCCTCCGTGCTACCCCTGCCGAGCGACTCGAGAACGGCCGCGATTTCCTCGTCACCAACAAGTGGGTGGTCTTCGGACATCACTTCGCTGCCATCGCTGGTCCCGGACCGCTGGTCGGACCTGTGCTGGCAGCTCAGTTCGGTTATCTGCCTGGCACGCTCTGGGTACTGGCCGGAGCCGTGTTCGCCGGTTGCGTCCAGGATTTTGTGATCCTGCTGTTTTCCATTCGCCGCGATGGCAAATCTCTCACCGAGATGGCCAAGGAAGAAACGGGTCCCTTGGGAGGATTCGTCGCCTATTCGGCGGTGATTGCGATCCTCATCATTCTGCTAGCGGTTGTTGCCCTGGTGGTAGTGAATGCTCTGAAAGATAGTCCCTGGGGCACATTCACGATTTCGATGACGATCCCGATCGCATTGCTGATGGGTCTTTACCTGCGTCGCATTCGCCCTGGGAAGGTGCTCGAAGTTTCCGTGATCGGCTTCCTTCTTGTGCTAGCCGCGATCTGGGGAGGCCAATGGGCTTCACAGAATCCCGCCCTCGCCCGCGTCTTCACACTAACTGCGCCCTCGTTGGCGATCCTGATTATCATCTACGCATTTGCCGCCTCTGCGATGCCTGTGTGGCTTCTGCTCGCGCCCCGCGATTATCTGAGCACCTTCGTCAAACTGGGCACCATCAGTCTGCTCGCCATCGGCATCGTGGTCATGCATCCGACCTTGCACATGCCGGCGCTCACGCGATTCACCGATGGGACGGGCCCGGTCTTCGCCGGCAAAATCTTTCCCTTCGCCTTCATCACGATAGCTTGTGGCGCCATCAGCGGATTTCATTCCCTGATCTCCAGCGGCACGACCCCGAAACTCATCGCCCGCGAAACTGAAACCCGCATGGTGGGCTACGGAGCCATGATGGCCGAATCTGCCGTTGCCGTCATGGCGATCATCGCAGCCGGAGTTCTGCAACCAGGCGTTTATTTCGCCATCAACAGTCCCGCGGGTATCGTCGGCCAAACCGCCGCCGCCGCGACGTCGACGATCTCCAACTGGGGATTTCCCGTCACCGCCGCAGACATGCAGGCCCTCGCCCACGCCGTCGGAGAGCAAACTCTGTTCAACCGCACCGGAGGCGCGCCCGCGTTTGCCGTTGGCATGGCTCACATCTTTTCGCAAAGCCTCGGCGGACAGACCGTCATGGCGCTCTGGTACCACTTCGCGGTCATGTTCGAAGCGCTCTTCATCCTGACCATCCTCGATGCCGGAACACGGGTCGCCCGGTTCATGATCCAGGACGCGCTCGGCCACATCTACAAACCGCTGGGCCGCACCAGTTGGTATCCGTCCATTCTCGCCACCAGCGCGCTGATCGTCGCCGCCTGGGGATGTTTTCTCTGGCAAGGCATCAAGGACCCGCTGGGAGGTATCAATTCCCTCTGGCCGCTGTTCGGGATTGCCAATCAGTTGCTGGCCACGGTTGCTCTCTGCGTCGCTACCACGATCATCATCAAGCTGCATCGCACGAAATACGCGGCCGTTACCTTGGCGCCGCTGTCCTGGCTGGTCGCCGTGACCTTCACTGCGGCGTGGCAAAAAGTATTCGATCCAAGTCCTCGCATTGGCTTCATGGCGCAGGCTCGTGCGCTCGCCGCCGGCCCCATGACTGCGGCGACTTCTCGCCTCATCTTCAACAATCGCCTCGATGCGGCCGTGACGGCGATCCTGGTGGTCATGGTTGGTTTGGTTCTGGTCGAATCTGCGCGCCAGTGGATCTCCATCATCACCGGCAGGCAAGCGGTCCAAGTCCGGGAGGCTCCGTTCGTCCTTACGCGCCTTGCGGAGGAGCAGGGATGAATCACATCATTCATGCCGCCGGTATCCTTCTCGCCACCCTGCGCGAGATCTTCGATGAAGCCGCCTACACGCGCTTTCTGGGTCGTTCGCACATGCCGTCCTCGCCCGAGGCCTACGCAGCCTTCTGGCGCGAACGAGAAGAAACTCCTGCTCCACCGAAATGTTGTTAAAGGTTTCCGCTTGAAGGTATCTTTCCGAAGCCAGACGGAGGCAGCTTCGTTTCGTACAAGAAGTCACAAAGAATCGAGATGTTCAGATGCTCGGGATCGCCGCCAAGGTAGATGTCGCAAGGAGCAGGTAACTTATGACATGCAAACTTCGTCTCTGGATTTCATTTAGCTTCGTCTTTATAGTTCCCGTGATGCATACGCAGACTGATTCCGGTCAAACCATGCGGCCGGTAATCCGCGGGCGCCATGCCGCCGTCGCCTCCATGAAAGCCGAGGCCACCGAAGTCGCGCGCAAGATTCTCGACGCCGGCGGAAATGCCTTCGACGCTGCCGTAGCCGGACAGGCGGCCTTAGCCGTCGCCGATTTCTCTCTCAACGGTGTTGGCAGCGACGCCGTCTTGCTCATCTATGACGCCCGCGAGAAAAAAGTTTACTCGATTAATGCCGAACCGCGTGCGCCCAAACTGGCGACGATCGAGTGGTATGAGAAAAACAATGGCGGCAAGATCCCGGAAAGCGACGGTCTCCTTTCCGGCGGGCTGCCGTGCGTAGTCGACGCCTGGTACACTCTGCTCGATCGCTGGGGCACGATGACCTTCGAACAGGTTCTCCAGCCCGCCATCGATCTTGCTGAAAACGGATTTCCCTTGAGCGAGTACGGCGCTTCCTACATCGCCGGCTCGCAGAAAATTCTGAAGTATCCAACCACCGTCAAGATCTATCTGCCGAATGGCCGGCCACCCAAAGCAGGTGAAATTCTCAAGAATCCCGATCTGGCGCGCACTCTAAAGAAGCTGGTCGAAGAGGAAAAAGCGAATCGCGCTAAGGGCCGCCATGAAGCGCTCAAAGCCGCCCGCGACCGCTTCTACAAAGGTGACATCGCCCGCGACTTCGCCGCGTTCTCCGAAGCCAACGGTGGCCTCTTTCGCTACCAGGACTTTGCCGAATACTCCGTGGAAGTCGAGACTCCCGTCTCCGCCAACTATCGCGGATACCAGATCTACAAGAATCCCTCCGCCAGCCAGGGTCCCACGGAACTGATCGCGCTCAATCTGCTCGAGGGTTACGACCTGAAAGCCATGGGCCACAACAGTCCCGACTTCCTTCATGTCAGCGTCGAGGCTGTGAAGTTGGCTATGGGCGATCGCGAGAAGTATCTCGGCGACATGGATTTCATCAGGATTCCCTACGACGGGCTGCTCTCAAAAGACTACGCCCGCGAGCGGCGCAAGCTCATCGATCCTGCGAAAGCCTCGCTCGACTTGCGTGCTGGTACGCCCGCAACTGCGGCAGCTCTCAATCGACCTGTACGTGAAGTCCTGACCGGCCATGCCCCGCACGATGGCGACACCAGCTACATCGCCGTAATCGACAAAGATCACAACATGGTCAGCTTCGAACCTAGCCTGCACAGTTTTTTTGGCACCGGCGTCGTTATGGGGGACACTGGAATCATCTTCAACTGTCGCGGTGACTACTATTCGCTGGTCCGCGGTGAAGCCAATGCCCTGGAGCCCGGCAAGCGGCCCCGCAGCACGCTGCAGAGCACGCTGGTCATGAAAGATGGCGAGCCGTACGCGATCATGGGCAGCCCCGGCGCCGACGATCAGGTCATGCGCACCATGCAAACGCTGATCAATATGATCGATTTCGGCATGAATATTCAGCAGGCCATTGAAGCCCCACGATGGTCTTCCCGCGCTTTCCCGGCGTCCCCGTTTCCCCACACGATGTACCCGGGAGACATGGCCGTCGAATCGCGGATCCCCGAAGCCACGCAGCAAGCTCTCATTGCACGCGGCCACAAGCTGCGGGTTACGCCCCCATGGTCGCTCGGCTCAAATGCCGGCATTGTGCTCGACAAATCCACTGGTGTCCTCAGCGCAGGAGCCGATCCCCGCGTCGATGCGTACGCGTGGGCCTGGTAAGAGGAACGATTCGAGCAGGGAAGTTTTCCGTCTAACGCCGCCATAGCCGCGGCACTGAAAATCCGACATAAAAAACGCTCGAATCAATTCCCGGATTTATACTCGCCTGATAGGCGTTCGAGAGATGGTGATACTTCCACCCCAACGTAAGTGACCGGCCTGTCCTTTGGAAAAACTGCGCGCCGAAACCAATCGTGATCGTGTAGTTAAATTGCGACGAGCCAATAATGGGAACTTGTCGATTGAAGTACAGGAATCCGACACTTAGATTGGCGAACGGCTGAATTGCCTTTTGTCCAAAATTCGCTTGAAAGCCAATAGGACTCGCCCCTGCGCCGTAAATTGTGGCTGCCGGATTGATGAGCGGTTTGTTGCGGACGAGATATCCTTGCCGCGGCTGCATCTGCAAAGCAATCGGCACAATCTCTCCCGTGTACTTGACCGTCACCGGCGTACTCACCAGTAGCCTTCTTGCATATTGAAGGTTCAACAGAAATAACTTCCGATCCTCCGAGACTCCCCTTAACACCAATGAAAACGGCGAATAACCTGCCCACAGCCCAAACTCATTCCTTCCTGACTGCAAAGTCGTCACACCTTTTCCTTTCTCATCGTTTGCTGTCGGAATATTTTGGGCTTGTGCCCGCGGGAACGGCGGGATCAGCAACACCAGTACTAGAATCAGCCTCTCGAGGGCACGTGACATAGCGCCTGATTCTACGCGACGGGCGGCGGATGCAGTACAACCGGTTCCGCGATACACTGCTGTCCATGCGTGTTTTGGGCATTGATTGTGGCGGAGAATATACCGGATACGGAGTGGTCGAAATCCAGCCGAATGGCAAGCTCTGCTGCCTCACCTGCGGCGCCATTAAGCTCTCGCCCCGCGAACCATTGCCGCGCCGACTCTCGCGCATCTACATGCAACTGGGCGCCATCATCTCTGAGCACCAGCCGGACGAAGTCGCGATCGAAGATGTTTTCTATGCTTTGAACGTGAAGTCAGCCCTGAAGCTTGGACAAGTTCGCGGTGTCGCCATGCTGGCCGCTGCCTCAGCCGGGCTCGAGGTCGCTGAATACTCGCCTCTCACCATTAAGTCCTCGGTCGTCGGCTACGGGCGCGCGGAGAAGCAACAAGTCCAGCACATGGTCACGCGCCTTCTCGATCTCGCGGCTCCACCCGAGCCGATGGATGCCTCCGACGCGCTAGCCATCGCTATTTGCCATCTCCATACCGTTGGCACGCTGATGCGCCAGAGCGCCAACGCTCGATGATAGGCGATTTTTGGGTAGTGTCCTAAAGTTGCGTTGATGAGCCAACAGCAAGCGGTTGCAATCGGGTGTTCTACACAAGACGCTCCGCGTCACGCCAGCTATGGAATCCGGTTTGGCCGATCACATTTGGACTCTGCGAGAAGTGCTGACTGAGAAAATGGCGACATTATGATCTGTCCGCAATGCGGTTCTGAATATGAAGTCACCAGCGAAAAAACCATCACGCGCGATATTGATTCCATCGAGTGCGACGTGTGCGGCCTAACCCTGAAACAATGGTCTGGAAGCACAATCTATGCAGCGAAGCTGATTAAGCGTGGCGAATGGCCGAAAAAGGAACCAACACAAGATTAGAACAACGGATGCGCAACACCATCTTGGGACTGATCGGACTGGCTGGGTGTGCGCTAATCTTTACACTGGTCTACATCTTGTGGCGTGCGGCTTTGGGTTCTTTCTTTCGGCTGTGGGACCACTACTATTACTTTAGAGTCTTTTTCTTCCTCTGTTCGTGTGCCGGTTTCTACTATCTTGGCCGCTGGAGCGAGCGCCAGCGGCATCGCAAATAACCATCAACGTAACTTTAGGACACTACCGATTTTTGGCAGGCTCCAAACAACCCTCCTCTTTTTGGCATAATCTCTACACAGTTGTTTGGAAGCACTCCATGAGCAAGGCTGCGATTCAAATCTCAACAGAAACAAATGCTCGCGGCTGGAGGAAGGTCCGCGACGTTTCCACTCTCGTCGTCGCTGCCATCGCCCTGATTTGCATTTTGCCGGCTCATGCCGCCGATTCCGCTAAGGTCACATTTACCCTCGATTTTCCCGGCTCCGATCCTGAGCACTATTCCATCTCAGTTTCTGCCGACGGTCATGCCAGCTACGAATGCGTGGCCCGGATTTCCGCCGATTCGGAAGACCGCGACAACTATCAGTCGGAATTCGTCTTTTCCGACATTGCCCGTGCCCGCATCTTCGATCTTGCCGCCCAGGCGCATTACTTTTCCGGCAAAATCGACTCCGGCAACCGCAAGCTCGCCTCGACCGGCAACAAGAAACTGAGCTACACCGATGGCCAGCGAACCAGTGCGGCCGAATACAACTTCTCTCATCTGGTCCCCGTCCAGCAATTGACCACCATATTTCAAAATACCGCTACAACCCTCGAATTCGGCCGTCGGCTGCAATACGACCACCACTATCAGAAACTCGCCTTGGACGAAGAATTGAAGAAGATGGAAGACCTGGCTCACCGCGGCGAACTCGCGGAAATCCAGGCAGTTAAGCCCATCTTGCTGCAGATTTATCAGGATAATTCTGTCCTCAACGTGGTTCGCGCCCGCGCCGAACGCATCATGGAAATGAACAAGATGACCACCGCCGGGCAGTAACGGTCCCCGCAAGGACTTCCCACCCGCCTTGCCCCGTCCGGTCAATGCCGGGCCGGCCATGTATCCGCAGCAGAACTTTTACAACTCCTTTTCCGCAAAAGTGTTCTAATGGATTTACAGGATTGAGAAGGGGGCTGCTATGTTCACGTCCACCCGTTCCATATCGCTCCTCGCGATGTTGGTCTGCGCGTTTTGTGCGCTGCCCGCTTTGGCCGACTCACACGCACGCATCGTTCGCCTGAGCGACGTCCAGGGATCTGTTCAAATCGACAAAAACATCGGTCTGGGGTTCGAAAATGCGTTCCTCAATCTGCCCGTAACACAAGGCGCGCAGTTGAAAACGCTTAACAATGGCCGCGCCGAAATCGAGTTCGAGGACGGCAGCACCGTCCGGTTGGCCCCCCACTCCACTCTCCAGTTCGACACTCTTGGCTTGAACGATTCCGGCAAGCGCGTTTCCGACATCACGCTGGTCGAAGGAATGGCTTACGTCAACTGGCTCGGCAAGGACGATTTCAGCCTGGCCTTCTCCCACGAGAAAGTCTCGCTCGGCCATTCCGCTCACTTTCGCGTTGACGCTTCCGACAGGGTCGCCAACCTGGCTGTCTTAAAGGGCGATGTCGAAGTCGAGGGCCCTTCCGGCAAACTAACGGTTGAGAAGAAGAAGACGGCTAGCTTCGACGCAGCCGATAACGACAAATCCACGGTGGCGAACAAGGTGGTTGAAGGCCCGCTGGATTCCTGGGACAAAGAAGCCAGTACCTATCACGAGCAGTATACGAAGAGCAATAACTACGCTTCGCCTTACGGATACGGTCTGAGCGACCTCAACTACTACGGTTCCTATTCGACGGTGCCGGGTTACGGCATGATGTGGCAGCCGTATTTCTCCGGTATTGGATGGGATCCGTTCATGGACGGAGCCTGGGGATTCTATCCCGGCTTCGGCTACATGTTCGCCTCGCCCTATCCTTGGGGATGGCTGCCTTACCGCTATGGCAACTGGATGTTCGTTCCCGGCTTTGGCTGGGGTTGGCAGCCCGGCGGTTGGAATAGCTTCCTGACCGTGCCGCACTACACCGCTACGAATCTCGTCACGGTGCATCCTCTGGTTGCGCCGACCGGAACGACCAAGACCGTCATGGTAGGCCGGGGATTTCAGACGTCGACTTTGACGGCATCGCGCTTGACCGTGAATTCCGGATCCGCCGGCTTGGGGATTCAGCGTGGTTCGATCAACAATCTGAACCATCTGAACAGCCAGGTCGCGAAGTCTGGCTTTGCCGAAGTGCGTCCCGCGCCGCAGTTCGCAGCTACGTCGCCGCGCGCTTCGACCATGTCCAGCCCGCAACACAGCACGATGAGTAGTCCCTCGATGGGACACGCTGCGGCGGGGGGCAGCCACTCGTCCGGTGGCGGTTCGCATCACTAAAACAGGGGCTAAGTACTTTCCTTGGAAGATTTTGCCCTAAGTTGTTGTGGCCCTTAGATAAATTCGCGATTTGCCGCTAAGTTGATGATTCCAGGAGACCGGGGACGGGGGACCGTCCCCGTTCCACTCTCGGTTCCAATTTGGGAAGTTTCTCGCCTCTTACCGCCGTAGCGTCGCCGAAGTGATTACCTTCTCGCACAGCGGCTGCAACTCTGCTAGCGAAGCATGGTCTGAGCTGCAGCTGATTGGCACAGTCTTGCCCCACGGAGTCAGCATCAATCCCAACACTCCGTGAACGTTCGCCATGTCGCGCTGTGTTGCGCTGAAATCAGTGACCAGTCCCGGATATCCATCGAGCGTAGCGCTGGTAAAGCTCGTCCCGATTCCGCCCTTCACCGCCATCCACACATAGTTCGCCAGGTAGTATTCCGCTTGCTTCTTCAGCTCTTCCTCGTCCGTCAAACCAGCGTGACGACGATCCAGTGCGGGACCGACTGCAACACTGACCTGAAGATTGCCGGTACTCGCTAAGTACACCGTGTGCAGCGGCGTGTCTTCGGACACCTGCACATCTCCCGGCATCGCGACTGAAACAGTTGCGCAGAACCACGCGTCACGGCACAATCCTTTCTCATAGCGCGTGAATCCCGCAGGCGTCGCTACCAGCGAATCGGAATCGACCACCACCCGCGTCGTACGCTTCACCACCGCCGGCTTCGCTGCCTGCACAATCGGATTCGGCAGCAGCGTCTTCGTCACCGGCACCGGAACGGTTCCGCTGTCCGGTTCCGGATTCGTCTCGAAACGCTTCAAGGCAGCCAGCCACTCCGCTGAACGTTCGTCGACCAGAAGCCGGGCCCGTGCCTCTTCCTGGAAATGAAACGTCATGAAAGGATATCGTCCCGGATTGTCCGAGCGCATGCTGGAAAGATCGGGCATCGGATTTTCCCCATCAGGGT
>Ga0307474_10004255_pt1 | contig 10319 bp, 9 predicted proteins | sample atmos_gasesECM1C_2_FD_203312 | JGI IMG/M metagenome (GOLD analysis project Ga0307474, IMG submission 203312) | Hardwood forest soil microbial communities from Morgan-Monroe State Forest, Indiana, United States - atmos_gasesECM1C_05 | ecosystem: Environmental > Terrestrial > Soil > Temperate...
TGCCGTTATTCAGGACTGCCAGTCCACGATCTTCGTCCCATTTGGGCGTGGCGCTACGGAGGGCTTCGTCCTCAAGCAGTTCGATCGTGACATTGCGGAAGGGCCCGGGGCCGACATCGCGAACGAAGTGTGCGAAGGTAGCGGGCGTAAACCGAGTGTCGCCTTCGCTAAATTTCACCGTGACGGGAGGCTTCTCCTTGACGGTGTTGGAGATTTCGGCCGGCGCGAGCGTGATCGCGATGTAGTCATGACGGTGCCAGTGAGTAAGGGTTTCGGTATTGGAATCAACCTGGACATTAAAGACACGGACAGATTTGTTTTCGAAGGTGAGATGGTGGTGAGGCTCACCGGTAATTTCAACTTCGGGGGCAGTCGCTTGAGCGCCGAGGAGCGTAGCCAGGAGGCAGAAGATGGCTGGGCGGTTCATGCCGGGGATTGTAGCATCGGAGAGAACCGACTACTCCTGCAGCCGAGCTTTATTCAAGAAAGGGCAGAATGCTTTCTTATGGTGTTTCTGCGTGATTCGTCGCGGCGTAGCGTTTACGATCGTCGGCAGACAACGCCGTCGCTCCATCTTTCTTTACTGAAGCCGCGGTCCGAGATTGAGTGGGCAGAAGTCGATGCCCTCCATCGCATAACGCGCAAACAGGAAGTCATGGATCGAGACCACGCGATCGCCATCGAAATCCAGGGCAACAAAATAAGCAGGCGTCTCGAGTGAGATCTTGCGATCGTATACGACCATCGCAGCCCGGCCATCGATAACGCCCGCCCCAAAAGCCCACTGTTCGGAGGCCGCATAGCGAGCGTAATATTCCCCGACCTCGCTTTTTCCTTGCTTGCGTAGCTTCGCGACGAGGTCGAGTTTGACGTCGTCGGCCAGCATCGCGCGGACCGCGTCGAAGTCTCCGGCCTTGAACCCCTCTACATACTTAATTAGCCGGACGCGCATTCCATCCGACAGCATCGGCAGCGAGACGTCCGCGGGTTCCTTGGCAATCTCGCGCAAGCGGACACGCCCCCGCTGGAGAGCTGATTTCGCCGCCCCCTCGCTCGCACCAGTAATCGACGCAACCTCCTCCAGCGAGTGGCCAAGCACGTCCTTTAGTATGACCGCGCTTCGCTGGAGCGCCGGAAGCCGCATGAAAGTGCGCAGACTCATCGTAGCGACTTCATGGTCCTGATCGCGGAAATCTGGAGCGGCAATCATGTCAAGGGCTTCGTTATTCTGCGTCATCGGACTCTGCGCGCGGCGGCGCAGGAAATCGAGCGCCGTGTTGTGGACGATACGGAACAGCCACCCTTCCGGGTTGTCGATGACACCGCAATTCGGCAGCGCGGCAAGCGCCTTCATCAGCGCGTCCTGAACAATGTCCTCGCCATCGACGGCGGAGCCGGTCATGCGCGCGCAGTATCGATGGAGCTTTGGACGAATCTCACCCACCAGCCGTTCGAACTTATCGCTCGCATCATCAGTCATTCAAGCGTGACCCCAGGATGGCAGCCTATTGGATCATACGTCTATCCGGCCATCAGACGTGGTGGTTGTAGACGACGTCGCCGGCGAAGCCGTCGAACGCGGCGAGCGCGGCGATCCTCGGGAAGTAAGCGACCATATCGGGATTGGCCCGCATCCCTTCCACCGATGCGAGATCGCGCCACTGCGAGTAGATGACGACGTGGCGCTGATCCTTCGCGGCGATGAAACTGGTCGAAATCCAGCCATCGAGCCTACTGACGACGTTCTCAGTATTGCCACGCAGGAGTTCGATGACCTTCTCCTGGTTCTCGGGCTCAACCGTCAAGACGTTGATAAGAGTCGTGACCTGTTTGGTCACCGCTATTGTCGTGTTCATGATGTCCTCCTCCAAAAGGCGTTGTTCTTTGCCCTACACGATGAAGACGATTCCCGTAAGTGAAACGGATCGGTCGAGCAGGAAAAAAGATGTGGATTCTTTGGATTCGGCAAGCACAACCGAAACGGCACGAGCTAATGTTTCGTAAGCACACGGGCGGGCGGGGACGTCGACAACGTCCAAACGCGACCTACTCGTGCTCCTCTGTGCCCTCTGTGTTAGAGATTTTGATTTCCGAACCGCCACAGCCTCGCTCGCCGGCGCCCGGCCCACCGTGAAAGCCGACGATTCGCATCAGCGTATCGCTTCAGCGATGCCACCAGGCGCACACGAAAGACATCGGCCTTAGCCGCTGCGGAGCGACAGAGAATTCCACAGCCCTCTACAGAGCGAAGTAGCTTTTCTCGTGCAAAAGACTGTTCTCATCCCCGACGACGAAGTGGTCCGGCCAGGCGGGGGCTGTAGCGAGCAACAGCCGCATCTCACCCGTTTTCTGCGGGACTTCGAAGACCAGTCGAGTTGTGTAGGCGTCGCCGGGTTTCAGAGGCGTGAGCAAAGACGTGCCATGTGTCTCGCTGGGTGCGTACCGTTGGCCTGAGCCGTCGATTAGGAAGATGGTGCGCGGCCCTGGCGTAAGCGGAACGTCTTTGGGACGGGAAGGCGAGGTTGTGGTTTCGTCAAAACGCGTGCGGATAGTGATGACGTACCGAGTCGCCGCACCCGCGGGCTGAGTTTGCACGTCCAGGATTGAGTAGGCGAGGTGGCAATCAATCTCGCAGAAGTATTTTTCCTGTCCGCGAGCGAGGATCTGAGTGTGGCTGGCCAGCGAGAAGCCGAAGAGAAGCACGAAATAAACCGCCGCGCCGGCGGCGAGAAGCTTCGCAGTGCCCCGCGTGAGCTTTGGTTTGCGGAAGAACCAGGCAACCAATATCGTCAGCAGCCCGAAAACGAGGCCCGCAGCGGCGGCGAGAAAAGCGAGAACGGCCAGCTGCGCGGGAAAATTCATGTTGCTCGCGATATGCGGAGCGGATACCGCTTTTATCCCCTGGGAAAGAGTTGGTGCGGCGCTGTCGAAATCGGGATAAATCTCGTCGCCGATCCAGTGGTTTTCAAAGACGACGGCAAACACAGTACCAACAATCCAGAGTATCCAGCGCCGCCGGTTCGATACCGCGTTGAAGTTAAGGTGCTGCAGCGCAACGTCCGGCAGATACGCGGCGGAATAGCAAAGATTGGCCAGGAACGCCAGGCCAACCATGACCTCAAGCGCGGGCAGGTTCAACGCCGGGCGAAAGTGCGGCCACGTCGAGGCGATCCAATAAACAACGACCGCCGTGAGGATTGCATTGTAGAGCAGCCGCCGGGGCTCCCAGAAGCGCGTGGCGGACCACAGGGGCGAGGGGATGTTCACATTGGCGGAGGCGTGTGCATTCGACATGGTCCTTTCTCCTTGTCCGTATTGTTTTCTTATCACTACTTTTCCAACAGGAACTTCTCCACGTTTAACTGTCTTGCTCCATCGCAACGCAATGTACTTTGTATTGCAAAGCATACACTCAAAAAATATATACCTATTCTTCGCGGGTCAGGCGGATCCATTCCTCCATCTGGTCAAGATACTCGGCAAGAGCGCGGCGCCCTGCGGCCGTGATGCGGTATTCGGTGCGAGGGACACGGGCCTCGAAATATTTCAGGCAGGAGATGTATTCGGCCTCTTCGAGTTTCCGGGCGTGCACGCTGAGATTGCCGTCAGTAGTTTTAAGGATGCGCTTGAGGTCGTTAAAGCTGAGGCTGGCGTTGGTTGCGAGGGCGCTGACGATACCAAGGCGCATGCGCTCGTGTATAAGGCGGTCGAGCTCGGGGAATTGGAGATTGCTCGCGGGCAGCGGCTCGCGCGCCGCCTGTTCTGCGGGCTTGGCCTGTTTGCGTCGTTGCTGGAGTGCTCTACCCACCGTGCCTCCGCGCGATGAAGAAGCCGAAAGCAATGTGCAGGCCACCAAAACCGGCCGCCAGAAACCAGTTCGACCAGGTTGCGGGTGCCACCACCGCCAGCGCGCCGGCGGCCATGAAACACAGGCCCATGACCGGCACGGCGGGCACGGAATAGAGCCCTCCAGTAATGATTCCCGCGCCATAGAGCAGCAGCCACGTCGGCGCGAGGGCACCCGCAAAGCCCGCGCCGTAGAGCAGGAATGTGAGAAGCGTCGCTGCGATCAGTGGCGGAAAGAGTCCGAGCGCCACTTTGCGACCGGGGCCCGTAAAGATCGGAAGACCGCGACGGTTAGCTTTCAGCCGAATCGAGATCGATGCGATCACAACGGCGAGAAAACCCTCAGCCAGCCAGACTTTCAGCCATCCCGCGGAGTTAGGCTGCTGCGCTGCAAGCCACGCGGCGCCGAGAGCGGTAAGCCCCAGAATCACTTGTCCCCAGCCGGGGACAGCCGTGAACGAAGCCGAGCGCTCCATCGTATCGCGGATGAACCGCAGATCGTCCGCCGGATCGAGCGCGGCGGGCTGACGGCTGCCGGTGGCGATCAAGTCGCGCGAGCCGCGGCGAGAGAGCCGATGAGGACGCCGCAGACGATGCTGTCGGGAGTCAGGCATTGCGGGTAGACTAGATCACCCCAGATTCCATGTCAAGTACTTTGTACTATAAAGCACAGCACTGGCCTCGCGCCATGGTGCCCCCCGGTTCAACTCGCGCGGCTCAACACCAGGTATGCCGCGAAGATGTCTTCGACAGCCAAGCCTAGCGACTTGAACACCGTGACTTCGCGATCGTTCTCGCGGTGCGGAAGCTCGCCTAATTCGGCAGCGATGTGGGAGGCAGTCCAGCGCCCTTCAGAGATTCCCATCACTACGTCGCCGGCTTCTTTGAGTGCCGCGGCGCGGGAATCGACTACGAGCCGGGCACGCTCAACCAGCGCAGGATCGAGTTCGCGCTGCGTAGGCACGCATGATCCCACCGCGGTGACGTGCGCGCCATCCTTGATCCAGTCGTTCTGAATTACAGGAGTCGGCGACGCAGTTGCCGCCACCACGACGTCCGCGCCTCTCACCACCGACTCAGCATCGGCCATGGCTTCCACACCAGTTTCTGATGCAAACTGCCGCAAGCGGTTCGGGTTAGGGCTCCAGGCGCGGATCTCAGTGAACTCGTGCACCAGGCGCAGCGCTTCGTAGTGGCTGCGGGCTTGCACTCCCGAGCCGATAATCCCCAGAACGCGAGCGTCCTTGCGCGCCAGGTACCGCGCGGAGACCGCCGACACCGCAGCCGTACGAGCCTCAGTAATGAAGCGGCCGTCAAGGATCGCCTGCGTCAATCCGGTCTCCGGATCGAGCATCACAATGACCGCCTGATGCGTGCCCAGGCCCCGCCCCGCATTCGCGGGACAGATCGTCACCAGCTTTGCGCCCAGTGCCGGAAGCGATGGCACATAAGTAGGCATCACGCCGAATAGCGAACGCTCGCCGAACTCGAGCACCGTTCGCACCGGCTGGACGACGCGTCCAGCGGAAAATTCGACAAGGGCTTGCTGCATGCACTCGATGAGATCAGTCATCGGAAGCTGCGCGCGGACTTGCTCTTCGGTGAAAAATCGGGGAGTCATGTTGACCGATTTAAACAATATTGATTCAACAATATTGATTCAGCAATACCCGGCTCAACAATAACAGGCTTGCGGGATTTTCTTTTCGCGTTTCTCGAAACCATATCTATCCGCCGCTTTTAAACCGCGCGATGCCTGATCGCACACCTCTCGATTAGGTCGAATTCCCATTTCAGGAATTCCCTGTCAAGAGGCAAAAACCGCTGAATTCGCGATATCGCCCTGATTCGAAGGCGAATATATCTTCTGCAAAGCGTCCGGTTCGCACCATTGCTTTGTGATATACTGAACGTATAGTAGAAAAACAGAACGCGGCCTCCAAGGCCGCGTTTTTTATTGCCCGGATATCCCCGAACACCCACCAGAAAGAGGCGATCGTGTGGAGCGGACACTCCTGTCCGCTGCCTTTGACTTTGATCTTGACCTTTGACTTTGATCTTGACCTTTGATCTTGACCTTTGATCTTGACCTTTGCCTCTGATTTTGATTTCAACACCTAGCACGACCGTGAAAGAGCGGCGCTTCAGCGCCAGCGTAAGCGCCAGAAAGAGCGATCGTGTGGAGCGGACACTCCTGTCCGCTGCCTTTGACTTTGATCTTGACCTTTGATTTTGACCTTTGCCTCTGACTTTGATTCCAGCACCTAGCACGACCGTGAAAGAGCGGCGCTTCAACGCCGGCATAAGCGCCAGAAAGAGCGATCATGTGGAGCGGACACTCCTGTCCGCTGCCTTTGACTTTGATCTTGACCTTTGACTTTGATCTTGACCTTTGACTTTGATCTTGACCTTTGATTTTGACCTTGCCTCTAACTTTGACCCAGCACCTCGCACGACCGTGAAAGAGCGGCGCTTCAGCGCCGCGTAAAACCTCGACATTATCAACCGCGCCTTTAGGCGCTGCTTCACCCCAGGGACCACTATGCCCAACAACCAACCCCCAAACATCCCGCATCCCAAACTCCGCGGAGAGTGGGCCGAACTCCGTTTCATGCAATGCGCCGCCGAGCGCGGATTCCGCTGCAACAAGCCCTGGGGAGAAACCGCCCCCTACGACGTCGTCACCGATCACCAAGGCCTCTTCCGCCGCGTGCAGGTCAAGTGCACCATCTACCAGCGCGCCAACTCCTACGTCTGCACCATCTGCTCCAGCCACGTCATCTACCGCCCCGACCAGCTCGACTTCTTCGCCGCCCTCGTCATCCCCACCGACACCTGGTACATCCTCCCCATCCGCGCCACCAACCAACAACCCACAGTAGTCCTCTCCCCCCACCTCAAAAATTCCAAATACAGCCCCTACGAAGAAGCCTGGCATTTGCTGATGCGCGAACTCTAGACGGGTCTTAGGGTAGTGATGATGCATAAGGCGCATCCGGACGCGCCTGATGCCAGCCGCAAAGCGGCGATAGAATGCAGCCCACGGCGCAAGCCGTGGGTAGGCGGCACAAGTGCTTAACCAGCCCCGAAGGGGCGAAAGAACGAACCTAATGCAAGATGTATTTCTCGTCGTACTCCACGTGATTCTTCCTGAGGAACTCCATAAGCTCCTCCTGAAACGAATGCTTCTTATGAAGAGGCCTGGCACCTGCTGATGCGCGAACTCTAGACGGGTCTTAGGATCGTGATGATGCAGAAAGCGCATCCGGACGCGCCCGATGCCAGCCGCAAAGCGGCGATAGAATGCAGCCCACGGCGCAAGCCGTGGGTCCGGATTCGAATAATCTAACCAGCCCCGAAGGGGGCGAAAGAAACGAACCCTAATCCCAAATATACCTCTCGTCGTACTCCACGTGATTCTTCTTCAAGAACGCCAAAAACTCCTCCTGAAACGAATGCTTCTTATGATGTTCTTCCTGCTCCGCAATATATTTCGTGACTGCCCGGACATTCGATTCGCTAACGCTGAACACCCCATATCCGGTCTGCCACCCAAATTCCCGCGACCACTTCTCGCGCACCCATTTTGAAGAATTCGCCTTCACCACACGCGCGATCTCCGCCGGCGAATGAACAGGTCGAATCCGCACCAGCATGTGGACATGATCGGCCATCCCGTTGACGATCAGAGCCGTCCCTTGCATCTCTCGAACGACCCCTCCGACGTAGGCGAACAGATCACCCCGAAACTCCGCCTTGATCAGTGCGCGTCTCCGGAGCGTCGAGAAGATGAAATGAAGCAGTAAGTTGCTGGATGTATGAGACAAGCTTCTTTCGCCCCTCCGGGCCTGGTTCCATCCACGCGCGCTCACCCACGGCTTACGCCGTGGGCTGCACTCTTCCGCCGCTTCGCGGCTGCCGCACCGCGCTGCCATTGTCTCCGGCGACCAGGATGTGGCGTGCCCATTGTTTCGAGCAAAAGCCCTGAGAGTCTGTGACAACCGTCACAAGCCACCGCGATATCAATCCAAGCCCCGAAACGGACCGCAACCCGCAGCTCCGAAGGAGCACAAGAATACAGCCCACGGCGCAAGCCGTGGGTGAGCGGCACACCTCGCGAACCAGCCCCGAAGGGGCGAAAGAATGCAGCCCACGGCGTAAGCCGTGGGTCATTAGCCGGAGACGGCGAACCAGCCCCGGAAAGGGGCGAAAGAACATAATGCCGCCCTGGCCCGAATCGATGAAGCCTTTGTCGAGTCTGTTGAAGAATGATCATGGACAGGCCGACGCCGCCACCCACTCCCAAACCTGCCTCTCCCCCCACCTGAAAAATTCCAAATACAGCCCCTACCAGGAAGCCTGCATTTACCTACTCGCTGATCCGGATTGTGTAGGGCCTGCGACAAAGTAGCCAGGCATTTACTGATGCGAGAATTGCCAGAGCTCGCCTGCGGGTCCGCGAAAGCCGCGAAGCGGCGAAAGAACACAGCCCACGGCGCAAGCCGTGGGTACAAGGGCACGAGGGTTAACCAGCCCCGGAGGGGGCGAAAGAACCAGCCCTAATCCCAAATATACTTCTCGTCGTACTCCACCATGGCTCCTCTTCAAAAATGCAATGTACTCTTGCTGAAACGAATGCTTCTGGTGATTCGCTTCCTGCCCCACGATAGAGTTTCGTGACCGCTGTTCCTGCACCTGAAGCAATCCAAGTACTGCAAGTACGAAGAGACCTGGGCACCTGCTAGCTCCGAATTATCAGAAGGAGAGCGACTCGGAGCCATACTACGGGCGGCCGTTGCAAATCGCTGCAGCGCCATCCAACTCCAACGAGAGCAGCCACGTCGAGAACCCCACAACAGCTAATCATCACCTCCACCGCACCGACTGGTATGGGGCGATCGGAGATGCGAAACGACGCGAACCGCTCCCGAACCAACTTTATAAATTTCCACTTGCGCTCCGCCACATTCATCTGCTATAAACAATCCACCGAGAGCAGATGTGTGGCTAGCCGGCGTATTTGTTGCATCTCTCGGCATCGTCCGGCATCTAAGTTTTCCAGAGAGCCTTAACCGTTCTCAATTGTCCCGGCCACGGGACTACATTCGGATCGCAACACATCCGAAGGGTACCTTCAAAGCAAGGACCTCCAAAGTAAGATCTTTTCTCAATTTCTTGTCTTCCGTCGTCGGCATGCGCCGAAATTGGCGTCTAGTCCGGATGGAAGACCATACTGTTGCGCGTGTCTGAGCGCCGTTAAAGCCGTTAAAGTAGATTCCCGCCCGAAGCCTTGTCATTCCGAACGGCTTTATCGTGAGGAACCTGCTGTTCGCTGGCAGCTCTCCCCGCCCTCGCCCCGGATTCCCACTGTGGAAATCCACTGGAAATTCTGTGGGCAACGACGATTGACGGGATGCAAACGCGCCTGTATGTTTGTAAAGTTTCGAGGACAGTCGGTTTTGCCTAGCGGCGAGATCGCCTGGACTGAATTCGCGCCGCTTAGGCGGACCGCGATTCGGTCTTTGACAACTAGGTTGAACGTGCCAGTCGTGAGAAACGGATTCGGGCATTAGTCCGAACGATCTCACAAGATAGACCACCATGGTCTTCGAACTCTCGCAAGAGGGCAAGAAGCTGAATGGTGGCGCCATCTCGCATTGTTGAAACCACAGCGGCTTTTGCAAGCGGCTCTGGATATGCGGCGATGGCAGTCTGCCAACTACCCGTCGGCAGACATCAGGTTTCAAACGAGAGTTTGATCCTGGCTCAGAATCAACGCTGGCGGCGTGCCTAACACATGCAAGTCGAACGAGAAAGGGGAGCAATCCCTGAGTAAAGTGGCGACCGGGTGAGTAACACGTGACTAACCTACCCTCGAGTGTGGAATAACATCGGGAAACCGATGCTAATACCGCATAACATCGCAAGATCAAAGGAGCAATCCGCTTGAGGAGGGGGTCGCGGCTGATTAGCTAGTTGGCGGGGTAACGGCCCACCAAGGCGAAGATCGGTAGCCGGCCTGAGAGGGCGCACGGCCACACTGGAACTGAAACACGGTCCAGACTCCTACGGGAGGCAGCAGTGGGGAATTTTGCGCAATGGGGGAAACCCTGACGCAGCAACGCCGCGTGGAGGATGAAGCCCCTTGGGGCGTAAACTCCTTTCGACCAAGACGATAATGACGGTACTGGTGGAAGAAGCACCGGCTAACTCTGTGCCAGCAGCCGCGGTAATACAGAGGGTGCAAGCGTTGTTCGGAATTATTGGGCGTAAAGGGCGCGTAGGCGGCGCGACAAGTCACCTGTGAAATCCCCGGGCTTAACTCGGGGCCTGCAGGCGAAACTGTCGTGCTGGAGTATGGGAGAGGTGCGTGGAATTCCCGGTGTAGCGGTGAAATGCGTAGATATCGGGAGGAACACCTGTGGCGAAAGCGGCGCACTGGACCATAACTGACGCTGAGGCGCGAAAGCTAG
>Ga0307474_10004257_pt1 | contig 10315 bp, 7 predicted proteins | sample atmos_gasesECM1C_2_FD_203312 | JGI IMG/M metagenome (GOLD analysis project Ga0307474, IMG submission 203312) | Hardwood forest soil microbial communities from Morgan-Monroe State Forest, Indiana, United States - atmos_gasesECM1C_05 | ecosystem: Environmental > Terrestrial > Soil > Temperate...
CAGCAGCAACATGGCCGCGTGCGGCGCGGGCGCAGCGCGCCGATCAAATGCGGAAGGTCAGCGTGCTGCTCAGCCTCGCCGAAAACGACCCCGAAGCGACAAACCGCGTCAAGGCATTCCGGTTGGGTATGCGCGATTTGGGATGGATCGAAGGCCGCAACGTTCAGATCGAGTATCGGTTTGCCGGGAACGATCTGGAGTCGATTAATAGGAACGTCGCGGAAGTGGTCCGGCTGGCGCCGGACGTCATTGTGGCAAATAGCACTGCAGTCATGGTCGCGCTGCGACCAGCGACGGGCACCATTCCAATCGTATTCGCGGTGGTGAGTGATCCAGTCAGTCAAGGATTCATTTCGAATCTTGCGCACCCGGGGGGCAATATCACCGGCTTCTCATTCATCGAGTCCGACATGGTCGGTAAGTGGGTCAACCTGCTCGGCGACGTTAAGCCAAATCTGTCGCGGGTCGCATTGATGTTTAACCCGGATTTCGTGCCCTTCTTTGACGTATATCTTCGGTCGTTCAAAGCAGTACCGCGGCAAACCTCGGTCGAGGTCGAAGCAGTTCATGTGCGCAGTGTCGCTGATGTCGAATTGGCGATCGCCGAATTGGGTCGCGAGCCGGACAGCGGTTTGATTGCCGCATCGGATGCATTCCTCCTGGCAGTGCGTGGAGTGATCTTGAAGGCGGCAAATGAGCACCGTGTGCCGGTCATTTCTCCCTATAGGCAATTAGTTATTGAGGGAGGTCTGATATCCTACGGGCCTGACACAGCCGATATCTTCCGGCGTTCAGCCTCATATGTTGATCGCGTTCTCAAAGGCGAATTGCCGGGAAATTTGCCGGTGCAGGCACCAGTCAAGTTTGAACTGGTCGTCAGTCTTAAGACGGCCAAGGCCCTCGGCCTCTCGCTTCGCGAGTCGTTCTTGCAACTCGCCGACGAGGTGATCGAATAGAGATGCCTTTTGCGGTGTGCGGTTAGTCTGCTGCTGGCCCTTCGCGTCATTTCGTCGGCGCACAGCAACCAGGTCGCTTTCAGGACGAAGTGGACGTCAACTGACAGGCAAGACCGGTCGGTTCGGTCTGGAGTGCCCCGAAGCGAACATTTGCGGGCCTCCACGCATTGTCCCGGATCGCGCCTCGAGTGCTGCGAACGTGAACGACAATGGCGTGTTTTCCGCTTTTCGCGGCGCGTTTTGGGTGCCACCATCCTCATAAAAGGACGGGAGGGCCGCGATGCGCTGGTGTGCTTCGGTCGGGGCGGTGCTTATTGCGGGGGCGATGGTCGGAGGTGACGTCGCTGGCATTGCCGCGCCGAGCCCGAAATCTCGTTTAGCCGACACCGAGCACAATCTGCCATCCGTCAACGTCGAGCTCGTTATCGCCGTCGACGTCTCCTATTCGATGGATATGGACGAACTTGCCATTCAGCGCGAAGGCTATGCACAGGCCATCGTTTCGAATGACTTCCTTCAGGCGCTCAGGGCCGTTCCAGGCAGCAAGGTGGCCATGACCTATTTCGAGTGGTCGATGTCGGGTGACGAGAAGATCATCATTCCCTGGCGAGTGATCGACGGCCCGGAATCGGCGGATGCGGTGGCCGCCGAGATCATGAAAACGCCGGTTCGCCGAGGTTCGAGTACCTCGATTTCCGGTGCGATTAATTTCGCGGTGCAACTGTTCGAAGAGAATCCCTATCGCGGGTTGCGGCGCGTCATCGATATTTCCGGCGATGGGCCGAACAACGACGGAGCCCCCGTAACCGGCGCGCGCGACGCGGCGCTCGCGAAGGGCATCATCATCAACGGATTGCCTATCATGGTGAAGGAGCCATCCTCGATGATCGATATCGAGAATCTCGATCTCTATTACGAGGACTGCGTGATCGGAGGGCCGGGTGCCTTCATCATGACGATCAAGGATCGCGAAAAATTCCAGGAGGCGATCCGGGCCAAGCTTGTTCTCGAAGTTGCGGGCCTCACGTCGGAGCGCCGGATCGTCCCGGCCGCCGAGAAAGAGCCCCGGGTGCCCTGTCTGATTGGCGAGAAAAAATGGCAGGAGCGCATGGCGCGATGAGTGTCGAGACTGATTTGCCCGCGCGTCACGCGTCGCGGGTGCGCATAAGTGTATTGATCACCTCGCCCCGCTTGCGGGGAGAGGTCGGCGCACCCGGATCGGCGCTTCGCGCCGTCCGGGCACAAGCTCCGCGCCGGGTGAGGGGGACTCTTCGCGAACTCAGGTATGGAGATTCCCCTCACCCTAACCCTCTCCCCGCAAGCGGGGAGAGGGAGTCGAGCGTTTGTTTGAAAAGTTTGAATCGGGGATTAAGCGCCAATATCCGGCTCAAGGCGGGCATGACGATAGCATGTGATTTCGTCAATGACAAAAATCACCTAGACGGTGCGCTCGTGTGCGCAAATGTCGTGGGATGATGTAGACTACGCGTATGACGAAAAGCCCAGAGCACGCCAAAGAGAGAAGATCGACGCATCGAACCCATTCGGCCGCCCTGTATGCTGTCGCGTCTGAGCTTTGCAAGCGCGGATATAAGGTCGAGTTCACGATGGAGAACGCGACGCCTTTGACTGACCTGAGGGTCGTCAGCCCCATGTTGAAGAAGAACTTTTTGATCGACGTGAAAGGGCTCTACAAGCGGAACTCTTGGAAGATCAAGAAAAGGGCAGCGAGAGATAACCTCTACTACGTCTTGGCATTCGTCCCTGACGACAACAAAAATCGTTTCTTCATTTTGAGCCAAGAGCAGGCGAACTCTCACGTTCGCGACGAACTTGCGCGGCTCCGTCGGCCCGACGACTATTCTAGTCCTGGCATCGACTGGAAACAGGCCCCGCAGCATGAGGACAAGTGGGATATGTTGCCGCCATAGACCGGCGGGCCCGTGAGAATGACATGGCCACATTAGGTCAGCCGGCCTGACCAGTTTTTGGCGTTGCGGTTGCAGGCGTTTCTCGTCTAGAACCACGGCTCGAAGTGCTTACCTCGAGGCAACCAACCGTCAACGGTTTTGGCCCAGGATGAGCCTGACGAGCGCGACCAGCAAAAGTGGAATCCGGTTTTGCGTCCGGTCGCGCTCTAAACTATTGATTGAGCGCATGATCTTTTCACCAAACCGCTTACACTTTGGTGGATCATGCGCGAGGGTCTGGCAATGCTGATTCGCGGCGAAATGCGTGGAATTTTGAGGGAAGGGGCCCATGCCGCCTCTCATCCTTCGATTCCGGCCGCGACCTTGCCCACCCTCCTTCTCGGCGGGCTTCTGCTTCTTATCGGCCCCTGAGGGCCGTCTGGGCAATTTTAAGCCTGGGCACTCAGGGGTTGCGTGAGATCAAGAAAACCCCTTCAGCGCCCAAGGAGTGGCGCCCTGACCTTAAAGGAACCTTTAAAATGGCCCCCGTGAAAAAGTCCGAGAAGGACCGCGTCATTATTTTCGACACCACGTTGCGCGACGGCGAGCAATGCCCCGGCGCCACCATGACTTTCGAGGAGAAGTTAGAGGTCGCCGAGATGCTCGACGACATGGGCGTCGATGTCATCGAGGCCGGCTTCCCCATCACTTCCGAAGGCGATTTCCAGGCGGTGAGCGAGATCGCCCGCCGTTCCAAGAACGCCGTCATCGCCGGCCTGTCGCGGGCGCATCCAAAGGACATCGACCGCTGCGCGGAAGCGGTGAAATTCGCGCAACGCGGCCGCGTCCATACCGTGATCGCGACTTCGCCGCTGCATATGCGCGTGAAACTGAACATGACGCCGGAGCAGGTGATCGAGACCTCGATCGCCAATGTCACCCGCGCCCGCAACCACATCGACGACGTCGAATGGTCGGCCGAGGACGGCACGCGCAGCGAGATGGATTTCCTCTGCCGCATCGTCGAGGCCGTGATCAAGGCCGGTGCCACCACGGTCAACATTCCCGACACCGTCGGCTACACGGTGCCTGAGGAATACACCCAGTTCATGCGCACGCTGATCGAGCGGGTGCCGAATTCGGACAAGGCCGTGTTCTCGGTCCACTGCCACAACGACCTCGGCATGGCGGTGGCGAATTCGCTGGCCGGCATTGCCGGCGGCGCGCGGCAGATCGAATGCACCGTCAACGGCATCGGCGAGCGCGCCGGCAACGCCGCGCTCGAAGAAGTCGTGATGGCGATCAATGTCCGCAACGACAAGTTTCCGTACTGGAACAAGATCGACACCACGATGTTGACGCGCGCCTCAAAACTGGTGTCGGCGGCAACCTCGTTCCCGGTGCAGTACAACAAGGCGATCGTCGGTCGCAACGCCTTCGCCCATGAAAGCGGCATCCACCAGGACGGTGTGCTCAAGGATGCCGCGACTTACGAGATCATGCGTCCCGAGATGGTCGGCCTGAAGCAGTCGTCGCTGGTGCTGGGCAAACATTCCGGGCGCCATGCCTTCGTGCACAAGCTCGAGGAGATGGGCTACAAGCTCGGCCAAAACCAGATCGAGGACGCCTTCGTGCGGATGAAGGCGCTCGCCGACCGCAAGAAGGACATCTACGACGAGGACATCGAGGCGTTGGTCGACGAGGAGATCGCGGCCTCTCATGACCGCATCAAGCTGACCTCACTGACGGTGATCGCGGGCACCCACGGGCCGCAACGCGCCACCATGAAGCTCGATGTCGACGGTCAGATCAAGATCGAGGAGGCCGAAGGCAACGGCCCGGTCGATGCGGTGTTCAACTGCATCAAGGCGCTGGTGCCGCATGAGGCAACCCTCGAGCTGTTCCAGGTGCACGCGGTCACCGAAGGCACCGACGCGCAGGCCGAGGTGTCGGTGCGGCTCGCCCATGAGGGGAGATCGATGACGGCGCGCGCCGCCGATCCGGATACGTTGGTCGCATCCGCCAAGGCGTATCTGGGCGCGCTCAACAAGATCGTGATGAAGCGCCAGCGCGACGTGGTCACGCAGGCGGTGGGGTAACCGCCGCGTTCCCCGGATGCTGCGCGATGCGCCGCTAAGGCGGCGCGTTGCGCTGCTGATTGAACCTGGGTCCCGGCTCAGCGAAGCAGCGTACCGGACGATGCTTCGCATCGCCGGGAGCACGCTGCATCGCGTCCGGGACGCGAAGCAATTGCTCATCGCTTGACATGATTTCGCCAGTCCCACCTGATTTGCCCGTCGTGCCAATGTGCCGCAGTGGGTGCGCATTGATCGCACCCCCAAATCACCAGCATCATCCGCGCCATCCCGCACCCGAAAAGAGGGGCGCTTCGCGATCGTCACGAGTGTTGGGCGCGGGATGCGGTGGACGCGAGTGGCGCATGAGACGAGTGCGCCGGCGCGGACGGCGAAGTCGTGTGGTCCTGATGCCTCGACGCTGGCATCAAGTTGGCGGTGGCGATGTCGGCCCTGGCGGGCCCGACACGCAGTGATCCGCTGGCGATGGTGGCAAGAAAGCCCGATCACCAGGGAGACCACGAAGGAAACCGTTAAAACCATCCGCGCAGGGAAGGCCGGCTTGCTCCGGTGAACCTGTGGTGACTTTACTTGCGTGCTTTTTCACTTTCGCACGCGAGGCCGCGGGTGCATCTGACACCCGGCTTTCCCTGCGCCCTCTGTTATTGGGGGCAGCGCTGGCAAAACTCGGGCGAATGACGCCGCGAGAATGCGGGCGCTCATCTGCAAAGAACTCGTCATTCCGGGGCGATGGGTCAGCGTCGAACCCGGAATCTCGTGAAGCCTACTCGTCATGGCCGGGCTTGACCCGGCCATCCACGTCTTTTGTCACGCGCAAAAGAAAGCAAGACGTGGATGCCCGCGACAAGCGCGGGCATGACGGAGTGGTTCCGGTTCACCCCTCACGGGGCGCCCCGGAATGACGGCGAACAAGTTACAAAGCGGTGCCGCGAATAGCGTTTTTGCATCGCAGCAAACCTTTCCCGCGACCCCTGCGAACGGGCAATGGCCTTTCGCCCGCCTTGTCTGTATTGGTGCGGATGAGCACAAAAAGCTTCGGAGCTGCGCGGTTTCCGCACGCAGCCGCAAAAGCTAATCGGGAGGACACATGCGTAAATTGATCTTGGCTGCCGCGTCGATCGCGGCACTGGCGCTCGTGGGAGGCGCATCGGCGCAGTCGCCGATCGTCATCAAGTTCAGCCACGTCGTGGCCTCCGACACGCCGAAGGGCAAGGCGGCCGAAAAGTTCAAGGAGCTTGCCGAGAAATACACCGACGGCAAGGTCAAGGTCGAAGTCTATCCGAACTCGACCCTCTACAAGGACAAGGAAGAGCTGGAAGCATTGCAGCTTGGCGCCGTGCAGATGCTGGCGCCGTCGAATTCCAAGTTCGGCCCGATCGGCGTGCGCGAATTCGAGGTGTTCGACCTTCCCTACATTCTCCCGGACCTCGCCACCTTGCGCAAGGTGACGGACGGACCGCTAGGGGCCAGACTGCTCAAGCTGTTGGAGCCGAAGGGCATGACCGGTCTTGCCTACTGGGACAACGGTTTTAAGCAGATGACCGCCAACAGGAAGCTGATCGCACCTTCGGATTACAAGGGGATGAAATTCCGCATCCAGTCCTCCAAAGTGATCGAGGCGCAGTTCCGCACGCTCGGCGCCATTCCGCAGGTGATGGCATTCTCGGAGGTCTATCAGGCGCTGCAAACCGGCGTGGTCGACGGCCAGGAGAACACCTGGTCGAACATCTATACGCAGAAGATGCATGAGGTGCAGAAATACGCGACGATCACCAATCACGGCTACATCGGTTATGTGGTGGTCGCCAACAAGAAGTTCTGGGAAGGCATGCCAGGCGACATCCGTGCGGCTTGCGAAAAGGCATTGAAGGAAGCCACCGAATACGGCAACGGCCAGTCGGCCAAGGAGAACGACGACGCGCTCGCGGACATCAAGAAGTCCGGCAAGACCGAGATCCTTAACCTGACGGCCGAGCAGGATGCGGCGATGCGCAAGGCCATGATGCCTGTCTACAAGGAGGTGGCCTCGCGGGTCGGTCAGCCCCTGATCGACGAATTCCTGAAAGAGACCGGCCGCGGCCCGATGAACTGAGTGGAAGGATCGCTTTGGCGAAGTGTGGCGTGAAGCGGCGAAATCGAGATGGTCTTGGCGGGATCGCTCTGCAAGCAAATTCGGCTCGCCTCTCCCCGTTTACGGGGAGAGGTCGATCGCTCCTGGCGATGCGGAGCATCGTCCAATGCGATCGGGTGAGGGGGACTTTTCCGCAGACCATGCTCTTGGAAAATCCCCCTCACCCCCAACCCTCTCCCCGCAAGCGGGGAGAGGGATTTCACTGCGGTTGCAGTTCGACCTAGTTCATCAGCTTTAAGGGGCATGACCGGGCCGGCTGATTGGTCCGCTCGATCATGACGGGGGATTGATGTTTCTACGCATTCTTGACCGGCTCGAGGAGATTCTCATCGCAAGCCTGATGGGGGCAGCGACGGTGATCACCTTCGTCGCCGTGGTTCATCGCTTTCTCGTCGATGTTCCCGTCCTCTATCCCTATCTGTTCGGAATCAACCTCGCCTGGTCGCAGGAACTTTGCATCTACATGTTCATCTGGATGGCGAAGTTCGGCGCGGCTTATGGCGTGCGCCAGGGCATCCATGTCGGCGTCGACGTCCTGATCAACCACCTCAACGATCGCTGGCGCAAGGTGACGATCCTGTTCGGGCTCGCGGGCGGCGCGTTGTTCACCGCGATCGTCGGCACCATGGGCGCCAAATTCGTCATCGAGCTGATGCACACCGACCAGGTCTCGCCCGATCTCGAACTGCCGAGCTGGCTGGTCTATGCCTGCATCCCGCTCGGCTCCTATCTGATGTGCTTCCGCTTCCTGCAGGTGATGTGGAGCTATTATCGTTACGACGAGCTGCCGCACCACGACGCCGCCCACGTCGATGACATCGAGGTCAGCGCGAAAGCGCCGATCTCGCTCGGAGAAGCGTGATGAGTGCGGCGCTGATTTTCGGACTGTTGTTTGCGTTGATGCTGACAGGCATGCCGATCTCGATTTCGCTCGGCCTGACCGTGCTCACGTTCCTGTTCACGATGACGGAAGTGCCGATCGAGAGCGTCGGACTAAAACTGTTTTCGGGTCTCGACAATTTCGGCATCATGGCGATCCCGTTCTTCATCCTCGCCGGTACGTTCCTGACCCGCGGCGGGGTGGCGCGGCGCATGATCGCCTTCACCACTTCGCTGGTCGGTCATTTGCCGGGCGGGCTCGGGCTTGCAGGCGTTGCGGCCTGCGCGATGTTCGCCGCGATCTCGGGCTCGAGCGTCGCAACGGTGGTTGCGATCGGCTCGATCATGCTGCCGGCGATGGTGCAGTACGGCTATCCGCGCCGGTTCGGCGTCGGCGTGATCTCGACCTCGGGCGCGCTCGGCATCCTGGTGCCGCCCTCGATCATTCTGGTGCTGTACGGCGTCTCCACCAATACCTCGATCGGCGCGCTGTTCATGGCCGGCATCGTACCTGGCATCGTGCTGGCCTTGATGCTCGCCGCCGTGACCTTCGTTGTCGCCCGGCGCAACGACTATCCGAAAATGAAGCGGGCCTCGTTCGCCGAGCAGTTTGCGGCCTTCCGCGAAAGCATCTGGGGCCTGCTTCTGATCGGCATCGTGCTCGGCGGCATTTACGGCGGCATCTTCACGCCGACGGAAGCGGCCGCGGTCGCCGCGACTTACGCCTGCTTCATCACGGTGTTCGTCTACAAGGAGCTGAAGCTAACCGAGGTGCCGAAGGTGCTGCTGCAGGCCGCGAGCATGAGCTCGATGCTGCTCTATATCATCACCAACGCGGTGCTGTTCTCCTTCCTGATGACGCATGAGCAGATTCCGCAGGCGATGGCAGCCTGGATCATCGACAAGAACTTCTCGGTCTGGATGTTTTTGCTGGTCGTCAACGTCATTCTGCTTGCGGCCGGCAACGTGATGGACCCCTCGTCGATCCTTTTGATCATGGCGCCGATCCTCTATCCGCTGGCGACCAAGCTCGGCGTCCACCCGGTCCATCTCGGCGTGCTCATGATCGTCAATACCGAGGTCGGACTATGCCATCCGCCGGTCGGCCTTAACCTTTACATTTCTTCGAGCATCGCAAAAATGGGCATCAGCGAGATCACCATCGCGGTGCTGCCGTGGCTCTGCGCGATGCTGGTCTTCCTCGGCCTGATCACCTACGTGCCCGAGATTTCGCTTTGGCTGCCGCGGCTGCTTGGCATGATCTGAGCGTTAGGGTTTATGAACGAGATTAAATCTTGGTAAGAGAGTGGTTCGTTGCGAAACTGTAAGTTGATCGCCGGCTCCTGCCCGCTCATCCTTGGCAATCTAAGGTCAGGCATGATCTCTGCGCAAACGCATTCCGCGTTTTTCGCGAGCAAAACCGGCTCTCATTGGCGCTGATGCGGCGCTTCGGGTCGCCATCATGCTTTTGGAGGAGGTTCACATGAGGAAGTTCGCAATCGCCGGCGCCGCCGCGCTCGCCATCGCCGGTTCGTCGGCGGTCTACGCCCAGCACCAGGGCTGGTTTCGCGAGCACATGGGGCACTTGCGGCTGAGCATGGAAGACCGGGCGGCGCTGGCGGATGCGCGGATCGCCGCGGTTCATGCCGGGCTGAAACTTTCTGCCGATCAGGAAAAACTGTGGCCTCCGGTCGAAAGCGCGGTGCGCGACCTCGTCAAGCTTCGGATCGATCGTGCCAATGCGCGGATGAAGGCGAATTCCGACGATTCCAGGCCGAGCGACCCGGTAACCCGCCTGCGCGAGCGCGCCGACTTTATGTCGAGCATGGGTGGTGCGATGAAGAAGGTCGCCGATGCGGCCGATCCTCTCTACAAGACCCTCGATGAGGGCCAGAAGCGTCGCCTCGCCATCCTGACCCATCGCGCTGGCCGCTCCAGTGGCGATGGCTGGGGCCACGGCCGCTTCGGGCGTGGCATGATGGATGGTGACCGCGACGGCGACCGCGGGCCGGGCAGGGGAGGCCCCGAACGGCTCTAGGACGGGAGCGAACCTCGAACCCAAAACGGAATCGCGCGGGGCTGTCGACCAGTTCCGCAGGTTGCCAGCAAAGCCGCCGGATTCCGGCGGCTTTTCTGCGACTTACGCCGCGCTGCGGGGTTTGTGAAAAGCTTGCGCACTGCTAGACATTCCGAAGTCGCTTTGCTAAACGACGCCGTCTCGCGAAGGCTTTTCCGGACCAGGTCCGGGCGCATAGCTCAGTTGGTAGAGCAGCTGACTCTTAATCAGCGGGTCCCAGGTTCGAGCCCTGGTGCGCCCACCAAAAGATCCATATAAAACTCAAC
>Ga0307474_10004260_pt1 | contig 10312 bp, 10 predicted proteins | sample atmos_gasesECM1C_2_FD_203312 | JGI IMG/M metagenome (GOLD analysis project Ga0307474, IMG submission 203312) | Hardwood forest soil microbial communities from Morgan-Monroe State Forest, Indiana, United States - atmos_gasesECM1C_05 | ecosystem: Environmental > Terrestrial > Soil > Temperate...
GTTTTTGCGACCCGCGACGAGCGCACGCGCTTCTTTTCCAATGTCGATTTCTGGGTGCAGAGCTTCTCCCTCCTCACCCAGTTATTCCTCTTCAGCCGGCTGTTCAAATGGATCGGCCTTCGCGCCCTCTTGGTCTCCGTGCCGCTGATCATGACCGCCGGTTATGCCATCTTTGCGCTGCTGCCCAGCTTTGCGATCTTGGTCGTTGTGTTCGCGGTGCGCCGCGTCGGCGAATACGCCATCACCCGCCCTTCCCGGGATTCGCTCTACACCGTCTGTACCCGCGAGGAGAAATACAAGGCCAAGAGCTTGATCGACACCTTCATCTATCGGGGCGGCGATGCCACCAGCGCGTCGATGTACCAATTGCTGACCAGCGGCCTAGGCTTGGGTCCCGCGGGGGTCGGCTGGGCCGGCGCATTTATTTCGGCTGTCTGGCTGGCGGTTGCGCTCGCTCTCGGGAAATTGCACGACCGTGCCGGCCCGGTGACAGTCATCGCGAAAGCAACCGGCGCTTGATTGCGCAACGGCCTTTGCGCCGCGCCGCGCTAGAGGGCAGAGGCCGCTCGGCTCAAATGCTCAATTTGGTTTTGAACAGGCGCGCCTGCCGGCGAGAAATCTCCACCTCGGGACCGTCGCGAAGCTGCGCGTGCAGACGGCCATTCACCCCAAGTTCCACGGCTTCGATGAAATCCAGATTGATGATCTGGCGCCGATTGGCGCGGAAGAAGCGAGTCGGATCGAGACGCTGTTCGAGTGCCGCCAATGCCCGCCCCAGAAGCGGCTGCGACTTCCCCCAGGACAGCCGAATGTAATTGCCCTCGGAGGTCAGCAGGCGCACTTCTCTAAGCGGCACAAACCAGCAGCGGCTGCCGTCGCGGACAAAGATTTGCTCCAACACCGCATCGGGCCTTGGCGTTCGCGCAGCTTCCGCGCTTTTGACTCTGCCCAGGGCCTCCGCAAGGCGCGCCGGTTCGATGGGTTTGAGCAGGTAGTCGAGCGCGTCGACCTTGAATGCGCGCACGGCATGTTCATCGTAGGCTGTGGTGAATATAACCTGAGGCACATCCTCCAGGCGGCCAAGTAGATCGAAGCCGGAGCCGCCCGGCATTTGAATGTCCAGGAACAGCAGCTCCGGGCTGAGTGTTTCGACCATGCCGGCGGCCTGATCAACATTGCCTGCCTCGCCGACAATTTCCACCCACGGGAAACCAGTCAACAGGCGCCGCAATTCACGGCGCGCCGGCGGCTCATCATCGATGATCATGGCCTTCATTGTTGCAGAGGAATGCGCAGTCGGGCCGTTGCCACAGCGGGCTTCGAGAGATCCAATTCGAGACTCGCGCGCTCGCCGAATAGCAGCCTCAATCGGTCGCGGGCGTTGTGTAGACCGACGCCTTCCCGTGCCGACGTTCGTGTCGGCGCCGGCGGCCGCGGATTTTCCACCTCCACAATGAGCGTTACATTTCGCACGACGGCGGAGATGCGCAGCAGCCCTCCTGAGGGCAATTCGGCGATGCCGTGCTTGATCGCATTCTCTACGAGAGTCTGCAGCAACATGACGGGGATTTGCACTCCTGCCGCGTAGTCCGGAACATCCTGCTCGATGCGCAGCCTGTCCTCGAAACGCATCGATTCCAGCTCGAGGTAATCCGCGACAATCTCCAATTCCTGGGACAGCGTCACCAACTCATCTTGTGGAGAGGTCAAAGTATAGCGCAGCGTCTTGGCGAGCCGCGTCACGGCATCTTGCGCGCGCGCAGGATTATCCGCGATGAGCGAGCGCACGGTGTTGAGCGCGTTGAACAGAAAATGCGGATTGAGCTGAGATTTCAACAAACGCAGCTCGGCCAGCTGTAGCGCACGCGCCAGTTCGGACTGTTTGAATTGCGCCGAACGGTGCTCCCGCACGGCGATGGCGGTAAAGTAAAGCACGAGCCAGACGATGAAAACAGCAGTCCAATTGGCAATCTCCAAGGCGATGGCGGCCGGCAGTGCCAACTGGAATTGCAAAGCCGGAGCGTAGTCCCTTAGAAGGAGTTCGGGATCCACCAACACTGATAGGTAGGTGAATTGCGTCACGATGCCGAGGGGAGCGCCGCACACGAACGAGACAACTAAGATCCGCCAGGATAGTTTCCGAATCGGCAGCGCGCGCCATCGATTACGCCGCACGAAATCGCGCAGCCAATGGGAGAACACCAATCCCACCGAGTTGACGAGCAGCAACTCCAGCAGGAGACGCGGCCAGTCCAGATGAAGCACCGTGATGCCGCCGAAGAAGCGACCGAGGGTAATCACTCCCCAGCCTGTCAGCTGAAAAATCCAGTAGGCCAGCTGCGACTTCTGTTGCGTGATTGCTGGTTCGGGGTCGTTCATCCGTTTCCTATGCCGCTTCAGCTGTCTTAAGTTCCACGCAACGCGGTGGCCAAGGGCGCTCGCGCGGCGCGGATGGCGGGAAAAGCCGCTCCGACCATCCCAATGATGCAGGCCCAGAGCACGCCAAAACCAATAAGGCTCCAGTCGACCACAAGAGGAACGGACAACTGCGTCAGTCCCCCGCCGTTGGTACTGACGGCATGCCCATTGAACAGCAGCCATGCGATGCACCCGCCGGTCGCGCCGCCCAGGATCGCCAGCAACAAGCTTTCCGCGAACACCGACACGATGACCGCCGAGGCGCCAAATCCCAACACCCGCAGCGTGGCGATCTCCACCGTGCGCGTACTGATTGCAGAATACATTGCATTCAGCGCGCCGAATACCGCCCCGACCGCCATAATGCCGCCGATCAAATAGGCCACGACGGACAACAGCCGCGAGAATGCCTGCGATTGCTGGAGATAGTAATCTGCCTCGCGCATGACATCGACGTTAAGCGCTGGGTTGCCGGTCAACGCCGCCTTGAACAGTGCAAAAGAATCCGTCGATTCGAGCAACACGGTAACCGATTGAAAGGTATTTCTCGCAAACGCCGACTGCAACGTTTCCGCGCCGGTGAGCATCTCCGCCTCGTGTTGGTCGGCGTGACTTTCAAAAACCCCGACCACCGTCCATTCGGCGCCGCGCAGTAAGATCTGCTTGCCGAGTTCGAGGTCGCGAAACTGGCGTTGCAGGGTGCGACCGACGATGACCTCGCGCACGGCGGAGCCGAACAGGCGGCCCTCAACCAATTGAATTTCGGGACGAACGGCCAAGCCGGCCTCACTCACGCCGCGCAACGATACATTGGCGTTCTCCCCGCCCCGTTTCAGCGGCAGCCTGACGATCGCTAGCGCCTCGCGCGACGCCAGCGGCTTGCCGTCGATCCCGCGCTTGATTCCGGGCCCGTCCAAAATGGTCTGGGTCGCTTCGCGCGTGATATTGCTCAAGGTCTCGAAGCTCGCGCCCATGCTCACGACGATGGCGCGGTCCGCACGCCCGGTGCCGGTCATCATCTGCGATAGACCACCGACCATGGCCAGAATGCTCACCAGAACGCCGACCACGCCGGCTATGCCAATGACGATCACCGATGAGGCGCCAAGGCGTTGCGGCACGCTCCTGATGTTCATGAGGGTGACGGCGGCAATCTGCTTCAGTACGTTCATAGCGTATTCTTCAGCGGCCGGCCAACGCGTCAACGATTACCAGCCGCTGGGCGCGCCACGCCGGAGGCAATCCGCTCGCGAGCGCCAGAATCAACGCCATCGCCAACCCGACGGCGACGACTTTGATCGGCAGCGCGGAGCCGCCGATCCCGAGCGCAGCGGTGACCGGAAAAACCGCGGCGGCGGCGGCCAGTCCCAGCGAGGCAGCCAACACACAGAGCAGTACCGACTCGATCAGCACCAGCACCGTCACGGCGCGGTCCGAGAAGCCGACGGTCTTTAAAATGGCCAGTTCCGGCGTGCGCTCGCGCACCGACTGCATCATGGTATTGCCCGTGAGGAACAGCAGCGTGAAAAGCACGGCGGCCACAATGGCATTGGCCATCAGGCTCACGTCGCCCAGTTGTCTGAGCTGTCCTTGCACATACGCCTTCTCGTCCTGAGTCACGGTCTCGTAGGCGGAGTTGACGAAGAGCGCATCCACGGCGGCGCAGATTTGGGCCGATCGGGTTGGGTCGTCGACCGCCACCACGAAAGCCCACGCGGTCCCGCGCTCCAGCAGCCGAGCTTCGTCGAAGTAGGCGTAGTTCACGAGAATGCGGTTCGCCTCCGCCTGCGTGGAGGGGACATCGTAAATTCCGACGATTTCGAAATCCCAGTCGGCGCTGCCATCGCGCTTCATCACGGAGGTGCGCAGCGGTATGCGGTCGCCGATCTTCCAGCGAAACGCTCGCATGAGCGGTGCTGCGACGATGGCGCCCGCACGGTTGCGGCTCATCGCCGCAAGCTGCTCCGGGGCGATCTGCCATTCAGGATACAGATCGAACCATGCCTTCACGTCCGTGGCGAAGCCGACCAGCGTATTGCTCTTTTCCTGATAAAAGCCGGTAAAACCGGCGATGTACGTCGACTGCTTAATCCCGGGGACCGCGTCGATCTGATGCAAGTACGCGTTGGGCAAGGGCTGAACCTGACTCACGCGACTCACGACATACAAGCGATTGGCATTGGATCCTGTGCCAAAGGCGCTCATCCAGGCATTTATGCCCTGCAGCAGACCGAACAGCAGGAAGGCAATCACGATGGACAGCACCGTAAAAATGGTGCGCGCCTTCTTGCGCCACAAACTGCTCCACAGCAAGGGGAGGAACTTCATGCCGCCAAACTCGATTCAGCCTGCAGCAGACGACCCTTATCGAGGTGCAACTGTCGCGTCGCACGCTCCGCCGCTTTGGGATCGTGGGTGACCATGATGATGGTCTTGTGCTGTTCGCGATTCACGATCTGCAGCAAATCGAGGATCTGCTCAGCCATTTCCCGATCCAGATCGCCCGTGGGTTCATCGCATACGAGCAGAGTTGGATCTGCCACCAGCGCCCGGGCAATGGCGACGCGCTGCTGCTGGCCGCCCGAGAGTTCCGCGGGCTTATGCGTGGCCCGGTCCGCGAGACCGACCAGTTCCAGCGCCGCTTTGACATTGGCACCGCGCTGCCTCTTGGAAAGATTTGTCATCAGCAGCGGCAGCTCCACGTTTTGCTGGGCTGTCAGCAAGGGCATCAGGTTGTAGAACTGGAACACGAAACCCACATTGTGTGCGCGCCAGCGCGCGAGCTGCCGCGCTGAAAGCGCGTTGATGCGTTCGCCCGCCACCAGCAGATCACCTTCGTCGGCACGGTCGATACCGCCAATCAGGTTGAGCAAGGTCGTTTTGCCGGAACCTGACGGACCCATGAGCGCAAGAAACTCTCCCGCGCGGATCTCGAGGTCGATGCCGTGCAGCACCTGCACGCGCTGCTTACCGCGAACATAGCGTTTGACAATTCCCTTCAGGGAAACGAGTGCGGTCGTCATGCGTTGCCTCTTAATCGCAGGATTGGGGTCTGTGCTCTTGCAGGAAAAATATACGGCGCGCGCCGCGCTTGGCGGACAGTTCATGTTGAACGGTCGATGCGCGGGGATGAACGGTCGAATCCTCGGCGCGGTGATTTTGACCGGCTCGAGAGCGCTCGCCAGGGGACTTGAGCCACTCAAATTCACGGTGCCGAGGTACTGACCGTCCGGCCCCACAAATCGACCGTCCGTCATCGCCATCGAATCACCGCTCCGCCTGCCGTTAGTCTTCGGCTCATGAAGACCGGATCCGACAACATCGACAAGTCATCGCTTCTGCATCAATTGCGAATCGATCGCGGCGCGCCTGCCGTGCGGCGCTCTTCCGCCCGTTGGTGGACGCTTGCCGCGGCTATCGCGATTGGTGGCGCGGGACTCGTTGCGTGGTATTTCTTGCGCACTGCCGCGGTGCCGATTAGAACGGCGGCGGCGATTTCGCTCAGGAGCGGGCCCTCGTCGTTCGAGGCCGCCTCTCTACTGGACGCCTCCGGCTACATTGTCGCGCGTCGCCGCGCCACCGTCGCATCAAAGATCACCGGCAAGGTGATCGAGGTTTCGCTGGAAGAGGGCCAGCGGGTCGAGGGCGGGCAGATCATTGCGCGGCTCGACGATTCGAACGCCAGAGCGGCGTTGGCACAAAGCGAGGCGCAGGTGAAGCAAGCCGAAGCGGTGGTGACTTCGGCGCAAACGGCGTATGAGGACGCGCTACCCATTTTTGATCGCAACCTGCGGCAAAAGGCCGCCGCCGTGATCAGCGCACAGAGCTTCGATACGGCACACGCGCAAATCGATGCCGCCAAATCCGACCTTCTGGTCGCACAGAGCGCGCTCGACGCAGCGCGGGCTGGGCGCTCGATCGCAGAGCGCAATCTCGACGACACCACCATCCGGGCACCGTTTTCCGGAATCGTGACGGAAAAGGCGGCGCAAGCCGGTGAAATGGTTTCGCCGATCTCGGCGGGCAGCGGCTTTACGCGCACCGGCATCGGCACCATCGTCGATATGAATTCGCTGGAAGTGGAAGTCGATGTGAGCGAAAACTTCATCGGTCGGGTGCTGCCGCATCAGCCGGTCCGGATCAAGCTCAATGCCTATGCGGATTGGAACATTCCAGGCACGGTGATCGCCACCATTCCGACGGCGGATCGTGCCAAGGCGACCGTAAAGGTGCGCATTGCCATTGCGGCAAAAGACCCGCGCATCCTGCCCGACATGGGCGCTCACGTGTCCTTCCTGGGTGAAGCAGCACCCGAATCATCCATCGCCTCCACGCCTCAATCGACCGGCGTAACGATACCCGCCGGGGCAATCGCGAACATGCGAGACCCGTACATCGTGTATGTCGTACACAACTCCAGTGTGCAGCGACGCGTGGTACAGCTCGGCGCCAAAAATGCCGCCGACCAGAGCGTGACAGCAGGACTTAAGGCTGGCGACATCGTTGCGCTGGGCGATCTCTCTCGCTTGCGAGACGGCGCAAAGGTACGGATCTTGAAATGAGCGAGGCGCTGAAGTGTGCAGCGAGGAGACTGGCCACATCGATGGTGGCATTTACGATCTTGGTTCTGTTGGGCGGCGCATTGCAAAATGATCGCGATCAGGAAGCGAATGCCCTGCGCACAACGGCCTCGAGCCAGTACGACGCCAAGGCCCTTGTGGATTGCAATATGGCCGCGCTCGCCAATTCTGCCAACCGAACCGAACTGATTAGCCTCTGCTGGCGCAAACTGGGACAAGCCGCGGTCTTGCGAGTTTCGGTGTGCATCAAATGGTTAGATGCCATTCAGCTGGCCGATTGGCGCGCCGCTCGATTGCTTTTCAACCTTATGCTTGGGCCGTAAGGCCCCCCACCCCCTACGGTCCTCGGCTTGCCTTTGAAATCAATGACTCCTGGCCGACTTGACAGCCGGTACTTTGCGATACAAAGTTAGTACTCTAATGGAAGGGAGCGAGCCGTATGCGAATAAAGTACCTGCACCTGGCTGCTGCCTTGAGCCTACTCGCGCTTCAGAGCGGCTGCGCTTCGCTTGGGGTCAAGGCTTGGGATCGAGACCTGCTGGCGCGCGATGAGATGCGCCTCGATGCGAATCCCGTGGATGCCGCGATCGACGACCACCTGTACTTCAGCAAGGAAGCGTCTTCTGGTGGCCGCTCCTACGCCGGCGGCGGTTGCGGGTGCAATTGAAAAAGCGATCCTCGGCGCACACCGCCGGCCAGATGAGGCGCCAACTGATGGCGGCGAGTTGCGCGCTGCTGGGCGCGGGTGCAGCCCAGAGCCAGGAAGCCGACGGGGCTCAGAAAGAGCAGAGTCAGCTGAGTCGATTGCTCGAGGGCGTATCCTTCGATTCCGCCTTGGCCTATTACCGCGAGGATGGACGAATTCAGGCCATTGAGCCGGTCGTCAACCTCAGTAAGACCTTTGCCGGCGGCGAGATCGCCACGCTCAATGTCACCTTCGACAGTCTCTCCGGCGCCAGCCCCAACGGCGCCCTTCCCAGCAACGTGCCGCAAACCTTTGCTTCGCCTTCCGGCACGAGCCTGACCACGGGCCGTCATCTTTACACCATAGCACCCGGTCGGCTGCCGGCGGATCCCAACTATTCAGATGACCGAATCGCGGTGGCGGGCGAATGGGAATTACCCTTATCCCGGCTCACGCATCTCAGCCTCGGCGGGAAGCTGTCGGGCGAAGATGACTTCATATCGGCGACGGTGAGTGCCTCGATCGCGCAGGACTTCAACGAGAAGAACACCACGTTGTTGCTGGGCATCAACAATGAATTCGATTCTCTGCGGCCGATCGGCGGCGCGCCGGTGCCCAATAGCGACTACGCCGCTTTCGACAAGGATGGGACCAAGAGCAAAGACGGCGTCGGCGTGCTTCTCGGGCTGACCCAGGTGATGAGCCGGCGCTGGCTCAGTGAGCTGAATCTGTCCTGGGATCGCTTTCACGGCTACTTGAACGATCCTTACAAAATCACCTCGATAATCGATGCCTCCGGCAATACCCTCGGCTATGTGTACGAGAATCGACCGGACGAGCGCACGCGCAGAAGCGTGTACCTGGAAAATCGCGTTGCCTGGAGCGCAGTCTCAGCGGGATTGTCCCTACGCTACATGCAAGACGACTGGCAAATCCACTCCGAGACGGCGCAGGCGCATGTGCACTTCTCGTTCGCCAATCGGCAGCAATATCTCGAGCCCTCGATCCGCTGGTACCGGCAGACCGCCGCTGACTTCTACACGCCGTGGTTGACCGAGGAGAGGCCCCTGACCGGCTTTCAGGCATCGGACTCCAGACTCGGCGCATTCCACGCGTTCACTTACGGCGTGAAATATGCGTATAAGCTATCGAGCGACGCCGGCTTGGCCGGCTCGGAGTTCAGCGTGCGGCTCGAGTACTATCAGCAAATTCAGGATCATCGCTTGGCGGCCCCGGTGCTGCTGCAGAATCTCGACCTGTACCCGGGCCTAAAAGCGATCCTGGTGCAATTCGGTTGGCGCTTCTAGGCCCGATCCGGGTCGAACCCCGCGGCACGGAGCTCGTTGCGGTCTGCTTCGACGCCATGGCCAGTCCTTGCGAGGTGTTGCTGCGCGCCTCGCAGCTGCCTGCGGCTCGTGAATTCGGCGAATGCGCCGCCGCGGAGGCGTGGCGCATCGAAGAGAAATACAGCCGCTACCGCGCCGATAGCATCATCTCGCATTTGCACGCCCGTCGCGGCGTGCCGATTGCGGTGGATGAGGAGACAGCCTCTTTGCTCGATTTTGCGCAGCGTTGCTATCACATCAGCGATGGGATGTTCGACGTCACCTCGGGTATCTTGCGCCGGGCATGGACGTTTGATGGCTCGGACCATCTTCCGCAGCCGGAGGCGATCGCGGCACTCCTGCCCTATATCGGTTTTGAGAAACTCAAGTGGCAATCGCCAACCATCGCGGTGCCCGCGGGCATGGAACTGGATTTCGGCGGTATTGGCAAAGAGTACGCGGTGGATCGCGCGTACGAGCTGCTGAGCAAAAAAGCCCCGGGTCCCTTTTTGATCAACTTTGGCGGCGACCTGCGGGCGAGCCGCCCACCGCCAAATGGATTTTGGCAGGTCGGCATCGAAAGACCAGGCCACGAGCGGGATGCATGCATGATGCTGCATCTTGAGCATGGAGCGTTGGCGACCAGCGGCGACGCACGACGCTTCGTGCTTCGCGATGGGGTGCGCTACGGACATGTGCTCAACCCCAAGACGGGGTGGCCCGTGCCGCACGCGCCCAGATCGGTGACCGTAGCCGCCAGCAGCTGTACGGAGGCGGGCATGCTCTCAACGCTGGCGATATTGCATGGCGCCAAGGCGCGCGAATTTCTCAATGAACAGGCGGTGAGGCACTGGATACTCGAGTGATCCGAAACGGCAGATCCTATCCGTTGCCGGTTTTGTCGCCGCCGATGTGCCAGGCGCGAAGAGTATCCATTTCCTTCTGCGGATCCAAGCCTGCCCGCAGTTTCGCCTGGCGCTCGGCTGGCAGTGAGTGAAACCACTCGAGCGTGTCGTGCACCGTTTCTTGCATCGGGCGCGTCTTCAGTCCGGCCTTTTGAGCGCGTGCCGTCGAGGTGAGCGAGGCGCCCGCGGTTTCGCCGCTCATGGGCGACCACGGCGGCAAATCGAGTTCCTCCGGTTTCCAGCGCTTCGCCAGGAAATCCTCCGCCACCCACGTCGCTCGAGTGCCGGCCTTTGGCGTCGCATGCTGGCTCGCGTTGATGAGATCGCCCATGGTGAATGCACGCGGCGGCGAGATCGCATTGAAATATCCCGTGGTGCGTTCCTGGGCCAGCTTCATCA
>Ga0307474_10004261_pt1 | contig 10311 bp, 8 predicted proteins | sample atmos_gasesECM1C_2_FD_203312 | JGI IMG/M metagenome (GOLD analysis project Ga0307474, IMG submission 203312) | Hardwood forest soil microbial communities from Morgan-Monroe State Forest, Indiana, United States - atmos_gasesECM1C_05 | ecosystem: Environmental > Terrestrial > Soil > Temperate...
GTCCGTGGAGAGCGTGGTGGCATCCAGTTTGCAGATCCGTTGATTTCTGACCCTTAACCACAGAGGACACGGAGGGCACAGGGGGATCAATATCCTTCGTGTTTCAGTCAGCGATGTAGTTTCGAGCTTCTAGCGGTCCCAGCCCCGGCCATCGACCATGCGTAGGATGTCGTCTTTGAGGTGGGGCACGTAGAAGTTGATCAGCAAACCAACGTTATTCCCGCTCAGGCGAAGGTAGGAGAGTAGCTGAGCCTGATGAACAGGGTGGATGGCCTCGACACACTTGATCTCGACCACCACTCGCTTCTCAACTAAGAGGTCAATGCGATATCCAAGCTCAAGCTTCTGCCCTTCATAGACGACCGGCAGAGCCACCTGGGTTTCCACTTGAAATCCTCGGCCACGGAGTTCGTAGACCAGGCACGCTTGATAGGCGCTCTCCAGCAAGCCCGGGCCCAATACGGAATGGATTTTCATTGCCGCGTCTACCACGGCACCGGAGACCTGATTGATATGTCGAGCCGGGACGACACCGGGGCTGGACATCGAAACCCTCCCGTCGATGTGTACCAGTTCAACTCTATTCCCGCTTGTGATTGTCAACCCGCGAAGTTGTGACAACGCTCGGATACGAGACTCCTCTCTTCTTACATTGTGCGCTGGAGAATCGCTTCGAAAGGGCGTCTGCCCGCAGAAGAGATGACCAAAACCTTGACCACAGAGGGCACAGGGGAACACGGAGGCGCTAGAGCATTCTCTGCGCCCTCTGTGTCCTCTGTGGTTGAGATCTTTTGACCCGAGGCGCAATTCCCGAATCGGCGTCATGGCACTTCTTCTCGCTCGTTACGTCCGTACTGTGACTTCCGCGAAAAAAATAATCGAAATTTCTATTGCGTAGCATCTAAATTGCCGTATTCTCTGTGCTGCGAACTAACTTCGCCGAAATGCCCGTGGAATCGCTGTTACCCGGGAGCCGCGCTGAAGCAACACTTCAAGGGAGACGCGGTGGTGAGAGTGAGTCGCTTGAGGAGGAAGCCATAGAAATTGGCAACAGCTAGCGCGCCAGCCCGCACATTCCCGGAAGTCTCTGTTCGTCCCCAGAACAAAAAATTCGGCAAGCTCACCTTGTGGCCCCTGGTGGCCGCGACCTTCTTTATGGTCTCGGGCGGCACCTACGGCACGGAGGACATCGTCCACGGCGCAGGGTACGGGCGAGCCATTCTGATTCTGCTGCTGACCCCTATCCTTTGGAGCCTGCCCACGGCCTTCATGATCGGCGAGCTTTCGAGCGCGCTGCCCGAAGAAGGCGGCTACTACGCCTGGGTGCGGCGAGCGATGGGGAATTTCTGGGGTTTTCAGGAAGCGTGGCTTTCGCTGGTGGCGTCGGTGTTCGACATGGCGATTTATCCGACGCTCTTCATCCTCTATTTAGAGCGGCTGTTTCCCTGGTTTGCGGTGGGGCATCGCGGCTTGATGGTGGGCCTCGCCGTGGTTGCGGTCTGCGCCCTGCTGAACATCGCCGGGGTCAAGGTGGTCTCGACCACCTCTCTGTGGCTTTTCTTCGCCCTGTCGGCGCCGTTCGTGGTGATCGTATGTATTGCGCCATTCAAGTTCGGTGCGCTGGCGACCGCGATGACCAAGCCGACCAGTTCCGGCATCGACATTCTCACCGGGGTGCTCATCTGCATGTGGAACTACATGGGGTGGGACAACGCCTCAACCATCGCGGCGGAGGTGGAGAAGCCGCAGCGGACTTATCCGCGGGCGATGCTGGCGGCGGTGGTGATCGTCGCCATCAGCTACATCGTTCCGGTCGCGGCCATGTGGATGACGGGCCTTGCGCCGGGTGCTTGGGATACCGGCTTCTGGGCCGATGTGGCCGGCATGATGGGCGGGCCGCTGCTGCGTGTCGGGCTTGCGCTGGGCGGCATGATCAGCGGCTTTGGGATGTTCAACGCGCTGGTGATGAGCTACTCGCGGCTGCCCCTGGCGATGGCCCAGGACGGCATGCTGCCAAAGATCTTCGCCAAGCGCACCTCGGGCGCAAGGGCGCCGTGGGTAGCGATCCTGGTACTCGCGGTGCTTTGGGCGCCTTGCCTGCTTTTGGGATTTGAGCGGTTGGTGACAATCGATATCCTGCTGTATGGAGCCAGCCTGGCGCTGGAGTTCGCGGCGCTGATTTTCCTGCGGATCCGCGAGCCGGAGCTGCCGCGGCCTTTCCGGGTTCCGGGAGGCATGCTGGGAGCCTGCGCCATCGGCATTACGCCCATGCTGATGCTCGGCTTCTCGATCTTCCGCAGCGAACATGAGTCCGTGGCTGGGATGAGTTCGTTCGCCTTCGGGATGATTCTGATTGGGGCGGGCGTGGTGGCTTATGCGCTGAACCACCTGTTCAGGCCGGACGGGTGGGGGGCGACGGCCGGGAAGCCCCAGGTCGTGGCGTAGTTTTCACGCAAGTTTAGCGGGCGGGATGGCGAGAGCTGTCCCGCCTTTTTGTTTGCTCTGATGCTACATTAGTCCCAGTATGAGCGTCCGGAGCATTTACCGAGGCGCGCCCAACTACGTTGCGGCGCCGCTGGTTCTTCTGGCCTCCAGTTTGGTAGGCCTTATCCTCGCTGCTCTCGGCGCAGCTACATTCGCGTTCCTGCTTGGCAAGCTTCATCACACGGATGACCTCGATAACGCGATCGTCTCTTTCTTCTTCGTCGCACCCGGGATTGCGATTCTGGGCTTCGTATCTTGCTTTGCTGTCTTCATGAACTGGCGTCGCCCGATTTCCTGGGGGGTTCCAACGTTTGCATTTGCGCTCGGCGTTACAGTGGCCTGGGTGTGGGGTCACGACTGGCTGGGCGTAGCACCGTTCATCCCCGGAACCGTTACCTGGCTCGGTCTGTGCTGGTTCTCAAACAGAAAGGTCAATACTCGTAACGAGCATGTCGTCAAAGCGTAAATCCAAAGGCGCGTACATGATCTCGGCGGTGGCCGAAATGTATGGCATCCATCCGCAGACCCTGCGGCTGTATGAGCGCGAGGGACTGCTCAAGCCGTCGCGGACTGAAGGCAACACGCGGCTCTATACCGACGAAGACCTGCAGAGGTTGGAGTTCATCCTGACCCTGGCGCGTGACCTGGCGGTGAACATCAGCGGGATTGCGATCATCCTGCAAATGCGCGAGCGCATGGAAGAGATGCAGCGGCAAATTCAGGACTTCGTGAAGTATATGCAGGAAGAGGTGATGAGCCGGGCGGCAGCGGCGGATCCGTCGAAGGGCGCGATCGTGCCGATCCGGCGGCCGCCGGTGGTGCCGGGGAATTTGAAGAAACGATAGGGTCGCCAGTCACGAGTCGCTAGTCGTCAGTCTTCAGCACTCAGATTTGGCATTCAGCCAGCTCGCTTCAACGGTTTCTCCCGTTGTGGCTCCAGGAACACCGCGGGAACACTCCTCCAACGCACCAACGCGGTGGGCAGCGCGTATGATAGTGCGTTCCGCGTGGCCGACGACTCACGACAGAAGACCGGCGACTGGGTTCATGCTTCCTTTCAAGCTCGTCTACAGCGACGATTACTACCTTCCCATCGGCTCGCACGTGTTTCCTGCCGAGAAGTACGAGCGCATTCACAAGCGGCTGCTCGAGACGGGGGTGGCCGAGGCGATAGACTTCGTGGCGCCGCAGCCGGCTTCGGATCAGGACATCCTGCTGGTGCACACGCCGCAGTACGTCCACAAGCTGAAGACGGGCACGCTCTCGGCGCGCGAGGAACTGGAGATGGAGATTCCCTACTCGCCCGAACTGGTGCGGGCGTTCTGGCTCTCGGCGGGCGGGTCGATGCTTGCCGCCGACTACGCGCTGAACGACGGGATCGCGATCAACATCGGCGGCGGCTTTCATCACGCGTTCCCCGATCATGGGGAAGGCTTCTGCATGATTCACGACGTGGCGGTGGCGATCCGGCGCATGCAACGCGATGACAAGATCCGCACGGCGATGACGCTCGACTGCGACGTGCACCAGGGCAACGGGACGGCGGCGATCTTTGCGGGGGTACGGGTGCCGAGCGATCCGCTGCCGTCGGCGGGTGGGCCGATGATTCCGCCGTCGCGCCCGGCGAAGATTCGTAATGCGCACGCGGGTGATGTGTTCACCATTTCTCTGCATCAGGAGCACAATTACCCGGCGTGGAAGCCGCCATCATCGATCGACGTCGATTTACCGGACGAGATCGGGGACGAGGATTATCTGGCCTGGCTCGACAACGCGCTCAGCTCCGGACTGCGGCAGTTCGAGCCGGAGTTGCTGTGCTACATCGCGGGGGCTGACCCTTACATGGAAGATCAGTTGGGCGGATTAAGCCTGACGATCGACGGATTGAAAAAGCGCGATGAACTGGTGTTTCGCGTCGCCAAGGCGCGCGATATTCCGGTGATGGTCACCTACGCCGGCGGGTATGCGCGGAAGCTGGATGACACGGTGACCGTCCACTGCAACACCGTGCTGGCGGCGAAGGAAGTGTTTGGCAGAGCGTGATCGAGCACCGGTCCGCACACCCTAGCAAAAGCCCAACGAATCAACGCTGCATGGAATGTCGGAGTGACTTCAGAAATCCTGCGACAGCTTCTACCTGAGAAGCGGGCGAAGAGATGATCCTTGCGCGATGGAAATGTTATTAACTATAGTTAAGTATAAATGGTATACACTAGTTGTCTTGATGGGGTCGGCTTGCTTCTGGCTGGGTGAGGACAACGATGACATTGCGCCGGCAACGAGTTTCCCGGCTTCCCATTCCGGTCTGTTGGGTGGCGCTGGCATTGTTCTTTGCACGACCTTTCGCGTCGGCACAAGAGGCAGCGCTCTGTGGCACGGTCCTGGACCAGAGCGGGGCGGCGGTGATGGGCGCAGCCGTGCAATTGAACGCCTCCTTGTTGCGGCTGAACACCACGACCGACAACGTGGGAGGATTCTGCTTCAGAAACCTTCAACCCGGGCCCTTTGAGCTTTCCGTGACGGCGCCTGGATTTCTCGCGCAGCATCAGGCAGTCGTGGCTGGCGTCACAAACACTCACGGCATCACCATTTCGCTTCGCGTCGATGCCAAGACAGAGCAGGTGACAGTCGTAGAAGGAACTGCCGATGTCGGTTCGCTGAATGTGGCCCAGACGCAGATCGGGACTGGGCTTCTCGAGAACCTGCCCAGCGAGAGCGTGAATGCTGCACTGAGTTCGATCCTGACGCTGGCGACACCGGGAGTCGCGGCGGACTCGAATGGCGTATTCCACCCTCTGGGCGAGCACGCAGAAACGTCGTTCAGCATCGATGGGCAGCCGATCTCCGATCAGCAGAGCCGGATTTTTTCGAATCAGATCTCAGCGAACACCATTCAAGAAATGCGCACTCTGCAAGGAGCGCCGCCGGCGGAGTTTGGCGACAAGACCAGTCTTATTGTGGAAGCAACGACTCGTTCCGGACTGAATAGCGGAAAAGTCAACGGCCGGTTGTCACTGGGGTACGGATCGTTCGGAACTCCTACAGCCAGCGTGGAGGTGGCATCGGGCAGCAACCGGTGGGGCAACTTCCTTGCGCTTGACGGAGTGAACAGCCAGCGTTTTCTGGATGTACCGGAATTCGATCCCTTGCATGCCCATGGGAACGCGGAGAATGTGTTCGACCGCGTGGACTGGCGGTCGACGGAGGCAACGTCCCTCCATTTAAACCTGTCTGCAGCACGCTCGTGGTTCCAGGTTCCGAATACCTACGATCAACAGGCGGCGCAGCAGGACCAGCGGCAGCACATGACGAGTTTCAATCTTGGGCTGGGGCTGTCGCATGTCATCAGTCCTGCATTGCTGCTCACCGGCAATGCGTGGGTGCGGCAGGACCGGGTGAACTACTTTCCTTCGGCGAACCTGTTCTCCGATCAGCCGGCGACGCTTTCGCAGTCACGGAGGCTGACGAGCACGGGCTTCCGAACTGACGTCACGTATGCGCGCGGACGGCACACGGCGAAAGGCGGAGTGCAGATGCAAGTCACACCGCTGGCGGAAGCATTCAGCACCGGGCTGACCGATCCGGCGTTCAATTCTCCTTGCGTCGACGGGCACGGATCGCCTGTTCCCGATCCCTTGCTGACCACGCCACGCCAGTGCTCCGCAGCCGGGTACGAATCCAACGCTGCTTATCAACCGGCACTCTTGCCGTACGACCTCACGCGACGAGGAAGTCTTTTTGATTTTCGGGGTGGGGCAACCATCTACGAAGGAAGTGCCTATCTTCAGGACGCCATCAAACTCGGGCAGTTTACCGCGAACCTCGGGCTGCGGTACGACAATTACAGCGGTCTAAGTCGGGGCTCCGGAGTCCAGCCGCGAAGCGGCCTCACGTATCAAGTGGGGTCGACCGGCACGGTGTTTCACGCGTCTTACGCAAGGGTATTCCTGACACCCTACAACGAGAACCTCATCCTCTCCAGTTCCACCGGCGCCGGCGGTCTCGCCGCCGGGTCGAGTACGGTTCAGCCGCTTACCCCTGCACGGCGGAACCAATTCAACGTCGGGGTGGAACAGCAGTTTGGCGCGCATTTCAGCGTGCAGGCGGAATACTTCTGGAAATTTACGCGGGGAGCTTACGATTTCAACACCATCCTGAATACGCCCTTGAACTTTCCGATGCAATTTCGGAAATCGAAGATCGATGGCGCTCTGGTGCGTGCTACGCTGGCGAACGTGCATGGCCTGAGCGCATTCACTGTGATGGGACACAGCCGCTCGCGGCTGTTCAGCCCCGAAGTCGGCGGGATCAATTTTGGAACTGCGTATGCGCCCGTGGCGCGTCCTGATCACGATCAGGGATTTCAGCAAACCACCAATGTGCAGTACCAATTCTCACAGAGGGAGTTGCGAGCGCTCTGGCTGGGCCTGACCTGGCGATACGACAGCGGATTGGTGGTGGTCAGCGTGCCGGACTACGCGACTGCGCTGACGCTTACCGGCGATGAGCAATACGCAATGGGGCTCTATTGCGGCAGTGTCTTCGCAAGCGTCGAGCAGCCGCTGCAAACTTGCAGTTCGCCGCATCGGGGTGCAACTCTCATCCACATTGTGCCGGATGGGACCTACAATCCGGATACCAACCCGTCGCGCATCCGGCCACGAAACCTTTTTGACGTCGCGTTGGGCTCGCCAAGCGTGTGGAAGAAAGACCGCTATTCGCTGGGAGCCAAGGTGACGGTCGTGAACCTGGCCGACAAAGTCGCTCTATACAATTTCCTGTCCAGTTTTTCGGGCACCCATTTCGTTGCGCCGAGAACCGTCCAAGGCGAAATCACAGTCCAGTTTTGAGCAGCACGGAAAAGGCTCGCAAAAGCGCCCGGCTGCTAAAATAGGCCTCGACGCTTATGTTTGAGAATCTTCAGGAAAAACTGCAGCGCGCGTTTAAGACTCTGCGCGGGCAGGCTACGCTTACCGAGGAGAACATCCAGGAGGCGCTGCGGCAGATTCGGTTGGCGCTGCTTGAAGCCGACGTTAACTTCAAGGTCGTTAAGCAGCTCATCGACCAGATCCAGGCCAAGGCCGTGGGCCAGGAAGTGTTGACCGCGCTTTCGCCCGGCGAGCAAGTCATCAAGATCGTGCGCGACGAGATGGTCGCAGTGCTTGGCAAGGACACGGCCAAGCTCAAATTCGCCTCGCAGCCGCCGACGGTCGTGCTCATGGCCGGCCTGCAGGGGTCCGGGAAAACGACGACTTCCGGCAAGCTTGCCAACTGGCTTAAGAACGGCGGGCACCGGCCATTGCTGGTTTCGGTCGACGTCTATCGTCCCGCGGCGCGCCAGCAGCTGAAAGTTGTCGCCGACGCCATCAAGGCCAACATCTATGAAGGCGAAGTCACCGAGTCGAATACGGCGACAGTCGAACGCCTGGTGAAGGAAGCGCGGCGCGAAGCCATCAATACCGGCAGCGATGTGCTGATCGTCGATACCGCCGGACGTCTTCATATTGATGACCAACTGATGGAGGAAATGCAGTCGCTCAAAAAGCTGCTGAATCCCTCAGAGATTTTGTTCGTGGCTGACTCGATGACCGGGCAGGACGCGGTGCGCTCGGCCGACGAGTTCCACAAGAAGCTAACGCTGACGGGCGTGGTGCTGACGAAGATGGACGGCGATGCGCGCGGCGGCGCGGCACTCTCGATCCGGCAGGTGACGGGGCAGCCGATCAAGTTCATCGGCGTGGGCGAAAAGTACGATGCGCTCGAGCCGTTTCATCCCGACCGCATCGTGTCGCGCATTCTCGGCATGGGTGACATCCTGTCGCTGATCGAAAAAGCCGAGTCCCAGATCGACAAGAAGAAAGCCGAGGAGATGGCGAGCAGGGTACTCGCCGGCGACGGGTTCTCGCTCGAAGACTTCCGCGATCAGCTGCGGCAGGTGCGCAAGATGGGCTCGATTCAGAGCCTGATGGGCATGCTGCCGTCAATCGGGCCATTCAGTGGGTTGCAGAAGGCCGCCGACAAGGTCGACGAGAAGCAGATCAACCGGGTGGAAGCGATCATTAATTCGATGACCGTTTACGAGCGGCATCATCACGAGGCGATCAATGGCAGCCGGCGCAAGCGCATCGCCCGCGGATCGGGTACGACCGTGCAGGAAGTCAACAACCTGCTTCGCCAGTACGCGCAGATGAGGAAAATGTTCAAGCAGATGGGGAAGCCGAGTTTTGCGCGGCGGCTGGCGGGAATGAAGATGCCGGGCACGTAGAAAACCCGTCGTTGGTCGTCGGTCGTTGGTCGTTGGCTGAACCCCAAGATCGCGGCATTTGTGGAATACCCACCCCTTCGACTTGGCTCAGGGCAGGCTCTAGGGCACAGAACGCGCCAGGATGGGGCACCCGGCTGACGGCTGGTAACACAAACTCCATTACAGAATCGAGGACCGTATGCGTCGCTCATGGTTATTGGGAATGATGACTCTGGTGTGCGCGTGCGCATTCCAGACGGGGACCATGGCGCAGGAGAAGCCCGCGGAGAAATCCGCAGCCGCAGTTCCTTCCTCGGGACCGCGCGCCGAATTTCTGGTTGAGTTGAAGGGGGAAGAAGAGAAGTTCCTACGGTTAGCGGAGGCGACTCCGGCGGAGAAGTACACGTGGCGTCCGGGGCCGGACGTGCGTTCGATCGCGGAAGTGTATCTGCATGTGGCGGCGGCGAACTACAACCTGCCTCACCTGATCGGCACGCCGCCACCCGAAGGCTTTCAAGCCAAGGGTTTCGACAAGTCGACCACCGACAAGGCGAAGGTCATCCAGACGCTACAGGATTCCTTCACGCACATGCGGGAAGCGGTGATCAAGATGCCGGATGCCGACCTGGACAAGCAACTCGACTGGTTTGGTGGCAGCAAGAATACCGAGCGTGGGATTTTGCTGTTCATCATGCGCCACATGGGCGAGCATCTCGGCCAATCGATCGCTTATGCGCGCATGAACGGGATTGTCCCCCCATGGACCGAGGACCAGCAGAAGGCGGCGAAGCCAGACACCAAGCCCAAGCAGTAAGGATTTTGACGTTCCTTCGGAAACGACGGGAATCTACAACTGGCTTTCTCGTAGTTCTTTCCCCCGACCGCCAAAGACTATAAGGTAGCAACTGCTTCCCAAGAACTGAGACCTGAACCTAAGACCTGCTCCTATGAAGTGGCGCTCCCTGGAAGAGAAAATTGCGGGTGTGGAACCCCGTCTGCTGCGCGAAACCCTTTCCGAGCGGAAAGAAAAGATCGCGAAGTACGTTCCGGCTGCGGCACTTGAGGTGCATGCTCGCGTCATCGCGGAACTTCGAGCGCAGGGTCTCGCTGCGAAGTCCCTCGCCATGGGTGCGCGGGCACCGGAGTTTTCCCTTCCCGATCAGAACGGCAAGACCGTTTCCTCGATCGAGTTGTTGAGCCGGGGGCGGCTGGTGATTTGTTTCATTCGCGGGCGCTGGGATCCTTTCTGCTGTGGGCAGATGGAAGCGATGAATCGGGTGTTTCCCGAAATTGAGTCGGCGGGGGCTTCGCTGGTGGCAATTTCTCCGCAGACGGTGAAGCAGTCGTTCTTCATGGTAGACCAGCACAAGTTGCGCTTCCCGCTTCTGAGTGACTCGGGAAATCAGGTGGCGCGGCAGTTTGGCCTGGTCTACCGCGTGCCCGACGAGCAGCAGGCGATCTACCGGCGGGCGTTCGTCAATCTGCCGTTCGTCAACGGCGATGAGAGCTGGGAGTTGCCGATACCGGCGACGTACATTCTCGATCGCGACGGGACTGCGCTTTTTACCTCGGCCAACGAGGAT
>Ga0307474_10004262_pt1 | contig 10310 bp, 10 predicted proteins | sample atmos_gasesECM1C_2_FD_203312 | JGI IMG/M metagenome (GOLD analysis project Ga0307474, IMG submission 203312) | Hardwood forest soil microbial communities from Morgan-Monroe State Forest, Indiana, United States - atmos_gasesECM1C_05 | ecosystem: Environmental > Terrestrial > Soil > Temperate...
AGCGACGCCATCGTCGCCTCCAGGCGGTCCAGGACGAGTGATTCCTTGGTCGGGAAGTAGTTGAAGACCGTCTTCTCCGACACCCCGCACGCCTCGGCGACCTCTGCGACGCGTACCGCGTCGAAGCCGCGCTCGAGGAACATCCGGGTCGCGGTGTCGGACAACTGCTGGCGCATCAGGCGCTTCTTGCGCGCGCGCAGCCCCTCAGCCGGCCCGGCCGCGACCTCCCCGCCCGGCCACTCCACGGTCTGGCTGCTCATGCTCCCAGTATAGTTCAGTTGCTAAATAAATTCTTCTACTATAAATTTCTAGTGACAGAATTTTATACCGATGAGACTGGGGACACCATGACCGAGATCCGCATCGTGCGCGACTACCCGCATCCCCCGGCCAAGGTCTGGCGTGCGGTCACCGATCCAGAGCTGGTTCCGCGGTGGACCGCGACCGGCCAAGGGGGCCGGCCGGTCGGCTTCGCCGCCGAGGTCGGCACCCGGTTCCAGTTCGTCGCCCGGCCCCGGCCGGGCTGGCGCGGGATCGTCGACTGCGAGGTCCTCGAGGCGCGCGAGCCGTCCCTGCTCCGCTACTCCTGGACCGGCGACGAGGGCGGCGCGACCACGTACGTCACCTACCGGATCGAGCCGAACGCCGACGGGACCCGCTTCACCTATGAGCACGCCGGCTTCACCGGCGCGGGCGGGTTCCTGCTGGCCAAGCTGCTCGGCTCGGTACGCAGGAAGATGCTCACCGTAGGCCTCCCGGCCGTGCTCGACGACCTGGCCTAAAAACGCACGCTCACCGGCTCGCCCGCCAGGGTCCCGAGGAAGCTCCGGGCCCAGTACGCCACGTCGTGCTCGCGGACCCGCCGGCGCATCAGCCGCATCCGGCGCCGGGCGTCGGCGGGGCTGATCGTGGCCGCGCGCACGATCGCGTCCTTGAGGCCGTCGATGTCGTGCGGGTTGATCAGGAACGCGCTGCTCAGCTCGTCGGCCGCGCCAGTGAACTCGCTCAGCACCAGGGCGCCGCTCTCGTCGTAGCGGCAGGCGACGTACTCCTTGGCCACCAGGTTCATCCCGTCCCGCAGCGAGGTCACCAGCATGACGTCGGCGGCCAGGTACAGCGCCGCCATCTCCTCCCGCGGGTAGGACTGGTGCAGATAGTCCACGGGCGCGCTGCCCAGCTCCGCGTACTCGCCGTTGATCCGGCTCACGGTCTGCTCGACCTCCTCCCGCAGCACCTGGTAGGCCTCGACCCGCTCCCGGCTCGGGCTGGCCACCTGGACCAAGACCACCCGCGGGCCGAGTCGGCCCTCTCGGAGCAGTTCGCCGTACGCGCGCAGCCGGACCGGGATGCCCTTGGTGTAGTCGAGCCGGTCGACGCCGAGCAGGACTGTGTCCGGTTCGCCCAGGGCCAGCCTGATCTCGGCCGAGCGCTTGCGGACGCTCTCCCGCCGGGCGATCTGCTCCAGGCCCTCGGCGTCGATCGAGATCGGGAACGCCGCCGCGCGGACCTCGCGGTCGCCGGTCCGGACCGTCGCCCCCCGCGTGGCCAGGCCCGCCGCCCGGCGGCAGGCGCGCAGGAAGTTCGTGGCGTCGGAGCGGCGCTGGAAGCCGAGCAGGTCCGCGCCGAGCAGCCCGTTGACCACCTGGCGGCGCCAGGGCAGCTGGGCGAAGATCTCGTAGCCGGGGAACGGGATGTGGTTGAAGAAGCCGATCCGGACGTCGCCGCGCTGCTCGCGGACCATCTGCGGGACCAGCTGCAGCTGGTAGTCGTGCACCCAGATCGTCGCGCCGGGGGCCGCCTGCTCCACCGCGGCCTGCGCGAACGACCGGTTGACCGTCACGTATGCGTCCCACCACCGGCGATGGAACTCGGGCGGCGCGATGACGTCGTGGTACAGCGGCCACAGCGTCGCGTTGCAGAAGCCCTCGTAATAGTCCCGGACCTGGTCCGCGGACAGGCCGATGCCCACCAGGTCCAGGTCGTTGGCCCGGAACGTCCCGGGCGCGGGTCCCGCGTCGCCAGACCAGCCGATCCACACGCCGCCCGACTCGCGCATGACCGGTTCCAGCGCGCTGACCAGCCCGCCGGGACTCGGCCGCCACTCTGCCTCGCCGTCCGGGCCCTCGGTCCGGTCCACCGGCAGCCGGCTGGCCACCACCACGAACCCGTGCTGTCCGGCCACCCCGTCATAATCCGCGCGCGCCGCCGGTGCGACTCCCGGATCGACGCCCACGCCAACGCCAAAGCCCAGCTCTGGAGGCGGCCGGAATGGGTCACCCAGAGCGTCAGCCGTCTTCTTCATCGGCGACATCCCTCCCACCTTATGCACGCCACTGGTCGTCTTGGCAACGGTCTACTGTCTAGTTACAGTAGACAACGTGAACAGTGAGCTCCTGACCGAGGCCCGGCAGGCTCAGGAGCGGCTGATCGACGCCGAACGCGACGTCGAGGTGGCGCGCGCCGAGTTCCACCGGGCCGTCCGGCGCCTGCACCTGCACGGCTCGTCCCTGCGCGAGCTGGCCGCCGGCCTCGGGCTCAGCCACCAGCGAGTGCACCAGATCGTGGAGGAGGCCGGCGGTTCCCGCCGCTGGATCCGCATCCGCGACGGCGGTCAAAGCCGCGGCCGCGCCCACCAGCAGCAACTGTCCTGCACGTTCTGCGGTAAACCCCAGAACAAGGTGCGCAAGCTGATCGCCGGCCCGGGCGTGTTCATCTGCGGCGGCTGCGTCACGCTGGCCAGGCACGTGATCGCGGACGCCGTCACCGTCACCACCGAGCGCGGCCCGATCCACGTCGTTCCGGAACAGCAGCCGCGCGCCCGGTGCAACTTCTGCGGTAAGCAGCGCGACCAGGTCGCCGCCCAGGCCGGCATCCCGGTCCTCGCCACCGGCAAGGCCGGCCCCGGGCACGCCATCATCTGCGACGAATGCCTCGACCTGTGCGAGGAGATCATCACCGACGAGGAAAAAGCCTAAGCCGACGCCAGCTCGCGCAGGTACTGCGGAAGCATTGAACGCCACGTGGGCCACTGGTGCGCCCACTGCGGTCCCCAGTTGTCCACCCGGTTCGGGATCTGTCTGGCTCCGAGCGCATCGGCCATCCGCCAGGACTCGCCGATGTCCTCCCACTCGCCCTCGCCGGAGGCGAGAACCGCGAAACGAGACCGCAAAACGTCCAGCTGCGGGCCCTCCAGGCCGGGCAGGAACTGCAGCGGCGCGGCGAAGTACAGGTCCTGGCTCCAGGCCTCGTCGTAGAAGCGCTCGATCCGGTACGTGCCGCTCATCCCGATAGCAGCCTTGAAGACATCGGGATACCGGCACAGCATCGCCACCGCGTTGAACGCCCCGATCGACGCTCCGGCCGTCACCACGTCCGCGGCAAAACCGCCCAGATCGGCGTGGACGGCGGGCAGCACCTCCCACCGCACGCACTCGTGGAACTGGTTGAGCAGCCACATGCGGTACTCAACCGAGCCCTCCTTGGCCACCATGGCGCGCCCGGCCACGCTATCCACCGAGTACAGCTTGATCTGGCCCTCGCCGAGCAGCGAGCCGCACGCGTCGACCAGCCCGTGCCGCTCGATCTCCTCGGCGTCGCCGCCCGCCGACGGGAAGACCAGCACCGGCCTGCCGAACAGCCCCCACCGCACCACCGTGATCTCCTGCTGCAACCGCTCGGAGTACCACCGCTCGCGTACCTTCAGGTCGTCAGCCACGAAGCCACCCAGCTCACTCGTAGTAAAACTTCTGCGGACCAGGGAAAATCCAGGACAGCCCGGCGCGCAGCCGGTCCCGCCAGTCCTCCCAGCCGTGCCCGTCGCGCGCCTCGACATACCGGACCGTCATCCCGGCGCCCTCGAACACCGGAACCATGGACCGGTTCGGGACGATCAGCGGCTCGTACACGCCGCAGCTGACGAACAGCCGGTCGGCGACCCGCCGCGGGGCGGCCCGGTACCGGTTGATGAACCGGACCACCGGCTCGAACACCGGGCCGCCGCCGTGGTCGTTACCGATATCGGTGAACACGAACGACCCGGACTGCAGCAGCAGGGACCCGTACACCTGCGGGTACCGGTACGCGGCGGCCAGCGACGCGACCGCCCCGAAGCTCGACCCCATCAAGCACCGCCCAGAGGGCCGGCCGTCCAATGGCAGCTCCGCCTCCAGCCGCGGCAACAGCTCGGCGGTCAGGTACCGGGCGTGCGCCGCCGAGTTGGCGTACTCGGCCAGCCGGTCACCGGGGTACACGAACGCGGCCACGAGCTCGGCCACGTCAAGCCGGTGGATGAGGTTGTCCAGCACCGTCTTGGCGCTGGCGTACTCCAGGTAGTCCCCGCCGTCGTGCACGATCAGCAGCGGGTACCGGGCCGAACGCCGGAACCGCGCCGGCAGGTACACCGTGACCCGCGTCTCCCGCCGCAGCGCGCGACTCGGCACCACCATGTCCACCAGTGACCCCGGCCGCGCCTCGGGATCAGGCAAGGTCCAGTCCGGCACCACGTACCCGTGCGCGTAGCAGGCCGACGAATCGCCCACCGGGCTCCGAGCGAGCCTCGGGTTCAACGGATCGTTGAACCGCGACCGCTGCCCGCCGCGCACCACCTCCAGCTGGTACTCGACCCGCGACCCCTCGGGCAGCTCCAGTACCAGGTACCACAGGTCGGTGCCGTGCAGCCGGCGCATCGGCATGGGACCGGGCAGCCCGAAGATCCGGTGCACGAGGAACACCTCGTCCGCCTCGCCCCGGAACAAGAACGTGCAGCGCGGCCCCTCGACGATCGGCACCTGGTTCCGGGCCAGGAACCGGTCCACGGCCCCGGCGTCGAGCGGCCGTCGCTCGCGCAGCCGGTTGATGGCGAGCTTGCGGCTCGAAGCCGCGACGGCCGGCGCCGACCCAGCGGTGCTCACGCCGCCTCACCCCAAGACGTCACGTGCCCGTCCTCGCCCAGCACCCGCGCGCCGGCCCGCAAGCCCGCAGCGCCATCGGAAAGCTCCACCCGGGTGCCGGCCTCGAGCAACACGCACCGAGCTGGCGCGAACCGCCGCGCGAACACGGCCATCCGCGGCGTGTCGTCCAGTAGCAGCCGGGCCCTGGCGTGCGGCAGCAGCACCACGTCACGCACCACGCTCAGCCCGCTGCCGTACACCTCCGGATGCCCGGGCCCGTGCGCCGACCGGTCACCGAACAGCACGATCCGGTCGGCCAGCGCCATCGCCCCCGCCGACCACGCGATCACCGGCGAGCGCAGCAAAGCGGCCACGTTGAACAGGTGCAGCACCTCGGCCAGCACCCCTACGTGCCCGCCCGCCACGACCAAAGCCGCGGCCGAATCCAGCAACTCGGCCACCGAAGCCCGGTGCGAAGCGATCACTGGCCGCTCGTGCGGCCGTAGCCGGTCGAAGAACTCCCCGCGCACCTCGTTCACGCGATCCAGGTGCCAAGCGTCCAGCGACCGCACCGCGGCGACCGCCTCATCCAGCGCCGAGCCGGACGTCCGGCGCTGCAGCGCGTACACCGCCTGCAGCGCGTAGTCCAGCCGCAGCAGGTACTCCTCGGCCAGTTCGGCGAGCACATCGGCCAACGCGCGCGAAGCCAGCGCGTACTCCGGATCCCGCTCCTGCACGTCCAGCCACCGCCGGTACAGCTCCAAGCCCGCGGCCTGCCCGCCCAGCACCGCCCGCAGCTCCCCGTCGTCCGGCTCCCGCTCCTGCCACCCGGCCGTGACCGTCGCGAACGGCCCCGGCAACCCCAGCGACCGCACCACCGCGTCCAGCGTCGGCCGCCGCTGCGGGCCCAGCAGGATCGTCCTCACGACGCGTAGACGTGCAGCGTGCGCCCGACCGTGTCGAGCATGTCGTGCAGGACGTCGTAGTCGGGGTGGCGCATCCGGACGTAGGCGTTGGCCATGTACCCGGCCTCCACGCCCTGCGTCGGCGTGCCCGGCGACGGCAGGTGCGCGTCGATGACCCACTCACCCAACTGCCCCTGCAGCTCATCGACCCCGCTGTACCCGCTGATCGTCCCGTCCTGCGACGGCCGCAGCGCGACGATCCCGCTGGCGAACCGCCGCGACGGCGCCGAGAACACCTCGCCGTGCACGATCGCGTCCGCCCACTGCCGGTACAGGTCCACGTCGTTCCCTTGGGAATAGAGGTCCCAGGCCCCGACGCCCGGCGGCCGGCAGCCGATCTCGGAGAACTTGAGGCCCTTGGGCCCGAAGAACCACTCCATGTGCGTGGCCGAGGTTCCGATGCCGAGGGCGGCGATGACCCGCTGCCCCATCTCGCGCAGTTCGGCGTACTCCGGCGCGGAATCGATCCGGTTGGTGGAGATGAACTCCGGCGAGATCCACCGGGTCCGCATCGCCTCCAGGACGTTCGGGAAGTAGTGCGAGGCGAAGTCCACGGCCACCCGCCCGTCGACCGCGATCGTGTCGTAGAACCCCTCGTGCCCCTCGATGAACTCCTCGACCGCGATCGAGTCCACCCCCTGCCCGCCGAACACCCCCAGAGCCGAATCCAGCGCCGCGTCCGAGTCGACCCGCACCGTCCCCGACGCCCCGGCCCCGCTGCGCGGCTTGAGGATCAGCGGAAACCCCACCTCGGCGGCGAACGCATGTGCGTCAGCGGCCGACGACACCGCGGCCGACGCGGCGGTCGGCACGCCCGCCGCGCGCAGCGCCTCCTTCATCGACGGCTTGTCCCGGCACAGCCAGGCGGTATGCACCGACGTCCCCGGGATCGTGCACGCCTCGCGCACCTGCGCGGTGGACATGATGTGCGCCTCGACGGTCGCCTCCAGCCGGTCCACCCACAGCTTGTCCTGTACCCAGCGGACCGCGCGGGTCATGGCCTCCACGTCGGTCACCGACGGCACCTGCTCGTAGTGGTCCAGCCAGCCCTTCAGCTGGTCGTCGAACCCGTCCGACGCGTACTCGCCGATGCCGATCACGGTCGCGCCCGCCTCGGCCAGCGCCCGGGCGAACTCCCGCTGGTTCTTCGGGAAGAAGGGCTCGACGAAAACCACATTCATGCCTCGAATGGTAGACCCTGGTACAGCCATCGGCCCCGCTCTGAGCTGGGTCGTTGCTTTGGGGCTCGCCACCGCGCACAGTTAGTGGTCTCATCAGGGCATGGCCGTTCGCGTTCACTTCCGTTGCCGGGGATGGCGACGTACAGTGATCACCGGCCTCCTGGCCCTCCTCGCGGCTGTGTCCATCTCCGGCCTGGCCGCAGCGCCCGCCGCCGCCAGCGCGGCCGATCCCGGCTCGCCTCCGAGCTCACCCGCCGTCAACGCGGTGGCGTTCAGCCCGGACGGCACGGTGCTGGCCGCCGGGTACGGCGACGGCACGGTGCGGCTGTGGGTGACCGCTGCCGGCACCGAACGCGGCCCGGCCCTGCGGGTCGGCTCCGGCCCGGTGACCGCGGTGGCGTTCAGCCCGGACGGCGCGATCGTGGTCGGCGCCGACGCCGACGGCACCATCGGCCGGTGGAGCCCGGCCACCGGTGCTGCCCTCGGCTCGCCGCTGCAGGCCGGGAGCGGCGTGCGCGGGGTCGCCTTCAGCCCCCACGGCGAGCTCCTGGCCAGCGGCGACGCCGACGGCGCGGTCACCTTGTGGAACGGCGCGACCGGCCAGGTCTCCGGTCCGGTGCTGCATGCCCCCTCCGGTGCCTCCGGCGGCGTGGCCGGGGTGGCGTTCAGCCCGGACGGCAACCTGCTGGCCGTCGCGTACGGCGACGGCACCATCGTGCGGTGGGATCCGGTCACCGAGGCGCCGGCCGGGCCGCCGCTGAACGCCGGGAGCGACGTGCGCGGGGTCGCGTTCAGCCCCGATGGCGAGTTCCTGGCCAGCGCCGGCGCCGACGGCGGGGTCACCCTGTGGAAGGTGGCGACCGGCCGGTTCTACGGTCCGGTGCTCCGCTCGGGCAGTGCCACCGCGGGCGGCGTGACCGGGGTGGCGTTCAGCGCGGACAGTACGATGCTGGCCGCCGCCTTCGGCGACGGCACCATCGACCTGTGGGACCCGGCCACCGGTGCTCCTATCGGGCCGCCGCTGCAGGCCGGGAGCGGCGTGAACGGCGTGGCGTTCGGCCCGGGCGCCACGCTGGCCAGCGCCGGCGCCAACGGCGCGGTTAAGGTGTGGAACAGCGTCGGGCCGCCGCCCGGCTGGTCGGCACGCGACTGGTTCGTCCTGGTCGCCGCGGTGCTCGCCCTGGCCCTGGCGGCCGCGGCGGTGACGATCACCACGCGCGAGGTCTGGCCTCGCAACTTCGGGAGGACGTAGTGGAAATCCTGCTGGCCGTGGCCACCCTGGTGGTGGCCGCCGCAGTGCTCTACGTGACGCTCACCCTGAGCCAGCGCATCGGGCGGGCGACCGCTCCGCTGTTCGAGGATCTGGCTGGCCAGCTGGACGCCACCTCCACCGAGCTGCGAGGCCAGCTCCAGGCGCTCGTCGACGAACTGCGCCAGGACCGGGACCAGCTCCAGCTGGACGGGAGGAAGATTCAGGGCCGTCTGGACCACGCGGACAGCCGGCTGACCACCATCACCAGCCAGCTGCAGTCCGAGCTGGACGCGATCCGGCGCCTCAGCGAGCAGCTCGGCGCCCACGGCGACTAGGGGTATACGTTCTTTCCATGGTCACCGCCGGGTTCGTCGCGCCCTACCTGCTCGACACCACGACGCGGTTCGTCGAGGCCGCGGCGGGCCTCCCGGACACCAGACTCGCCCTGATCACCACCGAACCCGCCGACCGCCTCCCGCCCGAACTCAAGCAGCACCTGGCCGGGCACTGGCGCGTCGACGACCCGCTCGACGCCGGCCAGATCGCCTGGGCCGTCGAGGGGCTCTCCGGGTCGCTGGGCCCGGTGCAGCGGCTGCTGGCCGTGCTCGAGCAGCTCCAGGTGCCGCTGGCCCAGGTCCGCGAGCACCTGGGCATCCCCGGCATGGACGCGGCCACGGCCCGCAACTTCCGGGACAAGGACCAGATGAAGACCGTGCTGCGCGCCGCGGGCGTGCCCTGCGCCCGGCACCGGCTGGCCGAGTCGGCCGGCGCGGCGGCCGACTTTGCTGCTCAGGTCGGCTTCCCGCTGGTGGTCAAGCCGCCCGCCGGCGCGGGGGCCAAGAGCACGTTCCGCCTGGACGGTCCCAGCGACCTGGAATCGTGGCTGGACATGGCGCCGCCCGCCCCGGACCGGCCCGCGCTGATGGAGGAGTTCCTGACCGGGGAGGAGGGCTCCTACGACAGCGTGATGGTCGACGGCGAGATCGTCTGGGACTCGGTGTCGGACTACCTGCCCACCCCGCTGGAGGTACTGCGCAACCCGTGGATGCAGTGGGTGGTGCTGCTGCCCCGCGACATCAACGGCCCCGAGTACGTGGGCATCCGGCAAGTGGCGCCCGTGGCGCTGCGAGCGCTGGGGCTGGACACCGGGCTCACTCACATGGAGTGGTTCCGCCGCCCCGACGGGTCGGTGGCCGTGTCCGAGGTCGGGGCCCGCCCGCCGGGCGCCCAGATCACCTCGATGCTGTGCTACGTGCACGACTTCGACCTTTACCGCGCGTGGGCCAAGCTCATGATCGACGGCACCTTCGACCCGCCCGTGCGCCAGTGGTCGGCGGGCACCGTCTACCTGCGCGGCCAGGGCGCGGGCCTGGTCCGCGCGGTGCACGGCCTGGACCGCCTGCCGGGCTGGGTCTCCGACCTGGTGGTCGACTCGCGGCTGCCGAGCCCCGGCCAGCCGTCCTCGGGCAGCTACGAGGGCGACGGCCACATCACCGTCCGGGACCACCAGACCAGCGTGGTCGCCGACGCGCTCTCCGAAGTGCTCGGCACCGTCCGGGTCGAGCTCGGCTGACCCCGTGAACGTCCTGATGATCTCGCCCGGCTACCCGGCGGAGATGGCGTTCTTCACCCGTGGGCTGGCCCGGGCCGGCGCCGTCGTCATCGGCCTGGGCGACCAGTCCGCCGACGCGCTGCCCTCGATCGCCCGGGACGCTCTCACCCACCACATCCACGTCGGCTCGCTGGCCGCCGACGACCACGTGGCCGCCGTCGTCCGCGAGCTGGCCCGGCGCACCCCGGTGGACGCGGTCGAGTGCCTGTGGGAGCCGTACATGCTGCTGGCCGCGCGGCTGCGCGAGGAGCTCGGGCTGCCCGGGCTGACCGTGGCGCAGACCGTCCCGTTCCGGGACAAGGAGCGGATGAAGCAGCTGCTCGACGCGGCGGGGCTGCGCACCCCGTGGCACACGCAGGCCCGGACCGTGGCCGACGTGTGGGCCGCCGCCGAACGCGTCGGCTACCCGCT
>Ga0307474_10004263_pt1 | contig 10310 bp, 10 predicted proteins | sample atmos_gasesECM1C_2_FD_203312 | JGI IMG/M metagenome (GOLD analysis project Ga0307474, IMG submission 203312) | Hardwood forest soil microbial communities from Morgan-Monroe State Forest, Indiana, United States - atmos_gasesECM1C_05 | ecosystem: Environmental > Terrestrial > Soil > Temperate...
AAGTCGTAGTACTTGAATTGCCGGTTATGCGATGCGGCGGTCATATCCCCTCAGTGTAGCCGGCTGGCAAACGGAATTGCCGGCGATATGTAAAGCCGGTTGCACTGCGGCGCCCTACTGTCGTGTTTTGGCGAAGACATCACATCAGGAACGGGGCCGGTACGGTAGATATAGGGTATTCACCTTAAGTAGCGGATCTATGGAGCAGGGCAAACCCTTGATGCAATCGGAGAGTCCGCTTGTCGATTTTGATGCCGTCTGTCAAAAAGTGCGCGCGGCAGTCGAACCCAATCGTACCCATGCCGTTTCGTTGCACGACGAGACGGGCGATGTGTTATGGCTGAGCGAGAGCTCGATGGGGCCGGATGAGCACAATGCGGTCCGCGAGGCCGCGGAAGCGTTTGGCAATCCCGCCGCCGCACCGATCCTGTCTTTCGATCTGGGCGATTCGAAATCCGCCGTGATGGTGCGAGCGGTCAATGCACGACGCGCAATCGTCGGATTGATCATGATCGTGATGGACACGCGCATCGTCTCGCAAGGCGCGCCAAAATTGATGACGCCGAAATTGCAGCGGGCGTTGGTCCAGTTTGCCGGGATGCGTCCGGATCGCGCGCCTGCGGCGCCGCCCGAACCGCCGCCGAGTCCCATCGCGCCGGCCCCATCGCCGCAGGCATCGCGCAACGCGCCGCCGAAAGCCGCGCGCACCCCGAGCGCGCCGTCGGCCGCAGCGCCGCTCTCGGTCGGTCCAAAAACCATCGCCGCTCAGCTCGAGCAGATCGTCTCGCGCGGCACGGTGCGCACACACACGCTTGACCCTGCAACCGTCTCGCGTCCCGCCAGCTATGTCAGTCATGTGGGCGCCGCCCGTACCCCGAGCGCCAGTCCAGCCGCGAGTGCCCCTCACGCGGCGAGTACCCCTCACGTAGCGAGCGCCCCGCGCGCGGCGAGCCCCACACACGCGCCAAGGCCCGCGGCGCCGCCACCAGCGCCCGCACGTCCCGCGGTCGCCGTGGAACCACCCGCGGAAGAGCTGGCGGAAAAGCAGCCGGCACACAAAGGAGTCCCGCCGGAAATCGATCGCCTCAACGCGGCGATGCGCAAGAGTCCCATCGTGCTGCATGTGCAGCGCCTCGTGCCCCTCAGCAAGGGCAGTCAACTGAAACGCTACGAAGTTCTGCTGCGCTCAGGATCAGAGGAGGCGCCCAATTCCGCGCCGCATGCGATGCTCAAGGCGGCTGTCGAGAACGGCTTAGGCTCGATGATTGACCGCCGGGTCGTCACCGAACTCATTGGCTGGCTGGTGCGACATCCGGATACCTGGCATGCAAACGAGGTCATGTTTTCCGTGAACCTAACCACCACGGCGCTGCACGATGAGCACTTCATCAAGTTCATCGAGCTGTGCCTGGCCAAGTCTTCGCTGCCCAATGGGACGATCGCGTTCGAAATCGACGCGCCCACGGCGCTCGTCCTGGCGGACAAGATCAGCGATGTGGCAACGGCGCTGCATCGCCTGGGCTGCCCGCTGGTGCTTGATGATTTCGCGCTGCGCACCGAGTGCTTTGAGCTGCTGCGCCTGCCCGGCGTGCGCTACGTGAAACTGGCCTCGGATCTTACCGCGAGAATGCGCAGTGACAAGGTATCGCAGGCAGCGATCACCGCTGTCGTGCAGATGGCGCGGGTTCTAGGCATGCACACCGTCGCGAAACGCACCGACACCGCTGCGGAACAGGAATGGTTGACCGCGCTTGGCGTGGACTTCGTTCAGTCGAACGCCATTTCGCCGGCTGTCGCCATCGACAGCTTGCACAAGCCCGCACGCGCTAAAATCTAGTTTCCGCGGGACACCCGCTGGGCCGGCGGGCTCCAGTCACCGAGTGCCTTGACCAAGAACACCGCCGTGAAATCAGCACGAGAGTCCGCGCGCCGCGGATCGACGGCACTTGCAAATCATTGGAAACAAAGCAAACTACACCTGTCTGCAACGAGACACCGGAACCGGGCTAAGTGTTTTGTTAGTCCCATGAGGTTCGGTTCCGGTTCCCGTTAAGGTCCACGCCATGACGTTCACCGCACTAATAGCTGTCTGCGCGCTCTTCGGTCTCCTATTCTTCATCGCCGCGATCCGTCGTTTGCGCCGGCGGCGGGTCTTGGGAGGAATGGCACATGGGGCCGCCGCGCTCATATTCTTGTTGGCGGCGGTCTGCGCGGTCCTGATCGGCACGAATTTGCGCAGCTATCAACGGCTGGCATTTGAGCAACCTGCTGGAGAGTTGCAGTTGACAAAGGATGGGGACCGGCAATTCGACGCCGTTTTAACCTACCCTGACGGCCAGCATGCTAGTTTTCCCCTGCGCGGCGATGAATGGCAGGTCGATGCGCGAGTCCTCAAATGGCATGCCTTTGCCAATCTGGTGGGATTCGACGCCGCTTACCGCCTGGAGCGCATCAGCGGCCGCTATACGCGTCTGGAGGATGAGCGCAGCCTGCCGCGTACCGTTTACGATTTGCATGCGCCTGGCCGCGTCGATCCTTGGGAATTGGTGCACCGTTATCGCTCATGGGTGCCGTGGCTGGATGCGCTGTACGGCAGCGCCACGTTTCTGCCCATGGCGGACGGTGCTCTATACGAAATCAAGGTGTCGCAGAGCGGGCTCGTGGCGCGGCCCCTAAATCAAGCGGCGCGAGAAGCGGTCGGCAGCTGGCACTAAGGATCTGCATGAAACGATTCACAGTCACCGAAAAGATTCTGGGCGCGGTGCTCGGGCTTTTGCTGATTGCGGCCGGCATCGCCTGGTGGAAGACCGCACCGCCCACACTGCACGCCACAAAAGGCAATGCGGCGATAACTTCCACCGATCTTGTGGATCAAAGCACGTACACAACGGCGCAACGCTTGGCGCAACTGGCGATCGCACCTGAGGAGCAGTCTTTCAGCCAATCGGCGCTGCGAATCGCCGACCATGAACTGGATCTGGCCTTCACCGAAGCGCTTCGCGATGTCGAAGCGCACCCACCCGCGCTGAATTCCGAGGCTGCGGGCATTCAAGCGCGCATCGCCAAATCTCAGGCTCTGCTCAGCACCGATCAACAGCAAGTAGATGGCCTCACGGCCGCACTCGCGCAAGCCAAGACCGATCAGAAGGACAAGATTCAAGACCAATTGGATCTTGCGCAATCTCAATTGGAATTGGACAAGGACGAATTGGACGAGTCCAACCAAAACCTGGTCGAGGCAGGCGGCAATCCGCGGCAGCAGATCGAATCGATGGTGCAGGAGCATGACGCGCAGACCAAGGCGCATCCGACTCCACCGGCCCCACAGGCTGCCGAGGAGCAGGGGGGTTCAATCGGGAAATTTCGCACCTGGTGGCAGCTGAGACAAAAAGAACAGGCCCTAGAAGCCGCGGGATACGCAGCGTCGCAAAAGGCTCAAGCACTCAGCGCCAGGCACACGGCGCTGGCGAGCGGACTCGACGCCACCAAGGGGAGCATTCCCGAACTCGCTCTGCATACCAAGACGGCAAAAGATACCGGCCAGGTGCCGCCCCAAACGCCTCCCCAGACGCCGCAGGTACAACGTACACACGAGGACGCCGCGTCGTTGGTCGGACGCACCAAGGCAATTGCTGCAGATCAAACGATATTGACGCTGATCAATCGACGCATCGCGGATCAAAACCAGCTCGCACGTGCGTACAGCCAGTGGGCTTCGGTCGTAGCACTGCAGTCACAAAAACTCGCTCATGGGATGCTGCTGGATGCGTTGATCGTCATCGGCGTATTGATTCTATTGTTATTGCTCGACGGCTGGCTGCAGCACTTGCTGGACAGGCCGAAATTGGATCGGCGACAGGTCGAAACCCTGCGCAGCATCACCCGCATGAGCTTGCGCGGCATTGCGGTGGTGATCATTTTGTTGGTGGTCATCGGCATACCGAGCCAGTTCGCCACCACGATCGGCCTCGTCGGCGCGGGCCTCACGGTGGCGTTGAAGGATTTTATCGTGGCCTTCTTCGGTTGGCTGGTGCTGATGGGACGCAATGGCATCCGCCTTGGCGACTGGGTGGAAATCAACGGCGTCAGCGGTGAAGTCACGGAACTCGGCATGTTTCACACGGTGCTGCTGGAAACCGGCAATTGGAGCGATTCCGGACATCCGACGGGCAGACGCGTGACCTTCACGAATAGTTTCGCCATCGAAGGGCACTACTTTAATTTTTCAACATCCGGGCAGTGGCTGTGGGACGAACTGCAGGTGGTTGTCCCCATGGGACGCGATCCCTACCCCATCGTCGAGGCTATAACCAAACAAGTGGTGCAAGCGACCGCCGACAGCTCGCAACAAGCCGAACAAGAGTGGCAGCGAGCCGTTCCCGCTCAACGCGGCAAGTCATTTTCGGGTACACCCGGCGTAAATGTAAAGCCGGTGGTCGGGGGCGTGGAAATCTCGGTGCGCTATATCACGCGCGCCAACGAGCGCTACTTGGTGCGGGCGAAACTCTATCAGCAAGCCGTGGATCTTCTGGGCGCCAAACCCGCATCACCGGCGTAGGCCTTGTCATGTTTCCGGTTGCAGTCCGGTCTCATCTGCAGGACATAGGGAGATTATGAAATGCGCCTATTGATCGATTGGCTTATTGCTTGGCCGGAACGCGTCGCCCAACATCTGATGTGGCTTGCTCCCCTGTTCGCCCGTATCACGGTCGGCTGGGTGTTTTTGTTGAGCGGCTGGGGCAAGCTCAACAACTTGCCGCAGGTGACCGAGAATTTCATCGGCTGGGGAATTCCATTCCCGCACTTCTTTACACCGCTGACGTCGGGTATCGAATTTATCGGCGGATTGTTTCTACTGCTGGGATTGCTGACGCGCATTTCAGCCGGAGCGCTGGGCGTAACCATGATTGTGGCGATCAAAGCGGCGAAATGGGGTGATGTCGATTCGCTCGAAACCTTGCTCGGATTTGACGAATTTGAATACCTCGCCCTATTCCTATGGCTTGCCATCGCTGGAGCCGGGGTCGTTTCGCTGGACCACTTGCTGATGAAAATGACGCGGCGGCCGGCGCAGGCATAAGGCATAAGTACTGGGATTGGGTGTCCGCTATAATGCGGACCTGCTCCGTCGCCGGCTTAGCACAGTGGTAGTGCAACGGTTTTGTAAACCGTAGGTCGGGGGTTCGAATCCCTCAGCCGGCAAACCCTCGCACGATGGTGCAAAAACCGCAATTCGCTTTCGATCGCACATTGGATTTAATTCGAACCCCCGACATAAAACAAGCTGGGTTCGACGACGCCACGCAGTGGCGGCGATCGCCCGTTAGGGCGACCCGGAGGGCGAGGCGCGCAGCGCCGAGTAATCCCTCAGCCGGCACCATAAAACTTAAATTAAATCAATATGTTATACGGTCATCAGGATAATTAAAAACAAGCCGAATTTAGGGCCATCCAGGTTTTTCTAGTTTGCCGTGTGATTGCACATATGCAATCATTGTGTTCGTGAATATCGTAGTCGACACAGATGTGTGGGTAGCCGGTGTTCGCGGCTCGGGTCATGCTAACCGTGTGCTGCGCCTTTGTCTCGAAGGGCATTTTAAACCTCTCATGGGAGCGGCTCTTCTGGCCGAATACGAGGATCTGTTGGGTCGCGAAGCGGTCTGGCGCCGGGCACAATTAACAGCTGCCGAGCGTGAGGCTTTCTTGGACATTTTTTTGTCGATCTGCCAGTGGACACGAATTTACTACGCTTGGCGGCCCAATCTCGGCGATGAGGGCGACAATCACCTCATGGAATTGGCGGTCGCAGGGCAGGCCGACTATCTCGTAACTCGTAACGTGCGCGATCTGCGTGGTGGGGAGTTAAGGTTTCCGCACATTTCGGTGGTTACCCCGACACAACTGTTGAAGGAGCAAGAATGAGCGCTTTGATCATACGGCTTCCAGAGGAGAAACGGACGCGCCTTAAGCTGGTCGCGAAGTCACGCAAGGTGAGCGTGACCAAGCTCATTGAAGAGATGGCCACCATTCTGCTGGCGGACTTCGATGCCGAAACTCGCTTTGAATTGCGTGCGGCTCGCGGTCGTGGGCGAGTCGCAGAGGGACTCGCGCTGCTGGACAAAGCGGCGGGGAAACGAGCCCGCCCTAAGCGCAGTTGAGAATGTAAGAAGTGCATCACTCAACACCCCCACAAGGCAGCGGTTGCGTACTTAGGCTCAACTAGACGCGCGAACGTAACGCATGAACCATAAGAGAAAACGCTGCCGAAGGCTGTCGTCGACTTGGGTAATAAAGGTGGTAACCGGCATACGGTTGACACCAGTCCTGCAACACTCGTGTTAGGCGTTGCTTAACTAAGTGCCGCTGTACAAGGTCTTCGGGTATATACGCGAGACCAAATCCGGCAAGCGCCGCATTGAGCATCTGCGATATTCCATTGAAGGTTAGCTGACCTTCCACGCGCACCTTCATTTCGCGATTTCCTTTTTCGAACTCCCACGAATATAAGCTGCCGTGTGTCGGCAGCCGAAGATTGATGCAGTTGTGATGGACGAGGTCCTGTGGCTTCAGCGGTTGCGCTCGCTTCTTGAAATACGATGGAGCACCAACCACCGCCATACGTATGTCCGGGCCGATCCGCACAGCGACCATGTCTTTGGCTACTTGCTCCCCGGGTCGCACGCCGGCGTCGTAACGCTGCGCTGCGATATCGGTCAACCCATAGTCGGTGATGATCTCGACTTTGATGTCTGGGTAGCTGCGCAGCAGGGGCGCAAGTTTTGGCCACAGGATTGTATCGGTGGCGTAGTCGGTCGATGTAATCCGGATTGTGCCGCTCGGTTTCTCGCGAAGATCACCTAGTGCGGCAAGTTCGGTTTCTACTTCTTCGAGCCTCGGGCCCACGGTTTGCAGCAGCCGCTCACCGGCTTCGGTGGGCGAAACGCTGCGCGTGGTGCGCGTGAGAAGGCGAATCCCTAGGCGCGTTTCCAAATCTCGAATGATGTGACTCAGTGAGGACTGGGACATGCCGAGCTTGGCGGCTGCTCTCGTGAAGCTGCGCTCGCGTGCCACAGTGAGAAAAGCCACCAAGTCATTCAGGTTGGTTCTCTGCATTTATGCGTCCCAGCCATAAGACCATACGGATTATACCCGCTAGTCATGGCAAACAATCTAGCTAGAGTATCTCTCACGCGATTTCGAGTGGTTGATCGCGAATGGAGGGGTTTATGAATCTCAGGGGAAACGGCTCTCAAGAACGTCGAAGGGCTTGAGAAGGTGACTGACGGGCAATCCCCTCCCCTGCAACCAATCCTTCATGAGTAATCTCTCCGCACCCCACACTTTGAGGTCTTGGAACATGAAACGCCCGCTTCACCATGCGCTCTTGGTTGCCGCCCTGGTGTCTCAAGCAGCGATCGCTGATAGCGAGGCAATGATCGAAGTGGTCTCATCCAGCGCTCGGAGCGTGACTCTCGGCACGGCCGAGAAATTCACGGGTCAGGTCAAAGTTGAGCAGCTGTTCGCCGCTGACCGAGGACGGCGTCTATCGGGCGGTAGCGTCACATTCAAGCCCGGCGCGCGCTCGGCGTGGCACAGCCACCCTGCGGGCCAGATCCTCATAGTCACCGCGGGCATCGGACGCATTCAACAATGGGGTCGCGCCATTCAGATCATCAAGGCAGGGGACGTGGTGTGGATCCCGCCCGGCATCAAACACTGGCACGGCGCGGCATCCAAGACTTCGATGACCCACATTGCGCTTCAAGAAGCGGTCGACGGTAAAGCCGTCGACTGGATGGAACACGTGAGCGATGCGCAATATCTAGCGCCCGAAGCGAAGGAACCGTGATGCACAGGGACTCCCTAACGCATCTTGAGCGGCCCGGCGCGTCGCGAATATCGCTTCGGCGAGTGGTTCTTGCCATCACTCTCGCTCTCACGATTGGCGTCCCAGCGGCCGCATACGCCGATCGAACAATGATCAAAACCGACGCTGGAGGCTCTATGTTATCACTGCATGATGTTAGAAGCGTCTCTCCCGCGCTCGCGGCATACACCGAGCACACGCTCCTCGGAGAACTGTGGAATCGTCCAGACCTATCGCGCCGTGATCGAAGCATCGTAACCCTGTCAGCAATGATCGCGCGCAATCAGACCGTCCAGATGCCCGAGTACCTGAATCGGGCGCTCGACAATGGCGTCAAACCCAGCGAGGTTTCCGAGATCATCACGCATTTGGCGTTCTACTCAGGCTGGGAGAATGCGATGTCGGCAGTCGTGATTGCCAAGGCCGTATTTCACAAGCGCGGGATTGATATGGAAGTGCTCCCGCCGGTCTCAGTCGATAAGTTGCCGTTGAATGAGACCGCCGAAAAACAACGCATGATCAGTGTCGAGCAAAACTTTGGCACCGTCGCGCCGGGCGTGGTGCAGTACACCACTGATCTGCTATTCCGTGACCTATGGCTGCGGTCGGCGTTGGCGCCCCGGGATCGGAGCCTGGTGACGGTCAGTGCCCTCATTGCATCGGGACAAGTAGCCCAAGTCACCTATCACTTGAATCGGGCGATGGACAACGGTCTGACGCAGGCGCAAGCCGCCGAAGTTCTCACGCATTTAGCCTTTTATGCGGGTTGGCCCAATGTTTTTTCCGCACTGCCGGTGGCCAAGGATGTTTTTGAGAAACGCCTTAAGTAGTACCGCAGTTTGGACGGCGCTTGGATCGCATCATCGAGCGCGTGACCTCGAACACGTTTGATACGTGAGGAACTCGATATGAATATTTCCTTTGAAAACAAAGTGGCCCTGATTACCGGCGCGGGCTCAGGATTGGGCCTCGCCACCGCAAAAGCCTTTGCAAATTCAGGTGCATCCGTCGTGCTGGCGGACTGGCATGAAAAGGCAGCGCGCTCCGCGGCCGAAGAGCTGTCCGCCGAGGGTCACAAGGCACTGGCCGTGCAGTGCGACGTCTCTGATGACGCGCAGGTGGCTGCGCTGATTCAGAAGACTCTCGCCACGTTTGGGCGACTCGATGCCGCTTACAATAATGCCGGCGTACAAAACCTGCTGGCTGAGACTGCGGATACGACCCGAGAAGACTACGACCGGGTGATGGGGATCAATCTGCGCGGCGTCTGGAGCTCAATGAAGTTTGAGCTGCAAGTGATGCGCAAACAGGGCAGCGGCGCCATCGTCAATTGCTCCTCGCTAGGCGGACTCGTCGGTGGTGCGGAGCGCGGTATTTATCATGCCGCGAAGCACGGGGTGCTGGGATTTACGAAGAGCGCGGCCCTGGAATACGCCGCACGCGGCATTCGCATCAATGCTATCTGTCCGGGCCTGATCCAAACGCCGATGTCGGATCAAATGGTGGCGGCCGGGCAAGGTGAAGCCCTCAAGGCGCTGGAGAAAATGATTCCGATGGCACGGGTCGGCCGACCGGAGGAGATCGCGAGTGCGGTTCTGTGGCTTTGCAGCGAGGCCGCAAGCTATGTAACGGGTCAGTCGATCTCGGTGGACGGCGGCTTCACCATGCGCTAAGCCGGTCATTCGTTGGGCATTTTTTGGGGTATGTGCTACAGCCAGGAGACAAAACGGCTGCAATTGCGGGGCCTTTTTTAGGATTTCTCTCGCGTCCCGAGTCCTCGGGCGTCCGACGCCGTCGAATAACATCCAGCTGTTGCGCGGGGTAACTTTTCGGGGTAACTCGTCTCGCCTGTGTTTAGAATCGCTTTCGAAACGGTATCTTATTGCGCCAATTCGAATCCCTCAGCCGGCAAACCCTCGCACGATGGTGCAAAAACCGCAATTCGCTTTCCATCGCACATTGGATTTAATTCGAACCCCCGACATAAAACAAGCTGGGTTCGACGACGCCACGCAGTGGCGGCGATCGCCCGTTAGGGCGACCCGGAGGGCGAGGCGCGCAGCGCCGAGTAATCCTTCAGCCGGCAAGCAAACAATATCAATCATATCAATGTGTTAAAGATATATGCAGCTAAACACAGCCCCAATTTGCGCCCCGGCGCTCTGGCTGGCATGGACACCAATGGTATGATCTGATCACACTATTGGTGCGTTTCGTACGGGATCATTATGGCGACTGTCCGCAAGACTATTACGTTGACCGATCAGCAAGATGACTGGATCAAGGCGCAGGTCGAAGGCGGCGACTACACCAACGATAGCGAATACATCCGTGATCTCATTCGGCGAGAACAAGAGCGCGGCGCAGAGATCGAGAAGATTCGCTCGGCCTTGATCGAGGGTGAAAAAAGCGGAAAGCCAAAGCGCTTCGATGCAAACGCCTT
>Ga0307474_10004265_pt1 | contig 10308 bp, 9 predicted proteins | sample atmos_gasesECM1C_2_FD_203312 | JGI IMG/M metagenome (GOLD analysis project Ga0307474, IMG submission 203312) | Hardwood forest soil microbial communities from Morgan-Monroe State Forest, Indiana, United States - atmos_gasesECM1C_05 | ecosystem: Environmental > Terrestrial > Soil > Temperate...
GGTGATGAGCCTGCGAAACCTTTTGCATCTGCCGGATATTGAAACCAACGAGCAAAGCCGCGTTGTCATACTGCGTGGCGACGCCCCGGTCGGCTTGGTTGTCGATCGGATCGAACGTCTGGTGCAGGTCACACTGGACCAACTCGAACCGCGCGAAGCTGGAGCCGATATCGATTCGGCTTTGGATGGCGTGATCAAAGGCGCTGAAGGCCAAGGCACGATCAAAATATTGAGCCCGCCAAATCTACTTGCCGGGCAGTTCGCCCAACTTGGTGTCTCCGCAACCGGGCCGGCGCGCCGGCCGCTGGTTGCAACGACTGGTTCGGCAGTTGCGCCAGCGCGGGTTCTGGTCTCGCTACTTAGCCTGTCCCTCGGCCAGCAGGAATATGCACTTCCGCTGGACCGTGTCCGGGAGATAATACCGCTGCCGGATTATATTGCGGAGTTACCTCGTCCAGAAACCGCGGTGCTCGGTGTTGTGACGTTGCAGGACCGACTGTTGCCGATCGTATCGCTGCGTGCATTGCTGGGGTTGCCGGTTGTCGGCGAACTGCAACAGCGCAGCAAGATTGTAGTTGTTGAACTGGGCAATGGCGTGGTGGGCGTGGTCGCCGATGCAACCCGAGAGATTCTTCGGATTGACCCTGATATCATCGATCCGGCCCCGGCCTTGCTTACCCGGGGAGAGGGCGAGGCTGAGATCTCGTCGATTTGCAGGGTCGATAATGGGCGGCGGCTGATCGCCCTGTTGTCTCCAGACCAATTGTTCCGGCCGGAACTGGTCCGTCGTATCCTTTCCGACCAGGGCATTGCAAACGAACCTCAATCGCAACCTGAAACGAGTGCCATGGCACACGAGCAGTTCATCATTTTTCGCCTGGGTAAACAGGACTACGGCATTCCGATCGGCGCCGTCGCCGAGATCGCGCGTCCTCCCGAGGGCATCACGCGGCTACCGAAAGCGCCCGACTTCATCGATGGCGTGATGAATCTGCGCGGCAGCGTGGTACCTATCATCAACCTGCGGCGCAGATTCGATCTAGGCGCCACGGAACATGCTGCGTCTCAGCGTATCCTCATTCTGGCGGTCGGCGGCGCTACCGCAGGCTTCCTTGTTGATGGCGTATCGGAGATCATGAAAGCTCGGATTGACGCGATCCAACCAGCACCTGAAGTCTCGCAGGAGCAGATGCGGTTGATCTCCAGGGTTATCAATCTCGAAGCCGACGGACGATTGATCCTTCTTGTCGACCCAACGCAGTTACTTGACAAGATCGAAGCTGACGTTCTCGCGAAGTTCGAGCGCTCCGTACTCGATCCGCCTGTGATCGCTCCGTGATCAAGCTTCTGATTGCGGATGACTCCGCTTTGATGCGGAGAGTGCTCGAGGATATCTTCCTTGAAGAAGGCGACTTCCAGATTCGCCTCGCCCGCAATGGGATAGAAGCAATCGAGCTGGTGCGTTCGTTCGATCCGCAGGTCGTGACACTTGATGTCCAGATGCCGGGCATGGATGGCTTGGCCTGTCTTCGCCGGATCATGATTGAAGCGCCACGACCCGTGGTGATGATTTCCTCGCTGACCGCAGAAGGTGCCGAGGCCACGCTGGAGGCGATCGAGCTAGGTGCGGTCGATTTTGTCGCCAAGCCGAGTGGCACGGTATCGCTGGAAATCGACCGTTTGCGGCCCATGCTGTTGGAGAAAGTTCGGGCGGCCGCCAATGCCCGCATCCGACGCACGCTGGGGCTGACCGAACGTGTCCGCCATCAAATCCGAGGTGCTAGCGTGGCGGTGCGTACCCGACCGGCTCGCGCGCCACGGAAGGCGTCTGCCAGATCCGGCACTACTGGTCTCACGGGTGCGCCGGGACTGGTGCTGATCGGCACGTCGACCGGAGGTCCGGCCGCGCTAGACGTGGTGCTGCCGCGGCTGCCGGTGGGCTTTCCATGGCCGGTATTGGTGGCCCAACATTTGCCGGCCAGCTTTACGGGAGCGTTTGCCAGGCGTCTGGACCGCGAGTGCCAGCTCCAAGTCGTCGAGGTGGACCGTCCTATGCCACTGAAGGCCGGCACGATCTATATCGGCAGGGGCGACGCCGACGTGACGGTCGCATCGCGAGTTTCCGGTATGATCGCACTGCCGGCACCGGCGAAGGCCAGCTATTTGTGGCATCCGAGCGTGGAACGCATGGTCGCGAGCGCACTTGAAAATATTGCGGCTTCTCAATTGATCGGCGTGCTGATGACCGGCATGGGCAACGACGGCGCCGAGGCGATGAAGCGCCTCCGACAAGGCGGCGGGCGCACCATCGCCGAGGCGGAATCCACCGCGATCGTCTGGGGCATGCCGGGCGAGCTGGTAAAAAACGGAGGCGCTGAAATGGTTCGGCCGCTGGAAGACATCGCGCCGACGATCATCGACTTGGTCGGTTGCGATGCCGCTGATTAGGGGGCGCAGGGGCTCGGTTGCCCCCGGCGCCACGCCGCCGCCGGTGCTCGATGATCCCGATCCGGAAAGCCGATGGGCAGCGGCCCGAGCGCTCGCCGGCCAGGCTGATGCCGTGCCAGAGCTGGCTGCGGCCCTGAGGCACGAGACCGTGCCGCGTGTGCGCGAAGCCATCCTGACGTCGCTAATGCGTATCGGCGGCTCGGCGAGCGCGGAAGCAATCGTGCCATGTCTTCGTTCGGAGGATGCCGGACTCCGTGCCGCCGCGATCGAAGCTCTGCAAGCGCTGCCGTCGGCCATCGCCCCCATGATGGCGCAATTATTCAGCGATCCGGAAACCGACGTTCGTCTGCTAGCTACCGAATTAGCGCGTAACATGAAGGCGTCCGACGCCACCCGGTTGTTGTGCGACCTCATCGAGCATGAGCCGCATCCCAATGTATGCGCTGCAGCAATTGAAGTGTTGGCAGAAGTCGGTACGCCGGAAGCGCTTCCGGTCTTGGAGAGGTGCTCCGTGCGTTTTGCTTTAACGCCGTTTCTACCCTTCGCAATTTCGATGGCGATCGCGCGCATCTCGGGCGCGGAAGGGTAGTTAGATGGACGACCGCGACGATGGCGGGTCGCGCGCAGTCCGCATCTCATCGGAAGAGGTTGAGCGTTTTTGCGACTTTCTCTATCGCCGCACCGGTCTGTCGCTCTCCGAGGGCAAGCGGTATTTCATCGATCGCCGTCTGGAAGAACGCATCGCCGCAACCGGATCGCCGTCATTCCGGGCGTATTTTTCGTTGCTGCGGGCCGACGCCGATCATGAGATCGAATTTCTGATTAACTCCTTCACCGTCAATGAAACATATTTCTACCGCGAGGATCATCAACTTCGCTGCATGACGTCGAATCTTCTTGGCACCATCGTTAGGCAAAGACCGTCGGGAAGCACCATACGCATCTGGTCGATCCCGTGCTCGACCGGCGAAGAGCCTTATTCCATTGCATTGTGGTTGATGGAGAACTGGCCTCAGGTCGACAATCACAACATTGAGATCGTCGGATCGGATATCGATACCCGTGCGCTCACGGCAGCAGCGAACGGCATCTATGGCGACCGTGCACTGATGCGACTTTCGCGGGTGATCGTCGACCGATATTTCAAACCGATTGCCGACGGCAGGCATGAGATAGATGAGGGCTTACGAAATTCGATCGAATTCACTCGGGCCAATGTGATCGATCCGAAGGACATGGCGCGATACCGTGATTTTGACCTGATCTTTTGCCGAAACGTCCTGATATATTTTGACGATGCATCACGGCGGCAGGCGGCGGAAAACCTCTATGATTGCCTGCGGCCTGGCGGATACATTTGCCTGGGGCACTCGGAAAGCATGAGCCGGATATCGCCCCTATTTAGCGTCTGCCGATTTCCTGACGCGATCGTCTACCAAAAGCCGGAGGCGGATCATGGTTGAGGTCGATGCCGCAGCCAAGGCGCGGATTCTCGTCGTCGATGATTCATCGCTGGTGCGTCTTTATTATCGGTCTACGCTGGAGCGTGCTGGTTTTGAAGTCGAGCAGTCGATCAATGGTATCGAAGCGATGGAGAGGGTGCTTTCGCAACCGATCGATCTGGTGATCGTCGATATCAATATGCCGCGAATGGACGGCCTCACCTTTCTGCGCGCGCTTCGCTGTGGCCCGAGCGATATCTCAAGTCTACCGGCGCTAGTCGTTTCGACCGAATCGGAAATGCGGGATATTGCGGAAGCCCGTGCATCGGGCGCCAATTTTTATCTGGTAAAGCCGGTGGCGGAGGCCGAGCTGGTGCGCCATGTCTGCGTTCTGACGGGAGTTTCGCTGTGAGCGCGCTTCAGGAGCAGTTCGTTACTGAAGCTCGCGAGCTGATCCGTCAGGCCAACGATGACCTTATCGCGCTGGAGCGGGACGGCATCTCTCGCGAGCGGGTCGACCGGACGTTTCGCGCCTTTCATACACTGAAGGGTTCGGCCGGTGTCGTCGGGTTGCCCGCCATGAGCATCGTGATGCATGCCGCAGAAGATCTGTTGGCAGCTGTGAGGCGAGGTGAACTCGGCGCAAGCGTGGACACCATCGATCAGGCACTTGCCTGTCTCGATCTGGTGGCGCGGTGGGTCGACGAATTCGAGCACGGCGGCTCGCTGGCCGCCCAAGCCGATGAAGACGGCCGCACAATGGTGGAACGCCTCCGATCGTTCTTGCCCCGGCAGACGGAATCGCACGCGCGAAGGCCCCAGTCGGCGGGAACTGAGGCGCAGTTACCAGAGTGGGCGTCTGCTCTGATTGCGGCAGAGCGCGACACGTTGGCCTCACGATTGGCGTCGCATCCGTCGGCTGCAATTGCCATCTCCTATGAACCAATCGCAGGCTGCTTCTTCAATGGTGACGACCCCCTGCAATCGATGCGGCAGCTTCCGGATCTTTTGGCATTTCGCATCGAACCGCGTGAGGCTTTTTCGTCTCTAGCTGATCTCGATCCATACGCCTGCAATTTGCGTTTGCAGGCTATCTCTGCTGGCGGTCTTGACGAAGTCAGGAGAATTTTCCGGCTGGTGCCGGATCAGGTGCGCATCGCCGCGATTCCAGCGCAAGCACTCTCCGCCGGGGTATCGGCGATAAGCGACGGCAAAGGGACGTTGATCGTCAAAGTTATCGAAGCTCAGGTTGAACTGTTGCGTATCCCAAATCGAAAGGACGACCTTGCAGGTTGCGTCGGTGCCGCGGCGCGGTCGGCAACAAATGCGCTCCGATATGGCGATTATTCGCGTCTCACAGAGCGGGTCGAGCAGGCCAAAGCTCTTGCGTTGTCGCAGCATGACGCCGCGCCGTTACTGGTCGCGCTGGAGCAGGCCCTTCTTGCTATTAACGGGGCGCAAACGCTTGAGGCAGCCGAGGGTGTCGACAGAGCAAACCTTTCCCCTGACGAAGCCATCCAACGGCCAGCCCAGCGCCTGCTCCGCGTGAGCGAGGCGAAAATCGAGGCCCTCGTCAATCTGGCAGGAGAACTTGTGATCGCCAAAAATGCTTTGGCGCATTCGGCAAAGCGCGTCGAAGAGGAGCTTGCTGAGCGCGGGATAATAGATTCCATTCGACGCGACCACCAAGCCATTGACCGGTTGGTACTCGAGCTGCACGGCATGATCCTGCAATTGCGGTTGGTACCGACCGGGCAAGTGCTTCAATCGTTTCCACGGCTGGTTCGCGATATATCACGCCAGCTCGGCAAGAAGGTTGAGCTTGTGACGCGCGGTGAGGGCACAGAAGCCGACAAGACCATTGTAGATCGCCTCTTCGAGCCCTTGGTTCATCTCGTGCGCAACGCCGTAGATCACGGCATTGAAAGCCCCGGCGAGCGTCTCGCGGGCGGCAAACCTGAAACCGCGACGGTATCGATCGAGGCGTCACGGATCGGAGACCGCTTCCTGATCAGGGTCGCCGATGATGGCCGCGGCATCGATCCAGGCGTGATCCGGCGCAAGGCCTCCGAAAAGCGAGTGATGCCTCCAGAGGAGCTGGCTACGCTATCTGATGAACAGGTCGTCGAGTTGATTTTCGCGCCGGGCTTTTCGACCACTTCCGAAGTATCCGACATTTCCGGTCGCGGGATCGGAATGGATGTGGTGCGTTCGACCATCGAACAGATCGGAGGCAGAGTTTCGCTGCAAAGCAGAACCGGTATCGGCACCTCGGTACAAATCGACCTGCCAGCGACCATCGCGATGTCCCGCATCATGGTGGTGGAGACCGGAGGGCAATTGTTCGGGATCTCCATGGACGCGGTCTCGGAGACGGTGCGGGTTACGCCGGACCGCATCAGCCAGATAAAGAACAACAACGGCTTCCTCTTTCGCGATCGCGTCGTGCCAATCGTTGCGCTTGCCGAACTCATGAATTTACCGCCGCGGCCGGAGGACTCCGCGGTCGCGAAGCTTCTGGTCGTGATGGAGGCTGCCGGCAAGATTGCGGCGTTGGAAATTGACGCTATCCACGATCGCCTCGACGTGGTGCTCAAGCCGATGCAGGGCCTGCTCGCTGGCGCGCGGGGTTATGCCGGTACGACCCTGCTTGGCACCGGGCAGGTTCTACTTGTTTTGGATATCAAGGAGTTACTGCCGTGACCGTGCGCCGCAGCGACGATGGCACACTTCTCCTGGAGGGCGTTTGCCCAATCGAGGATGCCGAAGTCCTTTTGCAGCTGTTGCAAACCGGACCCGCGGTGGCGCTGGATTGGACGAAATGCCGTCAGATGCATACCGCCGTCCTGCAGGTCATACTGGCCTCGGGTATGATCCCGCAGGGCCTCTGCGGAGATGCTTTAGTGAGGCAGTGGTTGGCGCCCAAGCTCCCACTCCGCGCAGACGGCTGAGTTCGATGGGCCGGCTTTGCCGATGGAACTACTAGCGCCGTCAGCCATTTACCCTGTCCCGACTAGGCGTTAGAGCTACAAGCAACACCTAATCTATAGCCGCCGGGAGGCGGCCAGCCGCCCAGCCATGAGAAAACCTAATGCAATACAAAGTCTTGGTCGTCGACGACAGTAAGCTTGCGCGCATGGTAATGGCGAGTGCGTTCCGGCGCATCCGACCTGAATGGACGTTGGTCGAAACTGCCAGCGCCGATGAAGCGCTGGTCGCCATGTCGGCGAACAAGATCGACATCGCGCTCATCGATTTCAATATGCCGGATACCGACGGATTGGAATTGGCCGCCAGAATACACAAGACCCATCCGGGGATGCCCGTCGCGGTGATTTCGGCGAATGTACAGGAAGAGATTATAGGCCGAGCCCGAGAGCTGAATGCCGGGTTTATTCCCAAGCCGCTGACCGACGATGCTCTTGCCGCATTTCTTTCGGGCGCCGCGCTTCGCCTCAAGAAAGTGGCGACATGACGGAGAATGGGACCAAGTTAACCGAAATCGAGCGGGACGCCCTTGCCGAGATCGCCAACATGGGGGTTAGCCGAGCTGCGAACAGCCTGCGTCAGATGGTCGGCGAACAAGTGCTCTTGTCGGTTCCCACGGTTCAGATTGTAACGCGTCAGGAAGCCTCGAAGCTCGTCGAGCGCGACAACTTGAAGCGGCTTGTCGCCGTTCAACAATCGTTTGAGGGCCCTTTCGGCGGAAGGGCGCTATTGATCTTTCCTGAGGCCCAGAGTCTTGAGCTGGTGCGCTCCATTGTCGGCGACGAACACTCTTTGGACGACGTCATTGATCTGGAACAGGAGGCGCTGGCAGAGACGGGCAACATCATCTTGAATGGTTGCTTGGCGACGATCGCGAATATGTTGCACCGGACCATGCGGATGTCATTGCCTTCTATCGTTCGTGGTGATGGTGCGGCGTTGTTTCAAAGTGCCGGGTCAGCAGAACAATTTGTGCTTTTCCTTTATATCGATTTCAACATCAAGAAGCGCGATGTTCGGGGTTTCATCGCTCTGCTCATGGATTTGCCGTCCATCGCGGCCCTCAAGGAAATCGTGAACGATTACGTCAACAACATCCAAAGGCAGTCGCCGAGTCATGTTGGTTAAAACCGCCGATTTTGTGATTGGTCCGGTGTTTGATGCGGTCGACATCGGCCTCGTCTTGCTCGATAACCAGCAATGCATCGTCGGCTGGAATGAATGGATAGCGCGCGTTTCTCGGCTTTCCGCCGAGGATGTATTGGGCAAAAATCTATGCGATGTATTTACTGATCTGCGCAGCGGCCGTCTGCCCGATGTTATCGACGACGCATTTCAGGTCGGCAGTTCGAGCATTTTGACTCACGCTCTGAATGCCTTGCTTCCGCTGCAGGGTGAGGGCGGAGAACGACTACTCCATAATATTGTTGTGCGTCCGGTTGTCTCTGTATCCGCGAAATATTGCCTTTTGCAGATTACTGACGTGACAACCGCAGTAAGCCGCGAGCGTCTATTACGAGAGCGCCAGAACGCACGATACTATGCGATTGTCGATTCCGCGCCCGACGCGATCATAACGCTCGACGACAGTCGGAAGATTCAATGGGTCAACGGCTCGGTTGACGATGTGCTGGGTTACGGCCACTCCGAGTTGCTCGGGCAAAAGATCGATATCTTGCTGGAACCGGAAAATGCCCTTTTGCCTATTCTAGCCAAGACTTCTGTCCATCGAGAGATGCCCACTGCGGTGTCGGTTGTCGGCCGATACAGGAACGGAAACACGGGGCATTTCGAAGTCTCCATAGGTCATTGGCGTGCTGACAGACGTGATTTCGTAACAACGATTTGGCGCGATGTGACTGAACGGGTGACGGCTGACGCAGCGCTCCGTGAGGCGCGCGATGCGCTCCAGAAAATCAACGAAGAACTGGAATCTCGCGTGGAAGAGCGCACGCGCGAGAGTGAAGTTGCGCTCCGGCAGCTGCACGAATCTCAGAAGATGGAAAGCATAGGACAGTTGACCGGCGGCGTTGCCCACGACTTCAACAATTTGTTGGCAGTCGTCTTGGGCAGTCTGGGGTTACTGAAAAAGGCGATCCCTCGAGATCCGAGGGTCTCTCGACTGCTTGATCGAGCGATTCAGGGCGCAGAGCGCGGCGCGACGCTGACGACGCGGCTCCTGGCCTTTGCGAGGCGGCAGGAATTGAAGGTCGAATACGTTGCTCTGCAGAAGCTAATTCCGGAGATGCTTGACTTCTTGCGCCATTCGGTAGGCCCGAACATTGCTATCCACACGGAGATTTCGCCAGACGTCTGCGCGATCGAAGTCGATGCAAACCAGCTCGAGCTGGCTTTGATCAATCTCGCCGTAAATGCGCGCGACGCCATGCCAGAAGGCGGATCTTTGACAATCGCTTGTCGCAACGAGGTTGACGGAAGAGCTGTTGGGCTCGCGCAGGGGCCTTTTGTCTGTATCACCGTTACAGACACCGGCGAGGGAATGAATGAAGGGACTTTGGCACGAGCACAAGAGCCCTTCTTTACCACGAAGGGTGTCGGAAAGGGCACGGGGCTTGGTCTCTCAATGGTGCAGGGATTTACCGCACAATCCGGCGGAGCAACGCGATTGAGGAGTGAGTTGGGCAAGGGAACCACAGTCACTCTTTGGCTACGGCGTGCCAGGGAAGATCTGGATATGCCTACCGCAGATGCCGAATCACCTGAACTAGTTAAGGCACGACACTTGCGCGTGTTGCTAGTCGATGACGACATTCTGGTCAGCATGGGCGCGGCCGACATGTTGCTCGACCTTGGACATAGCGTCACTGAGGCTCAATCCGGTAGCCATGCTTTGAAATTCCTGGAATCCGATTCGGCATTTGACGTCGTGGTGACGGACTATGCCATGCCCGGCATGAACGGATTTGAGCTAGCACAGCGAATTAAAGAGAGAAATTCAAAGCTGCCGATCATCCTAGCAACTGGATATGCCGAATTGCCGGCTGAAAGGTCGATCGAATTCGAGCGTTTGTCCAAGCCGTATACGGCGAAGGACCTGGCTGCGGCATTGGAAAAAGCGGTTAATTCGTAAATCCGAGTCATACCTTTTGTCCGCAATTTGACGGAGCCGATCTCGGTATTTTTGTTTGGCAACAGATGGCCGAGGCTGAACTCGTCTATAAAAAACCGTCACGGGAAATATTCGTTGGCGGTCCCGCTGCTCGGTCAGTTCATACAGCGACAGCGTTCAAGCGAAAATGTTCTTGAAAGCTTTGGAATGAAAGAACCCGCTCGCTGAGGCGGCCTTACTTCTACTCGGGCGGACGCAGCGCGGGCGATGTCAGCCACCCGTTCATATGAGAGGCTGCTTCAGCGTGCCGGGCTTTACGGATGAGTTCGTCGCGTAGAGCGCCAGGTGGGAGCAGTTTGG
>Ga0307474_10004267_pt1 | contig 10307 bp, 13 predicted proteins | sample atmos_gasesECM1C_2_FD_203312 | JGI IMG/M metagenome (GOLD analysis project Ga0307474, IMG submission 203312) | Hardwood forest soil microbial communities from Morgan-Monroe State Forest, Indiana, United States - atmos_gasesECM1C_05 | ecosystem: Environmental > Terrestrial > Soil > Temperate...
AACCTTCCCGGCAAACGATTTGCGGCTCAGGGGAGCTGAATTGAGCCAGCCGATGGCGCTATCCAAGTCAGACATGGCGCCTTCGTCGCCGGGTAAAGAGTGAAATCCGCGTGGTGAGGTCGCGTCAGCAGCTAGTTCTCGGGGCGGAATCCGCCGATCAAACTGCCTCCCGCTTTGGCAGTACTCATGATGTGAAACTTCGTGAGTACGTTTGCGTTGGAACACAAAGCAAGGGCTAAAAATCCGACGATGCCGGCCACGCCAAGTGCGCGACGCGCCGAAGCTGAGGTAAATGAATGTCGCCTCCTGGTCGTAACCTCGATTTCTGTGCCTGTTAAGCTAATATTGCACGCATGATCGTTCTGCGTATGATTTTTATGAGCATCGTACCGCCCTAACTTTATCCGGGACTAGAGCATGACATTCTGCCGATGGCGGACCGTCCGAAACGGCGCTTTCAAATCAAAACTAACTCCATGTACACATCCGCTCGCGTGTATTGGGAGGGGATTATTCGGTCCGGATCGATGTGCTTGAATCCCACGGACTCATACAGCCGAATCGCAGGCGTAAGCACGTGGTTGGTCTCCAGGTACAGTCTGTGCGCGCCTGCATTTCGAGCCTCTTCTATCGCGGCAACCAGTAGCCTGCGACCAATTCCGGCTCTCTGGTACGATGGTTCGACAGCCATCTTTGCCACCTCAAATTCCTGGTCTGCGATGCGAATCAGTGCGCAGCAGCCGAGGCATCGTTCCCCCGCCGTCGCGAAGAATATTCTGCCGCCCGAGTCCAGAATCGTTGACTGCGGATCGGCGAGCATGGGCTCTTCTTTCGGCTCTATACGAAAAAAACGTGTGATCCATTCTTCGTTGAGCCTTCGGAACGCAGCCGCGTCCCCTTTCTGAAACCGGCGGATACCGATTTCGGCGAGTCGTGAAGGCTGTTCTTTGGCGAAGCTCATGTGCATAACCCCTCCTTGATGATTCGACGATAAAATTCTGAATAGAGATATGTCCAATATCTTAATTATCTACATTAGGACGAACTGAATATGAAACAAGAAATCGAGTTCAGGCATTTACGTTACTTTCTTGCCGTCGCCGAAACTCTGCACTTCAGCAAGGCGGCAGCGCGGTTGAGGATGGCGCAACCGCCGCTCAGCCAGCAGATCAAGAGCCTTGAACGGATACTGGGGTATCCCCTGTTCCACCGCACAACCCGCGGTGTCCGGCTGACAAAGGTCGGTGAGTATTTCAAAGAGCGTGCGCGGAATACCGTCACAAAACTGCAGGATGATGTGGACATCGCGCGACGGTTGGGGAGTGGCCAGGAAGGGGTTCTAACCGTAGGATTCAGCGGTTCGGTTATGCTCACCACACTGCCCAAAGCCATCGAGCGCTATCGCCGCGTGTATCCGAAGGTCGAATTACGGTTGCGAGAACTGGTCACAGCTGACCAACTTTCATCTCTACTGGATGGAACGCTAGATTTGGGCTTCCTTCGCGATGGTGAACCGCGGAACGGGCTTTCGATTGAACCGATCCTGCGAGAGCGATTCATCGCGGTACTCCCGGCTCGTCACAGACTTGCCCGCAATGCCACAATTCGTCCTGGAGATCTGCGAAAAGATCCGTTTGTACTTTTCGCGCGACGGATGGGGCCCCTTGCTTTTGATCGCACAATCGCATGTTGTGAAGCGGAAGGGTTCCGGCCAAATGTCGTGCAAGAGGCTCCACAGTGGCCGACCGTAGTGCGCTTGGTGGCCGCCGGGTCCGGTATATCGTTAGCTCCCGCCTGCGTTGCAAACTTCGCGATGCCGGGTGTCGTCTACAAGAAGGTGCGTTCTCAACATTGGACATCGATTGACATTGGCTTGAAGCCTAACCTCGACAATCCCGCGGTTAAAGCTTTACTGAGCATCGTGCTCGGGCAATTCTCGAAGAAGAGGCCGGGTTCCGCGCCCGGCCGGACCGGGGAGTTGGAGATGAGCCCGGTCAACAGCGATGCACAATAGCGAACGCTTACGGTGTACTTTCCGCTTGCAGTGCCGTCCCTGGGATTGCCCCACCGCTGTGACTGCAGTAGCCTGCAAAAGATTCCGCAAGCGAACCTCATCGTCGTTCCCTCAGGACAAACTTCAGACTCAGGTGTAAGTCATTGGAGTTCACTCTCGGGGAGCATGGATCTAGCAGGATTCCGACCAACCCAGCAGAAATCTGCACAAGCACGTTTCCGATGTGCTGTTTACTCACAGTTGTGAGTAGAGGTGGGTTCGGTCAAGAAGCTAGGAGTCAGAGGGCTGTACGTTAAAGGGAGCTTACAAATGGCAAATACGACGAAGACAGCAATTGTTACTGGGGCATCGCGAGGGATCGGAGCGGGACTCGTCGAAGCATTCTTGGAGCGAGGGTACAGCGTAGTCGCAAACTCGCGACACATTACCACAGCAAATCCATTCGCTGCGTCTGCGAATCTTGCGCTTATCGATGGAGACATCGGCGATCGAAGCACAGCCACGAAGATCGTGGACACTGCCGTATCGAAGTTTGGCAGGATCGACGTGCTGATCAACAATGCGGGTCTTTTTATTCCCAAGCCCTTCACCGAATACACGACCGAAGACTTCAACACTTTAGTCTCCACGACGCTTGCAGGCTTTCTCTACGTATCACAGCTCACCGTGAAGCAAATGTTGCGCCAGAAATCGGGCAGCATCATCAACGTGTCAACTACCCTGGTTGACCAACCGATTGCAGGTGTAGGGGCGGCCGTTCAAATCATGCTGAAGGGCGCCTTGAATGCAGTGACGCGCGCCCTCGCCATTGAATACGCGAAGGAAGGCATTCGGGTAAACACCATAGCGCCAGGAGTGATCAATACTCCCATGCATAAACCGGAAACTCTTGACTTTCTGAAGGGGTTGCACCCGGTCGGCAGGATCGGTGAGGTCAAAGAAATCGTCGACGCAGCTTTGTTTCTGGCCGACGCCACGTTTACCTCGGGTGAAATATTGCACGTGGATGGCGGCGCGCACGCGGGCAAATGGTGACCCGAACGCCTCCTTCCCGCCTCGCAATCGGCTCAGCGTGACTCGGGGCGTTCTGACTCGCTAATCCTTCAACGAGGGAAACTTTCATTCACTACCTTGTCGGTTTTACCGGCTCGCTGAGAAAATATGGGTGACCAACAAACATGAAAGCTCAGAATTACTCGGGGGAGAGCTGGGCTAGAGCTGATCAGACAGGCGTCGCCTGTCGTTCATCGACAGTTCGAGATCGAGTTTCTTGATTCACGCGTTGCAGCCTTCTCGTCTGCCTTCGGCTCATCAATGCGGCGACGCATCCAATGGACGAGCATAAATCGTTTTCCAATTCGACTTACGAGGAGCAGACGTACTTGGCTGAGCGCGAGCCCACTTCCTTCATTGCTGCAACGACGCAATTGTACGGCTCAGAACCGGCCACGCTTTCGGAAAGGACTGCGCGAGGAATAGGAGCTGATGGACAGTCTGTCGTGGTCTACGAACCGACAGTGGCGAGCCGTTACAGTCGCGGCCTCAGCTCGACTGGCAGGCCGATTGAGCATCCTTCCGCATCCTACGAGGGAGCCGGGTCGCGTCAAGCTGATACGAAGGTGTAGTCGATACCGTCGTCCAAGTGTTTCACGCTTATGTTGCGATGGCTGAAGCTAGTCGTGCGGAAGGCCGGTTAGACCTAGATCACGTGTCAACGAATTGATCAAACTAAGCAGCCTCAGGAGCGACCTCAATGAATGCGGGTTCGAAAGACAAAATCTTAAGCGAAGAGGGCTCTTACCTTGCCACTGCCGAGCAGCGGTTAAGGCAACTGGGCATTAAGCTTCCGCCGCCGCCTGAGCCGTTCGGCATCTATGCGGAAGCGGTGCAGACGGGCAACCTGCTGTTTCTCACCGGAATGCTTTCCACGGTGGGCCGCGAAGCCAAATTCATTGGGCGCGTTGGCGCGGAACTCGATGTGGAAGGAGGGCGCGCGGCGGCTCGCCTGGCGGCGCTGAATGGCCTTGCTGTCGCGAAGCAGCATTTGGGATCGCTCGACAAGGTGAAGCGGATCGTCCGGCTCGGAGTGGCAGTGGCCACTTCGGGAGATGTCCGCGAGCAGCCAAAGGTGGCTGACGGCGCTTCAGAGTTGCTGCAAGATGTTTTCGGCAAAAGCAAAAACCCCAGCCGACTGGTGTACGGCGTAGCCAGCCTTCCGCTCGGCACTCCGGTCGAACTGGAAATCATTTTCGAGTTAGCGGGATAAGAGAGCCCTCAATCGGGGGAGCCGCTAAGATACGAAAAAGACAAGAAGAGGTTTCAGATGGCTAGTTTCACTGAACCCATTGCACCTAAGCAGCAGGCAGAAACACGCTCAGCCGTTGAACGGATCGGTGCCTTTGCTGCTGCCGCCCGACCGGAGCACCTGACGACCGATATTCGGCAGCTTTTCAAGCGCAACATTCTGGACAGCATAGCGTGCGCGGTCGCCGCTGTTGCGGGTCCGTCGCTCCGACTGCTACGCGACCAGATCGAAGAATATCGAGCCCCGGGCCGTTGCACGTTGATTGGCGGCGGCAAGACCTCTCCCGATCAGGCGGGACTCTTCAACTCTGCGCTCGTGCGCTATGTGGACCTTCTCGATAGCTATATGGCACAGGGTGGCCTTTGCCATCCGAGTGACAACTTCGGGACCGTCCTTGCCGCGGCCGAATACGTGGGAGCATCTGGCCAGGAATTCATGCTGGCACTCGCCATAGCCTATGAAATCCAATGCAGATTCACAGCCCGCGTTCCCGTAATGGCAAAGGGCTTCAACCATGCCACTCAACTCGCGATCTCCACCGCCGCGGGCGTGGGTAGACTTTTCGGACTCTCCGTTAACGAACTCGCGAATGCGATCGCGATTGCGACCGTCGATAACATCTCACTCAGTTGCGTGCACGCCGAACCGGTATCACAATGGAAGGGCTTCTCACCCGGGATCACAGGGATGCGCGCTGTTTACGCCGCTTCTCTGGCCAAGCGCGGCTTCACCGGTCCAAAAGGTCTCTTCGAAGGCCCACACGGTCTCCAGCAGATGTTCGACCAGTCGATCGCTGTTAACTGGGAAGACCCCTCGCTGGATGTCGTGAAACAGACGATCATGAAGAAATACTGCTCGCTCATTCACGGCCAGCCCGTGCTGGAAGCTGTCCTGGATCTGAAGCATCGTAACAGTTTCACCGCCAACGACGTTGAGCATGTGCTCTGCGAGGTGTTCAAACCGGCTTTCGATTTTGCTGGCGGCGGGAGCTTCGGTCCGAAGGACAATCCAGTGATCAAAGAGCAAGGCGACTATAACCTCAAATACCTTGTCGCTGCCGCGCTGCTCGACGATCAAGTTGGGCCCGCCCAATTGGAAGAGCTACGCATTCAGGCACCGGATGCTCAGGGATTGCTCGCGCGTGTCGAAGTTCATCCCGACGAGCGTTTCAGCGCTCGCTATCCTCGAGAACTCAGTGCCGCTATTACGATTCGCACCAAAGACGGGCGTGTCTTTGTGAAGGAGCAGCACGGCTATGAGGGAGGGCTAAACAAGCCCATGTCCTGGGGCCGCACGATCGAGAAGTTCCACTGGCTGAGCGAAGCTTTCGCCGATGAAGATCTTAGAAACAGACTCATCCAGATGGTGCAGCAGCTTGATGCGCGACCGATCTCGGATCTTATGGACTTACTTGCCCAGGTTCGGCGCACCGCCGTCTTTCCGAGAACTCACCCCGGCATTCAGTGACCGTTCAGGGTCGATCAGGACGCGCCGAGCACGACTTCATCGCATCGGATGATCGGTCATGCGTATGAAGGAGCTTTCATAACAGGTACTCATCGTGTATACAAATCGGAAAGAGCAAATGTTAACCCGCCAAGACTCTCAAACGGCCAACTTCGAGCCCCGGTTAATACCTGCTTCCTGGAACCAGAACCGGCTCACGGCAAAGCTCGGAATCGACTATCCCATCATTCAAGGTCCGCTTGGCGGATTGTCATCGCAAAGATTGACGGCCGCAGTCTCCAACTTTGGCGGACTCGGATCGTTTGGCGCACACAGCCTGCCGCCCGACGCCATCAAAGACGTGATCGCGGAGATTCGCTCTCTTACACCCAAACCGTTCGCGATGAACTTGTGGGTGTCAATGGAGGATGAAGGTGCGCGAACAGCAGATGAAAACAGATTCAACAGGAGCCTAGCTCCGTTAGTCGCTGACCTTGCTGCTTTGGGTGCGCCCCGTCCAACCTACAAGCCATATTTGCCGAAGCGATTTGAAGATCAGGCCCGTGTGCTACTGGACGCGAAGGTACCGGCATTCAGCTTCATCTACGGAATTCCGGCAAGAGAAATCTTGGAGGAGTGCCGTGCGAAAGGCATCGTCACCATCGGCGCGGCGACAACGCCCGACGAGGCTGTAGCACTTCGGGAAGCCGGCGTGAATGCAATTGCCGCTTCTGGCTTCGAAGCAGGGGGGCATCGCGGTTCATTTCTCCGGCCGGCGGAGGATTCGCTCACCGGCACGCTGTCGCTAGTCCCACAGGTCGTCGACATCGTCGATGTGCCAGTGATTGCCACAGGGGGAATAGGAGATGCACGAGGTGTAATCGCCTGCTTGGCTCTCGGCGCAGAAGCGGTCCAAATGGGAACGTTATTCCTGGCGTGCGAGGAGTCCGGCGCCAACCCCCTTCATCGCGAAACTTTGCGACGACGCAATGCCGGACATACTGCCCTGACGAGAGGGTTCACGGGAAGACTCGCGCGGGCAACCCACAACCGCTTGATGGAAGACTTGAACCGAAACGGAACCGAGATCTTGCCATATCCGCGGCAACGAGAACTCGTCAGAAATCTGGCAATCGCAGCAGAGGCTGCGGGCCGGGCAGATCTTGTGCCTATGTGGGCCGGGCAAAGTGCCAATCTTTCCACCTGCACCGACGTATTGGCTATTTTGACCTCATTGGTCGAGGAGGTTTCTGAAATCGCGGGGCCCGTCATCCAGTGGAACGCAGCACGCCGTCAAAAGCAAATTCTCAAATAAGGAGAAAAAGAAGTAGACGCTGAAGGCCGGACTGCCGGTGGTGGAAACTATCGATGCGTTCAGTACGATCGATCCGCCCGGTTACAGCAACGGGAGCGCCTTCTGCACTGTAAACAGCAGTCCGCTCACATTCACGGCAAATTGCTTGTCAAAATGTTCTTCACTGATTTGTTCGAGCGGAGCAAACGCGCATGCGGTGGGCCAAACGTCTAGGGTTGATTGTCATCATCGACGAAGAGTCCGATGCAGGATTCAGGGGGGGTGACCTAATCGAGTCGGGGTCGAGGTCCAATGCGTCGGATCAGTAAGAGATTTCCTCGAATCCGAATTGGATTGCGGCGCCGCGCGCCTGATCGTTGACATCCGCGTACCGAGGTTGTCGGGGCTGAGTTGCGGGCCCAAGCTGAAAGAAGAGGAAGGCAACGTTCTGATCATCCTTAATACTGCTCATGGAGACGCGCGTATGCGTATTCGAGCCATGAGACTTCGGTGAATAGGGGCTGATCACTACGGATTTGTGATGCCGACCCATTGCGGCACTTCCTTTCCTGACGCCGCCTTCTCCCCCAACCTCAGGCAGAGGTCGGCCATAGAAGCCCTGCTCACAAAGCTTGTTACACCCATCGCATCTTTTATCGTACTAGCCTCGCCCGACAGGTAGGTATCTGTCTTTCCCCTGTTGTTGAGCAGCGGCGGCAAGATGAGAATCGGCCGGATGAGCCCTTCGTTCCTCGCTTCTTCTATCTCCGCCAACTGCTTCTCAAAATCAGCGTGAGGTTTCGACCAGAACAACGTCTTTGCGATACCTACCAACGTGCGCGTAAAGAAGTCGCTGATATAGTCCCCAGTCGGACCGAGTCCCCAGGCGGCGATACTTATGAACGGCATGGGATTTGGTTTGACCGCAGCGATGGCCTGCAACACGCTGTGCGTGCCTATGGACACTGCCGTGTAAGGCGCAGTCTCCGACGCCAGCATAACGAACACCACATCTGGATTCGCTTCGCCCATCGCTCGCGTCATCTTGTCCGCCTCATGCAGTTCGCCGGTGAAGGTACGCAGACGCGGATGTGAGGCCAAAGCAACAGGGAGCTTCGACACGTCGCGAACGAAGATGGTCACAACATGACCACGAGCGAGTGCCTGCGCCAGGAAAGGCAAGCCCGTGCGGCCCGTGGCGCCAAGCAAGAAAAATCGAAACGGTGCGGCGGTGGGGTTAATCATGGACTCGGCTGCCATCGTAGAAAGCAAGGAGGGATCCCTGTTAATGCTAACCTGACCACCTTTGGAAACGCGACGAATTCCACTTCGGTGCTTTGCTCGTTTCCCGATACCAATTCTGTCGAAAGTAGCAATAGGCGAACTCAACGAGCGCTTTGGCGTGCTCTTCGCCACGGACTCTCTCTTCGATCCCGAGCCCATCGGGAACGAATCGGGGGGTACGATCCCCACGGGCACATTTCACTCGCCCGATTATCTCCGGAAGCACCAAATGAAGAGCATGAGAGAAACTGAAGAGTCATGCCTCAAATTCGGTCTTTCGACTGCTACGCCGGAATCGCCGAAGTCCCGGCTCCGACTTCACAGGCGGCTTTTTTTTCAAGTCCGGCAACTTTGCCCAGACGTCTCAGGTGGCGTTCAGCCTGGCTGAAGTCAGCTGCCAGAAAAGTTTCGACAAGGTCCCAGGCCACCATGGTCCCCATGACCCGGCCACCGACACAAATAATGTTCATGTGATCGTCCTCGACCCCTTGCCGAGCCGAGAAGTGATCATTGATGAGAGCAGCGCGGACTCCTGGAACTTTGTTGGCGCAGACGGAAGCACCCACCCCGCTTCCGCAAACAGCAACCCCGCGCTCTACCGTGCCTGAAGCCACGGCCCGCGCCAACGGAGTAACGAAATCCGGGTAGTCGTCGCCCGGTTCGAGACGGTTTGCACCGAAGTCAACAATGTTATGACCCGCGGCAGTCAGGCGGCTGCGAAGGTCCTCTTTCAATCCGAACCCGCCGTGATCGGCGGCGATTCCAATGCGCATGTTTTCTCCTTCATCATCAGGTCGCAGAATAATCCGGCGTCACTCCAGATAAACCGCTTTCTCCCAAGCCACTTCGGTCTTCGATTTCTTACCAACTTGCCCCGCGGCGGCGAGATCTGCCAAAACCACTGCATGATCCCTGCTGACGCGGCCGGCTGGAATGGAAACATCCCCAGCTCGCAAGCGGGCAAGCATTCGCGCTTTTGCGCTTCCGGCTACTAGCCAAAGCACGCGACGGGAGCGATTGATAATCGGGTACGTTAGCGTCATGCGCCGCCGGTTACGTCTGGGAGTAATTCTTCCAGAACCGACGCAGGAGTAGCGGGGTTAATTGCCACGCCAGCGCTTTCTTCAAGAGCCTTGATACGCCGCACCGTACGGTGCAAATTGTTGTTACCTTCCCAATGAACGAGAAATGAATCCGAGCCGGCCTCGGCAAACTCGTCGAGGAAACAATCGGATCGGCAATCATCAAGTGCGTCTCCAGAGCGAAAGGCGCGTGGCTCGACGGCTTTGAAGCCATCGTAAATGACTTGCTCGGCGGCGATCTCTGCCGTTTGAGCTGAGTTTAGCGTGCCGGACCAACCAAACATTTTGGTCTGGAACGATCCCGGTGGTCGAAGGGCAAGATATATCAAGGTTCGCTAAAGGCGATGGTTGTCATTGGGACTCCTTGAGTTCGCGGTAGCGACGAATCAATGTGTTGGTTGAGCTGTCGTGATTCAGCACAGGCTCAGCCGGGTTCTCGAGTTCTGGAATGATGCGCTGCGCCAGAACTTTGCCTAGCTCCACACCCCATTGATCGAACGAATCAATGTTCCAGATCACGCCTTGAGTGAAGACCGAGTGCTCGTAAAGCGCTATAAGCTTGCCCAGTGTTTCGGGGGTGAGCCGCTCAGCGAGGATCGTATTGGAGGGTCGATTGCCTTCAAAGACGCGATGCGGCACAAGCCAGTCCGGAGTGCCCTCCGCTTTCACTTGCTCGGGCGTTTTACCAAATGCCAGCGCTTCCGCTTGAGCGAAAACATTGGCGAGCAGCATGTCATGATGCCGGCCCAGCGGATTTAAAGTCTTCGCAAATCCGATGAAATCGCAGGGAATGAGGCGCGTGCCTTGATGTATCAGCTGATAAAAAGAATGTTGACCGTTGGTCCCAGGTTCACCCCAGTAGATCGGACCTGTGTTTTTCTC
>Ga0307474_10004268_pt1 | contig 10307 bp, 8 predicted proteins | sample atmos_gasesECM1C_2_FD_203312 | JGI IMG/M metagenome (GOLD analysis project Ga0307474, IMG submission 203312) | Hardwood forest soil microbial communities from Morgan-Monroe State Forest, Indiana, United States - atmos_gasesECM1C_05 | ecosystem: Environmental > Terrestrial > Soil > Temperate...
CGCTGACGCATCGCGGCGGACGCCGAACGGGACTGATTCCTGGTTCCACGTGAAACATCACCGTGCTCGCCGAGGACGCCGGGCCGAAGTTGTCCGCGAGCGGTCGCGATAGCAGCCGCTGGGGGACAAGTTTCCGGGCGCCGGGCGTGCTGGCGATGCTCCGGCGCGTCGTAAGCGCTCGGCCCGGGCGAGGCTGACGCCGCGCTAGCGCTGTGGTGTCCGGCGACCTGGCGGGTGGCGGGCCCTGGTGACAGCGGCGACGGAGCGTAAAAGACGGCACGAGGCCTTGGCCGGAACGTGCGCCCGCGTCGGACCGCGGCCGGTGCTGAATTCGGGCGAGGCCGCGACGTTCAGGCGGTGCGGGAACGGGCCCAGCCGGGCGACATGGTCTCGACGATCCGGTCCAGGTCCTCGAGCGAGGCGAACTCGACCACGATCTTGCCCTTGCGTTGGCCGAGTTCCACCTTGACCCGGGTCTCAAAGACGTCCGAGAGCCGGTCCGAGAGATCCTTCAGCCCGGGTGCGACGGGCTTCGGCTTGGCCTCGTGCTGGCGCGGCGTCTTGGCCGCCTGGGCCCCGAGGGCCACGATCTCCTCCACGGCGCGTACGGAAAGCCCCTCGGCCACGATCCGGTGCGCGAGTTGCTCCTGCGCGTGCAGGTCCTCGACCGAGAGCAGGGCGCGCGCATGGCCCGCGCTCAGCACGCCCGCGGCGACCCGCTTCTGCACGTTGGCCGGGAGACCGAGCAGCCGGATGGTGTTCGAGATGTGCGGCCGCGAGCGGCCAACCTTCCGGGCCAGCTCGTCATGGGTGGCCGAGAAATCGTCCAGGAGCTGCTGATAGGCGGCCGCCTCTTCCAGCGGGTTGAGCTGCTCCCGGTGCAGGTTCTCGATCAGGGCGTCGCGGAGCAGCTCGTCGTCGGAGGTCTCGCGGACGATGGCCGGGATCTGTTCCAAGCCGGCCAGCTCGCACGCGCGCCACCGCCGCTCGCCCATGACCAGCTCGTAGTGCCCCGGCATCACCTTGCGGACGACGACCGGCTGGAGCAGCCCTACCACCCGGATCGAGGCGGCCAGTTCTTCTAGCGCCTCCTCGTCGAACACCTGGCGCGGCTGGCGCGGATTGGGCGTAACCGCGCCGACCGGTATCTCCTCGAAGTACGCGCCGAGCGGTCCGGCATCGGCGTCCGCGGCGGTCGCGCTGGGATACGGATGACCGGGCTCGGCGGCCGCCGTCGGCGCCGTCGGGATGAGCGCCCCTAGTCCCTTGCCCAGTCCGCGCTTCTGCTGCGGCATTGCCTCTCCTTGAAGTCCGCTCCGCCTGGCCGCGCCGACCCGCTGGCGCTGCGCCCGGGGACCGCCGACATCTGCCAGAGCCATCCTGCCAGGTGCGTGCGAGGAAGCCGACATCATCGGGATCCATCCGATGCCGATACCTGGCGGCGACAGGTTCGTCGTCAGGTCAGGCCCGGCCGCCCAGCGCCTGCTGCCAGGGGGTCATATTCAGCCCCGGGTACCGTTGCCCGGTGCCGGCGATGGTGGCTTCGGTCCAGTACGGGTGACCGGGCGGCGGGAAGCCGAACAGCGCGAGCTGGCGCGGTGTCGCCCGGTGCACGAAGCGGTACCACCCGGATTCGTGGCTGCGGCTGGCCCAGGGCATCCGCTGGCCCCATTCGGCACAGGCCGGCCGGTAGGCGAGGTGGATCGTGTAACGGGCGCCGCGGGGCAAAGTCAGGGCGGTGCCGCGATGGAAGGTGCCCGGCGCCCAGGCGACGACCGTGCCCGCCGGCCCGGCGGCGCGGACCTCGCCGTCATAAAGATCCGGGCTTCCGGCGGTCGCAACCCAGCCCTCCTCGCAGTCGGCGCCGTCTTCGCGCGGATACCAGTTCGGTTTCGCGAGCAGCCCGGTCGTCCGGGTCAGGGACAGCATGCTCGGCGGCCCGAGTTCCTCGGGGACCTCGACGAGGTAGACGAACATTTCCAGCTGGCGAAACCGCGGGTCATCGGCGGGGACCATCAGCGTGTGGCTGAGATAGTCCCGGTGTAACGGCTGGTCGTAGTCGGCGGCGCCGGTGTACTTCGCCCACGCCTCGGCCGAGGAGATCCGTAGGTCCACGCCGGCGAGCAGTGTTTGCGCGAGGTCCGTGAGGCGGTCGCTGACCGCGAGGAGGCTCAGTTCGGCGCTCCGGAACGGGAAGCTGTCGATGCCCGCCCACTCGTCCGAGGTGAACCTGTCCCGCCGCTCGTCGCTGCGGTCGTGGAACCCCGCAGCGGTCGGGTACATGGCCGGCAGCTCGTCCAGCGCAGGTCTCAGCTCGGCGGCCGGGACGAACCCCGGAAGGATCACGAATCCGTGCGTCTGCCAGTGCCGCACGGCACGGTCGGGATCCACCGCAGCAGCTTGCGCTCGGCTTCCCTGCGTCGCAACAGGTTTTGCTGCTCTGGCCGCCAGAAGCGACCCAGCGGCGACGTCAGGTCTGGCGCGCGTTGCGGTGCGCCATCTCCCTGGCCGCCTCCAGGTAGGCCTGGGCGCCGCTCGATCCCGGGTCGTAGGTCATCACCGACTGCCCGTAGCTCGGTGCCTCTGAGACCCGGACGCTACGCGGGATGATCGTCTTCAGGACGATGTCGCCGAAGTGCTCCTTGACCTCGTCGGCCACCTGCGAGGCCAGCCTGGTGCGGCCGTCGTACATCGTCAGCAGGATGGTGGAGACGAACAGCGCCGGGTTCAGGTGGCTCTTGACCAGGTCCACGGTCCGCAGCAGCTGCTCGAGCCCCTCGAGCGCGTAGTACTCGCACTGGATCGGGATGAGGACCTCGGGCGCGGCCACGAGCGCGTTCACCGTCAGCAGGCCCAGCGACGGCGGGCAGTCGATGAGGATGTAGTCCAGGCCGGTGGAGTCGAACCCGGCCAGCGCCCTGACCAGACGCGATTCCCGCGCCACCAGCGGGACCAGCTCGATTTCCGCGCCGGCCAGGTCGATCGTCGCGGGCGCGCAGTAAAGCTGCGGGATGCTCGCGGCCGGCTTGATGACGCCGGCCAGCGGCTGACCGTCGACGAGGACGTTGTAGATCGAGAGCACGCCGGAGTGATGGTCCACGTCGAGGGCGGTCGAGGCGTTGCCCTGCGGGTCCAGGTCGACCACCAGCACCCGCAGACCGTGTAGCGCCATGCTGGCGGCGAGGTTGACCGCGGTCGTGGTCTTGCCGACGCCGCCCTTCTGGTTGGCGATCGTGATGATCCGGCACGCCGGCGGGCGCGGCCAGGGGCGGCTGCCGCCCCGCACGGCCAGCGCGGCCCGGGCCGCGCGGGCGATGGGCATGTCCGGTCCGGCCTCGCGGTCCTCGGCGACCTGAGCCATCGCGTCCTCCCGGGGGGCCGGGGCCCGGTCATCGCCGGGCTCAAGGTCGGTTCCACGTGAAACCTGCGCCGCGGGCCAGCCGAGGCCCTGCTCGCCGGCGCCGGAAGCATCGCCGATCATTGTGCCGGCCTCGGCCTGAGCGGCCGGCGCATTCCGGACGCCGGGCGGCGGCCACTCGGCGACGGGGCCGGGGACCGCCGGGCCTGCGGCCGCCAGGTCCGGGTCGCTGGCTGCGGTGAAGGGCGCTGCGGCTGTCTGATCCGGCTGGCCGGGCCATCCCAGGCCATCAGCGGCGGCCGTTGTCACGTTGCTGCTCCTCCCGGCTTCTGCGGCGGCCCAGCTTTCCCCGCCGCCCGACCCGGCCGCGCGCCGGGCCGCGCCGGTGCTAAAGCCCGGCCGCGGGAAACACCCGGCGCAGCGGTCAGCCGGATAACTGTCGCCGCCGGACTGACCCTACCGCTCCCAGCCTGTACCACGGCCGCGTCCCGCGCACCTAGCCGGCGCAGTACGCCGCGGGCGCGAGCCAGTTCCTGCTCGGCCCCGGCTCCCTTCAGGGCCAGGACCAGGCCGCCGGGCCGCGCCAGCCCCAGCGCCAGCCCGGCCAGCCGCTGCATGGGAGCGACCGCACGGGCCACGACGACGTCGGCCGTCAGCTCGCCGGCCAGATCCTCGGCCCGCCCGCGGCGGACCGTCGCGTTGCCGAGCCGCAGGTCGCGCACGCACTCCTCCAGGAAGGCCGCCCGGCGCGCCATCGGCTCCAGCAGCACGACCCGGACGTCGGGGACCAGGATCGCGATCACAATCCCGGGTAGCCCGGCGCCCGAGCCCAGGTCGATCACGCTGGCCGGATGCGGCACCAGTTCGGCCAGGGCGGCGCAGTTCATCAGGTGCCGGTCCCACAGCCGAGCCGTCTCCCTGGGACCGATCAGGCCGCGCTCCACGGCCGGCCCGGCCAGCAGGTCCGCGTACCGCTCGGCGAGTCCGAGTGCGGGCCCGAACAGCGCACGGGCCTCTGGGGGCGGAGCCGGAGCTCGCGGCGCGGCCGCCGGGGTCGGTGCGGCGACAGGCCCCGGCTGCTCCGCGTGCTCCGTGGCGGGAAACGCCGACGGCCCCGGGCCTGCCATGGCCTGGGACCGTCCGGATGCCTGCGCCCCGCGTGACTCAGCTTGCAGGAAGAACGACCACCCGACGGTCCGGTTCCTCGCCCTCGGACTCGCTCCGCAGGCCCGCGGCCGCCACGGCGTCGTGCACGATCTTGCGCTCGAAGGGGTTCATCGCCCACAGCTTCTTGGGCGTGCCCGTGCGCTTGACCTCGTCGGCGGCATCGCGGCCGGTCTCCGCGAGCTCCAAGCGCCGGCGCGACCGGTACCCGCCGACGTCGATCATGATCCTGGTGCGGGTGCCGGTGTTCCGGTGCACGGCGAGCCTGGTCAGCTCCTGCAGCGCCTCGAGCACTTCGCCCCGCGACCCGACCAGCTCGTCGAGGGTCGCGCCGACGACGGAGACCACGGCGCGGTCTCCCTCCACGTCCATGTCGATGTCGCCGTCGAGGTCGGCGACATCCAGCAGTCCCTCGATGTAGTCCGCGGCGATCTCACCCTCGAGCTCGAGGTCGGCGATGTCGGTCAGTCCCGGCGCCACCTCCCCGGTCTCCTCGCCGGGAGCGCCGTCCTCGGCCTCCGAGACCTCGTCCGGGTCGCCCTCGCCCGGCTCCCGGACCTCGTCCGGCGCCTGCTCAGCGTCGGCCTGATCGGCCGCAGGCACCTGCGAATCGGTGACCGCGCTTTCTCCCTGGCTCACGACCCAGGCCTCCTACGTTCGGGGTTGATCTTCTGCTGACGACAGCGGCGCGGCGCGGCGGCCGCGCCTCACCGCTTGCCGGAACGCTTGCTGCGCGACTGCCGTTGCTTCTGCTGCCTGACGAGCTTAACCTCGGGCGCCGGCGCCGGTGGCTCGGGTTCGCTGCGGCCACGGCCGAGCCTGCGCAGCATCCCGCCGCCGTTGGCCGACGCCTCGTCGCCACCCTTACCCGACGATCCGGATGACCGGGACGAGCCCGATGATCCGGCCCGGGAGGCGGCGGGCTTGCGCCCCGAGCCGCGGGGCTGCGCGCCATTGGAGCTACGGCGGCCGGCGCCCGGCGAGCTGGCGGTCCCGTTCGACTGCGCGGCGCCATCCACCTTCGCGCCGTCCACGCTGGCGCCGTCGGTGGCGGCGTCGGCCTTCGCCGCGTCGGCCTTCGCCGCGTCGTTCGAGCCACCCTGATTACCGGAGCCCGCGCCGGACCCGGATCCGGGCCGCCCGGTGGTAGAGCGCTTCGTGCGGGTCGTGACCGTCGGAGCGATCGCCGGGCTCGCCGCCGCGGCCGCGCCGCCGGCCTTCGGCTGCGGGTAGATCCGGAACAGCACGTACTGCTGACCGAGAGTCCACAGGTTCGTCGTGACCCAGTACAGGACCAGCCCGAACGGCCAGTACAGGCCGGACAGCGCGAAGACCGGCATGATGTACGCCATGTACTTCTGCGTGTTCCCCATCGGGTTGTCGGGGCTCGCAGCGGGCATCATGCCGCGCTTCATGCTTTGCCGCACCGTCAGGTAGGTCGTCGTCATGCTGATGAGGACGGTGAACAGGATGACGACCTTCGCGTGCAGCGGGACCACAGCCGTGCCCGTGAACAGGAACTTGTCCGCCACCGTCACGCCGAGGATCTTCGCCTGCTGGGCGCTCGCCACCATCTGGTGGGTCAGCCCGTACTGGGGCAAATGGCCCGGCTTCCACTCGGCGATCGCCTTCAGCACGCTGAACAGCGCGAAGAACAGGGGCAACTGCAAGACGACGGGAAGGCACCCCATCAGCGGGTTGACGCCCGCCTGCTGGTAGAGCTTCATCGTCTCTTGCTGCAGCGTCTGCTTGTCGTTCTTGTACTTCTTCCGCAGCGCCTGCATCTCCGGCGCCAGCGCCGACATGGCCCGCGTTGTGTGCATCTGCTTGATGAACAGCGGGACCATGACCAGCCGCATCAAGACCACGAGGATCACGATCGACAACGCCCAGGTCCACCCGCTGCTGGCACCGAGCAAGGGGCTAAGGAAGAGGTATATGTGCTTGAGGACCCAAGCAACGGCCTCGTAGATCGGGTTAAGCGGATTCCCCACCGGTTAGCTCCCTTGGGCTCTGATCGGGCGCGTCTGCGCCTCCGACCGGCGCGGCGCGCCTGCCGTCTGGGCCGGCCCGGCCGTGTCGGCACCGGGCTTGGCCGCCCGGGCCGGCACGGGGTCCAAGCCCCCGGCGTGGAATGGATGGCAGCGGCTCAGCCTGCGGGCCGCCAGCCAGGAACCTCGCAACGCTCCGTGCACCTGCACCGCCTCGAGCGCGTAGGCGCTGCAGGACGGGTAGAACCGGCACCGGGGACCAAGCAGCGGGCTGATGAACATCCGGTACCCGGTCAGCAGCAGCATGAGGAACCGGGCGGCGGGCGATGGCCGCTGGCTCGGCTCCTGCTGTGCGTTACTCGTCACCTTTATGCCCATCACGTACGCTGTGTCCAACCCGCCGCCGAAGCAATGCTTGGATTACCAGGTCGAGTTCGGCGGCGAGATCCGCCTGGCGTGCGGTCGCGGCCCGGGGATTGGCGCGTACCACCAACAGGCTACCTTCAGGAAGCGACCCGAGATACCTGCGGGCCAGATGGCGGAGCCTCCGGCGCACCTGGTTGCGCAGCACGGCGCCGCCGACCGCACGGCTAACCACGAACCCGACCCGGGGCGGCTCATCGCTGTCCGCCCGCCGGAGCAGATGACCGGACATCAAAGGACGCCCGGCGCGGGTTCCGCCCCGCACCGTCCGGGTGAACTCCGAGCGCTTCCGCATCCGCGACGCGGCCGGGAGCACCGCCGGTCACCGCGCGGCCCGGCGGGCCCGCGAGGCTCGCCGGACGCTATGCGCCCGCCGCGCCGCGCCCGGCCCGAACCGGTCAGACACTGACCCGCGCACGCCCCTTGCGGCGCCGGGCGGACAGGATCGCGCGCCCGGCGCGGGTGCGCATGCGCAGCCGGAACCCATGCGTCTTCGCGCGGCGACGGTTGTTCGGCTGGAACGTACGCTTACTCACTGGGACTCCAGGTACAAGGGCGGGGCGCAGGCACCACCGGCCGGTTGCGGACACGCGAAAGCTAGCCCTGCGTGGGCTAGACCAATGAACGCTACGCGGAACCGGTGCCCTGGTCAAACCGGCTGAGGAAACCTGGGTCGGCCGGCTGTCCAGCATCTGGCCAGCACCCTGTGTAACACTTGCCGTTTGCCAAACGAGGGCCGGAGCCGAGCCCTAGGCTGTGGACAGCGGTCCCGGGCGTGGGGATCCGGGATCTGATGGTCGCCGAATTCGAAGCCCCCGGCGGCCGATGGGGAGGCATCTGCACCGCGGTGCAACGTGCACAACCTGTGGAAAAACCTGTTGATCATATGTGGGGGCGCGAGGTGAACGGCGATGAGTGAAGCAGACCTCGCGGAAGTCTGGGCCCGGTCTCTGGAAGAGCTGGCCGGAATGCAGATCGAGCCGGCCCAGCGGGCCTGGCTCCAGTTGACCAGGCCGCTCGGCCTGGTCGAGAACACCGCGCTGATCGCCACGCCCAACGAGTTCGTCAAGGAACAGCTGGAGACCAGGCTGCGCGCCTTGATCACCAACACGCTGTCCCGCGAGCTCGGCCGCAACATCCAGCTGGCGGTCACCGTCGATCCCACCGCCGCCATGCCCGACCCGGGCCACCGCCCGTCCGGGCTGCGCGGGCTGACCGGTTTCCGGGATGAGCCGGGACCGGACGCCGAGGACGCCGCCACCGGGCCACTGCAGCGGATCGCGGACGACCGGCGGATCGTCGACGACCGGCGGATCGCGGACGACCGTCCGCCGGCCGGCCGCGAGTTCGGCCGCTCCGCCGCGGAACTCGCGGCCCCGCGGGCGGAGAGCCCAGGCGGCGCCGACGGCCGGCCCGGCCCGGGCAGTTTCGCCCCGGGCAGCTTCGCCGCGCCGGGGGGCCTGGCGCCCGGGGCATCCGCGGGCCAGCCGCGCCCGGCCCAGGCCCGGCTGAACCCCAAGTACACCTTCGAGACCTTCGTCATCGGGTCGAGCAACCGGTTCGCCCACGCGGCCGCCGTGGCCGTGGCCGAGGCGCCGGCCAAGGCCTACAACCCGCTGTTCGTCTACGGCGACTCCGGCCTGGGCAAGACCCACCTCCTGCACGCGATCGGGCACTACGCGCAGAGCCTGTACCAGGGCGTCAAGGTGCGGTACGTGAGCTCGGAAGAGTTCACCAACGACTTCATCAACATGATCAGGGACGGCAAGCAGGACGGGTTCCGGCGCCGGTACCGCGATGTCGACGTGCTGCTGGTGGACGACATCCAGTTCCTGGAGAACAAGGAAGGCACCCAGGAGGAGTTCTTCCACACGTTCAACACGCTGCACAACGCCAGCAAGCAGATCGTGATCTCCAGCGACCGTGCGCCCAAGCGGCTGGTCACGCTGGAGGACCGGCTCCGCAGCCGGTTCGAGTGGGGCCTGCTGACCGACGTCCAGCCGCCCGAGCTCGAGACCAGGATCGCGATCCTGCGCAAGAAGGCGGTCCAGGACCGGCTGAACGCGCCGCCGGACGCGCTCGAGTACATCGCCAGCCGGATCTCGACCAACATCCGCGAGCTCGAGGGCGCGCTGATCCGGGTCACCGCCTACGCCAGCCTGAACCGGCAGTCCGTCGACCTGCAGCTGGCCGAGTTCGTGCTCAAGGACCTCATCCCCGAGGCGCAGGGCCCCGAGATCACCGCCTCGACGATCATGGGCCAGACCGCGTCCTACTTCGGGCTGTCCATCGACGACCTGTGCGGTACCTCGCGGTCCCGGGTCCTGGTCACCGCGCGCCAGATCGCCATGTACCTCTGCCGAGAGCTCACCGACCTGTCCCTGCCCAAGATCGGCCAGCAGTTCGGCGGCCGCGACCACACCACGGTCATGCACGCGGACAAGAAGATCCGCTCTCTCATGGCCGAGCGCCGGTCCATTTACAACCAGGTCACCGAGCTCACCAACCGGATCAAGCAGCAGGCGCTCTCCGGGTGAACGCGCGGTGAAGAAACCCAATCGAGTCAGTGCGGACACAATGAGTGCACACAGGCTGTGGATAAACGTGTGGACAGATGCCGGGCCGCGGAGGAAAACTCCAGTCGGCCAGGGGGTAACCGGCTGCGGTCGGGGAAACGACTCCTGGGTATCCCCACGACGCGCGCCGGGCCCACGGCGGCCGGCCACAGCCACTGTGGACGCGGGTGACCACGCTGATCTGCGGCCTCGCCGGTTATCCCCAGAATCCACCGACCCTACGACGACTGCTTATCTCTTAATAACTAAGACCAAGAAGAAATCAGGCCGACCAACAGGAGGCAGCTTCCTGTGAAGATCCAGGTCGATCGCGATGTCCTGGCCGATGCCGTGGCATGGACGGCCCGCGCCCTCCCGGCCCGCCCCACGGTGCCGGTCCTGGCCGGCATGCGGTTGCAGGCCGGAAGCGATCTCACGCTGTCCAGCTTCGACTACGACGTGTCCGCGCAGGCCGCCGTCCCGGTCGTGACCGAGGAGGAGGGCGGCGCGATCGTCTCGGGGCGGCTGCTCGCGGAGATCAGCCGCAGCCTGCCGTCCCGCCCCGTGCAGATCACCGCCGAGGGCGGCAAGGCCGTCCTGTCCTGCGGCAGCGCCACGTTCACCTTGCTGACGATGCCGGAGGACGAGTACCCGGCGCTGCCGGAGATGCCTCCGGCCGCGGGGACGGTGGGCAGCGACGCGTTCGCGTCGGCGGTCAGCCAGTCGGCGACCGCCGCGGGCCGCGACGACACGCTGCCCGCGCTCACCGGCATCCGGATCGAGATCGAGGGCGACACGCTGACCCTCATCTCCACC
>Ga0307474_10004269_pt1 | contig 10306 bp, 13 predicted proteins | sample atmos_gasesECM1C_2_FD_203312 | JGI IMG/M metagenome (GOLD analysis project Ga0307474, IMG submission 203312) | Hardwood forest soil microbial communities from Morgan-Monroe State Forest, Indiana, United States - atmos_gasesECM1C_05 | ecosystem: Environmental > Terrestrial > Soil > Temperate...
GGTATCGGGCGTCGTGATGGGATTCCAGTTCGGCACGAACTGGAGCGTGCTGTCGAAGATGTCGGGACCGATACAGGGACCGCTGTTGTCATTTGAGACTTTCTGGGCATTCACGCTGGAGGCTGGCTTCTTCGGCGTGCTCATCTTTGGACGAAACCGGGTTGCGCCGTGGTTCTACCTGTTCTCGACGGCCATGGTGGCGCTTGGGACGGGCCTCTCCGCATTCTGGATCATGGTCAACAACACCTGGATGCAGGTGCCGCTCGGCTACGTCGAGCAAGACGGCCGTTTTGTTCCAGTTGATTGGACAAGAATCATCTTCAACTCGGCGGTGTGGTCGCGCTTTCCGCACATGATACTGGCCGCCTTTCTTACCGGCGCGTTCTGCGTTGCGGCGACCGGAGCATGGTACTTGCTGCGTGAAAACAATCAAACCGAAGGGAAGGTCATGCTCCGTATGGGCCTATTCCTCGCGGCAGTGCTCGTCCCAGTCCAACTGGTATTTGGACACTTCGTCGGCGACTATGTCCACGATTATCAGCCCGCGAAGTTCGCGGCGATCGAGGGCCGCTGGCATGACGAACAACCTGCGAGCGAGGTGGTAATCGCGCTCCCTGATCCGACGGCTGAAACCAACAAGTACGAAATCAAGATTCCGGTTCTGGGAAGCATCATCGCCAGCATGAGCCTGACGTCCAAGGAGGTCGGCCTGACCGATTTCCCGCCGCAGGATCGTCCGCCGGTGCTGATTCCATTCGCGACCTTCCGTATCATGGTCGGCTGCGGATTGATCATGCTCGCCCTTGCTTGGCTTGGATCCTATTTGAGCGTCAAGGATCGCCTCGAGCGAAACCGCCTCCTGCTTTGGTCAATCTTTCTTAGCTTTCCGCTGCCCTTCATCGCCATCATCACCGGCTGGTGGACCGCGGAAGTGGGGCGCCAACCCTGGACGGTTTACGGGGTCCTGCGAACAGCCGATTCCATGACGCCGTTCTTGACGGCTCCCGCGGCGCTGACCTCGCTCATCCTGTTCTGCGCGGTTTACGTTTTCATCTTTTCTTTCGGCACCTACTACATCTACCGGCTGCTGCGCGGCGGTCCCTCCAATTGGTCTATGTCGGTCGTCCACCAAGAGCCAGTCGCCGCGGCAGGTTACATCGCTGCAGGAGAATAGTCATGGTCATGTTCTGGGTCTCGCTTCTTGCGATCAGCGTTCTGCTCTATTTGCTGCTTGACGGATTTGATCTCGGCGTCGGCATGCTCTTGGGTACGACCAACAGCGAAGACAATCGAAGGGCCATGCTCAACGCGATTGGGCCGGTGTGGGACGGAAATGAGACCTGGCTCGTTGTCACCGGCGTCATCCTCTGGGGCGCGTTTCCGGTGGTTTATGCGACACTTTTATCCGCCTTCTATATCCCGGTTATCCTCATGTTGCTGGGTTTGATCCTGCGGGGTGTTTCGTTCGAATTTCGCAACCAACATCTGGGTACGCGGTGGATATGGGATTCTTGTTTTATCCTCGGATCGCTTGCCGCGAGCTTCATGCAGGGAGTCATGGTCGGCGCGATGGTGCAAGGCCTTCGATTCACCGACGGTCAGTATTCGGGTGGCGTATTCGGCTGGTTCAGTGATTTTTCAATATTGTGCGGCGCCGGGCTTTGCCTTGGCTACGCGCTTCTCGGCGCCTGTTGGCTGGTCAGGAAATGCGACTCGGAGGTCCGTGAGGTGGCGCGCCGCCAGATACCGATACTTGCAGCCGCTGTATTGGCATTCCTGGTCGTCGTCTTCATCCACGCGCTCAGCGACAATCTTCCGATCATGCATCGGTGGATCGACCGGCCGTATCTGTTCGCCTTCCCGGCGATCGGCGTTGTCGCCGCCGTCGTGCTTGCGAGCAGCATCCTTCACCGCAACGACTATTGGCCCTTCTACATGGTCTCGCTGATGTTCGTTGCGGCCTTCGGCACGCTCGCACTATCGTTCTGGCCCTACATGATTCCGTTTGAGATCACGATCGATGCGGCCGCGGCACCTCCTTCCACTCTCTCCTTCATGTTCTGGGGCGAGGGGCTCTGGGTCTTCCCGCTCATGCTGCTCTACACGGCCATCGGCTACCGCGTCTTCAGCGGCAAACTCGGATCCATGCACGGGCATTATTAATGCGGGCATGAGCTCCGTTGGCGCTTTCACACCGCAGCTTGAGTCGGATTGCACGCGTCAGCATCGCTGACGTTCTGCAAATGATGCTCGTGGTTCCGGGAACGTGGCCAATCTCGCGATTGCTACTCGTCGGCATTGATATACCAACGGCGTAAACACGCGGTGCAAGAGCGATCGCGCATGACAGCAGTTGTCTGTCGTGGCCGGCTGACGCGCTTTGGCCGAGCTCTTAGAAATGAGTGTGGCGCTGGCGATATCGCGGCGTGAACGGCCTTGATAACTGGGTCCTACAGATCATGTGGACCGGCGCGAAATACGCCGTCACGGATGACTCGGGTGTCATCGGCGCCTATTACCATTACATCCAGAATTCCTGGTTCGGCACTCCCACTGGAGGGCCCGCGTTCTGCTCCGACAGCTCGCATGCGCAATGCGCTGGGACGTACGATGCGATTCCTGCGGCAGTAGGTTGGAGATTTTCCCCAAAGTGGGATCTCAATTTCGGTATGATGTTCAACCAGGTGCATGGCGGATTGGGCTTCGGTTCTTGTACGATCCCACGGTGGGGGTGCGCTTGCGCTTTTGACTGCTCCGGCAAACAAGGCCTTGGTGCCCTCCCAGCGCAGACCGCGGGAGCACGCTCTTACTGCAGTTCGCTCTTACTGCAGTTCGCTCCTATTGCGATGGCTCTCGACTCTTTCAATTACGGCTTGCTGGTATCTGCGCGGAGCTAACGGTGGCCGCCACCTCCTTCGCGATCTCGCTGTCGATCTCCTTGCTCCTGCCGGCAATACCGATGGCGCCCACTACGTCCCCGCCAACCACGATCGGCATGCCGCCGCGCAGTGAGACGAGGCCAGCGCTCACGAACGCCGTCCGGCCGCGATTGATGCTGTCCTCGACCTCCTCTGTCGGGCGCTGCAGGCGCGCCGCTGTGCGTGCCTTCTCGATGGCAAGCTCTGCGCTCGCCGGGCGCACATCATCCATCCGTTCGAAGGCCAGCAAGTCGCCCGCTGGATCGACGACGGCAATGGCCGAGGGCGCCTTTCGCTTTTCAGCTGTTTCCTTCGCGGCCTGAAGAACACTTTCGGCACCCGCCTGGTCGAGGCTCCTGACCTGGATGGTCTGCGCGTTCGCTGACGACGAGAAGACCGCTGCCAAAAGTCCAATGGCGAGGGAAAGCTTCAGCATAGCGACTACAGGCCGTTAGAGCAACTTGGGAACGACGCCGGGGCTCGCTCAAGCCTGAGATCCCCTTGTTTGGCCGCTCTGCGCTCATAGTCCTCGGCGAGCGTCTTAAGCTCGCTGGCAATCCTTGGGTCAGTCATCGTTTTGGCATCGTGAAGCAAGGCTCTGGCCATCTCAAAGAAGTCGGTACTTGGCATGGTCTGCTCCCTGATCTCTGCTCCGAAGCATATGGAGACATTGGGGTCGCTCTGGGATCACAATATCCCGGTTTGGATTCACAAGATCAGGAGGTGGAAAAGACCCTCAGAAGAAGGCGGCCCAGCCACGCCTCGCGCTCCCCGACGGCGCGTTGTCCTGATCGTTCACATGCGCCACGTCGCATCGACCGTTGTCGCCGTTCAACAGCGTATGTGACCCGGTGAGGCGCATCTATCCGAGCAAAATGCGGTCTCAATTGAGCGACCGATCCTACGACGTGCGACAGCGCAGCCGTAAATGCGCCAAAGCCGATCTTCACGCCGCGTTTGCTGCCCGACGTCGGCCTCAAGCCGTTGCACCCGCGCCTTGCTGAAGTTCATTGTTACTCAAGGTCAACGCCAGCCGCAGATCGCCTTCCACCTTCGCGAGACTCCGATCTGCATTTAGCTTCTTTGAGCTGGAGTATTCCGACTCCACCTGACGTTCCGGAGGCAGTCCGTCATCGAATTTAGATGCCGCCCACTGGCGCACGAGGCTTGAAGCTGAGGGACATTTCCCGCTATGGCTTGACGAACATGAGGCCCTGCATCAGCTCATGCTGACTCGAGATTTCAGCCTCCTTGCGCTTTCGATCTTGAGCACCTCTCACCGTCTGGTTGAGTACGCGCCATCGTTGCGGCGTCTCCCCTACGAATCGCTTGAAAACCGTAGTGAAATGCGCCTGAGCTTGAAAGCCAACTGTCAGAGCGATTTCAACAATCGGCATCGTCGTATTCTGCAGCAATACCTCCGCCCGCCGAATTCGTCGCTGTAGCAGAAACTCGTGAGGCCTCACGTTTGTGGCCATTCGGAATTGAGAAGCAAAATGCATTGGGCTAAGTCCGGCTATCGCCGCCATATCGCACAAGGTGATCTTCGCTGAGAGGTGGCTGTCGATATATTCGACGACTCTTTTCAGCCGCCAGTTTTGCAACGCTAGCACCCGCCGTCGTTTCGCCTCAGTGGGCTCGGCCTTAGTCCGAGTTTCCGACCTCAACCCCTGGAGTCTTATGGAAATTGCAATCCGCAGTGCTTTAGCACAGCTGTGGTCCTTTCCTTGGGCCGCCGCCTCGAGCGCCCAGGAAAGCGACCGGATCACTTCATCATCCGCGCAGGCAACCCCACCGGAATTCCCCTGACACGCCCATGCCAAGGTGTCCGTCGCGAGCTGAAGGCATCCGTCCGACTTTTCATATGGACCGGTCTCTGTGGACGGCTGAGGTACCCCTCCAACGTCCGCTCGTTGAGAGGGAGATCGAGCAGCCTGCTGCGCCGGGTTCGCGCAAACAACATCAACATCCCAGCAACGGAGCACCGTTGGCTCGTCGACGATCGAACAATCGCTTCTGGACGGCGATATTCTGCTGCCGCTATTCGGATGACCCGTCGCTTGGTCGTCGACCGCAGAGCGAGGGAATGAAGCAACCTGGGCTTCGGCCGGTGTAGACTCTGAGGAGTCGTTCGTGAGCAGGTGTTGCCACTGTCCCATCGTAACCCAATCTTTCGCTCAATTGACTGAACGCCAAAAGCCGGCCAGTGCCGAAACCTCCGAGGCACTTGTTGAACAAGTACCGCGTCACTCGTCACCTGCGCGACTCCGACCTACGCAATTGAGAAATAGTGCGGTGAGCCTGGCTACCCTATTCTACTGCTGTTTTGATCGATTATATTTTGCGGTCAAGGGATCATACCTTGGTATCGATGTGCCTACCGTCGCGCTTTCAATAGCTCGGCCCGAAGCCATGCTCTGCGATCAACTCGACGCGAACTGCTTCGATTAGGTCTTCAAAGTCCGCCAGCACACTTCCTCTCTCTAGCAGCCGATCGACCTCGGCAGGCCGGCTTCAAGCCATAGCGCTCTCCCTGTCGTTTGTTCGGCGAGACTAACCGGATTAGCGAAACCGGGTAGGCTCCTACGCCGAATACCGGGCGCGATCCTCGAATGTCGCCGGGAAGGATAGCACCAAGGTGATTTGTTCCCGTGCTTGGGCGAAATACAAACGATCAGGCTTGCGCGCATGATGATCGAAGTTACACGGCCGCCGCGCCGCTTCGTGATTGCGCGAATACTGACCGCTCGCCAGAACGGAGCGGAGTCGGCTCGCCAGAATGGCTCTGCCAAAAGTTGAACGCTGGCCGAGTGCTTTCACGGCTGGCACCAAGACGGGTCCGCAACTCTTTCAATCGAGCTCTTGTCCGTAATCCGTAATGACGGAGCATGGCCCCGCCTTCCCCCTAAACATGGGTAGCCGATAGCGACGTAGAAAGAGCATAAGCGGGTACACGAACAGGCCCTCACCCCAAAACATGAACGCAAGACTGGCGTGATGTGCCCAGCGTCGTCGATCGTCACAACGAAGGGAATCATGCAGGGAAAGAACGAGAGCGCGAGCATCCTGAAAGCTGAATAAGCATCAGCGAGACCATATAAAATGGCCAATAATCGTTGTGGTGTAAGGACGCTGCTCGCAAGAACGATGGCGGCTATGGCACCGATCGCCGGAAATACGAACAGATATCGCCTGTCGATCCAGCGATGCATGATCGGAAGATTGTCGCTAAGTGCATGGACGAAGACGACCACTAGGAAGGCCAGCACCGCCACAGCAAGTATCGGAATTTGGCGGCGCACGGCGTTCTTGGCGATATTTCAGGCTTGCGCATGCCCCGTGGAAAGCCAATCGCGCAACTCTTCGCGCGCGGCCATAATCAGCTGTCATTCTGGCTAGGCGCCGCGCCTAGCCAGAGCTTGCTCGACAAATTCGAGCAGGCGCAATTCGTCGAACGGCTTGCTCAAAAACCCAATCGCCCCAGCTTTCGTCACCTGCTCTCGAATCCGATCCTCAGGGAATGCAGTGATGAAGATCATCGGCGTGGTATGACCGTGGGCAATCAAGTGCTCTTGCAGCTTGATGCCAGTCATCCCGGGCATTTCCACATCAGCAATGAGGCAGGAGGTGTCATGCAATCGAGGCGACAGCAGGTATTCTTGCGCTGATGCGAACGCGTTTGCCGCGAAGCCCATTGACCTCAGCAGACGTACCAATGCAGTGCGCAACGAAACGTCGTCGTCCACAACTGAGATTACTGGGCCTTTCACGCGGCGACCAACCTTCTTTTCGAGGGGATCCCGGACCATGGTCGCGCCCCGATATGGTACCGCCTCCCACGTCAGGTAACACCAGTTCTGTCGATCTAAAACTATACTTAGGTTTCGAGCGTGCGAGCGCTTGCGATTCAACCTCCAACTAGTACTATCACTCGAGATTAATTGGGGCCGTTACGGCCTATCCCGCCGTTGAGCTGTCGCAGGCGCCACGCCAAGCGCTTCCGCCATTCTGACCAACTCGGCCACCGTTCTCGCCCCCATCTTTTTCATAAGATGGCTGCGATGCACCTTTACGGTGATTTCACTCAGGTCAAATTTGGCCGCAATCTGTTTGCTCATCAGCCCTCCCGCAACGAGAGCCATGATATCGCGCTCGCGCGGAGTGAGCGACTCAAAGTGCCTCCTAAGATCGGAAATCTCATTTTCCTGCTCTCGTCGGCTTTGGTCGCGATGAATCGCGGCGGCCACGGCATCCAAAAGATCTTGGTCCCGAAATGGCTTCACCAGGAAATCCATGGCTCCGGCCTTCATCGCCCGGACGGACATCGGGATATCGCCGTGTCCGGAAATGAAAACAATCGGAATCCGAATGTTTTCTTTAGCCAACTCCGCCTGAAACTCGAGGCCGCTCAATCCAGGCAAGCGGACGTCGAGTACAAGGCAGCTTGGCACATCCGGTCGCTCGCTCTTGAGAAATTCCTGGGCAGAAGCAAATACCTCGACCTGAAGCTTTACCGAATAAAAGAGCCGTGCAAGCGCTTGGCGCATGGAGTCATCGTCATCAACGATGAAGACAAGCGGCTCTGTGCTTGCGACGGTCTTCGGCGAGGAATTGCGCTGGGACACCATGCAATCTCACATCACTGTGCTGCGTTGCTTTCCCAAGCTACAAGGGAAGCAGCGCCGTTTCGAAGCCTTGACGATCAAGGCGCTCGTGAAAGGTCAGTCTGTCGTATTGGTCCGAACTCCGGGGCCGCCTACCGATATTCGTAACCCTGCCTCGTTCCAACTCGAACTCAGGTAGGCCAGCTCCAAAGCTTAGGGGTGCTGACCATTCACCTGGACGGGCATTTTAGCCCAAAGTGCGCAGCTGGCAAACCCCAGTATGCCTCGTACCGGGCGGATTCGCCCTCGGTGTACCGATCTTCACAAGACAGACTAGCCCCTCGCCGCTGCCCTGGCCATGCAATGGCCCCATGGATGTCGTGCGAATTCGAAATGGCCAGCCGACGCTCATCGGTCAGCAGCCTCCTGCCTTCCGGTGCGACCGCTCGAGGATTAAGATTTGTCGGCTTCCCATTGAGCCACGCGTCCTGTGAGCACATTTTTCAAGGTCGACGATAATGTTGCGCACTTTCTCCAAAGGGCTTAGGTGAGACGGTACACTTCCTGATCGGACTCATCTCGCTGGTGTTATTGACAGGTCTGTGCACCTGGTTGGGCTTTAGGCCCGTCTCTGCCGCTCTGATTTTCCTGATCCTGACCGCTTTGCTCTCTCTGGATGGTAAGCTTCTTTGGCGCGCTAGCGCGTTCTTTCTTCGCCCATGGCCCCTTTGCCTATTTCTTCTCCCCTCGGATATTTCACCTTCATTATCTGCAAGATGTCATAATTGTCATAGCATTCTTACTCACGTCGGTGATTGTGACATGCTTGGTGAGACAACTCCGGGCCTGCTGGCATACCGGGCACTTTGCGCGTATCTGGGAGGTTTGACGGGACGGTGATCGCGGTGGCCGGCGAAGACTGATAGACCTTGAAACAGTAGGGCCTGAGATGGGCTACCCGGCTCCTCACCTAGGCGGGCGTCCGGGCTCAGCTGACCTTGAGCCCAACAACAACTCTATACCACGAAATCGCCGACGAAAGACAAGAACGCACGGGATGAGCTATCGAGCCACCTTGGAGATTTGCTCAATCGCGCAAGCCAGCGATACGCAAGCTAGCCAACTGTGATAAGGGTGCGCAAACTAACACGTTCCTACCCGGCGCATACCGGCAGTTCCATTCCTGATGCCGAGAACATATAGGGCTTTTTTGCCGCTGACCGCTGCGCTGCAGGTCTTACCGGTAGCGCGATCTGCGGAGCAGCTGCGTCAAATACCGAGTGCATCCTCCGTGCCGTACGGCAGATTTTCTCGAACGCCCGAGCTTCGATTTGCCGCACTCGCTCGCGCGAGACACCAAGTTCGAGTGACAACACCTCAAGTGAGAGTGGTTCATCGGTGAGCCGGCGCATCTCAAGAACATACCGCTCCCGGTCGCTTAGCGTCTTCAACGCTTCGCGAAGAGCGTCTCGCCGATGCTCAAGCTCGTCATTCTCGGTAAGTGCCTCCTCAGGACTGGGACGTTCATCAAGCAACCGATCTTGCCATTCATCTGGCTGACCGTCGTCCGCCACCGAAATGTTCAACGACATGTCTCCCTCAATCCGCTGGTCCATCTCGACAACGTCTCGCTCGGCCACGCCGAGGAGCTCCGCGATGCGTTTCGCGTCGTCTGGGCTCCCGTCCCCCTCTTGAAGGGCCGCAATCCGCCGCTTGGTTTGCCGCAACTTGAAGAAAAGCGTTCGCTGAGCACTCGTCGTGCCGATTCTGACGAGGGACCATGAGCGCAAGATGTATTCCTGAATCGAGGCCTTTATCCACCAGACTGCATAAGTCGAGAATCTGGCACCTTTATTCGGGTCGAAGCGCTTGGCGGCTTGCATCAATCCGACGTTGCCCTCCGAGATCAAATCGGAGAGCGGAAGACCATAACCGCGATAACCGCGGGCCACGTTGGGAACCAAGCGCAGATGGCTAGTGAGAATCCTGTTCGCTGCTTCAGAATCCGCATTCTCGCGCCAACGCTTGGCCAATACGGTTTCTTCTTCGGCCTCCAGGAAAGGAAATTTTTGAATTTTCTGCATATACTGAGCAACATCAGTGGTAGGCAAATAACTGCGCATCGCGTTGCACCCTTCATTGAGTCCATCAAAGACTACCTCGTGTCGCGATTAACTCATTTGCCATTGTGGTGCTCAATCACGCTGAAGTTGCCGCAAACGACCTTTTGATTTCGGCTCAGCATACTCGCGTGTGTGTCATCCAATACCTTGGTTGCATGCTCGTCGGTCGCAAAATCGCTAATACCGATGCAGCTTGCTTTTGCATCCGTCTATCGACATTCTTGAGTGAGCTTCGAAAGGGCGTTACCGATACCTTGGTACAATTCGTTTACCCTTACGTACAATCGACGGCCATTTGGCGGTCATTAGGTTTAGCGTGCCCACAGCAGGGCCCGAGAGGAGCTCAATTAATTCCAAGGACGGTCTTGTCCCAGTTGTACCCGCGATGTCGAATAATTACCAAGAGACTCAGAGCTATGACCAAATGGACTTCGCTTGCTCGTCCGATGAAGGGCTGCTGTTGCGCGAGTTGACCCACAGGATCAACAACGAGTTCGCAGCTATCATTAGCACCATTTCGCTCGCGGCCGCGCGTTCTCCGCATCGCGAAGTCCGGGTCGCGCTCAATCAAGCGATAGAGACCTTAGATAACTACGCCGCCGTTCATCGTTGCCTCAGGGCCCCGAACCCTGGCACGCGGGTTAACGTCGCCGAATATCTC
>Ga0307474_10004271_pt1 | contig 10301 bp, 6 predicted proteins | sample atmos_gasesECM1C_2_FD_203312 | JGI IMG/M metagenome (GOLD analysis project Ga0307474, IMG submission 203312) | Hardwood forest soil microbial communities from Morgan-Monroe State Forest, Indiana, United States - atmos_gasesECM1C_05 | ecosystem: Environmental > Terrestrial > Soil > Temperate...
TTCCACGGAAATTACCCTTCCGGTCCCATTGCTTCCGATTTTCGACGCTGCGAGACATGTGAAGTAGCCGAAATTCGCCCCAATATCGACAAACACGGTGTCTGAAGTAACCGAGCTTATAATAAAGCTCGACAGGTCCGGCTCCCATTGTCTGTACACGACCAGTTGCGGAGCCATAATCTCGTCCGACGGATCTATAAAATACTTTAGGCCGTGAAGTGTCTGGATAAGCATCGTTCCATCTGGAAACAGCGTACCGAACGGTCCGACGAGAGAGCGGATCTCGCGGAGCAGGGTTTCCACGTGTTTCAGTCGTTCAGAGAAGTTGGTTAATAACTCAGTGTTGCGGTCGTTCATGTAGCCATCCCTAATATTGGTGAGATGTAACGTACGATCATGCCAGGTTCCCTTCCCTGTAGGCGACGTAAGATCTCAACCTGATCAAAAGCCTTGCACTCTTGTTTGCCGAAGCGATATGCAACTATCTGCCGAGTTGCTAAAGGGTCTTGCTGCAAGATTACGACCGGTACTCGAAGTAGCTGCTCCTGAAGCTTCAGAAGTAAATCAGAGCCGCAGCGAGGCCTGCTCAAATAGCTGTGAAATGTACAATTAAAAGCCTGGTGCGCTTCTCGACATTCAATCAAAAATTGCATCATCGAGGCTTCTCAATTCCAAGGTTCGAGAAAAGCACGTCTAATGCAATCCGGGCATCGCCTAGATGCTGGCCATTGGCCAATGGCAGTGACTGAGTGAGTCCGGAAGATGGCGGCCACGCAAACAGGTAGAAGTAGGGTTCATATTCGACTATGGACGCACCTTTGGCAAAGCCGTCGAGAGTCCAAATTACCGCTTCCTCCGGTGGCAGCGTACCGGCGGTTAGGATCGGATCGTAATCGGTGGTCCATGATTGCACGCTGAGTCCGAATCCCTTCTTTCCCGCGAGAGCGGTTCCTCCTGATTTTACTGAGCCGATAGCAGCGGGTATGCGCTCCCATGCCGTCAGTCGAAAATTTCTTGGAGTCATAATCCAATTGCCGTAGGCGACGCCGCAACGCTTTAGCCCCTCATTGTTATCGTACATGGGCACAAGATTCGGGTAGTGTGCCGCCAACTTTGTCTCACTCTCAATGTAACTGTCTCGTATCTTCAGGTCCGTTTGAACCGCGGTCGGGTTCAAGTAGCATTCATATGGTAAGTAGAGCGAGGGATCGCTCCAGATGACGAATCTTGCGGTTCTGTTCGCCCATTCGAGCGCTTGGGTGGCAACTTGCCAGTCGAACGAGAGCTCGCGTTTGGCCAAAGCAGAGTCGGCGATCATTGGCTGACTGCTCGGATCTTTGGTATTTATATCAATGCCGAGCCTTTCCATTTGCCTCAAAGCGACGAATTTTGTGCCATAGCGCTTTCCATAGAAGTCAAGGCTATCGGGATTTGTCGCGGAACCGGCGGGGTCCAAGCTAATGCCTTTTAGCGGCGAGTATGCTCTAGGCTTGTAATCCAGCAAGTCTTTCTTAATATAAGCAAGATTGGTGACGTCCGAACTATAGTAATCAAGAACGAATGGGATTCCGGCGGAAGCTAGTTTGTCGAGGACAAATAGCGTCGCTTCGCGATCTTCCTGGATAGGGTTTATGAGTGCCCACACCGTAAATCGACTTTGAGCACTGTGAAGTGTGGCAATTATCCGTTCAAGCGCTTCGGCCGCCTTTGTCCGGTCTTTTCGCGCAAGATCTTGAAGCCCGTCTGTAAATCCTTGATCGAGATTGAATACGAGCGTCTTGTTGGCGCATACCGCTGGTCGAAAACCACAATTAGGTGCGAATACGAGTGGTTTGTCGTTACGAGCTAGAGTGTATCCCTTCTCATGTAGGATTATAGTCGCGCTTTCATAAGCGACATTATCGCGATCGTGCGGAACCTTAGTGACCCCCACGTATTTAATCCCGCGTATGCGCACAGTCGATGTTGGTCCAATCAACAAGAATGTGCGACGCACTAATCGAAATCCGCTTGACTCAAGCGTCCATTGCATCAACTCACCAGAGTCCGGAGCGATTGCCTGTACGAGATCCCTACCAGTGCCGTCAAAGTCTCCGGCGAGAATATCGCCGCGGATGGTGTAACTCACGCTGCTCGTTGCGGGTGTCGACAACTGCGCGGATAGCTTGACCGCTCCCTGACCGTTACATGAGGTGAGATCCCAGGCCAGAAGACTTTTCCCACCGTCGGCTACAGCAATCAGAAAATTCGAGCCACGTCCTTTCAGATCCCCGAGCGTAAACGAAACTATGGAATCCACCAGGACAGCTTCTCCGTTAGCATCCAATAACCTGCCATCACAATTCAGATGCTGTCCCAATGGCGGACCGTCAGCGGTCTGAATCCACAGATAGAAATAACTTGTGTTCTTTTGCAACGCAAGCGCAAATCCCTGATCGCGGCTGCGGCGCCAGTCGCCATTCGCAAAACGAAGTGAATCAGTCGGTATCGCGACACCCGAGCGATTGAAAAAGGTCTTGCCGCTTGGAATAGGTTCAAACGCCCATGTATTGGGCAGTCCAAAGCAAAGTGAGTATATTAGTAGTGCTGTAAGAATCGCGCGACAAAATGGCCTGACCGATTCAATCACCTGGATGCTGCCCGTGGCGATATTCACTGCTGGCATTGATCCCACTTCGTTATCGTCGACTCCAAAGATTGGCCTACTAGGAATACTCTTCAGGTAGCGGCTCGATTGGAAGCGTTGGCGTTCGCTGAAATGCCGTCGCTCCCTACGCGGGCCATTTCGTCGAGCTGGTGCTCAAGCATAGCGACTCTACCTTTGAGAAAGGTCAATTCCTCGATTCTCGTGCTTCGCTCGTCGAGTTCCCCGTGTTTATGCTTCGCGATCCAGTAGCTGATAAGCGACCGATCAATTCCGTATTTCTCGGAAAGAGACCGTACCGAGCGCCTTTTCTTGGTGGCCTCAAGAACAATCGCAAGTCGAAAGTCGCTGGCCTTCATGTCGGCACTGGATTGTACGCGTGCCCCAATTCCATTCGCCTCAATTGCCGGGGGACTCTCCACGGGATGGTAATTCTCAAGTAACCAACCATTGAAATCACTCCCGCTTTGCCGCTTTTGCGACGTTGCTTCTCGGCGTATTTTTGTTTCATCAACATATTTGACGCCGCCGTCCGGTCGAGCCAAGCCGAGAACATCGTAAACATGTTCGATAAGTGGTAGGGGCTCCGACAAAAAGTCCTCGTAAAACACTTCAATTTTTTTGTCGTTTGCTATCGAATTCGCGAAGGTCTCCAAGTAAATATCGGAAAGCAGGACGGACCGCAATGCTTGTTCTGTTTCACCGAGGGTAACGCTCGGCTTGGGCATGCCGGTCTGTTCATTGCTGTAGACGTGCCAGTCGCCTGTCTTTCTTGCGTACGCCAAACTGACCGCCTGGCGCACTTTCATGCGCCGCCTAACAATAATCCAATGAGCGTGCGGCCCAAATAACGTCTGCCTCAAAGCGTCAGCTTTACGAGCTTCTCTTACTATAATTGATAGAGCCGCGCACATGATTTTCGTGGCGACCCATCCCTGATGGCCCAAGTACAGGGAGTTGAACTTCGTCAGAATCTCCGCATGTGAAGATTTGTTGCTTAAATGAGCAAAGTGCTCTCTGGTTAGGTCGAATAGTACGTCGCCAAATAGCCCATGAAAGTGATAAGCAATAGACTCGGCGACAAATGTGGAACCAGATCGAACTTCACTGGCGATTATTAATGCCTTTCTCACGGTCTAATTGTCCAAATAAAAACGGGAACTGTCCCTGTTACCGCGCTAGCTTTTCCCGAGACAAGCCGCGATTAGGCCACTGTTATTCGAAATGAATTCCTCAGACATGAGCATTTCTGCGGCTGCCGCGCTCAGCGTTTCGGCTGTTCGCTTTTCGTTAATCACCTGCTCTGATTCGGGCGGGCGATCAAGGATCAAGCGATACAGATTTAAAACATCGTTTCTACTAATCATTTCGAGCCATTACCTCCACGTGACGGTACCATTTCCAATTTTTCCAGATCCTTTCGAATTTCCGCGATTTGATGGCGAACCTCGTCTAGATTTGCCCGCCATGACGCTTGCGTTGTTGCCGCCGCGTCAAGGGCCTGGAATCGCTCTAGCAATTCCGTATTTGCTTCGCGCATTTTCCGTTCCAGCTCGATCTGCCTTTGAGAAAGACTTTCTAGCATATGCAACAAAATATTCGCGTCGGGATGATCATCCGTCTTGCCTACCGTACTTTGCCAGCGCACCGCAATTTTTTTTGAATATTCGTTTCTGCTCGCAAATTTATGCACAAGGCGAACGCGAAATTCATCAAATGATGAACTGCCTTTTACAATGTCTTCGAATTCGTTGTTCTTCACCGACTTTCCGAAGAGAGCCCGCGAGTACTCCTCGCAACGATTTTTTTCTGGCTCATCCATCTACTATTCCCTCCGTCAGCTTCGACAACATACTTTCAATTGCACCGCCCATCGTGCGAGCCGTGAACCGCTGTTCATAGGTTTGCCTTGAGGACTCGCCAATCTTTAGACGAGTTGATTGATTTTCAATGAGAAGCTTAAGTCGATTGGCTAGTTGCGCCGTATCATCGACTTTGACCAGGTATCCATCAACGCCATCGTTGATTATTTCACGCATACCGCCAATATCGCTTGCTATTACCGGTTTGCCATGTCTCATCGCTTCAATTAGGACGAGCCCGAAGCTTTCGAATCTACTAGGCGCGACGAACACGTCTGCGTCCGCGTAATGTCCTTGCAACTCTTTGTCGCTCAAGTACCCGAGGAAATTTAATGTCAGCCGAGGGAATTTTCGCTTAAGTCCGTCCGCTTGTTGAACAAGCCGCTGACGGTACGGATCAGCATCCTTTCCTGCGCTCCCCGCTAAGACGACTTCAATTTGGTCGAGTACCTGCGGCATCTGAGCTAGCGCCGATAACAATAGATCTGGACCCTTTCGCTCCTCCAAACGTCCGACGAAGAGCACCTTTGTTTTTCTAGGGTGGGCGCCGTTGGATGAGACGCTCTGTGTTTTCGCGGCCGGGATAATGGGTGCGCCAAGACCGTGCAAAATGGTGGTTACTCGCGCGGCGGCTCGGCGCAGCGCGCCATCATAGCTGTCGTTGATCTCATTGATCACTTGCGTGGAATTGGCAAGAATCGCTCGGGAATTCTCTAACAACCATGTTTCCGCGGCGATAACTTTGTCGACATGGTTTGCTTTGTATCTTAGATCGTTTTTCCATTCTGGCTTGAACTGCATAGCCAGCTTGTAAGTCGTATGCAGAGACGTGATAACGGGCTTTTTCAAGTGTGCACAACACAGGATACCTTCGACATCCCAAATCGGTGCAGATACGATGTCAACGCCCCATATGCCTTCGGCTCGCTGAATCTCTCGAAGCACAGCTGTCGCTCGCCGCGCGATGGACGTTGGAATGGGGACAGGGGAGGCGTAGGCGAGTTCCTCGTCGAAAGCATCGATTACAGAATGGATCCAAACACCGTCTCGAAAGTCGACATGGTTCGCGTGAGTCTGGCTCCGAGTGATAACGTGAACCTCATGCCCGCGGGAGGCGAGTTCGATTGCACATTCTTGAGTCCATCGCGCAATTCCTGCAGTGTCCGCCGGCGGATACCCCTGTGAAACGAAGTAGATCCTGAGAACTCGCTCCGGAGCTGGAGAGTCATGGATTGCTGTAAACGGGCTCGGCAACGAAGAAGCTCGCGAAGTCGTCGCATGAGAGGGTTTCGACTGGAGCGCGTTCGTGGCTTCGCCGATTCCCATACGCATCCCTTCGGAAATGCCGGCGGTCAGCTCTTGGCAAAGCCGCGAGTAATGTGCGGGGCTAATCTTCTTATGGTCCAAGAACCATTTGTTGGAGAAATCTATGTCCTTTCTATAGCGCTCGATTTCCGCAATTACTTCCAAGTTGAGCAGACTTTGTTCGCGGTTCTTTGAATGCTTAAAGCAGAAGTATGCCTTACTGCGCGCGGGCGCTAATAAAGACCTTGGAATTCTTTCATGCGTCCGCGTCGCGCTCGGAGCGTACTTATGAAACACATAAGCATTCGGCACGGTAACTATCTTTTTTGAGTCTTCGACCACCCTGGCGCAAACATCGGTCTCATCTAGCATATATTCGAAGACTTCGTCGAAACCACCAATTCGCTCTAGTACGCGGCGCGAGAAAGAAGAGTTGGTGCCCAAAAGCGAAGGAAAGAAAAAATCACTTGAGGCCACCATCCTTTCGGGGTCGAGAGTATTGAAGAAGCGCGCGTTTCCAAATTTATCGCAAACGGTATAACGACACTGATAGCTGACGCCGGTGTGATCGAATGTAAAGCCGCCTGCGGCTCCAACGTTCGAATTGGCATAAGTGGCCATCAATCGTGCGACCCATTCACGATGGGCGACGGCGTCATCATCTATGAAGAATACGACGTCGCCGGTGGCCGCTGAGATGCCGACATTCCGCGACTCAGAAAGATTCCGATTTGGGCATTTGGCGCGCTTGAAGCGAATGCCGGTTCCTTCGACCGAATCGAGAACTTCTTCGGTATTATCATTAGATGGTCCATTAACGATGATAAGTTCAAGGTTGCGATAGGATTGCGCGGCGATTGAAACCATCGCATTAGTCAAATATTCGGCGCGATTATAGGTATTAATAACGACGCTGGCCTTTAAAATCCCACTATCCAAGTCTATCTCCCGAAATTGTATTTCCCTATCCCCGTGAGCACTTCCAGACTGTTGTGTACCGAAGCGGGCAGACGCAATCGTTGCTCATATCGAGCGCACTGACACTGCTTACTAATTATTTGCCGTGCCCATCTCTGTCGGAAAAACATGAAAGCGCGCGACAGCAAGGGATCGGTCCAGTTGCAAAATGATTTGCATCAGCTCTCGAAAGTAGACGCGTTTCATGGTCATCGTCACCTATTCGCACATACAATCCTTCCATGACATATTACAGGGATGTTCCTTCAGTCGCGGTGATCGGTTTCTCGTTCCGATTGCCCGGGGGAACCGACGAAACACTCTGGCAAGCACTGCTTTCCGGCCGAGATCTCGTCACCTCCGTTGAATCCGATCGCTGGTCCCAAGACACTCTCTTACATCCCAACAAGACTGAACCCGGTACGTCCTATACGTTTGCGGCCGGTTCGATTGGCGATATTGCGGGATTCGACGCGGCGTTCTTCGGGGTTTCCCCGAGGGAGGCCGAGCAAATGGATCCGCAGCAGCGGGTTTTGCTCGAAATGACCTTGGAAGCGTTCGAGCAGGCGGGTGTTCCGCCCTCGTCGATGCGCGGCAGTCGGTGCGGGGTCTATGTCGGTCTGTCGAGCGTCGACTACGCCTACCGTCGCGCCGACGATTTGGGCGCGATCGATGCCACCACCATGACCGGTAATGCCGGCAGTATTGCGGCGAATCGACTCTCTTATGTGTTCGATCTGCGCGGTCCGAGCATGACCATCGATACGGCTTGCTCGTCCTCATTGGTCGCCTTTCACCAGGCCTGTCAGTCGATCCGCAACCACGAGACGGACGCGGCGCTGGTTGCGGGCATCAGTTTGCATCTGCACCCCTACGGTTTCATCGGCTTCTCCAAAGCGTCGATGCTCTCGCGGCACGGCCGCTGCCGCGTGTTCGACGCCGGTGCGGATGGCTACGTGCGATCCGAAGGCGGCGGCGTCGTGCTCTTGAAGCCGCTGGCGCAGGCGCTGGCCGACGGCAATCGGATTCTGGCGGTGGTGGCGGGTACCGGCGTCAACAGCGATGGACGCAAGGCGGGGCTGACGGTGCCCAGCCATGAGTCGCAGGCCGCGCTGCTGCGTGAAGTGTATGAGCGAGCCGGTATTTCACCGGCGGACATCGATTATTTCGAAGCCCACGGGACGGGAACCGCGGTCGGCGATCCGCTCGAGGCGCGCGCCATCGGCGAGGCCCTCGGCCGGCACCGTCCACCCGGCAAGCCGCTGCCCATCGGGTCGATCAAGGGCAATATCGGACATCTCGAGGCCGCGGCCGGTATGGCCGGACTCTTCAAGGCACTGCATGTGCTGCGCGATCGGCGCGTTCCCGCGAACCTGCATGTGCGCACGCTGAACCCGAACATCGATGTCGGCGCCTGGAACTTGGCGCCGGTCACCGAGCCGCTCGATCTGGGCAACGAAAGTCTGGTTGTCGGCGTGAGCGCCTTTGGCTTTGGCGGCACCAATGCACACGCCGTGTTGACCAGTCACCAAGACGTGGCAGAGGCTGAGACGCGAAGCTATCTTCCCCAGCCGAAAGTGCTGTCGACTCCGCCGTTGCTGTTGTCGGCGCGCAGTCCGCAAGCGCTGCGCGATGTGGCGCGCGACATGGCGCAGCATCTGCGCACCCGTCCGGATCAGTCCGACTATGACATTGCTTATAGTGCCGCGTATCACCGCGACATGTACCGGCATCGACTTGCGGCGAGCGCGGGTGATCGGCACGCGCTGGCGCATGCGCTCGAGCAGTATGCAACCACCGGCTCTGCGGTGGGAATCACCCTCGGTAAGTATCGTGCGGAAGCCTCGGCACCCGCCTTCATCTACTCGGGCAACGGTTCGCAATGGGCCGGCATGGGCTTGCAGCTGTACGAGGACGATGCGGTATTTCGTGAGGCGCTGATCGAGGTCGATGCGCTGTGTGCCGCGCGCAGCGGCGAGTCGATTCTCGCGGAACTCAACGCTGCCCCCGCCGCCAATCGCTTCGCGCAGACGGAAATCGCGCAGCCCGCGCTGTTCGCCATCCAGGTCGCCCTGACCCGGACTCTGGAGCGGCGCGGCGTGGGGCCGATCGCGGTCTGTGGTCACAGCGTCGGCGAGGTGGCTGCCGCCTGGGCGAGTGGGGCGTTGACGCTGGATCAAGCGGTACGCGTGATTCACGAGCGCAGCGCGCATCAAGGCCGGACGCGCGGACAAGGATGCATGACGGCCGTCGCCTTGAGCCAGGATCAGGTCGCCGAATTGCTGGCAGAGCTCAAGCTCGGCGAGCGCGTGACTCTCGCCGCGATCAACTCCACCAAGGCCGTCACCCTGGCGGGTGACATGGAGGCGATGACGCAGCTCGAAGGCGCCCTCGCTCAGCAGCGCATCGGCTGCCAACGCCTTGCCCTGGACTACGCGTTTCACAGCGCATCGATGGACCCCATCGGTGCGGATTTGGTGCGCTCGTTGAGCGGTCTCGAGATGCGCGCGGCGGCACTGCCGATGTATTCCTCGGTGACCGGCGCTCGCGTCGGACCGAATGCGATCGATGCGGCGTACTGGTGGCGCAACGTGCGTGAACCGGTGAACTTCGAGGCGGCGATTCGCGCCTTGATCGATGCCGGCGTCAATACCTTTGTCGAAATCGGCCCGCGTGCCGTGCTCACCGGGTATTTGAACGAGATCACCAAACCCTTGGGCGCCGCAGCTTTGGTGCTGCCGAGCTTGACGCGCAAGGACTCGGGCGGTGCACGCATCGCTGAGTTGACTACACAACTCGAACTCTCCGGTGGCTTGCGCGACCGGGCGCGCCAGTTTCCGGTGCCTGGGCGGTACGTGGATCTGCCGCACTACCCCTGGCAGCGCGAGCGCCACTGGCAGTCGAGCACCCTCGAATCACAGGGACGGCTCACGCGCAAGGTTGTGCACCCGCTGCTCGGCTATGCGCTGACCGGGGAGATGCTGCATTGGGAGAACCAGCTGGATCTCGCCAAGCTGCCGGTCTATGCCGATCACGTAGTCGGCGGCGGCGCCGTGCTGCCGGCGTCTGGATTCGTCGAAATGGCGCTGGCCGCCGGCCTCGAACGTCGCCGTTTGGAACACCGCGCGCAAGATGCGCCGCTGGTGATCGAGGATCTGGAAATTGTGTCGCCGATGCTGCTTGAATCAGAGCGCTCCAGAACGGTTCGTTTCCACCTGCATGCCGACGATGGCCGGTTCACCATCGTCAGCCGCGAACGCCTGCTCGACGACCCCTGGCGCAGGCATGCGACCGGACGGCTGGTTGAGGATTGCCTCGCGACGCCCGTCGGGTCCGTCGCGATACCGGCGCGCTCCGCGGACGTGCCGGCGGATATGCACTATGAGTTCGCGCGCACTCTCGGTCTGCACTACGGACCGGCGTTTCGCGCGGTGGCCGGAGCGTGGTACCGGCGCGAGGGAGTTTTAGGATCGATCGCGACGCCGCCGGAAATTGCCGCGGACACCGCCACCGCGCTGTTGCATCCGGCGTAC
>Ga0307474_10004272_pt1 | contig 10301 bp, 5 predicted proteins | sample atmos_gasesECM1C_2_FD_203312 | JGI IMG/M metagenome (GOLD analysis project Ga0307474, IMG submission 203312) | Hardwood forest soil microbial communities from Morgan-Monroe State Forest, Indiana, United States - atmos_gasesECM1C_05 | ecosystem: Environmental > Terrestrial > Soil > Temperate...
CTCATCAAAAACTCGATAGAAAAACGTGCCGTTCGAGTTGAGGCCCTGGACGGTCCTTAGACTTACATTGTAAATGTAGCTGGCATCAAATTCTAATTCGAGCTTACCCCAATTGCATTCCTTGCTGGCATAGTTAAAGCCAAACTCGATGCCGTCATTACGTTCGTTTCCTAAGTTGAGGTAAGTGCCAACGACTTCGTCGATGATGCCGTTCGGTCCACGGACCACAAAATTGCCTGGGGGAGCAGTAGTTCCGAGATCGACGATGTTTTGTGGAAATAACGTTCCTATCACGTTGTGTTGATCGATCTGGAACCAGTTGAAATAGGCAGAGAACCCGTTGGCCCAACCCCACCAGCTATGTTCCGGGTCGGTCGAGCCCGGGCTCCAGACTCCACCGACATAGTAGGTATAGGCATTCTCCGGCTTGAGGGCCGCATTGCCTCTCGTGCTATCGAGCACAGTTAGGACTCCGAGTTGAGGGAACTTGGGATCGATAACGGCGGCTTCACCCGGAAGCGGAGATCCAAATAACTCGGGCAATGATGGGGCCACAAACCCTTCAGAATAGGTAGCACGGATAGTGAAGTCATTAAGTGGCTTGTAGCGCACCGCGATCTTTGGCTTAGCGGCGCTGCCAAAATCGCTGTAATAATCCTGGCGCTCTGAGAGAACCACATCGAGATCGCGCATCCCTGGCCAGGACCATTGGTTTCCGAAGATTGGAATATCGGCTTCGCCAAAGATACTCCAGATGTAGCGGCGACCGTTTGTGAGGTTCCCAACCGCATACTGAATCGCCGTGAGATTACCGGACTTGCTATTCGGATCTTCGTTTACAATGAAATCCTCGCTGCGATATTCGAAGCCCCCAGCGACGGTCAGCGCGCCGGCAGGCAGTTCGATGAGGGTACCACCGGCTGTCGCGTGAACCTGGAAGATATCGGTTCGATTATCTTCCCAGATGTTGGTTACTAGCTGTTTATCGCCGTAGAACTCCCGGTTAGCTCCGGTAATGGATTCATCCACAAAGGGATTGAAGAACTGACCAACATGTCCGGGTAAGGTGCCGTTCAGAGCCGCCTGCATACCGTTAAAGGTGAACATGTTATTTACGGTCTCGGTACCGTCGCTCTCGCCATAGAGGACGTTGGCGTCAATAAACCAACCGTGCGGCAATTGAATTGTCGCTCCGGCAACGTTGCGCAAGGTGGTAATCGTGGTGTCGGTTCTGAGCGGGCCAAACTCGTTGAGTGCCAACCCATTGATTAGCAGCGGAACACCAAAAGGGTTATATGGATTGTACGCGGGCACGACAACCCCAGGATTAAACGGCGGCGGATAGATGCCTTGATTCGGGCTAAACGAACTGAGCTCCTCGTTCCTTTGGATGATGAGGCTATCGTAGAGCTTCAGCCAATCCGTCACGTCGTATGCCATTTTGACGAGACCACCCAGCCTGGTTTCACGCGGGATGATTTGCAGGTAGGGCTCGCTAAAGCCCGGAATGGGCGCCTGGTTGATGGCAAAGTCCGACGTTGTGACGAACGGCCCTCTGGTACCGGGTAGAACTTGATAGAAATTCCCGGACGGGTCGACAAACTCCCCTGTAGTGCTGGGAGAAACCGGGTGGGGAGGATACTTTGGGCTCAGCAGGCTGAAATTCGGGTTCGTATTCGCTCTGTCCGAATTCATGATCGGACCGGCCGAATAGTAATCGAACGCTGCGATGACGCTCAGTTTCGACGTATCGCTGAATTTCTGAGTGAGACCGCCGACGAAGGAACCGTGGTAGGTCTCGTTATCGCCTCTCTGGCTGATACCGAAGTAGTTGAACACATCTGCACCGTTGTATTCGTCCTTGAGGATCAAGTTCACAACCCCGGCAACTGCGTCCGTGCCATACGTCGCGCTACCGCCATCATTTAGGATTTCCACGCGGTCGACGGCAGCTAACGGTATCGCGTTGATATCAACGTAGCTGATGGTGGCACCAGTAGTGACCTGAGGAAACGGTGATTGCGGAAACCGAAGACCGTCCACCAAAATCAGGGTATCGTTTGGCGGCAATCCTTTGAGGCCGATAGATGCGCCGCCGGGAGAAAAGCTGAATCCCGCAGTATTAGCTGGATTAAAATTAGCGAGTGCGGAAGGCAAGTTTTGCAGCACATCGGCTATTGTCTGACTGCCTGTCTTTTCGATATAGTTTCGATCGAGCGTGGTCACCGGCTGTGGGCCTTCTCCAATCCTGGGAAGCAAATAGCCCGTCACAACGACTTGTTGTAGCTCTCCACCGCTCGAGGCATTGGTCGCACTTGAAGCTTCGGTGACCGTGGGATTGGTAGCCGGAGGATCGGGGGTTGCCGCTGCCGGCGAAGGATCTGCAGTCTGAGCCGGTGCGCGAAAACTGACTAACAACAGTGCGCAGGCTAGACCGATGGTTATCCTTGGACCAGCACCATGGTTCAAACTCTACTCCTTGTTTAAAACTCTCGAGGCAGGCGATTCGGGACTACTCAGATAACAATTAGCTGCAAAACTGGGTCGACAAAATGACCGCTTTCAGCAAAAATGATATATCCACTTTGAACCGGTATGAAACAGGTCAGCGCCGGCTTTTTCCCGTCGATCGCCTTTGACGAGCGCGAATCGACCCCCATGTACCGCCGGTTATACGATTGGTTTCGATCGGCGATACTAACCGGCGAATTGCGGCCCGGTCAGAAGCTCCCTTCGACTCGTTACCTAGCCTCTGAGCTAAACGTTTCCCGCATCACGGTCTTGTGCGCATTCCAGCAGCTCGCCGCCGAAGGCTATATTGTGAGTTCCGCCGGCTCGGGAACCTATGTAGCAAAATCGATCCCGGATCAGGTAACTCGGCTAGGATTCGGCAAGCAGCCGCGATTGACGAATCATTCTCAATGCGCCGGGTCACGCAGGATTTCTCAACTCAGCGCTAAAATATCTCCATTCCCGACTCTGCCGTTTGGGCTCGAAGCGTTCCGGGTCGGGTTGCCTGCGCTGGATCGTTTCCCGATCGCGGTCTGGTCCCGGCTCGTGGCTCGGCGCTGGAGACAGCCCAGGAAAGAGATGCTGATGTATGGCGATCGCATGGGATTCGGGCCGTGCCGAGAGGCCATTGCCGAATACGTGACGACAGTCCGAGGCGTGCGTTGCAACCCATCGCAAGTTATGATCGTTAACGGCTCGCAACAGGGTCTGGAGATTTCCGCCCGAGCATTGTTAGATCCCGGCGACCCCGTCTGGATAGAAGAACCGGGTTATCCGGGCGCAGTTCAAGCTTTCGGTGCAGTGACTGGCAACCCGATCCCCGTGCCAGTCGATCGTGATGGATTGGACGTCAAAGAAGGGATCAAGCGTTGTCCCAAAGCGAGAGCAGCATTCATCACCCCATCGCACCAATTCCCGATGGCCATGACCATGAGCGCGGGGCGCAGAATGATGCTCTTAGACTGGGCTTTCCGTAACAATTCCTGGATCGTGGAAGACGACTACGACAGTGAGTATGATTTCCGCAAACGGCCAATCGCGGCGGTCCAGGGCTTGGACACAAATGCCAGGGTAATCTACGTCGGCACCTTCAGTAAGGTGTTATTTCCATCGCTGCGAATTGGCTATTTGATCATTCCTTCCGATCTGGTTTCTGCTTTCAGCCGGATCCGCCAAGCTTCGGATCTATCTCATTCTACGCTGGAGCAAGCCGTGCTCGCGGACTTCATCCAAGAGGGACATCTAGCCCGGCATATCCGGCGGATGCGGATGCTTTACATGGAGAGAAACGGGATGCTGGCGGCTGAAATCGAGATGCAACTCGGCTCTACGGTGGAGTTAGTCAGCGCTCAGGCCGGCATGCACTTGGTTTGTCTGCTCCCGGCCGGGGTTGAAGACACGATCGTCTGGCAGGAGGCGGCCAGAGTAGGCATCGCATCCTGGCCCTTATCTATCTGCTATCAAAGAAAACCGGAGCGAGGCGGGCTTATTCTCGGGTACGGCGCCGTTGATCGGAAACAGATCCAAGATGGTGTCAAAAAGCTCGCCGCTGTTATCCAAGGAAGCCTGTAAGATCCCCTCCTTTCGAGATCAATAATGCTTACTTCGGCGCCGCACACGCGTCGGTTGCATCGAAGCTGTCAGTGTAAAAAAACAACAAATAAGTGTCCAAGATCGGGCTGTTCATTCGTCGCGCTTTTAAAGCGAGACAATGAAGCAGGTCAGCAACGGTTTTTTCCCTCCGATCACTTTTGAAAGTGACGATTCGAGCCCAATGTATCGCCGGTTATACGATTGGTTCCGATCTGCGATATTAACCGGTGAATTATGTCCGGGGAGGAAGATCCCTTCAACGCGAAACCTAGCCTCTGAGTTAAAAGTTTCCCGGATCACGGTCTTGTGCGCATTCCAACAGCTATCCGCCGAGGGTTATATCGAGAGTTCCGCCGGCTCGGGAACCTACGTCGCAAGATCGATCCCGGATCGGATAACTCGGCTTGGACTCGGCAAGCAGCCAATATTGATCCATCATTCTCGATGCACCGGGTCGCGCAGGATTTCCCAACTCAGCGCTAAACTATCTCCTTTCCCGACCCCGCCGTTCGGTCTCGAGGCGTTCCGAGTTGGGTTGCCGGCGCTCGACCATTTTCCAGTCGCTATCTGGTCGCGGCTCGTGGCCCGGCGCTGGAGACAGCCTAAGAAGGAGATGCTGATGTACGGCGATCGCATGGGATTCTGGCCGTGCCGGGAGGCGATCGCCGAATACTTAACTGCAGTGCGCGGCGTTCGGTGCGAGGCCGCTCAAGTGATCATTGTAAACGGTGCCCAGCAAGGTTTGGAGCTTTCCGCGCGGGCACTGCTAGATCCCGGCGACCACGTCTGGATCGAAGAACCCGGTTATCCGGGCGCGGTTCAAGCTTTCCGCGGGGTAACAGACAACCTGATGCCGGTGCCGATCGATGACAATGGCTTGGACGTCAAAGAAGGCATTCGCCGTTGCCCCGAAGCGAGAGCGGCATTCATTACTCCGTCTCATCAATTCCCGATGGGCATGACCATGACCACCGGACGCAGAATGATGCTCGTGGACTGGGCTTTCCGTAACAACGCCTGGATCGTAGAAGACGACTACGACAGCGAGTACGATTTCCGCAGGCGCCCGATCGCAGCGGTCCAAGGCTTGGACACCAACGCGCGAGTGATCTACATAGGCACCTTTAGTAAGGTGTTATTCCCATCACTCCGAATTGGCTACTTGGTGGTACCTTCAGATCTGACTTCAGCTTTCTGCCGGGTCCGGCAGGCTTCGGATGTTTCTCATTCTACGCTCGAACAAGCGGTGCTAGCCGAATTTATTCGAGAGGGACACCTTGCCGGGCATATCCGGCGGATGCGGATGCTCTATATGGAGCGCAACCACATGTTGGTAGCGGCAATCGAAGAACAACTCGGCGCCAGCGTCAAGATAGTCGCCCAAGCCGGGATGCATTTAATTTGTCTGCTCCCTGCCGGGATTGACGACACGATCGTCTGGCAGGAGGCGGTCAAGGCCGGTATTGCGTCCTGGCCCTTATCGATATGCTATCAAAGAAAGCCGGACCAAGGCGGGCTTATTCTCGGGTATGGCGGCGTTGATCGGAAACAGATCAAAGAGGGTGTCAAAAAGCTAGCGGCTGTTGTCCGAGAATGTCTCTGAATCCGGTTCGAGAGTTTTCCCGGATCCACAGCGCGCCTTGGCCTATGCCAAGGTTTCGAACGAGGTGAATGCAATCCATTTCGGACCGCGTCTCTCCGCTAGGACAAAAACGTTGTAAGTCGTCCTCGGTTCTAGACCCACGAACTCGAATCGGTCTTTTTGCGTAAAATAAACCCCGTATACTTCTTGGGCGAAAACCAAATAACGAGTTCCAGTACCAACTCGGGTCCAAGTTAGTTGTGCCGACGTCCGAGTGGTTTTTACGCTGAGGAAAGCAAAATCGGGAAGATAAACTGACGCGCTTTCGGCGATCTGAGAAGTTAGGATACTTCCGTTTACACCATTCATAGTCGCTAGATGCCGGACGAATACGCAAGATGCAGAGAGGTGCTGTCTCCAGTCTAAGTTGCGCCCGCGAAATAGTCAGCGGAAGAGCCACTTCACGAATAAATTATGGTACCAATGAATATCTTCATAACCTGGCGAAGGGTCTTCGGTTAGTTCTTCCATGTTATGGCGACAAAAATTGGGCTAAGAGTTCTGGCAATCGGTCTCTTTGCTGGAACACTGGACATGTGCCCCATCCCAAGAGCACGTCCACGATTGCCTCGATCGTCAACGCAGTCCTCGCCCTGATGCTGTGTATGGGCTTGCCGGTATCCGTCTTAACTTCTCGCTACCTACGCGCGCGTGATCGCGGCTAGTAGCTTTTTCGGTTTCAATATCCCATTCGTTACAGGGGACGAGCACAAAAACATGCTCGGCAGAGCCAGACGTGGGAAGGTAGGCTCCACGCTTGATCGTGCCACGCCGTCATCTACGGTGTTGCCGGATTATTGTTACTCAAAAGGACGTATGAATTTTTCATTAGTTCCCAGACTTGTGTTTCCACTGCTTTCTTTAATTACTGCTTCGTTTGCGCCTGCGGCCGAGGGGCTGGACAAATCGACCGTCGACGAAACGCCTTATCCCCAAGTCGATCAAAGCCTCTACTCTGGTCTCAAATGGAGGCTGGTCGGCCCTTTCAGAGGGGGCCGCGCGCTAGCAGTCACCGGTGTGCCCGGCGAACCCAACCTTTTCTACTTTGGAGCGGTCGCCGGTGGAGTTTGGAAAACTGCGGATGGCGGCCAAAATTGGGCGCCCCTTTTTCAAAACGAACCGGTTTCGTCTATTGGCGCTATCGCAGTGGCGTGCTCAGACCATAATGTGATCTACGCTGGCACCGGCGAGGCGGCCATTCGAGGAGACATCACGTTCGGGGATGGCGTCTACAAGTCGGTCGATGCGGGTAAACACTGGAAGAATGTCGGCCTAACCGATAGCCAGTACATTGGAGCGTTAGTTGTGCATCCTACCAATCCCGACGTCGTGTTCGTCGCGGCTTTTGGACATGCCTTCGGCCCAAATTCTCAACGAGGGATCTTCAAGACATCCGACGGCGGACGTACCTGGCGAAATGTTTTGTTGAAGGATGAGAATACAGGTGGGATTGATGTCGTATTCGATCCACACAACCCCAACATCCTTTTTGCAGCGCTTTGGGAGGCGCGCCGGCGACCCTGGCATTTTTCCAGCGGCGGACCAGGAAGCGGGTTGTACCGATCGATCGATGGCGGCGAAACCTGGCAACGCCTCGAAGGAAACGGCCTACCGGATGGGATCCTAGGCCGGATCGGAGTTTCTGTCTCGGGCGCCGAACCGAATCGAGTATACGCCTTGATCGAAGCCCAAGCGGGCGGTCTTTATCGGTCGGAAGATGGTGGGGACAATTGGACCCGAGTCAATGAAGATGGCCGTTTTCGGCAACGGGCCTGGTATTTCAGTAAAGTTTACGCTGATCCTAAGTCGGTCGACACTGTCTACGTACTCAATACTGGTCTATATCGCTCTGCGGATGGAGGGCGGACCTTCAACCTGTTACCCGCACCGCATGGCGATCATCATGGCTTGTGGATCGATCCGGATAATCCGCAACGGCTGATTAATGCGGATGACGGTGGAGCTACGGTTTCCACAGACGGGGGCAAGACCTGGACCACCCTCAACAATCAACCGACCGCGCAGTTCTATCATGTCGCGACGGACAACGCTTTCCCGTATCGCATCTACGGAGCTCAACAGGACAATTCAAACATCGCTATCGCCAGCGCCGGAAATGAAGGAGTTATCGGCCGCCAAGATTGGTATCCGGCAGGCAGCGGTGAGTGCGGCTTCGTCGCTCCTGACCCACGCGATCCCAATATCATCTATTCTAACAATGAGGGCTACATCACTCGATTCGACAAACGGACCGAACAATCTCAAGACGTATCCGTTTGGCCGGTAGATGTCTCCGGTCACGGCGCTAGCGACCTGAAACATCGGTTCCAATGGGTTTCACCATTGTTTATCTCACCGCACGATCCGGATACTCTCTATACCTCGGCGGAGTGCGTGTTTAAGTCCACGGATGGCGGCAAAACCTGGAAAACGATCAGCCCGGACCTCACCCGCAACGATCGGAGCAAACAGCAACCGAGCGGCGGCCCGCTTACCCGGGACATTACGAGTGTTGAATATTACGACACGGTTTTTGCGCTGGCCGAATCACCGAAACAAAAGGGACTACTCTGGGCGGGAACCGACGATGGGCTAATTCATCTTACGACCGATGACGGCAAGACCTGGAGCAACGTAACGCCTCCAGAGCTTCCGGAATGGAGTACGGTCAGCTCAATCGAACCTTCGCCGCACGACGCTGGTACCGCTTACGTCGCGGTGGATCGGCATAAGCTCGATGATTTGCAGCCGTTGATCCTGGCGACCCACGACTATGGTAAGACTTGGAGCGTAATTGTCTCTGGGATCTCAAACACTGCCTATGTTCACGCAGTACGGGAAGATCCAATTCGTCAGGGACTGCTTTATGCCGGAACTGAAACCGGTGTTTACTTCTCACTCGATGATGGCAACCATTGGCAATCGCTGCAGCTAAATCTGCCGACTTCGCCAATCCACGATCTGGTTCTAAAAGACAACGACTTGGTAGTAGCGACGCATGGGCGTTCGTTTTGGGTACTGGATGATGTCACACCGCTGCGCCAACTGGATCCGAAATCGACGGCCGCAAGCATTCTATACCAACCCGAAACGACGGTTCGTTTACATTATCCAGACGAAATCGACAGACACGAGCCTGCAGGTGACAACCCGCCTAGCGGGGCCATCATCGACTATTACTTCAAACAAAAACCGACCGACGAAGTGGTGCTCGAGATCTTAGATAAGAACAATAACCTGGTCCGCCGCGTCTCCAGTCGAGCACAAGCGGAGGCTGAAGCGGAGCAACCTGAAGAATGGCCGGACCGCGTGCCGGAGGCGAAGACGATTCCAGCCGAGGCTGGAATGAACCGGTACGTTTGGAACCTGCGTTACCAGGATCCGGAGCAGGTTCCGGGAGCATTTTACTCTGACGATGGACCCAGAGGTCCGCTGGTTGCCCCTGGCGATTACCAAGTGCGACTGACGGTGGGCGGGGTGCATCAAACCGTTCCCTTGCACGTCGCTGCCGATCCCCGGCAACATGTTCCGGAAGACGCATTCACGAAACAGCTAGCCCTAGAGCTTGAAGTGCGCGATCGCATCACGCAACTACATCGGGCGGTTAATGAAATCCGGGATCTCAAATCGCAGATCGATAGTTTGCATCATCGATTCGCTAATAACCAAGAAATGCACCAGGCATTGGACATAACGAAGAATCTGAAAGAGAAAGTCTCTGCAGTCGAAGAGCAGCTTATTCAAGTTAATATGAAAGGGTCGGAAGCGAATCTGGCTTTCCCCAACATGCTGAATGAAGAGTTGGATACATTCAGTCATACAATTGACCAGGCCGATGCCATGCCGACCGCATCGCAGTGTGACGTCTTTCGAATGCTGAGCTCCAAACTGGATGAGCAGCTCGGGACCTGGGCTCATATTCAGAAGGACGAATTACCCGCAGTGAATAACCTCGTTCGTGCGAGTCAGATCCCCGTACTCACCGTACAGGACGGGGAGAGCGAGGCGGCGAGTGGAAGATGAGCGAGACGGTAAGTGCTCCAGACTCGTCAGCGGGTTGCCAGAGAATGCCGGTGATTGGTGATTGGAAACGTAGCACGATCTCGATGCAGCATGATCCCTTCGTTTTTGACACATTATTACGAAGCGGAAAGAGGACCTTTTAAGAATGTCTGTGATCTGTCCGACGAAGAACTCGATCATTTGATTGCTGCCGAGAAAGAGGCACAGACCGATTTCAACCGGTTTGCCCTGGGAAAAGATTTCTTCAAAATCAGACGTGCAGCCGATGATCTGTTGATCCAAAAATACATCGAGAAATTTGGAGTCAGTCCCGGCTGCCGTCCGTTTTATGCAGTGTTAGGGGAATTTGACCGGACTTTATCAATGTACCGGGACGGTAGAAGCATCCGGCTTGAGATGTCCCTGTTCAGCCGAGAGCAAGTAACATTTATGTATCCGGACCACTTTGTTTTGGTCTGGAGCAAAGGATTTTATACTCCACCCCCCGCCCTGTTTGGATCATCCGTCTACTCATACGAACCGGTTCATGACT
>Ga0307474_10004273_pt1 | contig 10301 bp, 10 predicted proteins | sample atmos_gasesECM1C_2_FD_203312 | JGI IMG/M metagenome (GOLD analysis project Ga0307474, IMG submission 203312) | Hardwood forest soil microbial communities from Morgan-Monroe State Forest, Indiana, United States - atmos_gasesECM1C_05 | ecosystem: Environmental > Terrestrial > Soil > Temperate...
AGCGCCCTCGATTCCGCCGAGGTCCCCGCCCTTGCCGGGACCGGCCGAGGTGACGAAGAAGGTGGTGTTGGCCGATTGGGCCTGCGCCGGCTGCGCGGCAACGCCCGCCAGCAGTGCGACCGACGAGACCAGCGCGAGACGCGAAATGGTTTTGGCAAAACCCGACATTCAAAATCCTCCCATTTGATTCACTTGGCTTTTTGTTTCGCTTAGCTCTGCTTCGGACAGCCCATTGCCTTGAGCCTGCTCGCAACAACCTGTCGAGGCCGACTTTATTCCTTATCTAGTGTCCCGGTTCTGACATTCGTATTATTTCGCGGCAGGCACTTTTACGAATGTCAGAACCAAAGGGACACTAGCAAATCAAAAGCTTCTAGTGTGGCTTAGACTCTGACGTTCCTTTGAAGAGGTCGCTGCAAAGCTGAAAGGAACGTCAGAGTCGCCACACTAGCGACCCAGACATGAAAAGACGCCGCAGGTCTTGACCTGCGGCGTCTTGACGTCTCGCGCTGATTTCCGCCGATCAGGAGCTCTGCTGGATCGCCGATAGTTCCCAGTTGCCGCCGCGCGGGCGCAGGAAGGTCCACACTTCCGTGACCTCCTCCGGCTGGCCGTTGCCTTCGACGACGCGGCCGGTGGTGCGGTCGACGTAGGTGTCGATCACCGAATAGCGCATCGCAACGCTGGCGTAATCGGTTTCACCCTCGCGCCAGGCTTCGGCAAGATCACCCTGAAGCAGCTTTGTGCCGGTGACCTTGTTGACGACGTTGCGCTGCTTGTTCTCCTGGAGATCGTGGGCGAAGTACGACACCATTTCCGGCGTCGCCAGCGAGCTATAGCGGGCGACATCCTCGTCCGACCAGGCTTGCTGGACTTCGCCGAGCAGTCGTTCGAAGGTTTCATAGTCCGCGGGCAGGATCTGAACCGGCGTGCTGCCTGACCCCAAGCCAAAGCCGCTCATGCCCGACCCGTACGTCGCCTGCGCGCCGAGCGGTGACGGTCCGTTGCCGGCATAGGCCGCCTGCGTCTCGTGGCGGCGCTGCCACCACGCCATCGCCATGCGCACCAGGAACACGATCACCGCGATCTGCAACAGCAGCCCGATGATCGACGAAAACCCGCCGAGGCCGCCGAACAGTCCGCCGCCAAACAGCATGCCGAGCAGGCCGGCGCCGAGGAAGCCCGCAGCCAGCCCGCCGAACAGGCCCATGCCCGGACGGTTGAAGAAGCCGCCACCGGCAGGCGTGTTCAAACCGGGGCTACCCGGCTGGGTGATGGTGCGATTGAAGGGCTGGGCGGTATTTGGCGCGGTCGAGGTCGAGGGCGGCGCCGAAAACGTCCGCGAACCGCGCGAGCCCGAGCTCGAGCCGCCGCCGACGCGCGCATCGGCCGACGAGGCCACGATGACCAGCGGCATTGCCAGCGACAAGACGACGGCGAGCGCCTGTACCAAACCGAAAGCCCGATGCCTGAAATTCATGGCGATATTCCTCAAAAACCTCTGTTCCCCGTGGATCTTGCCGCACGTTCGGGGAAGCGCCCTTTAGATGTGCAAGGTCGCTCAAAAGGGAAGCCGCAGCGAGGGGGATAGGCTGCGGCGCGGCGTCGCGGGGATCGATACTTGCAACTCACTGTCAACCTTACTGCGGCGTCATGCAACCTTACTGCGGCGTCATGGTTTCCTTCACCTTGCCCACCAGCTGACTCAGCGTGAAGGGTTTTGGCAGGAATTCGAATTTCTCGTCCTCGTCGAGACTCTTGGCGAACGCATCTTCCGCATAGCCCGAAACGAAAATGATCTTCAGGTCCGGATTGTGCACGCGCATCGCCCGCAGCAGCGTCGGACCGTCCATTTCCGGCATCACGACGTCCGATACCACGAGATCGACCGCGCCGTCTTTTTCCTCCAGCGCTTCGAGCGCCTCGACACCGTTCGAGGCCTCGATCACGCTGTAGCCGCGCGAACGCAAGCCCCGCGCGTTGAGCGAACGCAGGCCCTCTTCGTCCTCGACGAGCAGGATGGTGCCCTGCCCGGTCAGGTCGGTGCGCGGTTTTGCCTCACTGGGCGCATCCTTCGCCGCGCCGTTGGCAGCGGCCGGTTCCACCACCGCCGCTTCCTGCTCGGGGTGATGCCGAGGCAGGAAGATGCGGAACGAGGTTCCCTTGCCCGCTTCCGAATCCACATAGACGAAGCCGCCGGTCTGCTTGACGATGCCATACACCGTCGACAAGCCGAGACCCGTGCCCTTGCCGACCTCCTTGGTCGAGAAAAACGGCTCGAATATCTTGTCGATGATCTCGGGGGGAATGCCGGTGCCGGTGTCACTGACGTCGATGCGGACATACTCCGCCGGCGGCATGCCTTTATAAGAGAGCCTTTCGGCCTCCTGCGCCGAGACGTTGGCGGTCCGGATCGTCAGCTTGCCGCCGTCGGGCATGGCGTCGCGCGCATTGACCGCCAGGTTGACGATCACCTGCTCGAATTGCGAGACGTCGACCTTCACCGGCCACAGGTCGCGGCCGTGCACCGGATCGAACTTGACCTTCTCGCCGATCAGCCGCCGCAGCAGCATGGTGAGGTCCGACAGCGCATCGCCGAGATCGAGCACCTGCGGCCGCAGCGTCTGCTTGCGCGAGAACGCGAGCAACTGGCGCACCAGCGTCGCCGCCCGCGTCGCGTTCTGCTTGATCTGCATGATGTCCTGGAACGACGGATCGGTCGGCTTGTGCGCGTTCAGCAGGAAGTCGTTCGCCATCATGATCGCAGAGAGCACGTTGTTGAAGTCGTGCGCGATGCCGCCGGCGAGCTGGCCGACCATGTCCATCTTCTGCGACTGGTTGATCTGGTTCTCCAGCGCGCGGCGCTCGGTGGTCTCCAGCATGTAGACGATGGCGGCTTCCGCCTCGCGCTCTTCCTCCTCGACAGACGTGACGAAGAACTGTCCCCAGCGCTCCTTGGCGCCGCCGAGCATCACTTCCACCGGCGCGATGTCGCCCTGCCCCTGCGAGGCTTGCGTGATGGCCGCGACCAGCAGGTTGCGGTCGCGCGCATTGACCGCGCTGAAAATCGATTTGGCCGCGGAGCCGTCGGGAGCCAGCCCCTGCGCCAGCTTGGCAAAGCGCGCATTGGCGCGGACGACGGCGCCGGAGCGATCGACCGTCGCGATCGCCATCGGCGTATGGTCGAAGAAGCGCATGAAGCGCACTTCAGCGGCGCGCTGCGGGTCGGCGCGTTCGTCGCGCGCGCGGCTGATCACCAGCGTGCGCGAGGCGCCGGGCGCACCGTCGGCGCCGAAGGCAAGCTTGTGATAGAGCCGGGCCGGCATGGTCTTGCCGGTGCGCATGCGCAGGTCGATGTCGAAGACTTCGGTCGTGACCTCGCCAGGTACGGGCGCAATCGAGGTCAGAAGTGCGGCGCCATCGCCGGACACGATGTCGGTCAGCTTCAGCCCGCCCGAGCCGATCTCGGCGAGATCGTAATCGAGCCAGTTGGCGAGCGTCGCATTGACATAGGCGATCTCGCCGGCGGGGTTGACCGAGAAGAAGCCGCATGGCGCGTGATCGAGATATTCGATCGCGTGCTGCAATTCCTGGAACACGTCCTCCTGCCGCTCGCGGTCGCGGGTGATGTCGGCGATCGACCACACCGCGTATTTGGCCTCGCGCTTGCTCTGGCCGAGCGGACGCACCCGCATCCGAAGCCACCGGCCGTGGACGCTGTCGGTGCCGGCGAGACGGACTTCTTCCTGCTGGCGCTTGCCCTCGCGCGCGGCCTTGAGCAGGCGAAACACCGCCTCCGACACATCGGGATTGCCGATGAATACCCGCTCGACCGGCCGAACGTCCTGCGGCGTCGCCGCCCCGGTCAACGCCAGGTAGGCGGCATTGGAATAAACGACGTGGCCGGAGGGATCGGTGACGGCAATTCCGTCATAGGCGAGATCGGCGATGCGGCGAACGACGGGGTCATCGATCGAACGGTCGGTAAATCGGACGATGCCGGCGGCAAAGGCAAACAGGTTGAACAGGCCGACCATGGCGAGCAGCGCCAGCAGGCCGAGAATATAAGGCTGGGCCTGCGCGCGGCCGATCGTGGTCAGCGCGACCGCGCAAGCCACAATGGCGCCCGCCACCAGGAGCACCAGCAGGATGCTGCCGCCGCGGCGTACCGGCTCATGGGCGGCGGCCGGAGGTAGCGGCGGATGGTGGTCAGGTTCGGCGGTCATCAGTTAAGGAGAGTAGCCTGTCGACACGGGTGGGACGCGCTTATTTTTACGCTAGATTCACTAGATTCGTTCGTGCGGTCGATTTGACATTCGCTCCAGTGGCTCCGCGAGTCTTCCACAGCGAATGTCAAATCCGAAACCGCACGAGAACCGTTAGCTTGCTGGCCACAGAAGTGCCTGAATTGCACCCATGAGCGCAAGTCCATCCGCAAGTTATTAAGCGGACTGTTGATCCTGGCCCGGGGCAACCGGGAACCCCCTGGACCGCATCACGTCCGCCGGGCGGACGCTCCCCGCTTGAGGCCCATGACGTAGCCGATGATCTCGGCGACCGCGTGATAGTGCTCGACCGGAATTTCCTCGTCGATTTCGACCGTGGCGTAGAGTGCGCGCGCCAGCGGCACGTTCTCGACGATCGGAATGCTGTGCTTGCCCGCGATCTCCCTGATCTTGAGCGCGATCAGGTCGACACCCTTGGCGACGCATACCGGCGCCTGCATGCCGCGCTCGTAGGACAGGGCGATCGAATAGTGGGTCGGGTTGGTGATGATGACCGAGGCCTTGGGGACTGCTGCCATCATGCGCTTCTTCATGCGCGCCTGCCGCAACTGGCGGATGCGGCCCTTGATGTGCGGATCGCCTTCGGACTGCTTGAATTCCTCCTTCATCTCCCGCAGCGACATCTTCTGCCGCTCGTACCATTGCCGGTACTGGAAGAAATAGTCGGCGATCGCGACCACCGCGAGCAAGGCGACCACCGCGCCCATCAGGTGCACCGTCAGACCGACGATCACGCCGAACAGCGACATCGGATCGGACCGCAGCATCGATTCGAGGCGGTGCCGCTCCGGCCACAGGACCGCGGTCATGACCGCCCCTAACGCGATGACCTTGAACAGGCCCTTGGCGAAATTGGCCACCGCCTGTTTGCCGAAGACGCGCTTGGCGCCTTCCATCGGCGAAATCTTGGAGAGTTTGGGTTTGAGCGATTCGCCCGACCATACGAGGCGGTGTTGCAGCATGTTGCCGGCGATCGCCGCGATCACGAGCATCAACAGCGGCACGCCGATGGCGGCAAACACCGCATATTCGAGATGTTGCGCCAGTTGCAAAAGAGCTGGACCATCGGTGCGGAGCATCCAGGAATTGGCGATGACGTTCTTCAGCGGCGTCTGGATGCCGCCGATCGAGCCGGCAAAGGTCGAAAGAACAAGGGTGGCGCCGGCAATCATGAACCAGGTGTTGACCTCCTGGCTCTTGGCGACGTCGCCGCGTTCTAATGCATCGTCCAGACGTTTTTGCGTGGGGTCTTCTGAGCGTTCGCCGCCATCATCCTCATCAGCCATCGTCAGCTCACCTGATCGGAATGAGGTCGTGCATGACGGCGACGAAGTAGTCGAGGAAGCTTCCCATCATCGCCGCCAGCACGACGGAAAAGATCAGAAAGCCCGCGAGGATCGATAGTGGGACGCCCACGAAATAGACCTGCATCTGCGGCATCAGCCGGGCGAGCACGCCAAGGCCGATATTGAAGACGAGGCCGAAAACCAGAAACGGCGCAGACAGTTGCATGCCGATCTTGAACGCCGCAGCGAACGCGCGGGTGGCAAGTGCTGCGACATCGCCACTCGGCACTATTTCGCCCGGCGAAAAGATCGAATAGCTGTCGTTGAGGGCGGCGATCACCAGATGATGGCTGTCGGTCGCAAACAGCATGGTCACGCCGAGCAGCGTGAGGAAGTTGCCGATCACCACCCCTTGCTGGCCCTGCGTCGGGTCGACCGAGGTGACAAAGCCAAGACCGAGTTGCTGGGCGATCACGGAGCCCGCGACCTGAAGGGCTGCCAGCGTCACCCGCGCGGTGGCCCCGAGCACGATCCCGATCAGGATCTCGTACATCATCAAAACCAAAAGCGCCGGAAGCGCGTCCAGATTGACGTGATAGTCCGCACGGTGCAGCGGCAGGATGATCAGCGCGAGCAGAAGCGCGATCGCAAGCTTGATGCGCACCGGAATATTGGATTCGCCCAGTCCCGGCAGCAGCATCACCATGGCGCCGACGCGGGCGAACACCAGCATGAAGGATGCCGCCAGGACCGGCAAAAGAGAGATATCGATGCGCATCTAAACTCATAGTGCCATCAGCCGCCTATGATTCGCGACGAGATCCGCATCATGTGGCTGTGCAGCGAGTCGGCCATGAATGGCAGCGCCAATAATAATGTCACAAAGATCGCCAGGATCTTCGGCACGAAGATCAGCGTCTGTTCCTGAATCTGGGTCAGCGCCTGGAACAGCGACACCACGACGCCAACCACAAGCCCGACCACCATCAGCGGCGAGGACACCACCACGATCGTCCAGATCGCATCGCGCGCCACGTCGAGAGTTTCTGCACCGGTCATTTCACGCTCTCACTGCTCGAACCACATGGTCAGCGAATAACGAGCAGCGAATGGCTCCCCTTGGCCGCCATTCGCTACTCGCCACTCCCCCGTCAAATCGCCATCTTCATGATGTCTTCGTAGGCTGCGATCACCTTGTCGCGCACCGACACCAGCGTCGAGACCGCGACATCGGTCTCCGCCACGGCCGTCACCACGTCCATCACGTTGGACTTGCCTGACGCCATCGCAACCGTCTGCGCATCGGACTTGCGGCCGGCATCGAGCACGCCGCCGACGGCTTCCTTGAGCATGTCGCCGAAAGAGAGCCCGCCGGTATCCGTCGGCTTGGCAGCCGATGCGTTGTCGAGCATGCGGGCGGCGGAAGCATAGGCATTGGCGGCAATCGTGGGTGAAGCCATCGGTCAAGCCTTCCTGTCAGGTCTTCAAGATATCGAGCGTGCGTTGGATCATCCGGCGCGTGGCGCTGATGATGTTCAAATTGGCCTCGTAGGATCGCTGCGCCTCCCGCATGTCGGTCATTTCGACCATCGGATTGACGTTCGGATATTTGACGTTGCCGGCGGCGTCCGCGGCCGGATTGTTCGGCTCGTATTTGACGTGAAAGTCCGATCGATCCGGCCTGATCTTGCCGAGCGTCACCACCTGGGCGTCGAGCGCGCGGTCGAGCGCCGACGAAAACGTTGGCACCTTGCGCCGGTAGGGATCGCCGCCCGCGGTCGGCGCCGTCGAATCGGCGTTGGCGATATTTTCCGAGATCACCCGCATGCGGCCGGCCTGGGCGCGCAGGCCCGAGGTCGCAATCCCCATCGAGCGGACGAAGTCGTTTGCATCGCTTGCCATAATGCGCTTCCCCCGTAGTTATACGGACCCGACCATCGGCTAGCCCTTGCCGATCGCTGTTTTCAGAAGATGCAGGCTCTTGGAGTAGAGCGAGGTCACCGCCGCGTAATCCATCTGGTTGGCGGAGGTCTTGAGCATTTCGTCTTCGAGGTTGACCGCGTTGCCGGCCGGGCGGGTCAGAAATCCGGCGCGGCGGTTCTGGCCAAAGGTCGGGTCGGCGTCGCCTGCGGTGATGTGGCTCGAGGCGGTCCGCGCCATCGGCAGCGAGGCTGCGGCGCCGTCGACCTTGCCGCTGGCTGCTTCGAATTTGGGCTCGACCAGGTCGCGTGGCTTGAAATTGGGCGTATTGGAATTGGAAACGTTTTCGGCGAGCACCCGCTGGCGTTCCTGGTGCCACTGCATCTTGGTACGCAGCATCGACAGCGCCGGAAGGTCGTTGATGGGCATCGCCGCGCTCCACCTTGGCTCGCGGCCCGATGCCGCTGAAGGTAGGCAGAATTTGCCGCGCGTATGGTTAACGGCTGGTTAAAATCGCACCGGCGCCGCGCTTTCGCATTTGAGCCGGGATGCAGCGCGTGCCAAATCGATTCGAGCGCAATTTCGCCACGAATGCTGCGTTAACCAAGGGGATCATCCGCATCCGCATTCTGAGAAGTCGTTTTGGCCCAGCCGATTCATGGGTTATTAAGGCTGGCGGGGGACGGCAGCTTTTGCCGTGGGACATTAACTTGAGCCGGACTTGAGGGCTCAATCGGGGCGTTGTGGGTTGCTTCGACCGTTTGCCTCTGGCCAGCCAGGCCTTGAGGGGCAATTGCGGTTCGCCGGGGACAAAGCATGCAGGCACTTACTTTTTTCTTCGCGTTTGTGGTGGTCCTGGCGCTGATCGGCGTCGTGGCCTGGCTGATCCGCCGATTCGCCTCGAATCGCCTTGGCGCCAACACCCAACGCGGAAGGATGCCTCGCCTGGCCGTGATCGATGCCGCTGCGGTCGATGGACGGCGCAGGCTTGTGCTGGTCCGGCGCGACAATGTCGAGCATCTGCTGATGATCGGCGGCCCGACCGACATCGTCGTCGAACCCAATATCGTGCGCGCTGCGCCCAGCCGCGATCAGTTGCCGCCACGGCCGGCCGTTGCCAGCCCCGACATGCAGACCCGGATCGCGCCGTTGCCGGACGCCGCCGGCTGGGGCGATGGTGAGGCCGCACGCGTCGAACCTTTCGATCACGAGCCGCAAATGCCCGAGCCGCCGCCGCGCCCCCAGCGCCCGGCCTTCGCCGACGAAGCGCGCCGGCCGCAGCGCGCCGAACGCCCCGCCGATCCGCTCGCCGGATTCTCGCCCGAACCGATGGGTGGCCGTCCCGAACCGGTGGTACCGCCGGCCCCGCCTCGCATGCCGCGCGGCGAACCGATGCCACGCGGCGAGCCGATGCCGCGCAGCGAACCGATGATGCCGCGCCCGGTGCGGCCGCCGCCGCCCGTCGAGCCGCCGAAGGCGCCGCCGCGCGAAGTGCGTCCCGCAACCCCGCCCTCACCGCCGCCGATGCCGCCACCGATGGCTTCTGCGGACCAGAATCTTGCCGAGATGGCGCAACGGTTGGAGGCCGCGCTTCGACGGCCGGGCGGTGACGCCGTTGCGCCGCCGGTTGCGCCGGAACCGCCGGCCGCCCGCCCGATACCCCGCAGCGAGCAACCACCGGCCGCACCCGCAGGCCCCGCGCCCAAGAGTGGCTTCGACAATCTCGAAGACGAGATGGCGTCGCTGCTCGGCCGCCCGAAGAATCCTTCGTGAGGCCGGCGGGCCGTCCGCGTAGAGTTTTATTTTTAAGTACTCTTCTCACCGCCGGCTTGCTGGCCGTGCCCGCATGGGCGCAGGACATCAGCATCAATCTCGGCGGCCAGAACGGCGGCGGCGTGACCGAGCGCGCGATCCAGCTGATCGCACTGCTCACCGTGCTGTCGATCGCGCCGTCGATCCTGATCATGATGACGTCGTTCACGCGTATCGTGGTCGTGCTGTCGCTGTTGCGCACCGCGCTCGGCACCGCGACCGCGCCGCCGAACTCCGTCATCCTCGCACTGGCGATGTTCCTCACCGCCTTCGTGATGGGGCCGATCCTGCAAAAATCCTACGACGACGGCATCAAACCGCTGGTCGCCAACCAGATTAGTGTCGAGGACGCGCTTCAGCGCGCTTCCATGCCGCTGCGCGGCTTCATGCTGAAGAACGTCCGCGAAAAGGACGTCAAGCTGTTCATGGACATGTCGGGCGAACCGCCGCCGGCAACGCCGGACGCAATGTCGCTGCGCATTCTGGTGCCGGCCTTCATGATCTCGGAATTGAAGCGTGCGTTCGAAATCGGCTTTCTTCTGTTCCTGCCCTTCCTGATCATCGATCTCGTGGTGGCTTCGGTGCTGATGTCGATGGGCATGATGATGCTGCCGCCGGTCGTGGTGTCGCTGCCTTTCAAGCTGATCTTTTTCGTGCTGGTCGACGGCTGGTCGCTGGTCGCGGGCAGCCTGGTGCAGAGCTACGGCGGCGGCTAGGCCTACTATCGCGGCGGCCGGCTCAGTCCTTGACGTCGTACTGCTTGCTGAGGTGATCGCCGATCTGGACGATCATCGCGACGCATTCCGGATAACCCGGTCGCGCAATGGTCGCCTGATCCGCCGAGGTGCGAAACTCCCAGCTGCCTTCATTGCGAAGGATCGTGATTTCGATGCCGTCCGGGCAATCGGAATCATGCGCCTTGAGTTCGGCGCGCGCCATTGCAATCAGTTCGGCTGCGGATTTCACAAGCTTGCTCATCGGACTTCCCCACTCGGCA